>JACCDZ010497899.1_pt1 | contig 29755 bp, 19 predicted proteins | sample 7449551 | NCBI WGS metagenome assembly JACCDZ01 (sample SAMN15323452, study PRJNA562643) | freshwater metagenome | isolation source: river surface water | place: USA:Blue River Watershed | collected 2017-08-18 | reverse complement strand
CCTGCTCGGCGGCCTTGCGATACCATGAAGCTGCCTGCTCGAAATCTTGGGCCACGCCCGCGCCACTGTAGTATAAGCAGCCCAAATCGAATTGCGCCTCGACATGCCCCTGTTCGGCGGCCTTGCGGCACCATGAGGCCGCTTGTACGGGATCCTTGGGCAAGCCTTTCCCGTCGTAGTAGCATTCCCCTAGGCGATATTGGGCCTCGGCATAACCTTGCATGGCGGCCTTACGATACCAAGCGACCGCTTGCGCCGCATCCTTGCTCACCCCCTCGCCATGGGCGTACCGGTTCCCGAGTCGGCATTGGGCCGCGGCTCGCCCCTGTTCCGCTTCGCTCCGGCATCTCGCGAGACCGTCGCTCAACTTCTGCCCGGAAGGTCCCGTGCAACCCACCAGCCAGCAAGTCAGAAAGGCGACAATCCAGGAAGCCGTGGAAGAGGTCATGGGCGTTGGATGACGTCAGGCACTAAGTCGGTCAATCAGCGGAGCTGTCAGATTTACCCTATGTCCGCTAGGAGCTCTTCCTCGGCATACCCCTCCAACGTCGGACGGAGGGTCGGTCCAAAGGTCACTTGCCGACAGGTGGGGTCGATGTCCTAGGTTTCGCGTTAGCGGGTGGGACCGGGGACAAGGATTCGCCGTCCAAGGTGATTTGCCGGGCGTCATCCAACCCGAGCATCGGACTGCGGCTGTTCGAGTCCGCGGTAGTGGCTTGGACGGGGTCGATGAGCGTATTGCCCGAAAGCTGGATGGAGCGAGCGGTCCGCAACTGAATGGCTTGGCGTTTGCCGGCATCCAGCGGGCGGGCCAGCAAGGTGGCCTGGACGGGTGACTCGATGCGGTTGTGCTCGATCCGGCTCTCGGTGATGCCGATCAGGCTCAACGCCGGGCCGCCACTGCGGACGAAGGTGTTCCGGGTGATGATGAGGCGTTCGATCGGCGGCATCCCGGGTTGGCCCTGCGCATTGTGGGCAAAGGCGTCGATGGCGGCGCCGCGGGGCCGCGGATTGACGTCGATGAACTCGTTGTCGAGGATGCGGATGTCGCTGGGGATTCCGCCCACCAGCCCCATGCCGGTGTTCAGCGACAGGTTGCTGCCCATGCGCACGAAGGTGCACCCGCGGACGGTGCCCGGCCCCGACATGATGAGGAAGCGCTGGAAGTTGTCCTCCCAGCGGCAGTTCTGCACCACCCAGCCGGCGCACTCGTGTTCCGGCCAGGAGGCTTGCCCTTCGGCGAACGGCGCCGCTTCGCGGTCCAAGGTGAGCCGCCCGCCTTGATGGGCGACGAGCTTGGCTTCGCCGAGCAGGACGCCGGTGCGGCGATGGATGAAGCGGAGCCGATCCCCGGGGCGGGCGTTATCCAGCGTCGGCCTCAGCGACGGGTTGGGCTCGAGCGTGACTTCCCGGCCGGAGACCGACTGGACCTTGGCCCAGATGCCGTGGAAATTTTGGAGGTCGTCCGCGGTGTGCCGGATCGTGACGTTGTCGAGCGTCGCGCCGTGGCGGGTGGATCGGCAGAGGAAGCCGTCGGCGCCCTTCCACTGGCTGGTGCCGGGACGTGGGCCGAAATAGCAGTCTTTCCAGAGGTGCGCACCGTCGCCCCCGCTCTCGGAGGGGCCTCCCTTGGCGACGTAGACGCTGACCCCGTGGAGCGTGATGTTGGCCGAATCCTCAAGCACGACGGCGCCCGCGGAGGTGTAGAGGCAGGAAAGGCCATCGCCGACCTGTAGGACGCCCAAGTCGCCATAGGCCTTGGCCCAGGCGGGATCGTGGAGGCGTTCCATGAGTTCGGGATCGACCATGGTGACCCAATAGCGGCCTTCCACGGAAGGGGTGATGTCCTTGTAGCGTAGCTTGCGGACGCCGGCCTGCAGGTCGTAGAGGGCGACGCAGAAACGGCCGTCGGCCTTGAAGGGGAGCAACCGTTGTTCGTCGCCCCCCTTGTAGGTGGCGGGGACCACGACGCCCGGGGAGGGTTGGATTTCGAAGCGATTGCCCGCCTGGTCGATGCGGGTGATGCGACCTTCGATGCAGCCGCGCGTTCCGCGGTCGATGGTGGCGCCGCGCAAGACGAGGTTGCGGCAATTCCGGAAGCCTACGCACCGATGGCCGGGTGGCATCTGCCGGTCGTCGAGGTCGAACCAGAACGTCGCGCCGGTCGCGTCGATCACGAACGGATGCTCCGGGTCGCGTTGCAGGTCCTCGAAACCGAGGGGGAAGATCGCCCGGTTGCCGATATAGCGTTCCTGGCCAAAACGGTAGTCGCCCGGCGGAATGCGCACTTCGGCCTGCCCGCGCCGAAAGGCCTCCAGCACGAGGGGCATGACGCCCTTGCCGCGCTCCCGCTGCGCTTCCTTTTCGGCCTGGGTGAACTGCGGGCCGGCGGGAGCGTCGAAGCTGAACGTCGCCGCCGGGATGGGCGCCGGCGGCGCGGCCAGGATCGCGCGCTGCAGAGGGGAAAGCTGGTCGTGGGCGTGCGCGCCGACGAGCCAAAGGCAGAGCACTCCCAGCCATGCGAACAACCTTCGCATGGGATGATCTCGCGACTGGTTGGGCGGGAAGGTCATGCGGAGTACAGTCCCCGACGCCCGGCGACGAGCCAGCTGAGGGCGCAGGCGACGGCGGCATAGGGGGTGAGTTGCGGATCGAAGAGTTCGCAGGCCATCACGGTGCCGGCGAGCGGCACGGCGCCGGCGCCGGCGAAGACGCCGACGAACCCAAGGGCGGCGCCGACGGCGACCGGCAGCGCGGTGAGGTCGGCCAGGCCGCTGCCAAGGCACGCGCCGATGACGAAGAGCGGGGTCACTTCACCGCCGCGGAAGCCCGCGCCGATGCAGAGGGCGGTGAGCAGGAACTTGAGCGCGGCGACGAGCGGCGACACCGGGTATTGGGCGGCGTCTTGAGCGAGGTCGATGCCGAGTCCGGTGAACGGCGCGAGCTGACCGAACCAGACCAGTCCCGCGTAGAGGAGGCCCACGGCGAAGATCGCGTGGTAAGGGGTGGGGAGCGTTCCTTGCCCGGTGGGCTTCCAGCTCCGGTTGAAGGTGACGAAGGCCAAGTAACTGCGGGCGACCAGGCCGAAGGTGATGCCGAGGGCCGCGGACCACAGGAAGCCTGCCACGGTCAGGTCGGGCGGGAGGATCAGGCGGAAGTCCGTATGGACGGCCCCGCAGAGATGGCGACCGACCGCATCGGCCCCGAGGCTGGCGAGGAGGCAGAGCGGCAGGCGGTACCACCAGCCGGCGGTGAGGCGGACGAATTCGAGGGCGAAGACCGCCGCCGCGAAGGGCGTGCCGAAAACGGCCCCAAAGCCGGCGCTGACCCCGCAGAGGAGCAAGGTGCGGCGTTCCTCATCAGGAAGCCGCCACGGGCCGCCTAGGCGGTCCGCCAAGGCCCCTCCCATCTGGAGGGCCGTGCCTTCCCGGCCGACGGAGGCACCCCCGAGGTGGGAGAGCAGGGTGGTGCCGATGATGGCCGGGCCCATCGCAAGAGGCAACGGGTCGCCGGGTTGGCGGATTTGGCCGAGGAGGGTACGAACGCCACCCGCGCTGCCCGGGGTTAGGCGGGCATAGACCCAAGTCATGGCAAGCCCCAGGAACGGCAAGGTCCAGACCAGCCAGAGGTGTGCCTCAAAGGTGCGTCCTACCCACGCGAGCGCATGGAGGAAGCCAGCCCCCGCGGCTCCGACCACGAAGCACACGCCGGCGAGTAGCGTGAGCCAACGAAGCAGGATGGAGGCGGCGGAAGGCAAGGGGGTAGGAGGGAGTGCTGGATCGAGTGCTGGATCGAGTGCAGGGTCGATTGCTGAGTCGAGTGCGGGGTCGATGGCTGGATCGAGTGCAGGGTCGATGGCGGAGACGAGGGTGATGCGTGGTGAGTTCACCAACCCCTAACCGCCAACCTCTCACCGCTAACTCAAGATCCCCTTGACGACCTTCGCCGGGACGACGCCGATGAGTTTCTGGTCCAGGCCCTGGTACTTGAACAGCAGCTTGTCGTGGTCGAGGCCGAAGCGGTTGAGGATGGTCGCGTGCAAGTCGCGGACGTGGACCGGGTCCTTGACGACGTTGTACGAGAATTCGTCGGTCTCGCCGTAGACGGTCCCGCCCTTGACGCCGGCGCCCGCGGCCCAGACGCAGAAATTGCGCGGGTGGTGGTCGCGCCCGTAGTTGGTCTTGGTGAGGCTGCCCTGCGAGTAGACCGTGCGGCCGAACTCGCCGCCCCAGACGACCAGCGTGTCGTCGAGCATGCCGCGCTGCTTCAGGTCCTGGATCAGGGCCCAGGCGGCGCGGTCGATGTCCTTGCACTGCGCCTTGATGTCGTTCGGCAGGTTGCCGTGCTGGTCCCAGCCACGGTGGAAAATCTGTACGAAGCGGACGCCGCGCTCGACCAGGCGGCGCGCCGTGAGGCAGCTGTTGGCGAACGTGCCGCGGTCGCGGGAGTCCGGGCCGTAGAGGTCGAACGTCGCGTTGGACTCCTTGGAGAGGTCGGCCAGCTCGGGCACCGAGGCCTGCATGCGGAAGGCCATCTCGTACTGCTTGAGGCGCGCGGAGGTCTCGGGGTCGCCGGCGGCCTGGTAGGTCATCTCGTTGAGCTCGGCGAGGCCATCGAGCATCTTGCGGCGCGTGGCGCGGCTCACGCCGTCGGGGTCGCGCAGGTAGAGCACGGGATCGCCCGCCGAACGGAACGTCACGCCCGCGTGCTGCGTCGGCAGGAAGCCGGACGCCCAGAGGCGGGCCGAGATCGCTTGGACGTTGGAACCGGGGTTGGAGTGGCGGGCGTGCAGCACGACGAACGTCGGCAGGTCTTCGTTGGCGCTGCCGAGGCCGTAGGAAAGCCAGGAGCCGAGCGATGCCTTGCCCGGGACCATGTTGCCCGTGTAGGAGAGCATGTTCGCCGGCTCGTGGTTGATCGCCTCGGTGTTCATCGTCCGGATGATCGCGATGTCGTCGACCATCTTGGCGGTGTGCGGCAGGATCTCGGAGACCCAGGCCCCCGACTTGCCGTGTTGCTGGAAGGAGTAGGCCGACGGCGCCACGGGGAAGCGCTTCTGGCCGGCGGTCATGCCGGTGACGCGCTGGCCGTTGCGGATCGACGCCGGGAGGTCCTGGTCGAAGCGGTTCACGAGCTCCGGCTTGTAGTCGAAGGTTTCGAACTGCGACGGCGCGCCGATCATCGAGAGGTAGATGCAGCGCTTGGCCTTGGCGGGAAAGTGGACGCCCGCCGGCAAGCCCGGGGCGGGCGCGCCCGCGGCGAGGGCGCGGCCGACGCCGCCGGCAAGCAGCGAACCGAGGGCGATGCCGCCCAGGCCCATGGCGTTCTGGCGGAAGAACTGCCGGCGGTTGACGCGGAAGTTGTGTTCGAGGGGGTCGAAGGGGTGCATGGGCTTATTTGTTGAGGGTTTCGTCGCGGTTGAGCATCTGGGAGCAGACCAGCGTCCAGGCGGCCACCTCCAAGGGCGGGAGCTTGGGGTCGACCGGTTTGTCCCCGGCCTTGGCGAGCTTGGCGGCCTCCGCGGGGTTGGCCGCGTAGTCGGCGCGGAACGCGGCGAGCGAGCGGACGAAGACCTTGTGCTCGGCCGCGGTGGCCGGACGCGAGAGCAGCAGCCAGCTCAGCCGGTCGACGCGGGAGGCGTCGTCCTTGGCTTCCTTGAGGAGCCGCTCGGCGAGGATGCGGCTGGCCTCCACGAACTGCACGTCGTTGAGGAGGTTGAGCGACTGCAACGGGCTGTTGGAGCGCTCGCGCCGCGTGCAGAACACCTCGCGGGCGGTCGCGTCGAAGTTGAGCATCATCGGATGCGGAGCCGAGCGCTTGAGGAACGTGTACATCGAGCGGCGGTAGAGCCCCTCGCCCTTGTCCGCGGTGTAGAAGCGCGTGTTGCTCTCCTTCATCGCCACGTCGCTCCAGATGTTCTCGGGTTGGTAGGGGCGGACGGACGGACCGCCGACCTTGCGGACGAGGAGGCCGGAGGCGGCGAGGGCCGTGTCGCGAACCTGCTCGGCGTCGAGGCGGTAGCGCGGGCCGCGGGAAAGCAGCCGGTTGCGCGGGTCCTTCTCGAGCTTCGCGGCGGTGAAGGCCCCCGACTGCTTGTAGGTCTCGGAATTCACGATCAGGCGGACCATGTGGCGGAGGTCCCATTTGCGGTCCATGAACTCCACCGCGAGCCAGTCGAGCAGCTCCGGGTGGGTGGGCTTGTCGCCCATGATGCCGAGGTTCTCGGTCGTCTCAGCCAGGCCCGTGCCGAAGAACTGGTACCAGAGGCGGTTGATGGTCACGCGGGCCGTCAGGGGATTGCGGCGATCGACGAGCCAGCGGGCGAGATCGAGGCGGTTGGCGTGCTCACCCCCGCGCTGCAGGGGCGGAAGTACCTTGGGGGTATCGGCGTAGACGACCTCACCGGGCTCGGTGTACTGGCCGCGCTTAAGCACCTTGGCGGTGGCGGGCGTGGCGTTCTCCTTCATGATGAGGGTCATCGCCCCGCGGGCCTTGACCGCGTCGAGCTCGGAGTTGGTGGCCTTCAACTTGGCCAGGATGGTCTGGTCGGACTTGTCGATGCGGCGGTCGAAGTAGCTGCGGAGCATGGCCACGACCTCGGGCTTCGCCTTGGCGCCGTCCTTGCCCAGGGCGGCGCGCAGTTCGGGTACCTTGCCGAGGGTGACGACATCGCCGGCGTCCACGAGGGCGGGGATGAGGTTCGCCGAGGCGAGGACGATGCCCGCGGCGCCGGAGGTCCCGCTGCGGGTGCCGAGCCGGAAGGGCACCTTGGTGCGGATGTTCGCCCGGGCGGGCAGGCTGTTGGCGTCGACGAGGGTCTTCTGCGGTTCGCCTTCGATGAAGATCTTGATGCCCTCGGGCTTGCCCGAGCCATCGTAGGTGGCGATGACCTCCACTTCCTTGTTGAGCGGGATCGCGCCGGCGGAGCGGACCTTGAGGGCCTGGTTGGGCCAGCGCTGGATGATGTGCACGGCGGGGTTGCCGTTCTCGATCCAGAGGTCCCAGCCGCGGTAGGCATCGCCCTCGTCCATGCGGGCGAGGATCGCGCCGTTGGCGCCCTTGGTCATCTTGAGGCGCACCTGCACCGTCCAGGCCTGCGTGGACTCGAAGTCACCCAAGGTCGGGTATTCGTAGGCGGAGGCGCCATCGAGCACGAAGCCCCCCTGGCGCTTGTTGACGACCGGGGTGCCGGCGAGCTTGGCGGTCAGGGCCGGGCCGGTCGGCGCCTTCAGCGAGGTGGGGCGATCGGCGTCGAACATCCAGCCGGCGGGCAGGGGCTTGGCGACGATATCCGTCGGGGCGGCCTTCTGGCGCCACGCGGCGAATTCCTTGTCGGCCTTGGCCTTCCGGGCGGCGTCTTCCTTCGTCAGGACGGCGAGCTGGGCCTCCAGCTCGAGCCGGCGGGCGGTGTCCTCGGGGCGGGTCACCAGCATGGACGGCGGGTGGTTGGCGTTGTTGCCGTCGAGGGCCGACATCGGGGTGTTCCGGAAGAAGGCCGCCAGGGCGTAGAACTCCTTCTGGCTGATCGGGTCGAACTTGTGGTCGTGGCAGGCCGCGCAACCGCTGGTCAGGCCCATCCAGACCGCGCCGAGCGTCTCGACCTGGTCCTTGGCGTAGTTCGCCATGACCTCCTCGGCGATGGCGCCGCCCTCGCCGGTGGTCGGGAGGCAGCGGCAGTAGCCCGTGGCCACGATCTGCTCGAGGGTGGCGTTCGGGAGGAGGTCGCCGCCGATCTGTTCGATCGTGAACTGGTCGAAGGGCTGGTTCGCCTTGAACGCGCGCAGCACCCAATCGCGGTAGGGGTAGATGTTGCGCGCGTTGTCGATGTGGATGCCGTGGGTGTCGGCGTAGCGCACCGCGTCGAGCCAGTGGCGGGCCATCTGCTCGGCATGCTCATCGGTCTTGAGCAGGCGTTCGACGGCCTGCGCGAAGGCGTCGGGCGAGCGGTCGGCGAGGAAAGCCTGGGTCTCCTCCGGCGTCGGCGGCAAGCCGGTCAGGTCGAGGTTGAGGCGGCGGAACAGGCGGGCCTTGTCCTCCGCGGGGTTCGGCTTGAGGCCCTCCTGGGCGAGCTTGGCGACGATGAACGCATCGAGGGGAGACTTGGCCCAGCCGGAGGCGTCCGCGGGTGGGGCGGGGCGGACCGGGGCGATGAAGGACCAGTGCTCCTCGTACTTCGCGCCCTCCGTGATCCAGCGACGCAGCACCGCGAGTTCGGCGGGCTTCACCGACTTGTGCGACTCGGGCGGCGGCATGACTTCGTCGGGATCCTTCTGCAGGATGCGCGCGATGAGGGGCGACTTATCCGGGTCGCCCTTGATGATGACGACGTCGCCGCTCTTGGCGGGCGCGAAGGCGAATTCCGGTCGGTCGAGGCGCAGCCCCGACTTGCGGGTGCTCGAGTCCGGTCCGTGGCAGTGGTAGCAATACTCCGACAGGATCGGCTGGACGTCCCGGTTGAAGGAGACGCCGTCGGCGGCCACGAGGGCGAGCGGCGCCAAGGCGAACAGGAGGGGGCGGGGCGACATGAGGATCAAGGGGTCCGACCAATCTGGGGGTACCCCGGTTCCATGCAACCCTACGGATGGCAAAGGGTAGGGTGGCCCGGGGGCGAATAAGCCTTGGAGGCGTCCGCGGAAGCCCTACGTTTGCAGGCCATGAGCACCCCGCTTCCTCGCCGTCAGTTCGTGTCCACCCTGGCCGTCGGCGGCCTCGCCTTGGCCGCCGCCCCCACGCTCCTCCGCGCCGAACCCATCCCCGCCAAGGTCAAGGTCGCCTTGATCGGCTGCGGCGGCCGCGGGACCGGCGCCCTCGCCCAGTTCCTGGCCGCCTGCAAGGTGCTCGGCGTCGAGGGCGAGGTCGTCGCCCTCGCCGATGCCTTCGAGGATCGCGCCAAGCGCCTCAACGAGACCTATAAGCTGCCCGCCGCCCGCGTCTTCGTCGGCTACGACGCCTACCAGAAGGTCATGGCGACCGACTGCGCGTTCGTCCTCATGGCGACCCCGCCGGCTTTCCGTCCCGTGCACTTCGCCGCCGCCGTCGCCGCCGGCAAGCACTGCTTCGTCGAGAAGCCCGTCGCCGTCGATCCGGTCGGCGCCCGCGCCATCATCGCCTCCGGCGAGGTCGCCCGCGCCAAGGGCCTGGCCGTCGTCGCCGGCACCCAGCGCCGCCACGACGCCTCCTACCTGCGCAACAAGGCCCTCATCGACGCCGGCGTCATCGGCGCGCTCCGCGGGGGCGTGGTGCAGTGGAACGGCACCGTGCCGTGGGTCCGTCGCCGCGCCCAGGGCGAATCCGACGCCGATTACATGAACCGTAATTGGCTGAACTTCACCGAGCTCTCCGGCGACCATATCGTCGAGCAGCACATCCATAACGTCGACGTCGCGATCTGGTTCCTCGGTCGTCCGCCGGTGAGCGCCCTCGGTTTCGGCGGTCGCGCCCGGCGCGAGACCGGCAACATGTTCGACTTCTTCAGCGTCGACTACGATTTCGGCGATGGCGTGCGCATCCACAGCCAGTGCCGCCAGATCACCGGCACGGCCGGCCGCGTGGGTGAGTTCTTCACCGGGGCCGAAGGCTCCTGCTACGGTGCCGGCAAGGTCTTCGCCAAGAAGAAGTACGAGACCCCGGTCATCAAGCTCGATACCGATGACTCCATGGTGCAGGAGCACGTGGACCTCATCCGCGGCGCCTACAACGGCAAGCCGCTGAACGACGCCCGCCAGATCGCCGAGACCAACCTCGCCGTGATCATGGGGCGCATCTCCGCCTACACCGGCGACCTGGTGAAGTTCGACGACCTGCTCAAGCACGAGAAGTCGCCCTACTTCAATCTGACCGCCAGCGTCAGTCCGCTCGATTTCGAGAAGGGTACCGTCAAGCTGCCCGCCGAAGTCCCGCCGATCCCCGGCAAGGCTTGATGGGCTTGGCCCGGTGAGGGCTGGACGGTCGGCCAACAAGAAGCCCCTCTCGCGAGGGGCTTCATCTTTGGCTGGCCGGCGCGCTTACTTGACCGGCGAGTAGTCGGTCGGCACCAGGAACTCGGACTTCACCCCGTCCTTGATGGTCAGCGAACCGCCGGCCTTCTTCTCGGAGGCTTCCTTGGCGGCGATCCAGGCGGGGTCGGCGCGGAAGGCGTCGAAGCTGGCCTTGGCGGCGTCGGCCGACTTGTGGGTGAGGAGGTAGATCAGCGTGTTGCCGGCCACGAGCGGGGACTTGGCGCCCTTCTGGTCGGCGGCGAGGTTCCAGTAGGTGACGTTCGTCATGCCGTGCTTCTCGAAGAGCTTGAGGGTGTGCTCGCGGAAGCGGGCGTTCAGGTTGTCGAGGCGACCGGCTTCGGTGGTGTAGGTGCGCAGCTCGAAGACGCCCTGGCCGTAGGCCTTGGGGGCCGCGAGCGCGGAGTAGTCGGTCGCGGTCAGGAAGGCGGCTTCCACCTTGGTGATGAGCTTGCCGTTGGCCTCGGACGCCTTCTGGGCGGCCTTCCAATCCGGGTCGGCCTGGAAGGCCTTCCAGGCCGCGTCGCGGGCGGCGCGATCGGCGTAGGCGAGGAAGTAGACGAGCTTGTTCTCGGTGTTCTTCACCGGGACGAAGTAGCCGAGGCTCGTCATGCCGTGCTTGGCGAAGAGCTTCAGGGTGTGGTCGCGGAAACGGGCGTTGAGCGCGTCGAGCTTGCCGTCGGCGGCGTAGTAGACGCGCATCTCAAAGAGACGGGTGTCGGGCTCGGCGGCGGCCGCCGCGGAGGCGAACAGGCCGAACGTGAGGAGGGAGAGCAGGGTTTTCATGGGAAGTTATTTCTTGAGGAAGGTGTCGACGTTCTCGCGGGTCACGACCTGGAAGGGGATCATGACTTCCTTCTCGAAGGGCTGCTTGGAGGCCAGCAGGATGGCCGTATCGATCGCACCGCGGCCTTGCCCGACCGCGTCCTGGAAGACCGTCGCGTCCAGGCGGCCCGCCTTGACGGCGTCGAGGGCCTGCGCGATGGCATCCACGCCGATGACGTACACGTCCTGCTTGAGGCCGGCGCGCTCGAGGGCGAGGAGGGCGCCCATCGCCATCTCGTCGTTATGGGCGAAGATGGCCTGGAACTTGCCCTTGTGCGCCTGGATCCAGTTCTCGGTGAGGGCGAGGGCCTTGGCGCGGTCCCACGAGGCCGTCTGATGGTCCAGCAGCTTGAGGCCGGGGTGTTTGGCGAGCACCTTGCGGGCCCCGGCGTCGCGGTGCAGCTGGGCCGACTGGCCCATGATGCCGTGGATCATCAGCACGTTGCCTTGGCCGCCGAGCTTCTTGGCGATGGCTTCCATCGCGAGGATGCCGGCCTGTTCGTCGTCCGAGCCGACGTAGCAATCGGGGGCCGCCTTGGTCAGGGAGTTGACGTTGACCACGGGAATCTTGGCCGCGCGGGCGCGCTCGACGGCCGGCGAGCTGGCCTCGACCTCGCACGGGTTGAGGATGATGACGTCGACCTTCTGCGCGATGAAGTTCTCGGCCTGGCTGATCTGCTTCTGGGCGTCGGCCTGGGCGTCGACGAAGACCAGCTTCACGCCCCGTTCCTTCGCGCGGGCCTGCACGGCGTCGCCGAGCCGCGCGGTGTACTCGGCGGACTGGTCGCGGGAGGAATAGCCGACGAGCCATTCGCCGGGTTTGCGGGGTTCGGCCTTCTTGCAGCCGGAGACGAGGGCGATGAGCAGACCGAGGGTGCCGAGGGCGATGCGTGGGGTGGGGCGCATGCCGGGTTCTTACGAACGGGCCTGACGTCGGTCGAGCCAAACCGCACCGACGATGATGACGCCCTTGATCACGGCCTGGTAGTAGGAGGAGACGCTGAGGAGGTCCAAGCCGTTGTTGATGATGCCGATGAGCAGGACCCCGAGGAGTGTCCCCACGACGCCGCCGACCCCGCCGGACAGGCTCGTGCCGCCGATGACCACGGCCGCGATGGCGTCGAGTTCGTAGGCTTGGCCGGCATTCGGCTGGCCGGTGGTGATGCGGGCCGCCAGGACGACGCCGGCGAGGCCGGTCAACAGGCCGCAAAGGCCGTAGGCGAAGAGCTTGATGCGCGGCACGGAGATCCCCGCGGCGCGGGCGGCCTGTTCGTTGCCGCCGACGGCGTAGAGATGGCGACCCAGCCGGTAGCGGCCGAGGAAGAGCCCCGCGCCCGCGGTCACGAGGGCGAAGCAGAGCAGCGGGATGGGCACGGGGCCGAGGTCGCCGGCGAGGTCGGTCAGCGCGGGGGACATGTTCGCCACGGGCTTGCCGCCGCTGAGGATGAGGGCCAGGCCGCGCGCGATGGTCATCATGCCCAAGGTGACGATGAAGGGGGCGATGCCGCCGCGCGTGACCAGCAGGCCATTGACCAGCCCGCAGGCCCCGCCCGTGAGCACCCCGAGCGCGATCGGGACCCAGAGGGAGTGTTCGCCCGGTTGCGCGTTGAGGGCGCAGACCACCCCGCTGAGGGCGACCACCGAGCCGAGGGAAAGGTCCACGCCGCCGGTCAGGAGCACGAAGGTCACGCCGACCGCGAGGATGCCGTTGATCGAGACCTGGCGGGCGACGTTGGTGAGGTTCGAGGCCGTGGCGAAGCTGTCGGTCGTGGCGGCGAGCGCGACGGAGATGAGCAGCAGCACCGCGACGATGCCGAAGCGGTGGACGAGTTCGCGGTCGAAGCGGGAACGCAGGTTGGAGGTCATCGGGGAATGGCGTGGCGGAGGATCTCCTCCTGGGTGGCGCGGCGCGGGTCGAGCTCGGCGGTGAGTTCGCCCTCGCGGAGCACCAGGAGGCGGTGGGTGAGGGAAAGGACCTCGGGCAGTTCCGAGGAAATCAGGAGCACGGCCTTCCCGTCGGCGGCGAGCCGGCCGATCAGCGCATAGATCTCGGCCTTCGCGCCGATGTCGATGCCGCGGGTCGGCTCGTCGAGGATGACGAGGTCGGGACCGGTGAGGAGGGTGCGGGCCAGCAGGACCTTCTGCTGGTTCCCGCCGCTGAGCTGCCCGATCGGCTGTTCGCGGCCGCTGGTCTTGATCGCGAAGGCGCGGATCTGCTCATCGGCCGTCCGCGCCTCGTCCGCGGCGTCGAGGCCGGCGAGCCCGGCGAAACGGTCGAGCGCGGAAAGCGTCAGGTTGGAGCGGACCGACATGGCCGGAAGGATGCCGAGCCCCTTGCGGTCCTCGGTGACCATGCCGATGCCCGCGGCCAAGGCGTCGGCCGGGGAGGTCAGGCGGACCGGCCGTCCGTGCAGGCGGATCTCGCCCGCGTGGGCGGGACGCAGTCCGAAGAGGGCTTCGGCGATCTCCGTGCGACCTGCGCCCATCAGGCCCGCGAGACCCAGCACCTCACCGCGGCGCAGCGAGAAGGAGATGTTCCGGTAGGCCGGCTCGCGGGTGAGTCCGGCGACCTCCAGCACGACCTCGCCCGGGACGCCGACGACGGGCGGGAACACCTGGGCGAGCTCGCGACCGACCATGTGCGTGATGAGGGCGTCCGGCGTGAGCTCCGCCGCGGCGGCCGTGCGCACCAGGCGACCATCCCGCAGGACCGTCACGCGGTCGGCCAGCCGGAAGACCTCGTCCATCTTGTGCGTCGTGTAGACGATGGCGACGCCGCGGCGACGCAGCACGTCGATCGCCTTGAACAAGGCGGTGACCTCGTGGTCGGACAGCGCGGCCGTGGGCTCGTCCAGCAGCAGCACGTCCGTCTGGCGGGCCAAGGCTTTGGCGATCTCGACGACCTGGCCTTGGGCGACGGAGAGCCGGCGCATGGGTTGGCGGGTGTCGAGGACGCAATCGAGCTTCCGGAGCCACTCGGCGGCCTCCCGGTGCAGTTCGGCGCGGTCGACCCAACCGAGCGCGTTGACGGGCTCCAGGCCGAGCAGCAGGTTCTCCGCGACGTCGAGGTCGGGGACCGGCATGAGCTCCTGGTGGACCATCGCGATGCCGTGCGCGAGCGCGTCCTGCGGGGAGGCGAAGCGCACCGTCTTGCCGCGCAGGGCGATCGCGCCGCCATCGGGCGGCTGCAGGCCGGCGAGGATCTTCATCAGCGTGGATTTACCCGCGCCGTTCTCGCCCATGAGGGCGTGCACCTCGCCCGGCCGGAACTCCACCGTGACCTCCTGCAGGGCCGGCAGACCCCCGAAAGTCTTGGTCAGCTCGCGGACGGACAACATGCGGTCACTTCGCGGCCGGCACGTCGGCGAGGACGTCCTGCGGCCAGGCGCCCAACGGACGGATCTCGAGCCGGCGGTACTGGCACTCCGCGGCCTCCGACTGGATCTGCAGCTTGCCGGCGCGCAGCGGGATTTCCTGTTCGGAGCCTTTCTCGCGGTAGCGGGAGTTGCGGATGACGTTCACGGTACGGCCATTCAGCCGGAAGACGGCGTCGCCGGCGAAGGCGTAGACCTCGACGGTGTTCCACTCGCCGGAGGGCTTTTCGGGGTAGTCGGTCCCGTGCCAGATCCGCGAGCGCATCGCGCGGAGCGGGGCGCCGGGGACATAGCGGACGACCTTGCCGTCCTCGTCCTTGACGGCGGCGTCGACCATCGCGCCGGCGATCGGCCACCAGTCGCCGATGTCGCCTTCCTGCACCTGGCATTCCTGGCTGCGCATCCAGTTCTTCCCGCCGGCGCCGTGCTCACCGATGCAGTGGAAGAGGATGCCGTTGTCGCGGACCGCGTTGAGGCGCGGCTCCCACTTGCGCGTGCCCCAACGGTGCTGCGTGCGGAGGTGGAAATTCTCGAAGGACTTCAGGGTGGTCAGGCCGCCGAAGACCTGGCCCGTGATGTTCAGCACCGGTTCGCCGTCGATGACCTTAAGGGTGAACACATCGAGGGGGTCGCGGTTGAGCCCCAGGACCGGGTCGTCCTTGGGGGTGGCGCCGCGGACGTAGCCCGGGACCTCGTAGGCGCGATGGGGCACGCCGAGCCATTTTTCCCATTGGGAGAGCTGGGCGTCGAGGAGCGGGGTGAAGACGGGGGCTTCCGCGGCGCCGAGGGTCGCGCCGAGGAGGCAAATGGACAGGAAGCGCATGGTCGGAAGGTTTAACGGACGTCGCGCCAGAGCCACTTCATGGCGTCGGGGAAGAGCATGCCGCCGTGGCGGCCGTCGTGCGTGCCTTCGCCCATGACGAACTGGTAGTCGTAGCCCTTGGCCTTCCAGGCGTCGGCCATCTTCTGGTTGGCCTCGGGCCAGACGCCGAACTGGTTGGTCAGGTCGTGCGTGCCGTCCTGGGAGTAGATGCGGATATCCTTCTTGGGGCTCTCCATGACCATCCGAGGGAACTGGTCGCCGCCGACTTCCTTGCCGTTGGACAGCACGCCACGGATGTTGGTGAAGCTGCCGATGGTCGTGAAGACCTTGCTGAAGGCGTCCGGGCGGTGCCAGGCGGCGTTGAAGGCGCAGATGCCGCCCGAGGAGGCGCCGGCGATGCCGCGACGCTTCGGGTCCTTGGAGACCTTGTAGCCCTTGGACTCGACGAGCGGGATCATCTCCTCGAGGAGGAAGGTCACGTACTTGTCGGTGACGCTGTCGTACTCGAATGAGCGGTTGGACTTGCCGAGCGGCTTGCCGTCCTTGCCCTTGCCGGTCGGGTTGTTCTTGTCGGGCGCGAAGCCGGGATTGATGAAGAGGGCGATCGTCACGGGCATCTTCCCTTCGGCGATGAGGTTGTCGAAGACCGTCGCGACCCGCCAGTTGCCCTTGGGGCCGATATAGCCCATGCCATCCTGGAAGACCATGAGGCAGGCGTCCTTCTTGCCGTCATACTGCGACGGCACATAGAGCGCCCACTCGCGGCCGTAGCCGGGGAAGGTCTTCGAGTCCTCGAGGCGGAACTTGGTGACCACGCCCTTGGGGACGCCGGCCTTTTCCTGCGAGTCGGGTCCGAGGACGTACTGGGCATTCCAGTCCTTGGTCGGCGCGGCGGACTTGGGCGCCGCGGTCTGGGCGGAGGCCACGGTGGTCAGTCCGAGCAGGAGGCAGGGAAGGAGGGTGCGGAGGGGGCTCATGGGGGGTGGCTCGAATGAACCAGACGCCCACGACCTGACAAGCCCAAGTGCCTCAGAGGCCGGGTTCCTGGCCGACTTTCCGGAGGCGCCAGATCTCGGGGAAGCGCCAGTGGGTCAACCCCATCACGCCGAAGGTCGCCAGGCCGCCGAAGACCACGGAATTGACCGTCCCGAGGAGGCGGGCGGCGAGGCCGGACTCCGCCATGCCGAGTTCGTTGGAGCAGCCGACGAAGACCGCGGTGACGGCGGAGACCCGCCCCATCATCTCCGGCGGCACGGTGGTCTGCAGGATCGTCTGACGGATGATGACGTTGACCGCGTCGGCGGCGCCCGAGATCAGCAGGAAGAGGAAGGAGAAGACGAAGGCCGCCCGCAGCCCGAGCCCCAGGAGCGCCGCCAGCTGGATCGAGAGGCCGAAGCCGATGATGCAGAGCCCGAAGACCGCGAAGGAGGCGTAGAGCGCCGGCCCCGCGCGTTCGAGCGGCGGGCGGACGATGAGGTAGATGGACATGAGCACCGCGCCCATCGAGGTCGCCGCCCGCAGCAGGCCGAAGCCGAATTCGCCGACCCCGAGCATCTGCGCGAAGATGGGCAGAAGCGCGACGGCTCCGCCGAGCAGGACGGCGAAGAGGTCCATCGTGAACGCGCCGAGCATGACGCGTTGGCTGAGCATGAACCGGATGCCGACCGCCAGACTTTGGAAGATGGGTTCGGGTTGGCGGGACTGAAGTTTCTGGCCCGGGCGGAGCAGGGTGGTGGCGACGAGCGAGCCGACGAAGCACGCGAGCATGCAGCCGTAGGTCACCGGCTCGCCGCCCAACCAGAGCAGCACACCGGCGATACCCGGGCCGAGGACGCAGGCCAGCTCGAACAGCGTGTTGCGCCAGCGGACCCCGCCGGCGATCAGTTCGCGGGGGAGCAGTTCGGCGATCATCGCCTGGCGGGCCGTGGTCAGGAAACTGCGCGCCAGCCCGCCCAGGGTGACCATCGCGTAGAGCAGCGTAAGCTGCAGCCAGGCTTCGAGCCGCAGCAGGCTCTGGGCGAAGAGGACCAGGCCGAGCAACGACATCGCGAGCAACGCCCATCGGGCGATGCGCCGGCGGTCGTGCGTGTCGGCGACGTGCCCGGCGAAGAGGACGGCGGCGACGAAGGGAATGACCTCGGCCAGGCCGATGGCCCCGAGGGCGAGGGCCGCCGTCTCGGTGTCCGCGCGCGTCAGCCGGAACACCTGCCAGGCGACGGCGACGCCTTGGAGCTGGATGCCGAGGGTGCCGAGGACGATCGCGCCGAGGTAGAGGCGGAACGAGCCGTGCTGGACGGCGGAGGCCTGCGGCGCGGAGGACATCGGCCCGAGCAGAGCGGGCGGACGGCGACTAGGCAATCACGCCTTTGACCACGTGGCCGGCGACGTCCGTCAGCCGGTAGTAGCGCCCTTGGAACTTGAAGGTCTGCCGTTCGTGGTCGACCCCGAGCAGGTGCTGCATGGTGGCGTGGAGGTCGTGCACGTGCACCGGGTCCTTGACGATGTTGTAGCCGAATTCGTCGGTCTGGCCGTGGACCTGGCCCCCCTTGATGCCGCCGCCCGCCATCCACACGCTGAAGCAACGCGGGTGGTGGTCGCGGCCGTAGTTGTTGGCCGTGATCTTGCCCTGGCTGTAGGCCGTGCGGCCGAACTCGCCGCCCCAGATGACGAGCGTGTCGTCGAGCAGGCCGCGCTGCTTGAGGTCCTTGATCAGCGCCGCGGAGGCCTGGTCGGTCTGCTTGCACTGGCGGGTGATCCCGCCGGGCAGGCCGCCATGCTGGTCCCAACCTTGGTGGAAGAGCTGGACGAAGCGCACGCCCTTCTCGATGAGGCGGCGGGCCTGCAGGCAATTGGCGGCGAACGAACCCGGCGTCTTCACGCTGTCGCCGTACATCGCCAGCGTCGCGGGCGATTCCTTGGAGAGGTCGGCCACCTCGGGCACGCTCGTCTGCATGCGGTAGGCCATCTCCGCCTGGGCGAGGCGCGCGTCGACCTCCGGGTCGAGCTCGGCGGCCCGTTGGTCGGCGTTGAGCTTGCCGAGCGCATCCAGCATGCCGCGGCGGGCGTGCGGTGAAACCCCTTCGGGATTGGTCAGGTAGAGCACCGGCTCCTTGCCGGCGCGGAACTGCACGCCTTGGTGCTCGGACGGGAGGAAGCCGGCGCCCCACAGGCGCGAGTAGAGCGGCTGGTCCTTGCTGGCATCCTGCGACACCAGCACGATGAAGGCCGGCAGGTTGTCGTTCATGCTGCCCAGGCCGTAGGAGGCCCATGCCCCCATGGACGGACGGCCGGCGACCTGGTTGCCGGTGCAGAAGAAGGTGATCGCCGGGTCGTGGTTGATCGCCTCCGTGTGCATGGACCGGATCACCGCGATATCGTCCGCCAGCGCGCCGGTGTGGCTGAGGAGGTCGCTGTACTCGACGCCCGACTGGCCGTACTTCTTGAAGTTCGTGAAGGCGCCGGCGAGCGGCAGGGTGGCCTGATAGCCGCTCATCCCCGTCAGGCGCTGGCCTTGGCGGACCGAATCCGGCAGGGGCTGCTGGTGCTTCTCGCGGAGCAACGGCTTCGGGTCGAGCGTCTCGAACTGCGACGGGCCGCCGGCCTGGAAAAGGTAGATGACGCGCTTGGCCTTGGCGGGGAAGTGCGTGCCCTTGGGCAGGGCCGCCGCGTGGGCTTCGCCGAGGATCCCGCGCATCGCGAGGGCGCCCAAGCCGAGGGCGGAAGCGCCCAGGAAATGCCGACGCGTGGTCTGCATGAGTCCGTCGTAACTGGGGAGGGCAGGTTTCATGGGATCAGCGGGAAGTCACGGCGGCGTCGCTGGCGAGGATGGTGGCGCAGACCCTGGTGAGCGCCACCATCGCGGGATCGGGCCGCCGGGGCGTGGTCTTCTTGCCCTTGGCGTCGGTCACCGGGGCGGGCGGGGGTTCCGCCGCGACGAGGGCCTTCTGCGCCGCATGGAGTTCCTCCAGCGCGGCCAGTTCCGTCGGCCGGGCTTCGCGGGTGCAGACGGCGCGGAAAGCCAAGGCGATCTGGTCGCGCGGCGCGGCCGCGGTCGGCGCGACCTTGGCGGCGAGCTTCTGGGCCGACTCGGCGAAGACGGGGTTGTTCAGCAGGACGAGGGCCTGGAGCGGGGTGTTGGTGTTCAGTCGCCGCGGTTGGCAAACCTCGCGGGAGCCCGCGTCGAAGATCAGCATGCTGTCGGGCGGGGCGGTGCGGCGCCGGTAGGTGTAGACGCTCCGGCGGCGGGCGCCCTCTTGGGCGCTCTCGCCACCGACCTTTTCGACGAGCGTTCCCGCCGCCAGCAGGGCTTGGTCGCGTACCATCTCGGATGTCAGCCGCAGGACCGGTCCGCGGGCCAACCAGCGGTTCGCCGGGTCCTTCTCGCGGGCCGCGGCCGTCGGCGTGGAAGCTTGCCGGAACGTCGCGCTGAGGACCAGACGGCGCAGCATCGCCTTCGTGTTCCAGCCGCCTTGGACGAACTCCACGGCCAAGGTGTCGAGCAGTTCAGGATGCGTCGGGTCATCGCCCTGCAGGCCGAAGTTCTCGGTCGAGGCGACGAGTCCGCTGCCGAACACCTGCGCCCACAGCCGGTTGACGATCACCCGGGAGGTCAGCGGGTGGCGCGGGTCGGTCAACCAGCGGGCCAGCCCCAGCCGGTCGCGGTTCAGCTTCGCATCCCAAGGGAAGACGCTCGCCGGCGCCCCGGGCGGGCACAGCTTATCCTTCTCCGGCTTGTCGTAATCGCCGCGGGTCAGGACGTAGGTCGGCGGGGCGAGCGGGGAGTGCTCCATGGCGAAGAACGCCGGCGCGGTTTCCTGATGCGCGGCCAATTCGCGGCGGGCTTTCTGCAGGGCCGCCCACGCGGCGGCGTAGGTGGGGTCCGCCCGGAGACGGGAGTGCTCCCGGGCCAGGTCGGTCGGCCACGTCGCGGGCGCGAGTCCGTGGAGGGTCGCGACTTCCGCGCCCGTCAGGGCCTGCCGCCAGACCTGGATCTCGTCCAGCGAGCCATTGCGGAAACCGGCGTCACGGGAGCGCGTGGCGATCTCCAGGGAGTTGTCGCGGGGCTTCGCGTGCAAGGTGTCGCGGACCACCCTCGTCGGGACTTCGCGGCCATCGAGGTAGAGGTGCAGGCCGCCGGCGCGGGAGGAGCCGTCGTAGGTGGCCGTCACGCGACGCCAGGCGCCGACGGGCAGTTCCGCGACGGTCTCGATCGACGCGGCGCTGTTCGGCCAGAGGTGGATCATGCTCCAACGCAGCTTGCCATGGTCCAAGAGCAACTCGATGCCCGTGGCGTCGCCGTCGCCCGTGTAGAAACCGGTGGAGTGCAGCAGGGTGGCGCGCGCGTTCTTCTCGCCCAGCCGCACGAAGGCCGAGAACGTCAGCGGGTCGAAGCGACCGACCTGGCGGAAGTCGCGCAGGATGAAGCCGGCGTCGCCGTCGAACTTGACCGCCTGGCCCTGCACGCCGGGCACCAGCTGCAGGTCCTCGGGCGCGCCGCGGCGCTCGAACGTGGCGGGCTTGCCGCCGGCGACGGCGTTATCGACGCCGTTCTTCGTGAAGGCCTCGAGCGGCAGGTGCACCACCGGGGCGGGGACCGTCACCACGCCCGCGAAGGCCGGGACCGCCGGGACGGCCGCCAGGTTCCGCTCGGCGGTCGCGACGGCGTCACGCAGCCGGGTTTCCTTCGCGCGATCGTCGTCGGACTTGAAGAGGCGGACGAAGGGCGGGGGAACCTCGCCGTGGAAGGAGAGCAGGCCGTTCTCGTTCTGGTCGCCGAACATCGCGGCCAGGGAGAAGAAGTCGCGCTGGGAGATCGGGTCGTACTTATGGTCGTGGCAGCGGGCGCACTCGATCGTGAGCCCCATGAACGCGTAACCGGCCGTCATCACGCGGTCGTTGATGCCGTCCTGGCGGAACTCCTCGGCGATCGAGCCACCCTCGAACGTCATGCGGTGCAGCCGGTTGAAGGCCGTGGCGACGCGCTGGTCCTGGGTGGCGCCGGGCAGGAGGTCTCCCGCGAGCTGCTCGGTCAGGAAACGGTCGTAAGGCAGGTTGTCGTTGAAGGCGCGCAGCACCCAATCGCGCCAGGGCCAGGCGAACATGGCCTTGTCGCCGGTGTAGCCCCAGGTATCGGCGTACCGCGCCAAATCGAGCCAAGCCACCGCCATATGCTCCCCGTACCGCGGCGAGGCGAGCAGGGCGTCCACGCGCTTCCCGAAGGCGTCCGGCGACTGGTCGGCGAGGAAGGCGTCGACTTCCGCGGGCGTGGGCGGCAGACCCGTCAGCACGAGCGACGCGCGCCGCAGCCAGGTCGCGCGGTCGGCCGGCGCGTTGGGGCGGAGCCCGTGGGACTCGGCCTTGGCGAGGATGAAACGGTCGAGCGGATCCTTGGGCCAGTCGGCGGCCTTGACCGTCGGCGCCGGGTGGGCCTTGGGGCTGACGAAGGCCCAGTGCGGGTCGTACTTCGCGCCTTGGGCGATCCAGCGCGTCAGGACTTCCTTCTCGTTCGGCGCCAGCGGCCGGTGCAGTTCCGGGGGCGGCATGATCTCATCCGGATCCGTCGCGTTGATGCGCGCGATGACGGCGCTCCGCTTCAGGTCGCCCGGCACGATGGCCGTCTCGCCGCTCTTCAGCGGCTTGGTCGCGCCGGCCAACTCGTCGAGCCGCAGCCCGGCCTTGCGGCCCTTGTTGGCGTCGGGTCCATGGCAACCGAAGCAACGGTCGGAAAGGATCGGGCGGACGTCGCGGTTGAAGTCGACGAGGTCGGCCGCGGAGGCGAGGGCGCAAAGCAGGGGCAGGGCGAAGACGGACCGACGGCGACTCATGGGGATGAGACCATACAACCGCGCCCGAGGTTCCTGTCCACGACAACCCTCCGAACGACGGTTTTTGGGGATTACTTCGCGACCGCCCGGGCCGGGTGCGCGAAGCCCTGCCAGCAATCCTCCAGCTTGGCGACATCCGGTTCGCCGTCAAAGACCACGAAGCGGAACCGCTGCGTCAGGACCTCGTCCGGTTTGATGGTGACCGGCCCGTCGTGGACGGGCGTGAAGGCGACGAACGGGTCCTTCGGGTTGAAGCGCGTCCACTGGGGAAAGTTGACGTTGGACGGATGCGCCAGGATGGCGATGCCACCCCGCCCCCGGTCCGTCGGGCCGGCGAAGGCGAACCACCGGGCTCGTTGACCATCACCTGCCTTGCGACCGAGCTGGCCCTCCGAAGTCACGAACGTCAGCGGGGCTTGGACGGTCCAGGTGGGCAGGCCGCGGAAACCCAAGCCGCCGTAGATATGCTTCGTCAGCGTCAGGGGGTCCGCCGTCACGTTGCGTTGCGTCGTCTCGAGTTCGAAGACCGTCTCCGGCGTCCCGGGACCCGGCACATAAGTCGTCACGCGCCAGCCCTCGGTCAGGACCACGGTCGGCGGTTGCGTCCCGGTATCCAGGCTGCGCAACGTCGCCGTGAAACCGGAGTCCACCGGCCCGATCCAGCGCGGGCCCAGGCCTTCATAATCCACGCGCCCGGTTTCCTGATGCACGTTCCAGAAGTCGGGGTGACGGCCTTGGAAGTCGGTGTGCGACCATGCGGTCCAGATCCCATGGTGGTGGGCATGGTCCGGCGCGAAACTGCCGGAAATCACCTGACCCGAGGGCGTCAGCACCGGGTGGATGAACCCGGCCCGACGGTAGACCGGCTTGATGCCCGGCGGCAGGATTTCGTCGTGCTGGAAGGCGAAGAGCCGCCGCTGCACGCCGTCGGCGAGCGTCGTCATCCACAGCTGTTCCTGCATGTAGGCGTGCTCCACATTCACCTCAGCCTGGTAACTTTCGGCCTTGATCAACACGGCTTCGGTCGACTCGCCGGCGGCCTGGGTCGGCAGCAGGAAGTAAGGTTCCTTGGTGCGTTCGTCCCACTGCATCGGACGGGGCTGGGTCACGCCACGCAGTTTGACGAGCATGAGATCCTTGGGGCTAAGCCCGAGCCGGCGCGCCTCTTCCGCGCTCGCCAAAACGACGCGCTGGAAGCTCCGCTTGGCCGGCAAAGACGGAACGGTGAAGACGATGCCCTCGTTGCTCGGCGTGGAAGCGCCTGGCCCGCCCACAGTCTGCTCCGTGCCAGCGGCCAAGAACGAGAGGAGGCACGCGCCGACGAAGTTCATAAGCGTTATTTGACCGCTTCCAACCCGAACGGCACTCCCAAAGACCGCAGGGCATGGATTCTCCCTCTTTCCTGTATTTAATGACTACTTTAATCATAAATGTCATAAAGGATGGATTTCATTCATTTAAACTTGCGAAAGGTATGGGTTTTTGTCGAATTACCCCATGACCACCCGACTCTTCGGCACGGACGGTATTCGCGGGAAAGCGAACGAATACCCCATCACCCCTGAAATCGCGCTACGCACGGGGCAGGCGATCTCACGGGTTCTCAAATCCAATGGCGCCAACCACAACCGCGTGATCATCGGCAAGGATACGCGCATCTCCGGCTACATGCTCGAGACGGCGCTGACCAGCGGACTCGTCGCCAGCGGCATGGACGTGTTCCTCGTCGGCCCGATGCCGACGCCCGGCGTGGCGCACCTGACGAAGTCGATGGGTTGCGGCGCGGGGATCATGCTGACGGCGTCCCACAACCCTTATGAGGACAATGGCCTCAAGATCTTCGGACCCGATGGCTACAAGCTTTCCGACGAACTGGAGCTGGCGATCGAGCGGGAAATCCTGGGCGAGGGGAAAATCCCCGGGGTGAGCCCGGATAAGATCGGCAAGGCGACCCGCATCGACGACGCCCGCGGCCGCTACATCGAATACGCGAAACAGAGCGTCGGCGCCGGCGATCTGGCCGGGATGAAGATCGTCGTGGACTGCGGTCACGGCGCGGCCTACCTGCTCGCGCCCCTCATCTTCAAGGAACTGGGCGCCAAGGTCGTGAAGCTCGGCGTCGAACCGGATGGCCTGAACATCAACGAGGGGTGCGGGGCCTTGCATCCCGACCATGCCGGACGGGTGGTCCGCGAGCAGGGCGCCGACCTCGGGATTTCCTTCGACGGCGATGCCGATCGCGTGATCTTCACCGACGAGACCGGCGCGAGCGTGTCCGGCGACCGGATCCTGACGTTGTGCGCGCTGGCCTTGATGGAGGAGGGGAAACTGCGCGGAGCGACGATGGCCTGCACAGTGATGAGCAACCTGGGACTGCATGAGGCCTTGCGCGCGGCCGGAATCGCCGTCCTCACGACCGCGGTGGGCGACCGCCACGTCATCGAGGCCCTGCGCGCGGGAGGCTACTCCTTCGGCGGGGAGAACTCCGGTCACCTGATCTTCGCCGACCATGCCACCACGGGCGACGGCATCCTCAGTGCCCTGCAGGTGCTGCGCATCATGAAGCGACGGGGCCAACCCCTCTCGGTCCTGGCGCAGGTCATGCGCGAGTACCCCCAGAGCCTCGTGAACCTGAAGGTCCGCGCCAAGCCGCCCCTGGAGACCTTGCCGCGGCTGCAGGCGACTTTGCGCGAGGCCGATGCCCAATTCGGCGACCTAGGGCGTCACCTCATCCGCTACTCCGGCACCGAGCCCAAGGTGCGCATCCTGGTCGAACATCGCGACGCCGACGTGGTCGATGCGTGGTCGGCCCGTCTGCGTGGGGTCATCGAAGAGGAACTCGCCTAAGATGAATACCTTCCTGCTGCTCCCGCCGACCCTGCTGCCGGGCCTCGCCCCGCTCACCCCCGCGCACCTCGTCGTCGGCAATCGTCCGCTCGCCGATCTGCAGCGGGCCACCTTGGCGGCGGCGGACCTCAGCGAGGCGGCGCCGGGACCGGCGACCTACGTCATCGACGGGCTGGCCTGGCTCGACGAAGCGGAACTACGCGCGTTCATCCGGTCCGACGACGCGACCCTGACGACACCGGAGGGAGCCGTGCTGGTCCGACGCGTCGGGAGCGGTGGTCCGGCTCGGGTGGCCGCCACGTCCTTCCAGCTCGCCCACTCGTGGGACCTGCTCCGGGCCAATGAGCAAAGCCTCAAGGCCAAGACCGATTACGTGCGCGCCGCCGAGGTCCATCCCACGCTCAGCGTCGACGGGCGACTGCAGGTCGGCCGCGGCACCCGGATTCTTCCGGGCGTGGTCATCGAGGGCGACGTCATCATCGGCGAGGGCTGCAAGATCGGGCCCAACTGCTACCTGCGGGGCGCCACCAGCATCGGCGACCGCTGCCATGTCGGTCAGGCCGTCGAGATCAAGAACTCGATCCTCATGGATGGCACGAACGTCGGCCACCTCTCGTACGTCGGCGACTCCATCCTCGGCCGGAAGGTGAACTTCGGGGCCGGTACCCTGACGTCCAACCTGCGCCATGATGGCCGCAACCACCGCACGCTCGTGGCCGGCGAACTGGTCGACACCGGCCGACGCAAGTTCGGCGCGGTCGTCGGCGATGGGGTGCATACCGGCATCCATACTTCGATCTATCCGGGCCGGAAGCTGGGCGCCGGCACGACCACCCGACCCGGCGACATCGTCCGGACGGACCTCACCGCCTAAGACCATGTGCGGCATCATCGGTTACGTCGGCGGCGCGCCGGCCATCCCCGTCCTCCTCGCCGGCCTCAAGCGCTTGGAATATCGAGGGTATGACTCCGCCGGCCTAGCCCTGCAGTCAGGCGATCGGCTCGTCGCCCTGAAGTCGGTCGGCAAGGTGGCCGGCCTCGCCGAGAAGACCCGGCTAACCTGGACGGAGCCGGAGCAGCAGGCGCCCCGCGTCGGCATCGCCCACACCCGCTGGGCGACCCATGGCGCGCCGACCGAGCCCAACGCCCACCCCCACTTCGCCGAGGGCGGTGGCATCGCGCTCGTGCATAATGGCATCATCGAGAACTACCGGGCCCTCCGCGCTCGCCTCGAAGCCAAGGGCCATGTCTTCGTCTCCGAGACCGACACGGAGGCGTTGGCCCGGTTGATCGGCGAAGCCTTCCAGGGCGACCTCCGTGCCGCGGTCATCGCGGCCTTGCGTCAAGTGGAAGGGGCCTACGGCATCGCCGTGCTGTCCCGCGACGAACCCGGCGTCATCGTCGCCGCCCGCAAGGGCAGCCCCCTCGTCATCGGCGTCGGGGAAGGGGAGTGCCTCGTCGCCTCCGACCCTGCCGCGATCATCGCCCATACGCGCCGGGTCATCTACCTCGACGACGGGGACGTCGCCCGCGTCACGGCCGACCATGTCGACATCGTCGACCTCGACGCGGCCCGCATCGACCGGATGGTCGGCGAGCTCGGCTTCGCCGCCGACGCCGTCGAGAAGGGTGGGTTCGAGCATTTCATGCTCAAGGAGATCCACGAGCAGCCGGAGGCCCTGCGCAACGCCCTCCGCGGTCGGCTCGATCAACGCCAAGGCACCGCGGTCCTGGCCGGCATGGGGACGTCCCCGCGTGACCTCGCCGAGATCCGTCGGGTCGTGCTGCTCGGTTGCGGTACGTCGCTCCATGCCGGGCAGGTCGGCGAGCATGCGTTCGGTGAGCTTGCTGGCCTACCCGCCACGGCGCAGCAGGCGGCCGAGTTCCGCTACCGCAACCCGCTCGTCGACCCCGACGACCTGGTGGTCGCGATTTCCCAGTCCGGCGAGACCGCCGACACCTTGGCGGCCGTCCGCGAAGCCCGCGAGAAAGGCGCCCTCGTCCTCGGTCTCGTCAACGTCGTCGGTTCGACCATCGCCCGCGAAACGGGGCGAGGCGTCTACCTGCATGCGGGCCCGGAGATCTCGGTCGCCTCGACCAAGGCCTTCACCTGCCAGGTCGCCGTGCTGCTGCTGATGGCCCTGCGCCTCGGGCGTGGACGGCGGCTGGCCCGCGAACGGGGCGCCGCCTTGGCCGCCGAGCTGGCCCGCCTGCCCGAACTCGTGGGCGCGGTGCTCGCGCGGGAGGCCGAGATCGCCGCGGTCGCGGAACGGTTCGTGGGGCAGGAGCATGCCTTCTACCTCGGCCGCGGGCCGATGCACGCCGTCGCGCTCGAAGGCGCCCTCAAGCTCAAGGAAATCTCGTACGTCCACGCCGAAGGCTACCACGCCGCCGAACTCAAGCATGGGCCGATCGCCTTGCTGACGCCCGGGACGCCCGTGGTCGTGCTCGCGAACCGCTCGCCGATCCGCGACAAGGTGCTGGGCAACGCCGAGGAGTGCCGCGCCCGCGGCGCCTGCGTCATCGCCGTGATGACCGAGGGAGACGATGCGGCGAGCGCCGAGGCCGTGCTGCGGATCCCCGCCTGCGACCCGCTGGTCGCGACCATCCCGGCGGCGGTCGCGCTGCAGCTCCTGGCCTACCACGTCGCCCGGCGACGCGGTTGTCCCATCGACCAACCGCGTAACTTGGCAAAGTCGGTGACCGTCGAGTAAGGGCTTGCCTTCAGGTAATCAACCTCAGGGGGCGACCCTTGCGGCGGGCTCCAGAGCGGCTTCTCGTATTCTTGCTATGACGACCCAGGCGAAACGTACCTGTCCTTGCTGCCGTAAACCGAAATCACTCGCGAGCTTCCCGTCCCTGCAACCGGGCGGGCTGCTGCATCCCTACTGCCGACCCTGCCTCACGAGCCGGGTCCGCCGGAACGGCCGCGCCCGCGAGCAAGCCGCGACCGCGGCGACCAAGGTCTGCGCCCTCTGCACCCAGCGACTGCCGCTCGCCACCTTCCACTGGATCAAATCCAGCCAGACGCACCATAGCTATTGCCGTGGCTGCCATTCGGTCTACATGGCCGAGCGGTACCGTCGCCGGCGGCGGGCCTTGCTGGCCCCAAAGTGACCACCGGGCATCCCGGTGGTCGAAAGTGTCTCGCTGGTGGCTGGACGGGGACTTGAACCCCGAACCAATTGATTAAGAGTCAACTGCTCTACCATTGAGCTATCCAGCCGACAGCGAGACAGGGATAAGTGCAAGTTGGTCGCTCCTTTTCAAGCGCAAAGAAAGACAAAGATTTCCCGCGTGAGGGAGGGCAAGTCGGACGTTCGGGGTGGCCGGACCGGGACTCGAACCCGGAACCAATTGATTAAAAGTCAACTGCTCTACCATTGAGCTATCCGGCCGACCGAACGCTCCAATCCAAGGGCGGGGACCGCCTTGGGTAAAGACTTTTTGTCCTCAGCGGTGCCCACGCTGACGCAACGCCTCGAAGAGGCAGACGCCGGCCGAGACCGAGACGTTGAGGCAGGGCACCTGGCCCAGCATCGGGATGCGCAGCAGGAAATCGCAGGTCTCCGCGGTGAGGTGGCGGATGCCGTCGCCCTCGGCGCCCAGCACGATGGCGAGGGGGCCGGTCAGCTTGGCCTGGAAGAGGGACTGGCTGGCCTTGTGGTCGCTGGTTCCGGCGATCCAGACGCCGCCGTCCTTCAGCTTCACGAGGGCGTTGCGCAGGTTGTTGGCCTGCACGATCGGCAGGCTCTCCGCCGCGCCGACCGCGACCTTGCGGACGGTGTCGTTGACCGGCGAGGAATTCTTGCGCGTGGTGATGACGAAGGCGCAACCGGCGCACTCCGCCGAGCGCAGGCAAGCGCCGAGGTTGTGCGGGTCCTGGACGCCGTCGAGGACGAGGATCAGCGGATCCTTGTGCTGCGCGAGCAAGCCGGGGATGTCGGCCTCGTCGAGGAGCCGGATCGGCTTGAGGAGGTCCGCATGGCGCGGCGCGCGGTCATTGCTCCGGGCCATCGCGGTATCAACGGCGGGCGAGGCGACCGCGGGCGTGCAGCGCCTCGGCGATCTGGATGGCGTTGAGCGCCGCGCCCTTCCAGAGCTGGTCGCCGCTGACCCAGAGGGACAGGCCGTTGTCGAAGAGGGTGTCCTTGCGCAGGCGGCCGACGCCGCACTTTTCCTTGCCGGCGTAGTCAAGGGGCATCGGGTACTTGCGGTTGGCCGGGTCGTCGCAGAGCTCGGCGCCGGGGAAGGCTTCGATGGCCGCGCGGGCGACGGCGAGGTCGACCGGGCGCGCGAACTCCGCGCTGATCGCGATGGAGTGCGCGCGGAAGACCGGGACGCGCACGCAGGTGGTCGTGACCTTGAGGTCGGGCAGGCCCATGATCTTGCGGCCTTCGTTGAGCATCTTCATCTCCTCCTTGGTGTAGCCGTCCGCGAGGAACGAATCCACCTGCGGGATCAGGTTGAAGTTGATGGTGTGCGGGTAGACCTTCGGGGCGAGGGTCTCGCCCCGGGCCCACGCCCGGGCCTGGGCATCGAGCTCGCGCATGGCCTCGGCGCCGGTGCCGGACACGGCTTGGTAGGTCGAGGCGAAGAAACGCTTGAGGCCGAAGGCCTGGTGCAACGGGAACAGGCCCATCAGGGCGATGGCCGTCGAGCAGTTCGGGTTGGCGAGGATGCCCTTGTGCTGGTCGAGCGCCTCCGGGTTGATCTCGGGGATCACGAGCGGGACATCGGGGTACATCCGGTAGGCCGAGCTGTTGTCGATGACGATGCAGCCACGCTTCACGGCCTCGGGGGCGAGGGCGAGGGAGATGGAGCCGCCGGCGCTGAAGATGGCGAAGTCGAGCCCTTCGAAGGCCTCCGGCTTGGCTTCCTGCACGGTCCACTCCTTGCCGCCGTAGGTGACCTTGGCGCCGGCGGAGCGGGCCGAGGCGAGGGGCCGGAGCTCGGCCACGGGGAAGTTCCGCTTGGCCATCAGCGCGAGGATTTCTTGACCCACGGCGCCAGTCACGCCCACGATGCCGATACGATATGCCATGTGATGATAGAGCTTTGGTGTTG
>JACCDZ011903476.1_pt1 | contig 29781 bp, 25 predicted proteins | sample 7449551 | NCBI WGS metagenome assembly JACCDZ01 (sample SAMN15323452, study PRJNA562643) | freshwater metagenome | isolation source: river surface water | place: USA:Blue River Watershed | collected 2017-08-18 | reverse complement strand
CGATGAGTTGACGCGCTACCCGAACGCGGTGGTCACTGATGTTGCCAGCGTAAAGGGTTCAGTTTTGCACGAACTTCAGGCCTCTGGCGCTCCGCTCGAGCGTTATGTTGGTTCGCACCCGATGGCCGGTCGCGAGCGTGGAGGCGCTATTTCTGGACGTGCTGATTTGTTTGTTGGCCGCCCTTGGGTCATCACTTCGCACGATGGTGCAGATGAGCGTGGCATTGATTTAGTTGCTGATCTTGCATCGCACCTCGGATCCGCTGTGGTGCGCGTCGGCACCAAAGAACATGATCGGGCAGTAGCGCTGGTATCGCACGTGCCCCAGTTGGTTTCCAGCTTGTTGGCTTCACGCTTGGTGACGGCCGCGCCTGAAGATATAGCGTTGGCAGGTCAAGGACTGCGCGACACAACTCGCATCGCGGCCAGCGACCCTGAGCTTTGGCTTCAGATTCTCGAGGCAAACGCCGACGAGGTGCTGCCGCTCTTACAGAGCTTTGCCGCTGACCTTTCCTCACTTATTTCAGGTTTCGAAGTTCGAGAGCCGCAGGCGCAAATCCGTGCAGTGATGGAAGCCGGCAACATTGGTGTGGGTCGCATCCCAGGCAAGCATGGTGGAAAACACACGAACTACGCTCAGGTTATCGTTATGGTCGATGACCGTCCGGGAGAACTTGCTCGTCTGCTAACCGAAGTCGGCGAGATCGGAATCAACCTCGAGGAATTGCAACTAGAGCATTCGCCGAGTGCCCAAATTGGTCTAGCTGAGCTCTACGTTGCCCCGACTGAGGCAGAACGATTGACCGCGGACCTCGTTGCGCGTGGCTGGAGAATTGCCTAGTGAACAAGTTTGTAGTTGCAGTTGATGGGCCGGCTGGATCGGGGAAATCAAGTGTCAGCAAGCAGGTTGCTAGACAACTTGGTTACGGGTACTTGGATACCGGTGCTGCCTACCGCGCTTTAGCCTGGGCTGTGTTGAATTTGCCTAATTTCAAGGGGCTGGACCTGGCCAATGCAGATTTGGGCCGCGAGTTTGATTATTCAATTTCACTGGATCCAGATCATTATTCGGTGTCCGTGGCCGGCCACGATGTTACTGCAGCCATTCGTGAGAGCCAGGTTGCCGAATACGTATCGCAGGTAGCTAAGTTGCCAAACGTCAGAGCGTTCATGAAATTGCTCACGCAGCGGCTCGTTGCCAGCGCCAGTCAGTCCGGCGTAGTCGTTGAGGGCAGAGACATCACAACGGTGGTTTTGCCTGAAGCGCAATTAAGAATTCTCATGACAGCCAGTGAAGCCGTTAGACTTAACCGACGTGCTGCTGAACTTTCCGAAGTTTCGGCGGCCAGCCTAAAGCGTCAAGTATCAGAACGTGACGCCAGCGACTCCAGTGTCGTTGACTTTTTGACTCCGGCACCCGGAGTCCAATTAGTGGATTCAACTGATCTCAACTTCAACCAGACGGTCTCAGCCGTTCTGGCATTGGTAGACCAGAGGAAGCCTAAGGAAACCAATGAGTGAACAAGAATTTAATGCCGAACCGGTGAATCCCGAGTTCGTAGAGCGGCTCAAAAATATGAGCACCGTTGAGGAGGAGACTCGTGTTCGTGCTTTGCGCACCGGGCTTGACGAGTACGACCTCGACGACGAAGACCTAGAGGTTATCGACTCAGATGATGACTTTGAAGATGGGCCGCGCTACCTGCCAGCCCTGCCAGTGCTCGCAATCGTGGGGCGTCCAAACGTCGGTAAATCTGCTTTGGTGAACCGAATCCTCGGTCGACGCGAAGCCGTTGTCGAAGACAAGCCGGGTGTTACCCGTGACCGCGTTTCGTACAAGGCGGAGTGGAACGAACGTAAATTTACCCTTGTTGACACTGGTGGTTGGGAGCCGGATGCCAAGGGTATCGATCGCTCGGTAGCTCTGCAGGCAGAAATCGCAGTTGAGCTTGCCGACGCTGTCTTGTTTGTGGTCGATGCCATGGTTGGTGCAACCAGCACCGATGAGCGCGTTGTGAAAATGTTGCGCGCTTCGGGCAAGCCGGTAATTTTGGTCGGAAACAAAATCGATGATGTGCGTCAAGAGCCAGAGGCTGCCAGCCTTTGGGGTCTTGGGCTAGGGGAGCCTTATCCGGTTTCGGCCCTGCACGGTCGTGGTGTTGCAGACATGCTGGATGCTGCCATGGCGGTTCTACCTAAGGTTTCTGGCGTTGCCAAAGAAGAGTTCGGCGGACCACGTCGAGTCGCTCTAATTGGGCGCCCAAATGTTGGTAAGTCATCCTTGCTCAACAAAGCTGTCGGCTCTGAGCGAGCAGTAGTAAACGATCTGGCTGGAACCACCCGTGACCCAATCGATGAGCAGGTAGAACTCGGTGGAAAGGTTTGGCGTTTCGTAGACACAGCCGGAATCCGTCGCCGTGTTCACCTAACCCAGGGTGCCGACTTCTACGCGTCGTTGCGCACCGCTGCCGCACTAGAGCGTGCCGAAGTTGCCGTGGTTCTTTTTGACGTAACTCAGCCAATCAGCGAAGCAGACATTCGAATCGTCGACATGGCTCTGCAGAGTGGGCGCGCACTGGTTCTTGCCTTCAATAAGTGGGACGAACTTGACGACGAGCGCCGCCGCTACCTAGAGCGTGAAATCGAGCAGGATTTGGCACACGTTGACTGGGCCCCGCGCGTAAACATTTCGGCCAAAACCGGTCGTCACCTCGAAAAGCTTGTACCAGCCCTAGAGGTTGCGCTGGACTCATGGGACCAGCGAATCGCTACCGGAAAGCTCAACGCTTTTGTCCAAGAGTTGGCTATGGAAACTCCGCACCCGGTCCGTGGTGGCAAGCAGCCAAGAATTCTCTTTGCGACTCAGGCCAGCAGCCGCCCGCCGAAGTTTGTGCTCTTTACCACCGGATTCTTGGACCCGGGTTACCGCCGCTTTATCCAGCGTCGACTCCGCGAGACTTACGGCTTCGAAGGTACGCCTATCGAAGTGGGTATGCGAGTGCGCGAGAAGCGCAAGCGCTCGTAGGAATAAAATCTGAATATGTCGGACCAGCCAGCACTCAGCCTTAGGCAGCAGTTTCTAACTCTGCCTAACCTGCTGAGTATGCTCCGGTTAGCGCTGGTTCCGGTGTTTCTTACGCTGCTTATCAACAGTCATTTTTACTCAGCGATTTTGGTATTGGCACTAGCCAGCCTCACTGATTACCTTGATGGCTTTTTTGCACGTAGATGGAATCAGGTCACCCGCCTAGGTCAGCTTTTAGATCCGGCTGCCGACCGGCTCTATATTTTTTCTACCCTGGTCGGGCTAGCTATCGCCGGCATCATTCCTTACTGGTTGATGTGGGTCATTATTGCTAGAGATGTGGTGCTGGCAGTTGCCTACGTGGTCTTGGCCAATCACGGATACGGCCCTCTGCCAGTGCATTTCCTCGGAAAAGTAGCCACATTCTCGCTGCTCTATGCCTTTCCGCTGTTGCTTATGGCTGAGATTTGGCCATTGATTGCCTGGCTGCTGCCGCTAGCCTGGGCCTTTGCCCTTTGGGGTGTTGGGCTCTACTGGTGGGCGGGTTTTGTTTACCTGCGTCAGGTCAGATCAATCGTGAAAAATGACCCGATTGAAGTCAAGTAGGCTAATCACCGAAGGAGTATGGGGATCATGAATTTTGCAGAGTTGGGCTTTGGGGGCTCTTCAGATGAAGTTGGGTCAACCCTGCGTTTTAACGAAGACCTTTTGGCTCAGATGGGGCCTTCTTTATCAAACGACGAAGAAGCTGCCATCGGCGCATTGCCATCTGGATCAGCACTTCTTATCGTCAAGCGCGGCCCGAACGAGGGTTCTCGCTTTTTGCTAGATCAGAACGTCACGACAATTGGTCGCCATCCAAATGCTGATATTTTCCTTGACGACGTGACTGTTTCGCGTCGCCATGCTGAATTCCACCGCGATGGGGCAGTGTTTGAGGTTAAGGACCTCGGCTCATTGAATGGAACTTACTTCGATGGTCAGCGCATTGATGCAGCTCGACTAGTCGACGGGTGTGAGGTCCAAATCGGCAAGTTCCGGTTGACCTTCTACGCTTCACGAGCAGATCTTGGTCAGGTGAACTAGTGGCTGAGGTAGCTCCGGCAAGCATTTTTTCTGCGCGGCAGGTAAAGCTTTTCAACATTGGTCAGGTGCTGGCAGTTCTAAATCCTGACTTTCCTGATCTGACCCCTTCAAAGCTCAGATTCCTAGAGGAACAGGGGTTGATTTCGCCTCAGCGAACTAATTCGGGCTACCGCAAATTCACCGAACTAGACATTGAGCGGATTCAGATTGTTCTCGAACTGCAGCGTGACCAGTACCTGCCTTTGAAGGTAATTCGCACTTATCTAGCTGACTTGGATGCAGGTAAGCAGCCAACCCTGCCTGGTAGCGGTGCAGCACCTCAACTGGCATCCTCGCGCAATCGAAAATTTACTCGTATAGAGGTCATCACCGAAACCGGAATTACCGACGGTTTGATCTCTGAGGCGCAGGATGTTTCGCTGATTGGCCAAGAGCCCTTTGAAGCCACCGACCTAGAGATTGCCAAGTCAATCGTGCACCTGCAGCGATTTGGAATTTCACCAAGGCACCTCCGCGGCCTCAAAGCCTCTGCTGACCGAGAAATCGGAATCATTGAGGGCGTTGTCGCGCCGGTCCTTAGTAAGAAAGACACCGGTAGTCGGTCTCGCGCAGCTCACTATGCGGCAGAAATCGAGAGTCAATTTTCGGCTATCCGCTCCGAGCTAATCCGCGCCGTCGTAGACAAGATTGACGGCTAAAAAACCGCCTCTAGACCGCGACACGCCGAGGGTTTAAATTAACAGAGCATAGGGCCTATCAAGGGCAACAATTAAACCTGTACTTGAACGTTAACTAGAGAGGAGCAGAAATGTCTGAGCACGAATCTGAAACCCAGATCGACTACTCACAAAACATGCTCTTCACCGACGGTTTGCCTTCAAGTGACCCAAAAGTTGGCTACCGTGGTACCTCTGCCGCCGCAGCTTGCGGAATTAGCTACCGCCAACTCGATTACTGGGACCGCACCGGCTTGGTTCAACCAAGTGTTCGCGGTGCCGCAGGTTCTGGTTCACAGCGTCTATACGCCTTCCGCGACATTTTGGTTTTGAAACTGGTCAAGCGTCTGCTTGACACTGGTGTTTCGTTGCAGCAGATTCGCGTTGCGGTAGATCAGCTGCACGCTGCGGGTATCCGCGACCTCGCTGAAATCACATTGATGTCTGATGGTTCGAGAGTTTACCTTTGCACCACCCAAGACGAAGTGATGGACCTTTTGGGCCGTGGCCAGGGTGTTTTTGGTATTGCAGTTGGTCGCGTGCTCCGCGAAGTTGAAGCCAGCCTCAGCAGCATTAAAGAAAATCACATCGACGACCTGGATGAACTTTCAGCCCGTCGTCAAAGCAAAAAAGCGGTCTAGCTTTCCTCGCGGCGGCTAACCGATTCGGCGGTGTCGCTCAAAAGCGCCTCAACATCCTCGGTTAGTTCAGCCTGATGCCTCTGGCCGCGCATGATTTTGCGAAATTTGGCAAATTTAGTTGCCTTTGCCCGAGTTCGTTTGATGTCCCGCTCCGCAAATGAGCTCTCGATGAAATCTAAGATGGCCTCAAATTCGATGGCTATGTTCCTTGCGCCCTCACCCGGCCAAGTGTGAATCGGCCTTGCGGCACCCTGGGCCTGCTGGATGGTCGATTTTTCTTCCAGTTGGACTTCGAGAACCGCGTTACCCAGCATGTTCTTGAGTTCCTGGATGCGGAAGTCATGTTCGCGCGACAGCGGTCGCAATCGATTGATTAGCACTCCGACCGAGTGGAGTCTCGGGGAAATATCCCTGCGTAGTTCCTCGATAGCTCGCAGCGCGCGCTCGGCTGCCACGACTGAAAAAATTGAGGGCTCCGAAACCACCAGTACGCGGTCGCTGGCAACCCAGGCAGTTCGGGTGAGGCCATTCATCGATGGAGGAGTATCGATCAGCACCAAATCGTATTCATTCTCAACCCTAGAAAGCGCTTCCTCGAGCTTCCAAACTTCTCGAACAGTTGGGCTGGGTACGTCAAAAACCAGGGCTCGGGGGCTGCCAATCATTACATCTATGTGACCAGACTGAACTTTGCCCCAACTACTCGGTACGATTGACTCAAGCACGACGTTGTGCCGGGGATTCTTCAGCACATCAGCAACGGTGGCTTTTGAAGCTCCAATGGCGCCTAACCCAGTCGATGCATCGCACTGAGGGTCAAGGTCTACTACCAAAGTCCTTAGCCCTCGAGCAAAAGCAGCTGAAGCCAGACCAAGAGTAACGGTGGTCTTGCCGACGCCTCCCTTTAGGGAGCTGACGCTAAGTACATGCACAGAAATAGGCTACCTTTTTATTTAGAGCGCCATGCACCCATGTTCGCCAATTCGACGCTTGAGGAACCAATGTTCAAGAAGATTCTGGTCGCCAACCGAGGCGAAATTGCCGTTCGCGCTTTTCGCGCCGCTTATGAGCTAGGCGCAAAGACTGTTGCCGTATTCCCTTATGAGGACCGCAACTCAACCCACCGTCTAAAGGCAGACGAGGCATACCAGATTGGTTCAGTCGGTCACCCTGTTCGGGCATACCTAGACGTAGCCGAAATCATCCGGGTTGCAGTCGAGTCAGGTGCTGACGCAATTTACCCTGGTTACGGCTTCTTGTCTGAGAACCCAGAACTAGCCGAGGCAGCAAAAGCCCACGGAATCACCTTCATCGGCCCATCTTCTGATGTTCTTGAAATGGCTGGCAACAAGGTAATTGCTAAAGAGGCAGCAATTCGCGCTGGAGTCCCAGTTCTGAAGTCTTCACCTTCGTCAGCGAACGTCGATGAGTTGCTCGGTTTGGCCGGAGACATCGGCTTCCCGATCTTCGTCAAGGCTGTTGCCGGCGGTGGCGGTCGAGGCATGCGCCGCGTTGCTGAAGAAAAGGACTTGCGTGCAGCTCTGGTAGAGGCGTCACGCGAGGCCGAGAGTGCATTCGGCGATGCTCGAGTGTTCCTAGAGCAGGCTGTTCTTCGCCCACGACACATCGAAGTTCAGATTCTTGCCGACACCCAGGGCAACGTTGTCCACCTATTTGAACGCGATTGCTCGATCCAGCGCCGTAACCAGAAGGTTGTGGAGATTGCTCCAGCGCCGCTCATCGATGACGAACTGCGTAAAACCCTTTACCGCGATGCTGTGGCATTTGCGAGCCAAATCGGTTACCAGAACGCCGGTACCGTCGAGTTCTTGATTGACACAGTAGGTGCCAATGCTGGCAAGCACGTGTTTATCGAGATGAACCCACGTATTCAGGTTGAGCACACGGTCACCGAAGAGATCACCGATGTCGACCTAGTGCAGAGCCAGATGCGCATTGCATCAGGGGAGTCCCTAGCCGACTTGGGACTGACCCAAGACAAAATCCAGATGCATGGATTTGCTGTTCAGTGCCGAATTACCACCGAAGACCCATCACAGAACTTCCGTCCAGACACCGGAAAGATCACTACATACCGCTCGCCGGGTGGTGCGGGTATTCGCTTGGACGGCGGAACGGTTTCTACCGGCGCCGAGGTAAGCCCATACTTCGACTCGATGCTGGTGAAGCTCATTGCAACCGGTCGCGACTTCAGGTCAGCTGTGACCAGGGCAAAGCGCGCGCTCGCCGAATTCCGTATTCGCGGTGTCTCCACCAACATTGCATTTATGCAGGCGGTTCTTGCTGACCCGATTTTTGAAACCGGTGATTTGAGTACGTCATTCATCGATGAGCACCCAGAGCTATTTACAGCCAAGGCATCTCAGGACCGCGGAACCAAGATTTTGTCTTGGCTAGCCGATGTGACGGTCAACCAGCCAAACGGTCCTCGAGCCGGTCACGTAAGCCCAGCCCTGAAGTTGCCAAAGGTAGACCTTTCGGTGCCGGCACCGGCTGGTTCGCGTCAGCGTTTGCTCGAGCTTGGACCAGAGGGCTTTGCCAAGGCTCTGCGCGAGCAGACCACAGTAGCTATTACTGACACCACCTTCCGTGATGCACACCAGTCGCTTTTGGCCACCCGTGTGCGAGGACGCGACTTGGTGCAGGTTGCGCCTTATGTAGCGCGACTAACCCCTCAGCTGCTCTCGGTTGAGGCCTGGGGTGGCGCAACTTATGACGTTGCCCTGAGGTTCTTGGGCGAAGACCCATGGGAGCGTCTAGCTGCCCTGCGAGCGGCGATGCCTAACCTTTGCATCCAGATGTTGCTTCGCGGCCGCAACACTGTGGGCTACACCCCGTACCCTACCGAGGTCACCGAGGCGTTTGTTGCCGAAGCTGCCGCAACCGGTGTTGACATATTCAGAATCTTTGACGCCTTGAACGACGTTGACCAGATGAAGCCAGCAATTGATGCAGTGCTCAAAACTAAGACTGCTGTTGCTGAAGTTGTGCTGTGCTACACAGCCGACCTGCTGGACCCAGAAGAGAAGCTCTACACTCTTGACTACTACTTGAACCTGGCCGAGCAGATTGTTGCTGCCGGTGCGCACATCATTGCGATCAAGGACATGGCAGGCCTGTTGCGACCAGCTGCCGCTGAGAAGCTCGTCAGCGCCCTTCGCGAGCGTTTTGACCTTCCGGTTCACCTGCACACCCACGACACCGCTGGCGGTCAGCTAGCCACCCTTATGGCGGCTATCAACGCCGGTGTAGACGCGGTTGACGTTGCCTCGGCACCAATGGCCGGCACGACCAGCCAGCCATCTGCTTCAGCGCTGGTTGCAGCACTTGCTCACACCAGCAAGGACAGCGGAATTCCACTTGCTGCCGTTGCTGAACTAGAGCCTTACTGGGAAGCAGTGCGCAAGGTTTACGCTCCGTTCGAATCTGGTCTTCCTGGCCCTACCGGACGCGTTTATCACCACGAAATCCCGGGTGGACAGCTGTCGAACCTTCGCCAGCAGGCAATTGCACTTGGACTGGGGGACCAGTTCGAGAAGGTTGAGAACATGTACGCTGCCGCTAATGAGATTTTGGGTCGCCCAACCAAGGTGACTCCATCTTCAAAGGTGGTTGGCGACTTGGCTCTTCACCTAGTAGCCGTCAACGCAGATCCAGCTGATTTTGCTGAGAACCCTCAGAACTACGATGTTCCTGACTCGGTTGTCGGTTTCATGGCCGGAGAGCTCGGGGACCTGCCGGGTGGCTGGCCGGAGCCTTTCCGCACCAAGGTCTTGCAGGGCAAGAACATCAAGTTCGGGGTTACTCCAGTCAACGAGACTGACTTGGCTGCTCTTCAGGGTGCCGATTCTGCGCTTCGCCGTTCTACTCTGAACCGACTTTTGTTCCCAGCTCCGACCGCAGAGTTCTTGAAGTCACAGGAAACCTTCGGCAACCTCGACCAGATTGATACTGTCGACTACCTGTACGGTCTCGAAGCCGGTGCAGAACACGTGGTTCAGATCAGTCGCGGTGTCCAGATTTACGTTGGCCTAGAGGCAATCGGTACCCCTGACGCAAAGGGTTTCCGCACTGTCATGGCTACTTTGAACGGCCAGCTGCGCCCAATCAACATCCGTGATCGAAAGGTTGCGGTTGACACTGTTCAAGCCGAAAAGGCCGATGCAGGAAACTTGGGTCACGTCGCGGCTCCATTTGCAGGTGTGGTCACTTTGGCAACCGTCGAGGGAACCCACGTTGAAGTTGGTCAGCCGGTGGCAACCATCGAGGCGATGAAAATGGAAGCGACCATTACCGCGAGCGTTGCCGGTGTAGTCAAGCGTTTGGCTGTATCAAAGACCCAATCGGTCGATGCAGGCGACTTGATTCTGGTTGTTGAGCCAGAGTAACCCTCACTCAATTTCGTTCTAGTCGGTAGACTGTCTAAGCGCTTAGGTTCGTTTGCGCTGACCAAAACATAGGAGTTCACAGTGTCAATTTGGGAGAAAAAACCTGAAGACGGTCAGAGTGACTTTCTCGCACCTCGTCCGGCAGCTGAAGAAACGCCAGTGCGCTCTCACTCGCTTGCCGAAGTCGCCGTTGACGCTGGATCGATTGATGTGTCACCGGGAACCTCATCGATTGAGATTGTTGCCGAAGAGCCTCGCTTTACCCGCGAGTTTGAGGTAGCTGACCCTAACGCGACCCGACGTTCAAACTACTCCCGCCGCGACAGCCTTCGCGGAGAAGTTTTTGACCAGCCAGAACCTGCCGCAATGCTCACCGCGGATCGCCTGCTTGACGGCAGTGCACGTAACCGACCAGCGCCAGAGGCAGGTTTCCGTCGTTTCCTGTACTTCTTGAGCCTAAAAACCATCAATCTAGGTGACTCGCTCGCTGTGCGCGAGCGCAAGGCAGTTGATGCTCGAATTGGTGCGCCACTAGAGGGCGGTGCTCGATTTGTTCCAGTGCTTACTCGCAAGGGCGGCGTTGGAAAGACCACAGTAAGTACGCTCTTGGGCATGGCGCTAGCTCTAGCCCGCGAAGACCGCATTATTGCTATCGATGCAAACCCTGACCGCGGAACCCTTGCGGAGCGCGTCAGCAAGTCGACCCGTTTCACTGTTCGTGACGTAGTGAACCGTGCGGCAGCGGTCGATGGCTTCACCGACTTCTCAACCATGGTTTCGCGAGACGTTACCCGTCTAGACGTTTTGGCATCTGACTCAGACCCAATGCTTTCGGAAGCCTTCGACGAGGGTGACTACAACGTGGTTGCCGACATGGCCGCCCGCTACTACTCAATCGTGTTAACCGACTGTGGTACCGGTATTGTCCACTCGGTAATGCGCCCGACTCTTCAGCGCGCCAATGGTTTGGTAATTGTCTCTGGCGGATCTGTTGACGAGGCTCGTTTGGCTTCGGAGACACTAACTTGGCTGGAAGCCAACGGTTACGGCGATTTGGTACGAAATGCCATCGTTGCTCTGAACACGGCTACCCAGGCCACTCAGCTGGTAAAGCTGGACGAAATTGAACAGCACTTCAAGACCCGCGTGCGCGCAGTGGTACGCATTCCTTACGACCCTGCACTAGCCGCAGGTTCTGTGATCAAGTTTGCTGACCTAAAGAAGGGCACCCGCGAGGCAGCACGTGAACTAGCTGCACTGTTGGTGGACTCGCTAAATAACCCAAACTAATCGATGGCAGTTCGAGAAATACGCCTGTTTGGCGACCCGGTTTTAAAAACGGTTTCTGACCCAATTTCTACTTTTGACGCAAAAACTCTTGCGCTAATTGAGGATTTGCTCGACACCACCAAATTGCCTGGCCGAGCCGGCGTGGCCGCGCCTCAAATCGGTGTGAATCTGCGGGCCTTTAGCTACAACATCCACGGAGATGTCGGCTACCTAATCAATCCGGTCCTGACCGAACTCAGCGGCGAAAAGGTTTTGCTGGACGAGGGTTGCTTGTCAGTACCCGGGCTTTGGCATAAAACTCCGCGCTGGCAGTTTGCTCGGGCTGAGGGGCTCGACCTTGAAGGCAACCCAATAGAGGTCAGCGGTTCTGGGCTTATGGCTCAGGCGCTTCAGCACGAGTGCGACCATCTCGACGGCTTGGTTTACCTTGACCGGCTCGAACCAGACGAACGCAAAAATGCAATGCGCAATTTGCGGGCCACAGACTGGTTTATGAAGTAACTAAACCGCTTGGTTTTCTTGAGTCGCCGGCCCAGAATCGTAGATCTCTGACAGGGCCGGTGCAAAGTCACGAAGCACAGTCTCACGCTTGATCTTTAGCGATGGGGTTAGGTGCCCGCTGTCTTCACTCAGCTCTTGGGTTAGGACTACAAATTTGCGGATTGACTCAGCCTTAGAAACCGACTTGTTAACGCGGTCTACTGCAGTCTGAATTTCAGCGATAACCGCTGGCTCCTTAGCCGCCTCGGCAAGGCTTAGGTCTTTGTTTAGGCCGTGATTAGCCAGCCACATCGGAAGCATTTCAGGGTCAAGTGAAATCAGGGCCGCCACGAAAGGTTTCTGATCTCCGACCACAATTGCCTGTCCGATTAGTGGATTGGCGCGAAGCGGGTCTTCCAGCGGCGCGGGTGCAACGTTTTTTCCACCGGCGGTGACGATCAATTCTTTCTTTCGGCCGGTAATACTCAAGAAGCCGTCTTCATCCAGTTCACCGATGTCGCCGGTCTTGAACCATTCGCCTTCCATGGTGGCTGCAGTGGCTGCAGGGTTTCGCCAGTAACCACGCATGATGTTGATGCCGCGAAGCCAGATCTCTCCGTCTTCGGCAATCTTGACTCCTGTGCCCGGCAACATACGACCAACCTTGCCGATTTTGAGTGAGTCTGGGCGACCAATCATGGCAGGTGCGGTGGTCTCAGTGAGGCCGTAGCCCTCGAGAACAATTAGTCCAATTGCGCGATAGAAGTGGCCTAGGCGAGCACCCAGTGGGGCTCCACCCGAGACCGCGTAGTCAACGCGGCCACCCATGGCAGCGCGGAGCTTTTTGTACACCAAAACATCGAATAGTTTGTGTTGAATTTTCAGGCCAAGGCCTGGGCCCTTTGGTGTGTCCAACGCCTTTGAATAGGCAATCGCTGTGTACGCCGCCTTGCGGAAAATGTTGCCCTTGCCGGCTGCCTCAGCTTTCTGCTCGGCGGAGTTGTAAACCTTTTCGAACACGCGAGGAACTGCCAAGAGGAAGTGAGGTTTGAAGCTAGCCATCGCTGGGCCGACATTCTTGGAATCAGGTTGGTGGCCAACCTTAACGCCTCCGTGAACGGCCAGCACTGAGATGAATCGGGCGAATACGTGTGCTAGAGGAATGAAGAGCAGGGTGCTGTTTCCCTCTTTGACAACCATCGGAAGTTCGAGGGTCGCGTTTTTGCTTAGTTCGACAAAACCACGGTGAGTTAGCTCACAACCCTTTGGTTTGCCGGTGGTACCCGAGGTGTAGATGATGGTCGCGAGATCTGACAGTTTTGGAATCCGGCGGCGGGCTTGCACTTCGTCATCGGTGACAGATCGGCCTTCTTTGACCAGTAGTTCAATGTCTCCGTTGTCGATGGTCCAAACTTGGCGGCACAGGGGAGCACTAGCCATAATTTCTTGGAATCGGGCCTTGTGCTCGTCGTTCTCGACGAAAAGCGCCACGCAGTCGGAGTCTGACAAAATCCATTCGATTTGGCTTGGTGCTGAAGATTCGTATACCGGAACCGATACTGCGCCGATGTACCAAATCGCAAAATCCAGAACGGTCCATTCATAGCGGGTGCGACTCATGATGCCAACAGCTTGCCCAGGCTGGATTCCAGCGGCGATGAGGCCCTTGGCAACGGAGATAACCTGCTCTTCAAAAGCCTTAGCAGAAACGTCTTCCCATTGGCCGGGTGATGACTCGATGGCAAAGAGTGGAAGATTTGGGGTCTTTTGTACTCGATTCGCTAAAAGATCCGAGATGTTTTCTGACTCGTCTGAGACAACAATTGGTGCAACATCGTAAGTCTTCATTGACCCCTCCAGGCTCGATACTTTCCATAACTCTACTTGCCGTTTCGACTTATTTTGCACCGATTGGGCCAATCGTTTTTGCCACCCAAGCTAAACTTTTACGAAGCGAAAGGCCAAGTGGTCTGCGAGGAAGTTTTTTCCTTCTAAATCAAGCATTTCGGACACTCAGAGGACAACATGTATTCAATCGGTATTGACATCGGCGGAACGAAAATTGCGGGTGCCCTGGTCGATGAGTCCGGCCAAATCGTAAATGAACTTCGAGTACCGACCCCCGTTGAAGATCCGGCTGCGTTGGTTGATGCAGTAGTCGGTGTTATCCGGGAGCTGCGGGCCGACCACGAGGTTTTAGGCGCGGGCGTTGCCATGGCTGGGTTTATCGATGCTGCCCAATCAGCAGTTATCTACGGCACTAACTTTGGCTGGAAGAACTACCCGCTCAAGGCTGAAATTGAAGCCAAGCTCGACATTCCGGTAATTATCGAAAATGACGCTAACGCTGCAGCTTGGGCGGAGTACCGATTCGGTGCCGGCAAGGGCTTCCAGCACATGGTGATGCTAACTCTGGGAACTGGCGTTGGCGGTGCAGTCATCGTTGACGGGCGTATGCTTCGCGGCGGTTTTGGAGTGGCCGGTGAACTCGGACACATGCGCGTTGTTCCAAACGGCGTTGAATGCGGTTGCGGGCAACACGGCTGCATCGAGTCCTATGCCTCGGGTACAGCGCTGGTTAGAACTGCCCGCGAATTGGTCGCCTCAGGTGACCCGCTCGGTGCTCGACTAGGTGAATTGGCTGAGCAGGCTGGTGAACTAACCGGTGTTCAGGTTTACGAGGCAATCCTCGAGGGTGATGCCGGAGCCAGAAAGCTGTTGGCTGATGTCGGCTCTTGGACTGGCCAAGCCATTGCCTCACTTAGCGCAATCCTTGACCCGCAGATTGTGGTGATCGGCGGCGGCGTGAGCGCTGCAGGTGAATTACTGTTGGGCTCAATTCGAGACGCCTACCGCAAGCACATGCCAGCAGCTGGTTTTAGGCCAGAACTCAAAATTGTGACAGCCGAATTTGTCAATGATGCGGGTGTGGTCGGTGCCGCCGACCTGGCCCGAGTCTCACTAGCCTCGAGATAAACTAGAAGTTCACCTAGGTACCGAGAAAGGGGATCAGGCTGTGGCGTACTTTATTTTCAAAACCCTGATTCTCGGTCCACTGCTGCGTGTTCTATTTAGGCCGTGGGTGCGCGGAATGGAGAACATTCCAGGCACCGGAGCAGCGATTTTGGCATCCAACCACCTTTCGTTTTCGGACTCAATCTTTTTGCCATTGCAAACTCGACGCCCGGTTGTGTTCTTGGCGAAGAGTGAGTACTTCACCGGCAAGGGCATCAAGGGTGCTCTGGTTCGCTGGTTCTTCAAATCAACTGGGCAGTTGCCGATCGACCGTTCGGGCGGAAAAGCTTCTGAGGCGTCCTTGAATACCGGCCTAGGAGTACTTGGCCAGGGTCAACTGCTGGGCATTTATCCAGAGGGCACTCGCAGCCCAGATGGACGGCTTTACCGTGGGCGAACCGGAATTGCTCGCATGGTCCTGGAGGCCAAAGTCCCAGTGATTCCGGTGGCCATGATTGACACCGAGAAGGTGCAGCCAATCGGTCAGCGCATGCCGAAAATTCGACGCATCGGTATTGTGGTGGGAGAGCCTTTGGATTTCTCCAGATTTGATGGCATGGAGGGTGACCGCATTGTCTTGCGCGCCGTCACCGATGAAATCATGTACGAATTGCAAAAACTAAGTGGCCAAGAATACGTCGATGCCTACGCATCGTCAGTAAAAGAAAAACGAGCTCGTCTCGCAAGGTAGAAAGTAGCAAAATGAACGAACATGTAGTTGCGCCGGATCCAGCTGTACTTGCCGGGCTCGACAACTATCTAAAGTTGCCTGCGGCTCAGCAGCCATCATGGCCTGACGCTGCCGCGGTTGCTGACGTTCGTGCTGAACTTGCAACTTTGCCACCTTTGGTTTTTGCCGGTGAAGTAGACATTTTGCGTGATCGCCTCGCTCAGGCCGCTTCTGGCAAGGCATTCTTGCTTCAGGGTGGTGACTGCGCAGAGACTTTTGTTGACGCAACAGCAGATCGAATTCGCAACCGAGTCAAGACCCTGCTTCAGATGGCTGTCGTGCTGACTTACGGTGCTTCGATGCCGGTAATCAAGATGGGCCGCATGGCGGGTCAGTTTGCTAAGCCTCGTTCCAGTGATAACGAAACCCGTGGTGACGTTACTCTGCCTGCATTCCGCGGCGACATCATCAACGGGTACGACTTCACAGCAGAAGCACGTGTTCCAGACCCAAAGCGCATGATCAAGGCCTACAACACCTCGGCCTCTACGCTAAACCTGATTCGCGCATTCACCATGGGCGGATTTGCCGACCTGCGTTCAGTTCACGAATGGAACCGTGGATTTGCTAACAACCCTGCCAACGAGCGCTACCTTTCATTGGCTCAAGAGATCGATCGTGCCATTAAGTTCATGGCTGCCTGTGGTGCAGACTTCAACGAACTTAGGACTACCGAGTTTTACGTGAGCCATGAGGGTCTGTTGATGGACTACGAGCGCCCGCTCACCAGAATCGACTCACGTACCGGTAACCCGTACATCACATCCGGTCACTTCATCTGGATTGGTGAACGCACCCGTCAGATGGACCACGCTCACGTTGATTACCTATCGCGCGTACGCAACCCAATCGGTGTCAAACTGGGCCCGACAACTCAGGTTGAGGATGTCATTGAGCTAATTGAAAAGCTTGACCCAAACCGCGAGCCTGGACGCTTGACCTTCATTACCCGCATGGGTGCCGGCAAAATCCGCGATGAATTGCCGAAGCTGGTTGAAGCGGTCCGCGACTCTGAGGCCAACCCGCTGTGGATCACCGACCCGATGCACGGCAACGGAATCACAACCAAGAATGGTTTCAAGTCTCGTCGCTTTGACGATGTGATGAACGAAGTTCAAGGCTTCTTTGAGGTTCACAAGGCTGCGGGCACATTCCCAGGTGGTGTTCACGTTGAACTCACCGGCGATGACGTTGCCGAGTGCCTTGGTGGATCTGAGCAGATTGACGAGGCGAGCCTAGAGGACCGCTACGAATCAGTTTGCGACCCACGCTTGAACCACATGCAGTCACTGGAGCTTGCGTTCTTGGTGGCTGAGCAGCTGGCCAAGAGATAAACCAAAAAAATAGACCCTTCGGGGTCTATTTTTTTACCTAGCGAGAGTAAATCGTGACGGTGGAGCCGCGCTTCAAAAGCGTTCCTGCTGGGTGACTTACGCGCTTGACCGTCACCACACCCCACTTGCTGCTGAGTTGGTTGGTGTCTATAGTCACTTTGAAGCCCGATGATTCGAGGGCGCCCTGCGCGGCCAGAATGGTTTCTCCAACAACTGCTGGTACTGCGACCAAATCTGGGCCCTTCGAAATTATCAGGGTGACTTTACCGCCGGTGGTCAAAGCATCAGCTTCGGGAACCAAAGAAATTACTTGACCCGCGCTGACAGTCTCGCTGAATTCCTCAGAGATGGTCGAAACGCTAAGGCCAACCGCCTCAATTGCTGCAACTGCAACAGCTTTGTCCAAGCCAGCAACGACTGGAATTGGCCCGAGCGAAATTTTAACGTCAACCGCAGTGCCAACTTCTACTTCTGATTTGCCATCCAGGCTGCTGGCAAAAATTTGACCTATCGTGGCGTTGTCGAACCAGGATGAAACTGCGCCTATCCGCAATTCGGCCTTGATCAGGGCAGCGGTGGCTTCGGCCACGTTGAGCCCGGTGATTTCTGGAGCAGCCACCATTCGTTTGCCTTCGGAAACGTAGAGTTTGATCACCCCGCCGAAGTGTAAGGCTCCGCTTGGCGGATCAGTCCGGGTAACAAGGCCTGCTGCCACCGAGTCACTGGTCTCGGTCATAACCTCAAAATCAGCACCGATAGCGCTCAGCGCAACTTCAGCTTGTTCCAGAGTGCGACTGGTTAGTTCGGGCACTGTTGCGAACCCGCCGGGGCCGCTGGAGAACCACCAGCCGGCACCAGAGCCGAGCAGGACAATCAGCACGGTCGCCAAAGCCAATCTAAGCCCGCGGCGCTTACGACCGAGCTTGACTAATCCTGAATCAGCTGCCGGCGTTAGCGAGTCCGCTGCTGCCAGCTCTGAATCCAGGACCTGCGTTTGACCCAGCTCAGAAAGCACAGCTGTTTCGTTTCCGGCCAGGTTTCCGGCGGCAAAAATTTGGGTGGCATCGGGGTCGATGGCGTCGATGGGCAAGACGGTGGTGGCGGAGTTTAGGTCTACTGGACGATCAGGGGTCAGTCTGATCGTTTGGTTCCCAGCCTTTAGCTCGGTTCTAGCCCGCTTGACCACTTCAAGTAATTCGCCGGCATCCACCGGGCGGTGGGCAGCTTCTCGCGCTGTAGCCCAAAGGACAATTTCGTCGACCAGCGGGCCAACCTTCGGATTCAGCGTCGAAGGTGCTGGAACCGAGAGGTGAGCGTGTTGATAGGCAATTTGAACCGCCTGTTCACCCTTGAAAGGCTGGCTGCCGGTGAGCATCTCAAAAAGGATGATTCCAGCGGCGTAAACATCGCTCCTGGCATCGGCTGTTCCCCGGGTGATAAGTTCCGGAGACAGGTATGCCACAGTGCCGACCAGTGATCCGGTTGATGTGGCGTTGTCGATGTCTCGGGCAAGGCCAAAATCGCCCAGTTTGATGCGCCCGTCATCAGCCAAGAAGATGTTTTCTGGCTTTAGGTCGCGGTGCAAAATTCCACCCCGATGAGCCGCGGCTAGGCCGGCTAGAACGGTCTCAAAAAGTTCGAGTGCCCGCGCTGGGTCGATGGCACCAAAGTCGTTTATCGCATCGCGAAGGGTTATGCCTGCAACGAACTCCATGACCATGTAAGCAATTTCCCCGTCCTCGCCCTGATCGAAGACGTTGATGAGGTTGGGGTGTGAAAGGCGGGCAGCCATCCGGGCTTCACGAATGAATTTTTCACGAAACTCGAGGTCGTTGGCGAGATGCGGGTGAATAGCCTTGAGTGCTACTTTTCGCTGGAGTCGAAGATCCTCGGCAAGGTACACGGTGGCCATGCCTCCGCTTGCCACAATGCGCAAAACTTGGTAGCGGTCGCCAATCAGGCGCCCGATCAAATCTGCCATGGTAGGCCTCTCCGGGTTGTCTGCCGGTGTTCGGCAACTCTAAATATCATCCCACGGGCTGTGGGATTGCTGAACTTAGCTCAAGGTGTGGCAGTCTTGTCTTGTGAATGATGTTCTAGATAGTGTGACCAATTGGCTGACCGTTCCTGAAGCGGCTGAAGAACTAAATGTCCCGTTGGGCAGGGTTCGCCGCATGCTAGAAGAGCATCAGTTGATTGCTGCCAGACGGGACGGAGTCCTAAAGATTCCAGCTGAGGTTATCGTCGACGGCGAACCTCTGGCCAGCCTTCAGGGAACCATGATTGTTCTCCTGGACTGCGTCCTAACCGAGCAGGAGGCAGTCGAATGGCTTTACACCTTCGATGATTCCTTGCCAGGTACTCCGATGGAGTTTCTCTTGAAGGGTCACAAGTCGGCAGTTCGCCGACTTGCAATGCTGCTTGCCTAACTAGGCCTGACGGTTAATTACCTTTAGAGCTAGTTCGCGGAGTTGATCCTTCGCGCGGGCATCGATGTCAAGGGTCTGCAGGGCATTCATGCTCTCTTCTGCAAGCTCCTCAATCATTCTTTCGCTCTTGGCCAAAGCACCAGATTCGGTGATGGTGCGCTGCAAGAATCCAATTTGCTCGCCGTCTAGGCTTCGGCTGGTCAAAAGCTCATCAAAAATTCGCCCAACTGACGGCGTCAAGGTTTCTCTGGTCAATCCGATAAGAACGGTTCGCTTTCCTTCGCGAAGGTCGTCTCCTGCGGGTTTGCCAGTGACGGCCGGGTCGCCAAAAACACCGAGAACATCGTCGCGCAACTGAAAAGCCATTCCAAGCGGAATTCCAAAGGCAGACAAGCCACGAAGCAGGCCCGATCCCGCGCCCGCAAAAGCGGCGCCGATCAGCAGCGGGGCTTCGATGCTGTACTTTGCGGTCTTGTAAAGCATCACTCGATTAGCGCGCCCCACAGACTCCGAAACCGGCCTGGTCATAGCCGCATTTTCTTCGAGGACGTCAAGGTACTGGCCGGCCATGACTTCAACGCGCATTTTGCTGAACTCATTGCGGCAAGCAGCCTGGATCTCATCAGATGGAGCGTTCAGCAGCGCAGTTCCAAAAATCTCGCTGCTCCAGCCGAGCATTAGGTCGCCAACGAGCACCGATCCGGCGACACCGAAGCGCTCGTGGCTTCCGGCCCAAGAAGAGTCGGCATGCAGCAGTTCAAAGCGTTTGTGCACCGCCGGCGCGCCGCGGCGTGTGTCAGATTGGTCTAGAAGGTCATCGTGAACCAGGGCTGCAGCGTGAAACATCTCTAGTGCTGCGGTGATGCCAACAATGGCCTCGGCTGACTTTTGGCGTTCGGCCTCGGTCTGCTGAAACCCAGATGTGCTGAGCGCGCCAACCCATGACCAGTAGGCAAATAGAGCCCTGAAACGCTTGCCGCCCTGAAGCAGGTCTTTTGTGTAGTCAACAAGGGGGGAGAGGTCTTCTGAGATCAGATCAAAATCTTGTCTCTGTGCTGCGCAGAATTCATCCAGGTGCTCTTGAATCAGGCTAAGTAATACTTTGGTTTCGCTCACGGGAATAGCCTAACGGCCACAAGGTGTTTAGACTTTTACCAGTGGGTTTACCACACACCAAAGGAGCATCTAATGGGTCTTTCCGAGCGTGAACAACGCCTTTTGGATGAGATGGAGCGCAGTCTCTACGCGACCGACGCCGACCTTGCCTCCAAACTGAGCCGGCCAGCAACATTTTCTCCACGAAGAATCATCGGCGGTCTAGCCGTCAGCGTTATCGGTATCTCATTACTGATAGTTGCCGTGATGCTCCAGTTTGCGCTGTTTGGTGTCGTCGGATTCTTGGTCATGCTTACCGGCCTAATCTTGGCAAGCTCGAATTCTGGTGGTGCAAAAGCTCCGTCAGGCTCTGGCTCAACCGGTAAATCAGCTCCAAAAGCCACCAAAAAAGAGTTCAACCGAAGCTTTTTTGAAGATCGCTGGGATAAACGCCAGGGCCAGTAACTAAATATCCAAAATCCACCCTTCGGGGTGGATTTTTTGGTTTAACTGGGCTTTTCCCTCCACTTGCTTAATCCCAGTAAATTACTGATACTTACAACACGCCGAACGCGAAATATCGCTGAATTTTCAGCAATTGTGGAGCAAAGTGGTGTAATGTGGAGTTAGTTAAGCATCGCGTCGATTTCGAAGGGGGAGCGCACATGTTGCTAGGTACGCACTCACCGAAACTCGACGAAAAAGGTCGCGTAATTCTTCCGGCAAAGTTCCGTGAAGAGTTGCAGGGGGGACTTGTAGTCACCCGCGGCCAAGAGAACTGCCTGTACGTATTCAGTGCAGCCGAGTTTGCCCAGGTTCATGAAAAGATCCGTCAGGCCCCGGTTACCAGCATTGAGGCTCGCAACTACCTGCGAGTTTTTCTATCAGGCGCATCAGATGAAGTTCCAGACAAGCAGGGTCGAGTAACTATCCCTGCTGCGCTGCGACAGTATGCGGGCCTTGAGAAGGACCTAGTCGTCATCGGTGTTGGTTCACGTGCTGAGATTTGGAATGCTGAAGCCTGGTCTGAGTACCTTGCCCAGCAGGAAACCGCATTCGCCAGTGTTGCTCAGGAGGTGATTCCAGGGCTTTTCTAGCCCAGGGTCACCATGTCAAAGCAAATTTCTGAACTTCACGAACCGGTACTTCTAGAGCGAGCAATTGAACTTCTCGGCCCTGCACTCGAAATTGAGGGTGCATTTCTCGTGGATGGAACCCTTGGTCTTGGCGGGCACAGTGAGGCATTCCTAGAGCGTTTTCCTCAGCTGACCCTGGTGGGCATCGACCGCGACCCAAAGGCACTTGAGCTGGCTGGTCAGCGTCTAGCTCGATTCGGCAGCCGGGTCCACCTAGTCCACGCCGTCTATGACGAGATCCTTGAAGTTCTTGACGACCTTGATATTCCTGCCGTGCAGGGCATTTTGCTTGACCTCGGTGTTTCTTCGATGCAGCTTGACGAGCGCGACCGCGGATTTGCCTACTCGTATGAAGCTCCGCTGGACATGCGTATGAACTCGACTGAGGGTAAGACCGCCGCTGACGTTGTGAACGGTTATTCAGAATCAGAATTAGCCCGAATCTTCAAAGAGTATGGCGAAGAGCGTTACGCCAAGGCAGTCGCGAGAGAAATTATCGCGGTTCGCAAGGTAAAGAATTTCACCACCAGTACCGAACTGGCCGGTTTGATTGCAAAGGTTATCCCGTTCATTCCGGGTAAGAGTTCTGGGCACCCTGCCAAGCGGGTGTTCCAGGCCCTACGTATCGAGGTCAATGGCGAGCTCGAAGTTCTAGAACGAACAATTCCAGCGGCTCTGGATGCTCTAGCCGTCGGTGGCCGCATCGTCGTTATGTCTTACCACTCGCTTGAGGACCGCATCACCAAGCAGGCTTTGGTTGCCGCGGCCAACTCTTCGGCCCCGATTGAACTGCCGATTGAGCTTCCTGAACATGCTCCAACCGTGCGTCTTTTGGTCAAAGGCGCCGAAGCAGCAACCGCCCAAGAAATTACTAGAAACCCAAGAGCAGCATCGGTCAGACTCCGTGCAGCAGAAAAGATCCGGAGCGCCGCATGAGCACCCTTCGCCTAACCAAAGCGCCAGCACAGACTCGCGTACGCACTCAGCAGCTGAAGGCAGCACCAATCCAGTGGCAGAACTCCCGTCCGGGCATGGTCGTAGTGGCAACCATCACTATCGGTGCGCTTGCGATTGCACTGCTAAATCTGCTCCTGCACATCATGACCTCAAACGCCGTTTACGAATTGGCTGCTCTTCAGCAGGAGCGCAAGGAACTAACTACCACCACTCAGATTTTGGGTGAAGAGGTTGACTCTCTGTCTTCTCAGCAGAACCTTTCAAACTCAGCGCAAAAGCTAGGCATGATTGCCAACGCCAACCCAGTTTTTCTTCGTCTATCAGACCAGAAAGTATTGGGTAAGCCGCAGGAAGCTTTGAACACTGCGGGTCGCATTTCAAAGAACCTAATCGCCAACGCCGCTCTGACCGAGGTTTCAACTAACCTCACTGCGAGCGTGGCTTCAGCTGAGGCCGCTTCTGCCACCGGTGTCGGTGCTGCAAAAAGTTCTACAAAGCCGGTAGTTTCAAATGGTGATGCAATTCCGGCTTCACCAACCCACTAGATAGGCAGGACGGCAGATGGTTTATCTGACGCCTGGGAACCCTAACAAACGACTCAAGAAAGTCGTTGCCTTTGTTCTAGGGCTTGCGGTGGTTTTTGGAATTCGGTTGGTTGATCTTCAAATCATCGAAGCAGACGCAATCAACGCAAAGTCTTACGAAAAGCGCGCGGTTACTCGAGTCATTCCGGCATTGCGCGGTTCGATTCTGGATGCCAACGGTGAGGTTTTAGCGCGAACTGTGTTCCGCTATGACATCAACGTTGCCCCAAGCAAGGTTGCGCCGGTTAGTCGCACCGTTGATGGCAAGTCCGTTGAAGTATCTGTCGATGAAATCGCCGGCGAGATTGGCATCATTCTTCAAATGGACAAGGCCGAGGTTCTCACCAAGATCTCTGGCGTTGGTGAATACGCTCAGGTAAAAAAACGTGTTGATGCAGAGATGTATCGCAAAATTCGAGACTTAGACATCCCTTGGATGTACTACGACCCAATTCCGGATCGCCTATATCCAAATGGCGCTGTCGCCGGCAACATCCTTGGTTTCCTTGACTCTGAGGGCATCGGTGTAGAGGGCGTCGAGGCGATGTATGAGAAGTGTTTGGCTGGCCAAGATGGCAGTGAGACCTTCGAAAAGGGCGTTGACGGCATCAAGATTCCATCAAGTGCCGTGATTACAAAAGAGGCTGTTCCAGGGCGCGACATCAAGATCACAATCAATGCCGACCTTCAGTATTTTGCTCAGCAGGTCATGGCTGACACGGTCAGAAACACCAATGCCGACTGGGGAACAGCGATTGTGATCGAGGCCAAGACCGGTCGAATCCTTGCCGCAGCTGAGGCACCTAGTGTTGACCCGAATGCACCTGAAAAGAGCGATGCTGAGGACCGCGGATCACGAATTTTCCGAACCGCATTTGAGCCGGGTTCAACCTTGAAGACGATTACCGCGGCTACCGTGGTCGACACCGGTGCCGGTAACGCCGAAACCCAAACCGTTGTTCCTTACGCATTCACGTTGCCTAAAACCGGTTACGTTGTTACCGATTCGCACTCTCACCCAGATGAAAAGCTCACTTTGACTGGAATTCTGCGGGATTCTTCCAACACGGGAATCATCAAAATCGGTGCATCGGTGGACTACAAGACCCGCTATGAATACCTCGAGAAATTTGGCTTGGGTAAGAAAACCTCGATCAACTTCCCTGGTGAGGGTTCTGGCTTGCTAAACGCGGTTGAGGACTGGGACGGCATCAAGCAGTATGTTTCGATGTTTGGCCAGGGTATTTCGGTCACACCTATCCAGTCAGCGATGATGTACCAAGCCATCGCCAACCAGGGTGTTCGATTAAACCCAATCTTGGTTGAGGGCTGTGAGGATGACGGCGGAAACATTCCAACGGCAGAGGTAAAACCAGGTGTCAAGGTAATCTCGCCGGAGGCTGCCAAAGAAACCATGCTGATGATGGAGAAAGTAGTCGAGCATGGTCCGATCGGGCACTACGGATACGTGCCGGGCTACCGTCTAGGCGCCAAGACAGGTACTGCGGAAATTCGCGATGAGGCAACCGGTCGATACGGCAATCTATATGCGGTGTCTTACATCGGGGCCGGTCCGGTTGAGGACCCTGAGTATGTCGTTGCTGTGACTGCATTCAAGACCCGAACTATTCGAAACTCACTTGCCGTAGCGACACCGTTCAAGCGAATTATGCAGCAGGTTTTGCGGACATACCGAGTACCGCCTTCAACCACGAAATCTCCGAATATTGCTGAAGAATGGTAGCGATGAGTACCCAAGAGCAAATTCCTCCGATTCTTCGCCCTGACCACGTTGCACCGGTCAGTTTGTCAGCGTTCGCCGAGCGTTTTGGCCTTGCCGCGCCGGAGCGCGAGGTTGAGGTGACCGGCATCAGCATGAACACCGGCGACTTGCGCGCGGGAGACCTTTTTGTTGCCATGCCTGGTAAAAAAACCCACGGGGCCAAGTTCATCGCAAAGGCCATTGAGCTTGGCGCTATCGCAGTTGTCACAGATGCCGCTGGGGTTGCCGAAGTTGGTTCCATTGATGTTCCGTTGCTAATTCAAGAAAATCCACGCGCCCACCTCGGTGAAATGGCAGCTTATGTCTACGGAAATGTTCCAGGCAACATGCCGCTGTTGTTCGCGACAACCGGAACCAATGGCAAAACCTCGACTAGCTACCTACTCGAGGGAATCTTGCGCCAGCTGGGTGAGACTACCGGCCTAACTTCCACCGCCGAACGGCACATTGCGGGTGAGGTAATTGTTTCGCGTCTCACCACCCCAGAGTCACCTGAAATGCAGGCGCTGATCGCGAGAATGCGCGAAAAGGGTGTTACTGCTGTTGCCGTCGAAGTTTCTGCGCAGGCCCTCTCACAGTTGAGAGTTGATGGTCTCCACTTTGACGTTGTTGGTTTCACAAACTTGAGTCACGACCACCTAGATGACTATGCGGACATGGATGAGTACCTAGCGGCAAAATTGCCGTTGTTCTCTGCCCAGCGCGCCAAGCGCGGCGTGGTTTGCCTAGACACCAAATACGGCCGTGAAGTTGTTAGAAGGAGTGAAATACCGGTGGTGACCATCACCAGCGAGATGGGTGTGGATGCTGACTGGCACGTTGCCATCACTGCTGAGACGCCGAAATACACTTCCTTCGTTTTGGCTGGCCCAGATGGCATAAATATCCGCTCGCGAATTCCAATTCTTGGTGCCCACATGGCGGCCAATGCAGGTCTGGCGATTGCCATGTTGGTTGAGGCTGGCTTTGACGCCGCTCGAATCGCAAAGGCAATTGCCGGTGGCATTGATGCCTACCTTCCAGGCCGCACTGAGCGAGTAACCGGTGAATCGGGTCCAGACGTATATGTAGATTTTGGCCATAGCCCAGATGCTTTCTTGAACACGCTCGCGGCTGTTCGTAAAGTGACGCCGGGCCGAGTGTTTATGGTGTTTGGTGCTGACGGGGATCGTGATGCATCCAAGCGGCCAGCAATGGCCAAAGTCGCTGCCGAAGGTTGCGATGTTTTGGTCGTAACGGATCACCACCCGCGTTTTGAAGATCCAGCATCGATTCGCAAAACCCTAGTGGAAAATGCGCTGGCGGCTCGACCGGAGCTTGAGATTTACGAAGTGAGCCCTCCTGAAGCAGCTATTCGAAAGGCTGTAGCACTCGCTCAGCCAGGTGACGCGATTCTGTGGGCTGGTCCTGGCCACCAGGATTATCGTGACATCAGGGGAGTGAGAACTCCATACTCGGCAAGAGCTGAAGCCCGGGCAGCACTCAAGGAATCAGGTTGGTCTTGATTAATCTGACCCTGCAAGAAGTCGCCGGTGCTATTTGTGCCCTAATCCAGGCCAATGATTCAACTGCGGCCGCGGACACGGTGGTTTCTGGTTCGGTAGAAACCGATTCACGCCTGGTGGGTGCCGGGAGCCTATTTTTTGCCAAACCGGGTGAAGTTACTGACGGGCACCTGTTCATCGGTGCTGCAGCTGAAAAGGGCGCAGTGGCTGCCGTCGTTGATCATTTTGTTGCAGAGGCTTCAGACACCCCGCAGTTGATTGTTACTGATGTGGTGGCTGCTCTTGGCCAACTGGCGGCCTTTGTGCTGGCCAAGGTGCGCCAAGAATCCGATCTCAAAGTAATTGGCATTACCGGTTCGAACGGTAAAACCACTACCAAAAACATGCTCCGGGCTATTTTGCAGACCCAGGGCCCGACCATTGCCCCGATTGAATCTTTCAATAATGAGGTTGGCGCACCCATTTCGATTCTGAAGGTCGATGCCGAAACCAAGTATTTGGTTGTTGAACTGGGTGCCGGCGGGCCAGGCAGCATTGCCTATCTGACCGACATCACAAAACCAGACATCGCCGTGGTCCTGAAAGTTGGATTGGCCCACGTTGGTGAGTTTGGTGGCATTGAAGGCACTGCCAAAATCAAGGGCGAGTTGCCTGCGCGCCTGACGGCCGATGATTTGCTGATTCTAAATTCTGATGACGGCTATGTGCGTGACATGCCATCTGAAGCAAAGCGTTTGTCTTTCGGAACTGCAGGAGATGCCGATTACCGAGCAACCGGCCAGGCGTTGACCATCGACGGCACCGAGTTTGAATTGCACTGGCCAAATGCCGAAGTGAGCCAAGTAAAGCTTCAGATTCTTGGCGAGCACCATGTCATGAATGCTCTGGCTTCAGCTGCAGTGGCTGATCAGCTTGGTGTTCCTAGGGCTCAAATTATCGGAGCTCTTGAGGCTATGCCGCTTGCCGAGCGCTGGCGCATGGAGGTTAGGCATCGAGCCGATGGGGTAACCGTAATCAACGATGCCTACAACGCGAGCCCGGATTCAATGAAGGCTGCCTTGCAGACCCTCGCCCAATTGGGCCGCTCCGGTCGCCGCACGATTGCCATTCTCGGCGAAATGGCCGAACTTGGCGCGGCTTCAAGAGAGCAGCACGATGCAATTGGTCGAATCGTGGTTCGACTCAACATCGATCAGCTGATCGTTGTGGGAGCCCCGGCGACACTGATTCACATGGGTGCTGAACAAGAAGGTTCGTGGGCCGGCGAGTCAAAATACTTCGAGTCAATTGACGAGGCTTTGGCCCATGTTCGTGGAATGCTTGTGGCTGGCGATATTGTGCTGGTCAAGTCATCCAAATCTGCCAACCTAAGACACCTGGGGGACGATTTGATGGAGGTTAGTTCGTGAGAGCGATCTTGCTTGCCGGTGGCGTTGCCATGGCGTTTACCCTTTTGGCCACACCGGGATTTATTTGGTTGTTCCGCAAGCTCAAGTGGGGTCAATTTATTCGTGAGGATGGCCCACAGGCACACCACACTAAGCACGGCACCCCAACCATGGGCGGCGTTGTCATCATCGTTGCGGCTGTACTTGGCTACTTTGTAGGAAAACTCTTCAACTTTGAAACACCAACCATTTCAGCCCTCTTGGTGCTGTTGATGCTAGTGGGCTTGGGTCTGGTTGGCTTTATCGATGACTTCATCAAGACTCATAAGCAACGCAGCCTAGGTCTTACCGGTTGGGCAAAAATTGCACTTCAGGGTGTTGTTGCAACAGTCTTCGCGGTGCTAGCGCTGCAGTTTCCAAATGAAAGCGGATTGACGCCAGCTTCAACGCAAATCTCAATGGTTCGGGACACCGGCCTAGACCTAATGATGTTTGGGTCGGTAATCGGCGTCATCCTGTTTATTCTTTGGATTTACATCCTGGTTGCCAGTGCATCGAATGGTGTGAACATCGCTGATGGTCTAGATGGTCTCGCTACCGGCTCAACGATCATGGCTATCGGTGCCTACACGGTAATTGGATTCTGGCAGTTCAACCAATCCTGTGGCCAGGTCGTCGAGAACATTGCTTCCTGCTACAACGTGCGCGACCCTCTTGATTTAGCAGTCGTGGCGTCTGCCATCGTGGGTGCACTCACCGGTTTCCTCTGGTGGAACACTTCTCCGGCTCAGATTTTTATGGGTGACACCGGGTCCTTGGGCTTGGGTGGCGCACTCGCTGCGCTGGCAATTCTCTCGCGCACTGAACTCCTACTTTTGCTTATCGGTGGAATTTTTGTAATCGTCACCGGCTCGGTAGTCGTACAACGCGTCTTCTTCAAGATCACCAAGTGGAAGACTGGCACGGGTAGGCGAGTATTTTTGATGAGTCCGCTGCATCACCACTTCGAACTCAAGGGCTGGGCTCAGGTTACCGTTGTGGTCAGATTCTGGATCATCGCTGGTCTTTGTGTGCTTGGTGGCATCGGACTGTTTTACCTCGAGTGGATTTACGGCTAGACATGAATGAATTAGAAAATCTCAACAGTTGGCATGCCGATTGGCGAGGGCTTCGGGTTGTGGTTTTCGGTCTCGGAGTCACCGGTTTTTCGGTAGCTGACACCCTTGCCGAATTGGGGTGTCAGGTTTTGGTTGTGGCCGAAAAAGCTGATCCAGAGCTGGTCGATATTCTCGATGTTATTGGTGTTACTCACATCACTGGTGAAGCCGCCAAAGGGCTTCCACAACAGGTCATTGATTTCAGACCTCAATTAGTTGTTACTTCGCCCGGCGTTCGCCCAGAACATGACCTCCTCGGTTGGTCGGCCGAGCAAAGCATTCCTATTTGGGTAGACATTGATCTTGCATGGCGTGTGCGCGATAAAACCACACGTGTGGCCGATTGGTTAGTGGTCACTGGCACCAACGGTAAAACCACCACCGTCCAGATGGTCGAAGCGATGCTAAACCGGGGTGGAAAAAAGGCGATTGCCTGCGGAAATATCGGAACACCGATCCTCGATGCCATCCGTGACCCAGAGGGCTTTGACGCTCTCATCGTTGAATTATCGAGTTTTCAATTGCACTACCTGGGTGAAATCCACCCGTATTCAAGTGCCGTTCTGAACTTGGCTGACGATCACCTCGACTGGCACGGCTCATTCGAGGCCTATCGAGATGCCAAGGCCAAGGTTTACGAGAACACTGCGGTTGCTTGTGTTTACAACACAGCCGACTTGGCTACTGAAAAAATGGTAGAAAACGCTGATGTTCACGAGGGCGCCCGAGCAATTGGTTTCACGACCGGAACACCGGGCCGCAGTCAGGTTGGGTTTGTCGAAGACATCCTGTGTGACCGCGCTTTCCTTGATGACCGAGCCAATTCTGCACTGGAAATTGCCACGCTGGACGACCTGTCAAAAATCGGTGTGCTAACCCCGCACCTGATGGCAAATGCCGCTGCCGCTGTGGCCATGGCGCGTTCTTACGGCATCGATCCGGCAGATGTTAGAGCGGCGCTACTCGACTTTCGACTTGACGCCCACCGCATCGAACTAGTTGCCGAACAGGATGGCATTCG
>JACCDZ011933285.1_pt1 | contig 29792 bp, 40 predicted proteins | sample 7449551 | NCBI WGS metagenome assembly JACCDZ01 (sample SAMN15323452, study PRJNA562643) | freshwater metagenome | isolation source: river surface water | place: USA:Blue River Watershed | collected 2017-08-18 | reverse complement strand
GTGAAGAACCCGGAGCCGGCACCCTGCTGATCCGCCAACCGAGACTGCACCTCACCCCGTGCCGCCTGCTCCTCCAGCTCATCTCGGTTCAGGTACGCACCGATGCCGCCGACCGCCGCGCCGATACCCGCACCGACCGCAGCACCCACAGGGGAGAAGAACATGCCGATACCCGCACCGACTGCAGCACCACCCAGCGCACCCGCCACCGGGGATGCCACATCCATGGTGTCGCCCCACTCATCCTTCTGCTTCGCCACCTGTGAGTCGAACGCCTGACGGTTCGCCACCGCCTGCTTGTTCGCAACATCCTCAGCCTGTCGTGTGCGCACCAGGTTGTTCAGCTCAGCCTGGGACGTCACCCGCTTCAGATCATCCGGGTCCACCCAGAACCGACTGAGGATCTGATTCGTGTGATCCACGCCGTACTGCTCGTACATGTTGCCGACCTTGCGGCCGTTGTCGAACACATCGCCAGCCTTGACCACCTGATCCTGACCCTGATCGTCCTTGCCGGTCTGATCGGCCCAGGCGATACCGGTCTTACGGTTGAGGAAGTAGTCATCGGCGGTACGGTTCTGGACCGCCGCCTGATAGTCCCGGATGAACGTCTGGTAGAACGGGGTGTTCCAACCGTTCTCGGTGCTGCCCGCGTTCCCGCCGGTGAGGTAGTTCTTGAAGGTGGCAACGTTGCCCGCACCCTCCGCACGACCGTTCCCGGACGTTGAGACACCGCTCGGCGCGTACTTCCCGAACTCAGAAACAGCCATGTCCACCTCTCACGCCAGTAGCGGGTTGCCGGGCGTCACCCTGGACCCCTTGTACCGGGCCTGCTCGACTACTCCAGACAATACCACGCTTCACTAGCTACAGGGCGACACCCGCGACGATCGCTCCCACCCACACGCCGACGTACATCACATCATCGACCAACCTACCCGCCACCGGCTCGCCCAACAGGACAATCCGGGCAGAATGCTGCACCCAGGACGTCTGCTGCAGACGCTTCGGGCGGTACTTCAGCTGCTGAACGCTCTCACAGGATTTCACGGCAGACATCCTACATGGTTCCCGCTAGGCGAGACACTTCCACAACTCCCTCAAGATGCGACACCCGGAACTCAGTTTCGGGTGGAAAACTTGTGGGAGGTTCCAAATAATACAACAAATACAAACAAGACAAGTAATACCCCCTATATATATGTATATATCATATGGTAACGTAGTGATTTTGCAAGTTGATTAAATAGGGTCAGTTGTTTTGGTTGGTAATGGTTATCATTTTTAGAAAGGTAAGGTGATTCAAATGTCATTCGACATGTCCACTATCCTGACGTCACAGCTCAACGGGTTCTTCGGTGGTGGCATAGACGCCCAGACTCAGTTGATGCAGCAGCTCATCGCTGCAAAGATGCAAGGAGAGAAGCTCAGCTTCTACAAGCATCAGCCTGACTGCAACATCTGCAAGGCCGCCGTCGATCCCAATCAGGCATGCCTGCTGGGTCGTTCGTGCATGGCATTGGATGCTCGTGCCATGGGCACCACAGTCAAGGCGATGTTCACCAAGATCGATATCTGATATCGATCCTAAGATTGAGTCCACTTCGGTGGGCTCTCTCTTTTTTTCACATGTATTCCAGTCTTCAAAGTACTAAATGACCAACACGAAGCTACCTTCATCTAGTCGCGTGACGTTTGCGCTTGGGCTACCAAGCGATCGGCACCATATCTAGATGAGACTGGATTGCATGTGTCTTGTTTGAGAAGCCCATCCGAATGTATCAATCGTTAATCGCTCATCAACCGTATCGGTTGATTCGCTCTAGCTAATGCCTAAGATCAAGTTCTCTACCTGAGATCCACCCCTGGACCCAGGAATCATCAAGTGTCACAGCGGCAGTGGATGCTCCATGATGAAGCTGCGAGGCCGAGGAGTGGATCCCTTCGTCGCGCAGGAAATAACATGGAGCAAAGCTTCGAGCATGTTCATGTGGTACGGAAATTAGACTGGCGTGGAAGTTCGAGAAAGCAGCTCCGAAGACTACTTCTGTCATCGTCGACCCAGCAGGTCTTGTTGACGCAGGGGTCGTCGTGACGCAGCCAGTGGTTGTTGACGCGGGGGTCGTCGTGACGCAGCCAGTGGTTGTTGGCACCGGGGCGCTGGCCCTCACCAGGTGTAACGAGTGTAACGAGTGTAACGAGTTCGCCGACGGCACTCGTTACATTTTGGTTACACTATCTTCCCTTGTCAGAGCCACATTCACGGAGTGTAACGAGTGTAACGAGTTTTTTTCCAGGTTTCTTCTAGCTGAAGAAAAGAGAGGGGAGGGAGGGGGCGTAGAAAGTTTCGGGCTTTCTACTCGTTACACTCGTTACACTCCCGGAACAGGCCTCTGACTAGGGGAAAGACCGTAACCAAAGTTGTAACGAGTTGTAACCAATCCGGGCGAAACTCGTTACACTCTGTCACCCGCGTAGGTGACATCGCCCACGTATCTGGCGATAGTCCTTGACACCGTGTCGTTCAGGGTGTACCACCCCTTACGCCGGTAACGGAGCCTGTGTTGGCGGAGTCTCTGACATCCCTCGGGTTACCAACCAGCTCGCGCTGCGAGCATGTCCTCGGCTGAGGACGCTTCTCGGCTGAGCGCGTGCCTCGGCTGAGGACACTGGAAAGAAAGGCTATTTTTGAGAAGGAGAAAAGGGGTAGAGAAATACTAGTAGAAAGGAAGAGAAAGTAAATCTCTGAATATCTAATAGAAAGGAAGAGAAAGTGAAGCATCTATCAGGTGAAGAGAAGTGGAACGAGATGATTACCATCATCTCGTTCCTCCTCTACACGACGTACGTCATCCTGGCTGTGTCATCGCTGTACTTCACCAGCGGTCCCACGCCTGAGGATGTGGCTCTCGGTGGCAAGTTCATGCTGGCTCTCGCCGCTCTCGTCATCGCGCAGTTCGCGCTCAGCGATTGGTTGCGCAGGAAATAACATGCCACTGCCATCCCAGCCTGGAACCGGAACCAGCCGCCACCACGATGGCGACGACCGGTTCGGCGATGAGATACCTGTCCTCGGGATCTTGCGTGATGCCTCACGCCGCGGGATCTCGAAGGAAGGTGTCTTTCGTTACCTCATCACCGTCGAAGTGCAAGGCCAGCTGCACACCTACGTCCATGAATGTGGCAGCAAGGATCGCATTGATCCCGCCCTACGTGGCCAGTGGGTGTGGCTGTGGGTCACACCGATGTCCAAGATCACCCGCCATGCCTGTGTGGGTGCAGCTTCATGAAGCTGCGTTACGACCTGGACTCCATGACACCTGGAATCCTGGTGTCACCTCGCCCAGATCAGTCGCTACGATCCGTGCCCAGCTCACAGATCGTAGTGACTAATCTGGGCGAGATGGACGATCATGCTGATCTCACCTTGACTGGTGGACTCAACTCGTTCACCTTGCGTGGATCAGTCGCTACGATCCGTGCCCTGCTCACGGACGCAATCGCTGTCCTGGATCAAGTCCAGGCTGACGGCATCACCCGTTACAAGATCAAGGAGATCTAATGTCCAACACCAACGAGCCCTTCAGCTTGAACATCAACCCGGACTCCCTGCCCGACGTGTCGCTCGAACACGATTCCACGACCAACGAAGTTCACATCAAGTTCTTCAACGTCGACGACGAGGTCGTGCTCGACCTGTGGGGTCAGCTGAACGATGTCGGCTCGCTCATCTCCGGCTTGTCCACCATCGCCGAGTACAATCCGCTCCGCACAGGTCTCAACAAGGCGGTGGCCGAGCATGACTGGGTCGGTGCAGTCGAGATCCTCAAGGCGTTGGAGAATCTCCAGCTCACCTCGGAGTTCGGCCACGTCCTCGAGAACGTCGAGGTCAAGACGAACGAGAGCCCGAAGAAGGATCCTGAGGAGCCTCGGCTGTCGGAGTCCGGCATCGCTGTTCTCACGGGCAAGGAGGCAGAGGTTCTCCTCGCCATGCTCGACGAGAAGTTCAACGGAAAGTAGTTCACGCGAGGGCAGACCAGCTGCCCACAGATCCCAAGGAGGGATCATGTTCTACCTCCACACCATCTCCATGTTGCTCCACCGTGAGGGCCGTCGCACACTGCGTCGGTCCATCACGGAGGGCTACTTGAGTTGGGCAAGGCCCGAGGAGGCTTGCATCACCTGGCGCGGCGAGCACTATCGCTGCAACCTGGGATGCTTGCTCGACCTCGTGGTCCAGTAACACCCATCAAGGTGGAGCAGCCACCCGCGTCACAGTCACCGTGTCTCGGCTGACATGGTGTACGAGGGCGGCTGCTCCACCCAGATCAAGGAGGATCCATGGCAATCGTTCCACTCAACGACCCACGCAATCAGGTGGTCACTGTGACCACTGTGCCTCATCGCAGGCTGGCGGGCACCACATTCCGTGATGCACCCCTGACGCGTGTCGATCTCACGGGCGTCCCGAGTAAGTCAGGAGTCTGGGCCAAGGCCTATCGACTGGCGTAGCATTGCCCTCCCGTATCGGCCGATACGGGAGGTACACAAGTGAAGGAGAAGATCATGGCGCAAGCCAAGAACCAGGTTGAAGCTGCCGCCGGGGAGGAGCCCGTCGTCAAGCTGAGCAAGGTCGAGAGGCTGCAGCAGGAACTCCGCGAGGCGGAGGAGAAGCAGCAGGCTCGTGGCCTGAAGAAGTTGTCCACTCTGCAGGAGCAGCGCGCCGGGTACCAGACCCGTGCCGCTCAGCTGCAGGAGAAGATCGCTGACATCGACGCCCAGATCGAGCAGGCTAAGGCTGAGCTCCCCATCATCACTGATGGTGTGGGTCAGCTGCCGCCGGTCGACAGTCCCGAGGTCGAGGAATCCACCTCCGACTTCGCGGCCTCAGACCCAGAGGACTGAGCCGTGGACCTGCGTCAAGTACCTGAACTTGCGCGGGTTCAAGCAACCTTGACGGGGCTCCCTGCGTGCATCACGGGGAGCCTCGTCTCTGCTTGTACCTACGACAAGACGATCGAGGACAAGATGGATGTCGACGTGTTCTGCTTCACGGAGCAGGCGTTGATCTCCACCACCGGTAGCCTGGTGGATCGAGGCTATCTTTTTGACGACCGCTTCGAGCGCGTCTGGTCTCGCTGGTTGAGTCATGGTCTGCGTGGCTGGCACACCAACTCCATGAAGCTGCTCGATCCGTACACGAATCGAGACATCAACCTGGTGTACAAGCTGGTCAATGGTGTCCCGGCCAACTCACTTGCTGGTGTGCTGGAGTCCTTCGACTTCGGCTTGCTGGCACAGGGCTACGACCTGAGCACGGGTACGTTCCGTGACATGCGGGGCTACCTGTTCCCGGGCATGGACCTGGATGGTCCGTTGCCGTTCATGCCGAACAAGCGCGGCGACTGGTCCAACGGATTCATCAGCCAGTACAACGGACTCCGTGAGTCCGGGCGTTACGCCAAGTACGTGAACTACGGCTACGACATGTCGCTCATCAAGGACGACATGCTCACGGGCTATGCCCTGATCGCTCGCTTCATGCGGGACAGGGGCGACCCTGAGAAGGTCCGGCTCGCGGAGATCTACGAGCGGATCGCTGAGCTGATTGTCGATGATGACATCGACCAGCTGATGAAGGCCGGCTTGCTGATCCCCAACCTGGATCAGCTCGATCAGATCCTGGAGGCTCTCGAATAGGAGAAAGGAATAGAGCCATGGACTGCACAAACTGCAGGATCTTAGCACCTGGCCTGTGCACATATCACATCATGGATCTTTCCGGATGTGATCTGGAGGATGCTTACCGGATGCAGTACTGCCTGGAACGCGGGTACCACTGCGCCCGTTGTGACGCTTGGGTTGCGCGTACTGAGTTCTGCAAAGAGTGCTTCGTCTTCGCCTCTCCGAGTAAGCTCATGGCGCTCCTAAATGAACAGCCTTGGTGGCAGTGCGGCGATTGCGGCGCACCGAGACTCGTTTCATACAACTTCCAAGGAGCCAGAAAGCCTGGGCCATGCGCGAGATGCAGAAGACTTTCGGTTCATGCACCACTTCCACTCACACCTGAGCAGCTTGCTGCCTGGGTGAAAGGAGGTGCGCTGTGATTGACTTGAAGGAGTGCATCCGATGCCATCTGAAGCTCGATCACCCTAGAGGGATCTGCACTGTATGTGCACTGTGGTATCAGGGGGAAAGTCTCCCAAATACCAGCTGCATGCATGGCTGCAAACGATGCAGCCGGCCAGTTGCGCCGGGATTCTTCTGCGTCGATTGCTATGGGGCGGCCTATCCTTCTGAGCAGGCAATGCAGATCACCGACAACCCGCATCGACTCTGCCCTCATTGCGGCAGACTCAAGTACTACAGGACTTCGATCTGCCCAGCTTGTGGCCCTGTCGATGTCCCTGTCGTACAACTAACACCTGAGCAACTTGCTCAATGGTTGAAGGAGGTGAGGACGTGGGACCTCTATGTGTGAACTGTGCTCGGGTAGCGCCGGGCCGGTGCACGTATCACATCATGGATCTTTCCGGCTGTAATCTGGACGAAGCAGAGGAAGTATCGAGATCCACTCGCGAGTGGTATCACTGCCCCCACTGCAATGACACGGTGCAAAGAACCGAGTTTTGCAGTCGTTGTTATTACTACGTGGATCCAGCTCGACTCATGAACTGGATAACCGCGATACCCAGGTGGCGGTGTGAGGATTGCAATGCCCCCAAGATCTTTGATCCATCGGGGGGCCTGAATCCAGGTCCTTGCGGACGTTGCCTCCGTCGAGGGTTCAGCTTAGTGGCAGCACTCACACCTCTCACCCCTGAGCAGCTTGCTGCCTGGGTGAAAGGGGTGAAGGCATGAAATCGAAACCATGTCGCTACTGCACCAGGCCAGCGATCTATGGGATGTGCACCTTCCATATCATGCTGAACTCGGGAGCACCGTTAGAGTACTGTCACGAAGTTGCGGACAGCTTGACCACCCACTTCTATCGGTGTCCTCAATGCGATCGTCTGGTCTCACGCCATGAGTTCTGCGGAACATGCTACGACTCAGTGTACGCGGAGACTCTGATGTCCATTGCCGAAAAGACTGTCGGAGGATTATGCCCGTACTGCCTGAGTCCTAAGACCATGTGGGGTCGGATGATACGGAAGTTCGTTCCGTCTGATTGTCTCATGTGTGTGCAGCACTACCAGCGGGACAGAGTTCCAACCCATCACACACCTGAGCAGCTCGCTGCCTGGGTGCGGGATGTGCAGGATTCGCAGGAAAAAATCTCGCGCGAACGTTGACAAGTCAACCAAGTGTCGAGCCCCCACGCTGTTCGCTAAGAGTGAACAGCCCATCATCTCGTAGAGAGGAGATCACATGGAGACTGTCGGTGCCTCGCGATACTCTGGCAACAAGAGCCTGGAGTACTGCTATCACTGTGGCAAGCCCGTCAAGCAAGTCAATGGCAGCTGCAACGAGTGTGGCCAATCACTCCAGGATCAGCAACCATATCTTGAGTTGCAGCCGGATGCTGCAATCCAAGCAGCGGAGAAGGAGGCAGCCATCGAATCACTGATCGAGGCATCCTCGGGTCCGCTCAACCTCGGCTCGCTCATCACAGCAGCCATGAAGTCCGGGGTCATCAAGCCCCAGCTCGATTACAAGTTCTGACCGACAGCACCCTGCTGCGGTTGATTCCCATGAAAGGGGAACAACATGTCCAACTTCAACGTCACCCGTCTGTCCGGCCAGCGCGCGCTCGTGCAGGACACCAGCGGCACTCATCAGGCCATTCTCGACACGGCCCGGTGGGATGAGATCAAGCACCGTCTCGCCCACGACGACGCCGAGAAGGACTTCGGCGCGGCGGTCGAGGAGTTCTTCAAGCCGCTGGAGGAGGCCATCAACCTGGCCGAGGAGAAGCTGGCCGCCACGCTGCCGGAGACGGACCCGGCCTTCACGGTCGAGATCGCCCCGGCGGTCGACAGTGTCGAGGGCACCCCGGCGGTGACCTTCGTGCTGAGCCACGACTCGGCGGTGCTCCGCATCCTGGAGTCCGGTGACCACAGCCGGCTGATCTGGGTGGGTAACACCATCGAGATCCTGGCGGCCTGATCCCACGGGAGCGGGGGCTCGACGCACACTGTGCTCGGGCCCTCGTTCCCTCACTGCACCTAGTAAAGGAGAAACCTGGTGCTCGAAGACATCCTCAAGTTGTACGTGATGGCGATGGCAGGCGATGTTCGCTCGCCGATCCCACACCTATTTGGGCCTGCTGGTTGTGGCAAGTCCTCATCAGTGGAGATGGCGGCCAACATCCTCAACGTCAACCTTCATATCATCAATGTCTCGCGCATCAGCCCTCTTGAACTGGAAGGGGTGCAGATGCCAGACAAGAATCACAAGGAGCTCAACCTTCTGACAGCGACCTACTGGTCGAAGCTGAAGGAGGGGGACATCGTTCTGTTGGACGAGTTCCTTCGTGGGTTCCCCGAGGTCTACAACGGTCTGCTCGACATCATGACGAGCCGACAGGTTGGAGGCTTCCAGCTGCCGAAGGTGTTCTTCATCGCAGCCTCCAACTCCACCGTCGCCTACGATGCGGCACTGTCGGATCGCCTGCTGCACCTGCCTGTCGCAGACCCACGGGTCAACAAGACGGAGCACAACAACATCGCTCGCATGCTGGTCGACAACATCGGGTTGCTGCCCGAGATGGCGGCAAGCATGGAGATGACCGAGCTCCTCACCTCGCAGGTGTATCCCATGTATCAGATCATGGACTCACTCAAGAATGGTGGTGCCCCCACAGGTGGTGTCTCCAAGGGAGTGTCACCCCGTAACCTGATCGGGCAGGCGAAGCTCCGTCACATCGTGACACCTGAGCTGGCAGAGTTGCTGAACGTGAACAACACTCGTGCCATCACGGCATCGCACTTCCAGTTCGTCGTGCTGCCGACTGGTGCCAAGGTGAATCCGACCTACCTGAAGAAGTACCAAGGGCTGAAGGGCAACCCGAAGCTCACGCCCATCCAGGTTTACAACCTGGAGGCGAACGCACAACTGATCGCGCTGGAGAACGCTCGTGCTCCCCAGCAGAAGAAAGTGAAGGAGGAGGAGAATGACACAGAGCTCTTTGGTCTCTGACCTGAAGGACCTGTTCGAGGTCAAGACCGGCAAGTACGTGACGGTGCAGCAGCTGAAGGAGTGGCTGCCCACCATCGAGGTGGCACTGTGGTTCGCCAAGGTGTACGCCTTCGACGCTGTCAAAGTGGGTGAACTGCTGTCCCGGCTGTTCCACACCGACATCGTGACCGCGCTCACCGAAGGCGAGCACAGCGTCGACCTGCAGGACTACCTCGTGGACATCGTGCCCGACGACATCAAGGCGCAGGTGCGAGCGCAGCAAGTGGACAAGCCGCTGCCGGGTGAGGTTCTGCCCGAGCTGTGGGAGATGGCCCAACTGGAGATCGCTGCGGCGATCCAGGCCGTCGCCGACAAGCTGGTCAACACGTTGCACATGATGCCCTCGAAGCAGGGTGCCATGGCCTTCAGTCACATGGCCAAGCTCAACCGTCAACGGCCGAGCATCGGCACCTACCAGGCGAGCATCCGGCACACCCCGGTGCCGAACGCACTGGTGATCCTGGACGTCTCCGGCTCGATGTCGGAGCACACCATCCGCACCATCATCAACGATGTCGTGGCGATGAGCTGGAAGGCGAACGCCTCCCTCGCCATCGTCAGCGACACGACGACGCTGTGGGCGCCTGGCGACTACAGCGTGAGCGATGTGCTGGACCGTGCCGAATACGGCGGTACGCGGTACGAGACACTGGCCCCCCTGTTCAACCGGGGCTGGGGAACTGTGGTCACGATCGCGGACTACGACTCCGCCTACATCGCGAAGTCGGTGATCGGCAATTGCACCGGTCACATCGGCACGGTGTTGGACATCAGCCTGGTCAACCGCTCGACCTTCTTGGCCGAGTGCGTGGGCCAGCTGGCTGACAAGGTTCAGCCGCTGATGGTTGCACAAAGGAACCTCACCCGCAACTACTGGTGAGGCACTGGAACAGGGGTGGCGGGTGGAACTGCCACCCCTGTTCTTTCATCAAGAATCAACTGAAAGGAGAAGCCACTATGGCTTCCATCTCCAAGGGCATCACCGTCTACGGCCGTCTCAGCTTCCCGGTGTGGAGCTTCAAGGACGCGGTGGAGCGGAACAAGAAGTCGGACTACCCGAAGACCGACGAGTCCACAGTCACGCCGGAGTTCCACCTGCTCCTGGATCAGGCGCAGCTGGACAAGTTCAAGACCTACGTCACCGATGTGTTCTTCCCCGACCTCCTTGCTCGCAAGGCAGCCGGCGAGACCAAGAACGCCTTGGACCAGGCGCAGGTCGACCGCCTGCTGAAGGTGGTGAACTCGGACTGGACCGAGCAGCCGCCGTACATCCCGATCAAGGCGCTCTCCGAGAAGAGCGCTGAGCTGGCGCCGGAGGCTGTCGCGTCGTTGAAGGTCAACGGCATGCGCGGGCAGGACATGGTGCTGAAGGCGATCGTCAACTCCGAGGACGAGCTCGTCATTCCCGACGAGAACATCCTGGCGTACCCGATCATCCAGCCGATCAACCTCACGGTCCACGACTTGTACCCGGGGTCGCTCGCAGCAGCGACCTTGAACCTGTACTCGTTCGTCTCGGGCAAGGTTCCCGGCTTCTCGGCGAGCACTGGCACCGTCATCTTCAAGGCGGATGCCGAGCGCTTCGGCGGCGGCATCGCCATCGACGAAGACGAGATCTTCGCTGACTGATCCGGACGACTCCCCGGATCAGCAAGCATCCATCTAGCTGGGGGTGACAGGCTGACAAAGTTCAGCCGTCGCCCCTGGCGTCTAGACTTCCGCACCGGCAAGAACAGGGTGCGGCCTAGATGTAGTAGCGGCCCCAGCATCGGGGAGTGACCGCTAGGTAAGTGAGGCCCTCGGGGACATGAACGCCTGGGGGTAGGCGACGGTCCGGTCAGCCTGAACGTCAGGCCATGCCATTCGAAACCGCAAAGTAGCCAAGTTCATCTTGCTCTGCTCCTGAGAACCATTATCAAGTAGAACAGCTGATCCGCGAAACGCGAGAGTACAGAAGTCCAACTGAGGTTCGATTCCTCAGCTCACTACGAAGATCACAACAGAAGGAAAGGAGAATCATGGTAGCACTGAGATTCAGCGCAAGCAGGGCTGAGCGGTTGATCGCCTGCCCAGGCAGTGCCAACCTGGAACTCTCGATCCCCGGCTTCGAGATGCCGGAGGTCGACGAGACTGCAGGTGCCAAGGGCAAGGGTAGCAATCTCCATGAGTGGCTGGCCGAGACTGGCAAGCTCAAAGCCTCCGACCTGCGAAAGCTGGTGGAGGCTCTTGCTTACTACTCGGAGATCCGGGATCGGCGAAGGTTCAAGGTCTTGGCTGAGGAATCAGTCGAAGCCGAGTGGCTGCAGACCAAGCCGAAGACCACCGTGGATCAGGTGCTCTACGTGCAGGACGAGTTGCACATCGTCGACTGGAAGACCGGAGTGATCCAGGTCTATGCCGAGGACAACAAGCAACTCATGTTCTACGCGGCGTGCTTCCTGCACCTTGCTCCGAAGGCGAAGGGTGTGTGGCTCCACATCATCCAGCCCTGGGCAAAGGAGGGCTCGTCCTCGTGGTACTGCTCTGCTGCTGAGCTGCAACTGTTCATGCAAGAAGCACGGGAAGCTGAGCAGAAGATCATCGACGAGGACACCACGTTGTCGCCGAGTGACCACTGCACGTTCTGTCCTGCGAACCCGCATTCACGTGGGGACAAGGGGCGACCACTGTGCCCGGCAATGATGAACATGCTCTACCCATCCTATGTGGATGAGCAGGCTGTTCTCGATCTCTGAGGAGGGGTCATCGTGAGAACCATTGGACTTGACTTCGAAACCTATGGGAAGAAGTCGATCAAAGATGTCGGGCTGGAGAACTACGTCACTCAGCCTGGCTTCCAAGTACTCACCGCAACACTGGCATACGTGATTGACGGCATATCCGTAGACAATGTCTTCTACGATTTCGTCACTAATGGCCGCGATGCGCTGGAACTGTTTAAGAGTGCGATTGAGCCTGTTGGTTTCGGCAGACTCTTTGCGCACAACGCTGCTTTCGAGCAGAGGGTTCTGTCATTCCTTGATGTGAGCATCCCCGGCGGCCTGGTCCTAGACACCGCCGTGATGTCTCGGTGCTCAGGAGGTTCGTCCTCACTCGCACAAGCGGCGGCTCAACTACTGCCCGCAGGGACTGGGAAACTTGACGAGGGCGTTCGGCTGGTACGGAAGTTCTCCATGGGTCCAACCCCACCGACTGCAGAGTCTGTGAAGAATGACCCCGATTGGCAGGCCTTCGCAGAGTACAACATCCGGGATGCCCAGATCTCGGCAATGCTTGCCTCCGAACACGGGTATCATTATGCCCCGGACGGGGCAGCAAACTACCTTGCAACCTCCCTGATGAACAGGGAGGGATGGTTCGTTGACATCCCGCTGGTCAAGGAGATCTCCAAGCGGTACGAGCAGAACAAGAAAGACCTGCTTGACGAGTTCCACGCGGACTTCACCCCACCTGGGGGAGAGCCACTGAACTTCCGTAGTCACCAGCAGAAGAAAACCTTCTGCCAAGACCGCGGTGTGAAGGCTGTGTCCTTCGACGAGATGCACGTGGAACAGTACCTGACCGCGCTCGACAAGAAGATGCAAGATCCCAAGCTGGAGCCCGGCAAGGCAGCTCAGTACACAGAGGTGTACCAGATGTTGAAGGTGCATCAGCAGCTGGGCGGCTCCAGCCTCAGCAAGATCCCCAAGATCCTCGCACTCACCAGTGAGGATGGCCGGCTCAGGGATCAGTACATGCACTGTGGTGCAGGTCAGACTTTCCGTACCAGCGGGGTCGGCGTGCAGATGCAGAATCTCAAGAGGCTTTCCACGATCAGAGACGTGGAGACCATCTACGATCCCAATGTCGAGTGGGACAACGATGACCTGGCCAGCAATCTGCGTCAGGTCTTCCGGGCGGAGCACCCGGATGGCCAGCTAATCGTGGGTGACCTCTCCTCGGTGGAATCGAGAGGGCTCGCTTTCTTGGCTGGTGAAACGTGGAAGTTGGACGAGTACCGAGAGGGACGAGATCTCTACATCTCGTTGGCTTCGAAGATGTTCAACCTGCCTTACGACTCCATCGACAAGCACTCCCCTGAACGTTCTGCCGGGAAAGTAGGTGAGCTCTCCTGTGGGTATGGAGCAGCGGCAGCAGCGGTGCTCAGCTTCGCTCAGAAGATGGGTATCGACATGACTGAAGCTGAAGCAGTCAAGCTGGTGTCCGACTGGAGGGCTCAGAACCCAAACATCGTGGAGTTCTGGGCGGTACTGCAACACCTGCTGGAAGAGGCGCTTGCGGGACAAGAAGCAGTCTACGTCCGTGACGCCTTGCAGGTGAGTATCACCCAGATCATCACTCCTGAATCCTTGCAGGCGATGCACCCGGGTGCGACATCACTACTCTTGACCCTTCGGTACGAAGGGGATCTTGTCGTATCTCGTGTGTTCCACGGGTGCTACCGGCGTGGCCGGGACATCTGCTATTACAAACACTCCGATCGCAAGACCGGAGATCCGTGGAACAGATCGTACGAGGATCCGAAGACGAAGCGGCGAGAGTACTACCGCCTCTACGGTGGGAAACTCGCTGGCATTCTGACTCAATCCTTCTGCCGCGAGATCTTCTTCAATGGCCTGCGGAACCTCTCGCAAGCGGTGAAGGCGATCCCGAACGCTCGGTTGGTTGGTCAGTTCCACGACGAGATCGTTGCGGAATGGACACCCCCTACCGGGGAGGAGGGTGCGAAGTCCTTGGAAGAGGTCGAAGCCCTCATGGAATCCTGGATGTGCTACAGCCCTTACGAGGGATTCCCTCTTGCCGCCGAGATCAAGAAAGGTCATCGGTACATCAAGTGACACCTGGTGGGGTCAGACGTTCTGGCCCCACCTTTACCTGGAAAGGAGTAACCATGGAAACTAGGCTTAACTGGGAAACCGGTGTTAGTCTTCAAGTCTTCGGGATTGATCCCGGCATCGTTCACACTGGCTTGGTAGAGCTGAACTGGGATTTTCACAACCGAAAGCTGAGAGTCAATGCTCGCAGTGTGGACGGGATCACTGAACAATCGGTGATTGAGCTGCAGAAACGCATCGAGCAGCGCATGTGGCGGAAGTCGAACATCATTGTCGAGGAGTACAGGCCGAAGTCTCACTTCTCCACAGACACGAAGATGGTGGAAGGGCAGGCGATGCTTAAGCTGCACCTCCCTTCTGCCAAGATCATCAACAACAGTGGGGTCAAGTCGATCGTCACGAAGGAACTGCTTCAGTTGCTGAACCTGTACGACTGGCCCACCACTCACCACAACGATCTCAGATCCGCAGCACGCATTGCTCTGCTTGCGATGCTGCGGGATGAACGAGCCAACAACCGGCTAGCTGAGTTCGTGGGAGCAGCACTCGACAACAAAGCAGTCATCCTCGTAGAAGGGAAGAAGCCATGACCTCCTGGTACTGCGATTGGGTCTGTGATGATTGCAACCACCCACGGCGGTCGCACAGTGCGTACCGGGACAAGTGCCTGGTCGCCAATTGCAACTGCACACAATCAGGTGACGGACCCGCCACCTGGAAGAAGATCACGAAAGGATCAATCATGCCCGAAGACAAGCCCCTGGATAAGATCGGGGAACTCCTGGCACAACGAGGACAGCAGTGGGGTGGCGCCACATCCACCCACGTACGCATTGCGCAGGTGTGGTCCGGGATTCTCGATACCGAGGTCACGGCCCTGCAAGTGGCACTCTGCATGTCGGGGCTGAAGCTGATCCGAGCGGAGGTCAATCCCTTCGAACCGGACAGCTTCGACGACGCCCACGGATACCTGCGGATCGCACAGGGCATCGTGGACAGTGAGCCTCAGACCGGGGATCGACCGTGACCAAGGTATCTCTCGACTCGACGATCCCGGACGACTTTCTTGCGGCTGCTGAGGCTTCGCTCGGGAAGGACCTGTTCCCTCATCAGGACCTGTTCCTTCGCGAGTGGATGACTCAGCTGAAGGTCTCTGGGTTCTCGCGAGCTTGCCTGTACTACCGAACCGGCAGTGGCAAGACGATCACCTCGTTGCTGGGCATTCGTGCTGCAGGCCACACGCATGCGCTTGTTATCGCTCCGCCTGTGACACATCCGGATTGGCACGAGCAGGCGGCTTTGCTGGGAATGAAGATTGAGACCATCTCCCATGCGAAGTTCAGGATGAAGGCGTTCCAAGTCAATAGGAATGCCCCGATCATCTGCGACGAGTTCCATCTGCTCGGAGGAGTTAAGGCCGCGGGGTGGAAAAAGTTCGATGCAGTCGCGAAGCATCTGCGCAAACCGATCATCATCTGTTCGGCTACGCCGAACTACAACGATGCTGAACGGTGCTACTGCATCGGGCATGTGCTGGAACCTTTAGCATTCCGTGGAGGGTTCTTGAACTTCCTATCGGTGCACTGTGCCACGCAAGCGAACGCCTTCGGCATGATGCCTGTGGTCACAGGATTCCTGCCTCCGTACAACAATGCGGAGGAGTTCCTCGCTGCGATGAACTCTGTCTGGTTCCTCCCAGACAACGTTCAATATCACATTGAGGACCTCAACATTCCTGTGAAGCTGGACGAGACTTTCACCGGGTACGGGCTTTACGCCCGTCAAGGTGAGCCTCGGCTTGTGGCGTCGATCATCGAGAAGAAGTGGGTGAGCCTGTTCCAGGCCACCATCGACCCAGACACCGAGGGTCTTCAGGAGAATCTTTACGAGATGCTGCTGCAGATCGCGGGCGAAGCAACCACACCGATCCTGGTGTTCGTTGCGTCATCTCGCATCGGAGCTGCGCTGTCGAAGTCGCTCGAAGAGAACCACGTACTGCACCGATCTGTCAATGGGACGACCACTCCGAGGCAGAAGGAGCTGTGGGTGGAAGAGTTCAAGAACGGCGAACTCGATGTGCTTGTCGGTACTGCCACCCTCGCTACTGGGCTGGATGGTGCAGATAAGGTCTGTGACACGATGGTGATCCTGGCTGACACTCCGGACCCGTCGTTGCGCAGGCAGCTCGTGGGACGCATCCTCCCCCGTGGAGAGGATACGGATGCCACGAACAAGAAGTTCTACCGCTTCGTCTACGACTGGGAGTCGTGATGCTGCGTGAGATCACGCGGACGCTGAACCTGCTCATCGCTGCTGTTCGCAGTGGAGATGAGCAGGGCATCCTCCGCCTTGCCCGTAAGTATGAGAAGCTCAAGCGAGAATCGGATTCACCTTCCCGGTGACCTGGGGGAGGCGTCGGCACCCCGCTGGCGACCGGAAAGGAGAATCATGGCTGAGTATGAATCTGCGGACATCGAGTCCGCAGTCAACCAGGAGCTGATCGCTGCCGCTGGAAAGGACCTCACACCGCAACAGGTGGAAGCCCTGAAGGTGAAAGTGGCCGCGATCCGCGAACTCAACAAGAAGTGACCCAGGTGGGGCGGGGTAACACCCGCCTCACCATCATTCGAGTGAAAGGAGGACACCTTGTTAGAGCTGACTTCTAAGCAGAACATGGCGACGGCAGCCCGCACCATGGCCGAAAGCTACCAGCTTGTACTCCACAGGGGTGGGCTGTTCATCCCTGCTCACTGGGAAACGGAAGTGCCTGGGTTGTACGACCCAGACATGCAGATCTGGTTGCCGCTGTCACGCAGCGACATCAGAGACCTGGGGAACATGGCTAACATGCTCTTCGCCAGTGACTCCGAGATCAGCAACTTCGTGCTGATGCTGGAACAACTGTCGACGAACGTGGAGGCCAGTGACCAGGAACTGCTGGTGCGCACGACGCAAGGTCTGCGTGCGCTCACGGATGACGGGAAGCTCGTTCAGCCAGGAAAAAAGTTTCATCCGAACACTTTGATCCCAACGCTCAACGACGACCCGGCATTGAAGGCTGAGATCTTTGGCGTGATTTCAGGGTGGTTGAACTCTGACGAGGAGGCAACCTCTCTGCTGCATCACTTGGCCACAGCTCTCAGCCCTGGGTGGTCAGCAGTCAAGTACGTACTGCTCATCGGGGATGGCCGCAACGGCAAGTCGGTGTTGCTCTCCATGCTGGCTGACTTGTTCAGCCTGCGCAACATGACGAATGTCACACGGCAGCAGATGGCTGAGCGCTTGCCCGTTGTGGCTGAGCTCAACAACAAGCTGCTCAACATCGTGTTCGATGGAGAGATGACTTACGTGAGGGACTCCTCTGTGGAGAAGACACTCACAGCCGGTGAACCGGCAGTCACCCGGATGCTGTACGCAAACGGGAACACGATCGTGCAGACCAACGCCTTGTTCATTGAGGCGCTCAACGCAGAGCCGAAGTCCCGCGACAAGTCGGGGGCCCTGCAGAAGCGCCTCGCTCGATATTACTTCCCCAACGTCTATGCGTTGGACAAGGATTTCGAGGAGCATATGCGTAATCCAGAGATGAGCGGGGCGTTCCTCGCGTTGCTCCTGGATCACTACGTAAAGAGAGGTGAACTCGCTGAGAAGCTGAAACCCACCAAGGGTTCGGAAGCGTTGCAGGTGGAACAGACCACCCTCAACTCCCCCGTGCATCAGTTCCTCACGCACCTCATCACCAACGATCCCTCGTTCCTCGACAAGGTTGGTGCCGTGCCCATGGACTTGGATCCTCTCGTGGATTCGTTCATGGCGTGGAGAGTGTCGGAAGGGTACAGCGAGTACTCCACGGCTGACGTGAAGAAGATGTTCAAGGAGAACTTCTACACCGACTGGACGTCATCCAGGATCGCAGGGAAAGTTGTTCGCAGGCAGCGCATTGTGCTGCCCAAGTCCAGCACCGAGATGTTGTTGAATCAACTGAAAGGAGAGACCGATGGTCAACCTGACGACCCCTCCTTGGTGGAGGAGTGACACCTACAACCTGGAAGGGGTCGGTAACGGGCTCGACCTCAGCGACACCTCGTTGTGGGGCCCGCACGGCCCTGGGCTTGTGGGCATGTATAGCCGGAACGGTGAGATCGTGACCGACAAGGGTTGGGGGCGGGACGAGTTCATGTCCCGCTACCGGCGCAAGATGTTTCACGTGAAACCGTTCCTCATGAAGCAGCTGCCCTTCGCGTGGGTCATGCGCAGCGCTCGCGCTGTCTGCATCGACATCGACGGGAAGAACGGCGGCTTCGATCATGTCGTGGAACTAGGGTTTCTGCCACCCACCGTGGCAGAGATCAGTCAATCAGGGAACGGGTATCACCTGTTCTACTCGGTTGAGGACGAGTGGGACCCCCTACTCGGGTTCGCCAAGTTCAGCGATGCGATCGGCATCGTTGAAGGGGTGGACTTCCGCGGTACCGGGTGTGTCTTCCATAAGACCACTCAGCGGTGGAACAGTCGGCCACTGGCCCCGTTCCCCGCGCACTTGGAGAAGCAACTCCTGGCTCGCCAGCAGCGGCGGACGAGGAGTTCGCAGGAAATCAAGAAGATGCTACAACTAGATCCGGAGGAGATCGCCATCATGCACGACCAACTGCTCGACGAACTGAAGAAGCCGATCCCTGCGGGGCGGCGAAACCAGTCCCTGTTCGCCATCGGCCACAAGCTGAAGGAGGCGGAGGTTCCCGACTGGGAGTCCCTGATCCTCGACCGTGCGTCTCAGATCGGGCTGGACGACGACGAGAGCGAGAAGCTCGTCGCCAACATCAGCCGTTACGGCTCGTAACAGAAGAGAAGGAGAAGAACATGAGCGTTGCACGCTCCCTGAGGTACAGCAGCTCGCCCGGTGAGTCGATCACCCTGGAAGACCTGAAGAACTTCCTTTACGACGCCACCGTCCTGGATTCTGAAGATGGGTTGGTGCCACACGTGACGATCCAGGGCGGCAGTGATACGTCCAAAGTCGGTACGATCAGGAGCATCGTGATCAAAGGCGTGATGGACTAAGCGCCTAGTCAGGCGAGGGAGGGCCCACTTCGGTGGGCTCTCTCTTTTTTTTGCTGTAGGGTGGCCCCATGCAGGGACCACAGAAGAGTATTACTGAACTTGAAGCAGAGCTTCAAGGATTATTCGATAAGGATGCAAGGACATCAAGGGTGCCGAGCACAGCATCGGCACCAGCGGTGTCAGACCGCAATGACCTCTTTCTACCTGACGGAGAACGAGGGCGCATGCCGTTCACCAAGGACAAGTACCTGGTGAAGGAGAAGCCTGTCCTCGTACAGTGGGAGCGCGAGACGAGGAAGTTCCTGCGGCAGCTCAGCCCGCGTCACAGTCACCGTGTCTCGGCTGCCATGGTGTACGAGTGGGCGACCGGCATTCTCGTGGCTGACCTGGTGGCTGGCGGCGGGTCGACCTCCGACCTGCGCATCATCAACAAGGTGCTGCGGTTCTATTTTGGCAAGAGCTACCAGACGTATATCTGTGGCCGGAAGGTACCCAACGCCTTCCGTGTGCCGCTCGGGTACTACATCAAGAAGCACCGGCCGATGACGCTCACGCTCTACGCCGAGTACGCGGAAGGTGTGCTGAACCCATGATCCCTGATGATGAGCGCATCATGCCGGAGACGCGACCGGACAGCGAAGCAGCGGCGCACAGAGCACTGTGTCAGTGCGATGTATGCCGCCGCCCCGGGTCGATGACCCTCAAGAAGAGGTTCATGCGCCATCAGATTCGGATGCGCTCCTGGGTCTCCTGATCGTCCAGTGGCCCGCCTTCGAGTCGCTGGAAGATCAGGGCAATGGAGCTGAGGTCCTTACCCATGATGGCCTGAAGGATCATGGTGCAGGCGGTTCGGTCGAGCAGGTCGGGGGATTCTTTCCAGACCGTCTGCACCGTACCGAACCGCTGCACCCACAGCCATCGCAGCCGGGTGTCCAGGCTGGCGCGGTGCGCTTCAGGAATCTGCTTGCGGAACTTGCGGACGATCTCACTCACGGTCGTCACCACCCTCACGCATACTCAGGGCCGTCCGTAGCAGCCCCACGCTAACGTAGTCCGGCTGGTGCAGCCTGCCCACCGTGGTGATGTAGGAAGTCTGCTCCACCTGACCGAACTCATCCAGGTTGATTCCTGACATCACCACATCGAAGTGGACGAGGGAGACGCCACGTGTCGCCTGCAGATACTCCGCCACGGCGAGATCGAGCTTCTCCCGTGCTTCGAGCACAGGGTTCATTGGAGCACGCCTTTCGTCAGGTCGAGGAACTCCAGTCCCTCAGCTTCCCGTGCAGCCGGGTGGGTACCTGCACGACGCAGGCCAGCGTGCCGGTTCAGAATCATCCTCTGCGCCTTCGTCGCCCGTGACATGGAACCGCGCACCTGGGAGTCCGGGCGGTTGGCAATGTCGAACAGGGTACGAGCGATCAGCTCATGCACAGGTGCGTCGATCGCAGCATAGTCTGCTTCGGGTGCAGGGTGGTCGACCACCTTCTGCAAGGCATCCCGGATGCTCACTTCTTCCATACTGAGCTCCAATCCTCTGCGTAGCTTGTCGGCGCCGGGGTGATGCCGGTGTCGAAGAATGCGCCCTGGAAGAAGTCCAGCTCGTTCGTAGCCTGCACCACGTATCGCAGGGCGTCCATCATGTGTGAGTGTTTGTCATGCAGCGGCTTGTCTGACCAGGTCTGGAGCTTGGTGTTGAACTCGTACTTGTAGTTCTCCAGACACTCCAGCAGCCAGTCACAGTTGGTCTTGTGGACGATGGTGTTGTAGAGCTGCATCCGGACTTTCTGGATGTCCGTGATTTGGGTGTAATCCGACTGCCTCGCACCTGGGATCCGGAACACCTTGTTGCTCTTGGCGAGCACAGCGACACTCGGGAACGCCTTGCGCATCATGTCCGCCGGGGTGGTGTTCACCGCCTTCTCGTGGTGATCGCCGTCCCAGGGGAGGATGATTGTGCTGAGCCGAGGGAACCATGACTTCGCCCGCAGGTCATCGACGTACTCGGGCAGCGCCTTGCCGTGACCTTCCCCGCAGTCGAACAGGAACAGCTTGTTGTTGAACCATTGGAAGGCGATCCAAGCCGTAGCATCGGAGTGCATGCCGGAGCTGCCGATGTCGAACGCAACGAACACTGGATGCCCGCCATCGAGGTTGAACTCAGTGTCCCGCTTCTCCTCAATCATCTTCATGTACGCCTCGCCGTAGACAGCAGCCGCGTCCATCTCCTCGAACGAGCAGTAGTACTCCTGCTCGAACATGCGATCATTGCCGAAGCGTTTCAGGTAGGAATCTCTGATCTGTTCCAGCTTGTCTTGGGTGATGACCGGGGGCATGCCTTCCCGGCGCATCATCTCGTTGATGTCGTCGATGGTGCGAGTAATGATCCCGTACTCCGGGTTACCTTCCATCGACTGCATCAGCTGCCACAGCGGGTTGCGGCGCTTCCCTCGGGGAGTGCTCGCTACCCGCAGCTTCTTCGGCTCGTGCTCGTTCTCGATGATCGGCATGAGTCGAGGCAACGGATCTTCACGGGTGAAGAGCGCCAGCTCGGTGAAGTTGTAACGCTGGAAGGACGTGCCCACACCGTTACGATCTTGACCGGATTGGAAGTAGCCTTGCAGCTTCAGCCGGCTGCCGTTGGAGAACTGGCCGGTCATGGCGGTGGACTTCCAGTCGCACAGCTCTGCAGGGACGTTGTCCTGCAACATCTGCACGAAATCCCCTGTCACAGGGTCCAGGTATGTCTTGTCCCAGAGGATGTCCCGAATCATCGGGTTGTTCAGGGATACGTAGACACCCGTGGTCTTGGGCGTGAGGAGTGCGCTCTGGCACTCCTCAATCGACATGGCCACATCCTTCCCGGTCTGCCGAGGGAACACGACGATGCCGACGCGCTTCTTCTGCCACATCGCGTGCGCTTCCGCCTGGTACGGGCGGGGCCTGTAGTAGGCCGGGAAGGACTTCATGGTCAGATCCGAATGTTGCTGAGGCCGAGGGTGCCCCAGAGAGCTGAGAAGTCTTCGCTCTCTGAGGATGCCCCTGCCTTCGACGGAATGCCCGCCTGGGGCCCGTCATCGACCGGGGCCGACGCAACACCCGCAGCGGGTGCGGCAGGCTGTCCTGCGGCAGCCTGGGGCGCGGGAGCACCCCTCTTGGCCGGAGCGGCCGGAACCGCTGCCGGGGGTGTGACGGCTGCCGCACGCCGCTCCACGAGCTGCTTGCGCAGGGTGTCCACGATCCCCTGCACCGGAACCGAGTAGCCCGAGAGCTTCCCATCCACCCGGACCTCGTAGGGCTTGGCCATGCGAGCGAACTCGTTGGCCAGGTCCTTGTCGAACTCTCGGGTGCCGGGGACCAGGTCACTGTTTCGCTGGAACAGCTCGATGCTGCCGTGCAAGACGGTCATCATCTCTCGGTCGTCTTCGCTGCGCCGGGCGGCACGGTCGTTGACCTCGTTGAGCAGGAGCTGCTTCACAGCCTCCTGCCAGTCCTGAGCGTCCTTGGAATCCCGAAGGGTCTCCATGCCTTCACCGTTGATCGAGGGAACTTCCTGCCCCACGAGCATCCGGGGATGCTGCTTGATCGCATCGAAGTACCGCCCATGTTCCGACTGAAGCTCCCGCAGGGCGGCTTCCTGGTTCACCTTGGTGGCATTGTCTTCGAGGGCGTTGGAGATCTCCCCGAACGCGGACTGAATGTCTGCGTAGGCTACAACCCCAACATCCGATCCATCTCCGGGTTCGGCGGCGGCGGGAGTTCCTTCAGCTCCCCCGTTCGCCGGAACGAGCGGCTCTCCTCCAGCTCCTGCTGAGCCTGCTGCTGCAGCAGGAGTTCCTGCTCCAGCTGACTGATCCGCAGCAGTTGCCGATCCTGCGCTTCCAGCAGGAGTTCCAGCCGGATCGTCGCCTTCAGCAGCTTCTTCGCCAAACGTTTCTGGCGAGATTGCTGCGAAGACGTTGCCAAAGAGCTCGTCAGCCGAAGCACCCAGCTCGATGCCGAGATCCTCTTCCAGATGCTGCTCACTCACGGCTCTCCTCAATCGCGTCGATGATCGCCTGCGAGATCGCGTCGCGGTCTTCCGCAGGCAGTGAGAACTGAACCGCGCCGAGATGGGCGATCAGCCCGTTGTCGCCGACGACGAACGACGTAGACTCCGCGATCGCAGCGAACTCGGCGGCAGCGTCCTTGTCGGCGTGATCCCAGGCTTCCTGGTGCCGCAGCGACAGCACCTGCCATGCCACCAGAAGGTTCAGGTAGTGCTCCCGGTTCTTCTCGGCATCATCCTTCACGTGCTTGAAGCACGAAGGATCGGTGGCGACCTCGGCTGCCAGAACCTCACGGTATTCGAGCAAGTGGTTGTAGAACCGCTCGCGGAACTCGGAGAGGTGGTGCAGCCGGAGGAAGGGGTACGAGTTGAGCGTTTGCGCAGCAGGGGCCATGCCGATGGCCTCGGTCCGCATCGTCTCGATGTCGCCGAGAACGGAGGTCCACACCTCCAAGAGCGTGTGGGTCGCCGGGGGCAGCTGAACTTCGCTGCCGTCTACGTCCGGGTCGACCTGCATCTGGGAGAGCAGCTCCACCATCTCGCCGCGTTCGCGGTCGGTGAGGAGGTTGTTGTCGGTCATGTCAGTTCCTGTTCAGTTGCTCGCGGCGGTATTCGGATTCGATGGCACGGATCACCGTGCGGATGTCGTAGCAGAGGTCGGTACCGATGTAGAGGCGCTTGCACTCGGTGGGTACCAGGTCGGCCCCGCCGTAGAAGTCCTGGACGTCGAACAGGTCGAACCCCGTGGTGTCGTTGTAGACGTGGACCTTGAAGGGGAAACGCGGGTCCTTGTAGACGCCGACCTGGTAGGACGGCATCGTGATGCGCACCTCACCCTGGGTGACCTGGTTGCCCGCTTCCTCGAAGGTCTCGATGTAGCGACCGTTGACGATGGTCTTGGTGGTGGTGCCCGGGTCGATGTACTTCAGCACACGTCGAGCCCGTGGTGCAGGCGTGGCAGGCTTCCGAACTTCCTCCCGGAACCAGGTGCGCCCCTGCTCGTCGGTGCGCAGCGGGGTGTCCTCGTCCTGTCGGTACGCGTGCTCCGCCGGCAGCGCTCCCTCGGGGCGAGCAGCAATCGGTGGTGTCAGGCGGTCGGGTTCCGGCGGAGAGTCCGGGATCGAGGGCTTCTGGTATCCGGGCTGCTCGTGCAGACGGGCGGCCATCGCTCGGAAGTCCTCCGTGGAGTACTCGCGATAGTGCCGATCGAACTGCACGTCAGCCGCCTTGAGCTCCTGGTAGAGCTCCGACTTCTCTGACTGACTCATGGGTACTCCTCTAGATGATTGGTTTGACCCACCTAGATAGTAGCACCCATGAGCCAGTTATTACGGCTTCCTGGTGTCAGCGAAGGGGTAAGGCACCCCATTGATCGTCTGCGGCTCATTGTTCCCGTACTCGAAGGTCTCGACGGAACCGAACTCTGCGCCCACGTTCACCGTCACCGGGGTGTAGCGGTACTGCACGTAGTTGACAGAGCCGTAGCTACGGTTCTTCGGGCGAGGTGCGCTCTTCCAGAAGAACTCCCACTCGATCACTGGGCGTCGCACCAGAAGGAAGTCGCCCTGGTCGTAGCGGTCGAGCGGGTCATGGCCACGATTCGGGGCGACATAGTGCTTCTTCACCTCGAACTCTTTGCCGTACACATCCTTGCCACGAATGCCATACTCGCACTCACCGGTGAAGTTGCCGAAGGTGACGTTCACCTGTTGCAGGTAGGCCGGTGCGTCGTGCGCACGATTAGCCCCTTGGGTGTTGGTCACTGCCTCCCACGGGATGCCACGCTGCTCGTAGGCCGTGCCGGTCCACTCGTCATCGTGGTCCTGCTCCTGGTCGAACACGTAGATGGTATTGCCGGACGCGACAGCCATGTAGAGTAGCCCGCCGATCTCCAGCTTGCGCAGGGCGGTGCCAACCACATCCCAGCAGGACCAGGCACCCGAGAGCGCAGTGTCGCAGATCCAGATCTGGGTGCCGTTTGCAGCCGGGCCGGTGTCCCACGCCAGTGGCGAGCGCACCAGGTAGTACAGCGCGGAGTCCATCTGCGAACTGACGATCTTACGCTTCGACTCCAGCGGCACTCGGTGCCACAGGTTCTGGATGTGGTCTGCCATGAGGGCGTGGTTGATGTTGTAGTTCGAGGCCGTCGACTTCATCAGGTTGTTGTCGAGCGGATGGTAGAGCGCGTTGTTCAGCACCTCGCACCCGTACGGACTCGTCGTCCCAGGCGTAGCAGTGGTCTCCTCGAAGCCCATGACGATTGTCGCCTGGTTCTGCGCGGTGACCGAGGAGTTGGCGTTCATGTAGTACGCCGCACCCTCGCCGTCCAGGCCAGAGCACAGCACCACCAGTGTGTCGACAGATTGCGGGTTCTGCCACAGCTTCACCGACGCAGGGGTGAAGAGGTTGCCGGAAGTCAGAGTCTTGTAACCGCCACCCTTGCTGGCGGAGAAGTTCAGGTACTCGCCCTGCTGGTTCGAACTCCATTTGATCCGTGCTGCCTGGGTACGGTCGTACACCAGCACCAGCCGATCAGCCGCCACGATCCCCTGGCCGGCAGCTGTCGGCACCGTGAAGTTGTCGAGACGGTTGATCGAGGGTAGCGGCTTGGAGCCGTCGGTGCCCTGCAGCAGCGGGGTGTGGCAGGCCCAGCCGGTCTCCTGGTAGGTCTTGCCCACCATGTCGATGGTCTTCAGCAGGATGCCTTCCACAGGAACAGCGTCCTGCGCGGACCACGTGAAGAAGTACAGGTTCCAGGACACAGCGCCCTGGTTCTTCGCCTCGTTCCACACGGACTCCGGAATGACAGCGGCGATCTGATCCGGGGACCTGGCATCATCCACCGCGTTTACCTGCCACGAAGTCCACCGGCGCTGCACCTTCACAGTGGAGATCATCGACGGCGCGCTCTCACCGATCGTGCTGTTGAACGTGTAGAAGTAACCGAAGTTGTAGATGTTGTTAGCTTCGTTGTCGGAGATCAGGCTACCCGAGAGGTCCGAGGTCTCCGGCCACGGCACCGTGTTGTGCTGAGCATTGGGACCCTCCGCCCAATCAGGGTGAGGCTCGAACAGTGTCAACTTGTCCGCACTGTTGTACTCGGGGCGGGTGATTGCTGTCACCACTCGGGCGGTCAACGATGCGCCGACGAAGAACAGACGGAATGGTTCGTCATTGTCGGAGAGGGCGAGGATCTTGTTGTCGATCTGGACGTACTTCACATAGGACACTTCGCCCATGGTGGAGCCCGGACGCTGAAAGTTCAGGTCATGTCCGGCTGCGATGGTGAACACCGTGTCGGCCTTCACCACCGTGTAGTTCCCTGCGCCCGTCGTGTCCCTCGCCACTCGGAAGCCGACGCTGCCGTCGGTCTCCCGCACCGCGAACAGCAGCGCACGCACAGCAGGGAGGTCGGACCCTTGCCCGATGTAGAAGTGCTCGAACGTGCCAACGATCTCACCGTCAGCAGGCTTGTCGAACACGGCCCGCATGCCCGGTCGGATGCGCAGCGCACCATCCTGTGTGATCGAACAGTTGTGCATAACGCGCAGGCTCGTCGGTTCCGACATGCCCGGAGGGTACGCGGTGCTCCACCCGACGAACTTGCGCAGGTACGCCTTAGAGAGAGGCCGATCAATCGGTGGCGGGGTCGCCTTCTTCGGACCTGCCATCAGATGAACCTTCCGTCGGAGTGCGGATGCCCGTGGTAGAACTCCTGGGCTGACGACCCGTGGATGCCGTTCTGGATCGGAACGAAGAACTCGTTCATATAGGGCGAGTCGGTGGCTCGATCGTCACGCTCGACCAGCTGGTACATGATGTCCTTGTACCGGGCTTCCAGGCTCTGCACCCGGGGCTGGACCATCGGGTCTCCCTCGGCCATGAGCTGCGCAGCCTTGGCCACCACCAGGTCAGGATACTCGAAGTCAAGCAACTGGTTCAGGATGGCATCGGGCACCTCGGCGTTGTCGGCGGGGAGGCGGAACATGACAGGCTCCCGCATCACCGGGACCATGATGTGCAGCCCTGCTTCCTGCGCCAGCAGTTGCCGGGAGAATGTGAGCGTGTTGCGGGTGAAGGCCACTCGCAGGTCACGTCGGTCCCAGTACTTGCCGAGTGCATCCCGGGGCAGGAAGTACGCGTACACCCGAGCACGACCCTCGTCGTCGGTCAAGCGGACGGAGTCGTCGAACAGAACACGGGGACGTTGCTTACTGTTCAGCTCCACCGACACCATGCCCTCAGCGGTAGTGCCCATGTCCTCAACCGAGCTGTAATAGGACCACTCATGCTCCAACGCCACCAGCCGCATCGCTCGATTCAGCGCACGGGTGATGGACTGGAAGCGATCGGTCACCGGATCGTAGGTGAGATCCGAGCCGGTCAAAGTCTGCAGGACCTCAGCCACGCCATCCTGCAAGGAGAACTGCACATCACGGTTCGCCATCTCACCACCTCGGAATCTTGGACGAGTTCGTCGAACCATCCTGCTTGGTCGGATCCCACAGTCCAGCACCAGGGTCAATCGGGCTGCCCTTGATGAGGGCATCCGTCGCGGGATCGCGTAACGTGGAGCCCTCGGGGCGCTTGGCCGCGGTGTCCTGCGTGGTGCCCATGATGCGTGAGTTGTTCAGGAGCTCCTGTCGAGCAGGCGTGCTGCCTTGCCAGTTCTCGATGTCGTCGTCAACGCCGGGACTCTTCCACACCGTTGACGCCGTATCGGTCATGCGCTTCAGTTGATCCTTCGCACCGTCTGCGCTGTACCTGTCGGAGTACGGATTCGCGAGGATGTTGGCGAGCTGGGTCGCAGTCTCCGTCATCTGGTTGGAGTAGGTAGCCCACGCCTGCTCGCGGTCGCCGATCCCCTGCTGAGCCAGGTTGAACCGGGCGGAGCGAGTGTCAGCGTTGAGGTCGATGATCGAGGCGTTGTTGGAACTCCGGGAATCGTGGTACGCCCGGTTCACCTCGGCCTGGTTGGCAGCCCAGTTCCGAGCGGCAATCAGCTGCGCCTGCAACTGGTCGGTCTCGCCAGCACCCTGGGTGGCTGCCTGCGCCAGCACATCGCCCGCTTCCCTGACACGGTTAGCCAGGTTGGCGAACGAGCTCTGGCCTTCAGCCATCTCGTTGTCTTTGCGGAGATCCTGCAGTGAGGCGAGCCGGGTGTTGTACCCGGACATCAGGAGAGCATCACCCTCCCGCTGCGCCTTGTCGATGTTGGAGATCCGCTCATCCATCTGGGAGCGGAAGCCTCCGTCGAGCAGGCGCTTCAGCGCATCAACCTGTGCGCCGTCCGCCGACTTCTTCGCGGCGCTGCTGCTGGAGCTGCTGCTCGAAGACGACGAGGACTTCTTGGCGGTGGTCTTCTTCGACGAGGACTTCTTGGCGGTGGTCTTCTTCGGTGCGGAGCTTGCCTTCGGCTTGGCCCACTGCGCCGGGGCCGGAGGAGTCGCAATATACGTCCCCGCATTCCCGGGGGTAGGCATGTCGGGAATCACATTACGCAATAGCGCCATTATCGGTTACCTCCTGTCGGACCAAGCTGGGACATCAACGATTGTTCCAGTGTATTCCCAGAGTTAGCTGCGTCAGCTTCTCGGGAGGATACGTAGTCGACCCACTCGTCCAGGTCGAAGCCGGAGTTCTCGAACCCTGCGGCACGCAGGAGGTTCTTGTCCCGCAGCTCATTGGCGGATGCCCCTTGCGCGAGCTGTCGAGTGAGCTCCTCGTTCATGGCCGAGTAGCGCTGCTGCGTGCCCTGGTCGACCATGCCGAGCAGGCTGATCCCGTTCTCCGCGTCGAAGCGATCGTTCTGCCCGGTGAGCTGCAGCGAGGTCGGGGCGTCCTCTCGCATCAGGCTGGACCGGAGGGCGTCGACGAACTGGGAACGCTGGCCGTCATTGGTCCGGTCGGCGGACAGGCCTACACTGACTCCGCCACCGGACAGGCTGACCCGTCCCGCGTTGAGAGCTTCCTGCAGCTGAGTCATCCCGGACGCGATGCCGGACACCAGTTTGTCCCGCTCAGTGCGGTCGCTGCGTCCCGGTGTGTTGGCAGTCCCAGCAACAGGCTCGTTCGCCGATCCGCGCTTCAGGTCCGACATGGTCACGTAGCCAGTGCCATTGAGGTACTCGTCCAGGCTGGCGGTGTCCGTGAGCTTCAGCGAGTTCAGCAGGCCTAGCGTGTTCGGCGAGTAGGTCGTGTTGTTGTCGGCGTCGCGACCGTAGATCCGCTTGTAGGCGGTGCGGTAGCCGGCCAAGTCTTTCGCGCTGCCCTCGGCCTCACCAAGAGTCACCCTGCCGGAGCCGTCCTTGTCCAAGGCAGTCAGGCCGGTGTCCTTGGAGAGGCTGTTCTGCAGGAGTCCGTTGAAGTCGATGGCAGCTCGGCTACGGCTGTCGAGGGCGTTGTACTCGTCCATCGTCATCTGACGGATGGACGAGGTCGACCCAGCGCCCGATGAGCGAGCACGGGCTCGTGCCTCTTGCTCGCTCTGAGCCGCCTCGGCCAGCCGTCGCTCCTCGGCCTTCTTGTCGGCTGCAGCCTTCTGCACCGTACCGACCCCCACCAGCCCGCCCGGGAGCGGCGGCTTCGAGTCGCCCACCGACCGCCCGTGCTGCCCCGCCTGCACCGTACCGACCCCCACCAGCCCGCCCGGGAGCGGCGGCTTCGAG
>JACCDZ010238037.1_pt1 | contig 29808 bp, 22 predicted proteins | sample 7449551 | NCBI WGS metagenome assembly JACCDZ01 (sample SAMN15323452, study PRJNA562643) | freshwater metagenome | isolation source: river surface water | place: USA:Blue River Watershed | collected 2017-08-18 | reverse complement strand
TCCCTTGCAAAAGCAAAGGCACTGGGCCCCGGACTAAAGCCTTCCGGGGCGACAGGGCGTGAGAAAGAAAAACCGTCGCCCCGGCGAGCTTTAGTCCGGGGCCCAGTGACTTGGGGGCGCATGAAAATTCATGCATCCCGATCAAGGCAAGACCCGTTTTCCCCATTAAAAAGCCGGCAAGCGCCGGCTTTTTTACACCCGAAAAGCGCAGTGCACTCACTGCCCCTTACGGGCAATCAGCTTGCGCCGCCACCAGGACCAGTCGCTGTCTTTGGCCCGGATATCGAAGAGTTCGTTCATGAGGCCGTAGATGGCGCCTTCGACTTCGTGGCGCACCTGCCACTGGGCCTGCTGATTCTGGCTGGCCGCCTGCAAATGGCGCGTGGGAATACGCGGACCGAACTTGAAATACATTTTTTCCGGACGGGGAATGGGCGTGCCCGCAAGGCCGGTGGTCAAGGGCGCAAAGGTATCGCCATCACGCCAGAGCTTGTGCAGGAGGCCGCTATGCTTGGCGGCCTTGCCGAGCAGGGATTCACGGAAGGTATTGCTGTCGTAGCGGATGTCGTAAACGTCGTCGGCGCCGATGGCGGCAAAGGGAATGATGTCGTAACCGTTGACCATGGCCATGCGCGCAAAGCCGGTGCGGCGCTTCCATACCAGACGATATTCTTCGCCCTTGTTCTTCATCACCTCACGCGCTCCTCCCGGATACACAATGATGTGTTCGCCGGCCTGCATCAGTGCCGTGCAGTTCTCGGGGGTACCGGGAACAGCGCCGAACTCCAGCAATCTGTCCCCCCAGGCGGGAATGTCGAAATGCAGGTGATCGCCCAGCGAGCGGAAAAAAATGCCGGTTTGGGCATAGGTTTCCAGCACCATGAGCGGCGCATCGATGATGCCGTAGAGCGTGTGATTGCCCACATAAAGCGCGGGGCGATCCGCACACAGGTTTTCCAGGCCGAAGACCTGGGGCTGGAACCAGAAACGCTGCAGTCTCAGCGTGCGCCGCAAGCGCGAGAGCGAAGGCGGGGTGTAACGGGTGACATCTGCGGGAATATGAACCATGGCAGGCAATCGACAAGGAGTGAGCCCGCGCATGATACCTGCAGATGCGCGGGCTTTCAGTCATTCTGGTCAGTGAATTGACAGACACGCGGCCAACGCATTGGCAGCCGGTTCGGGTAGAATTCGCCCGTTTTTCGCTTTCACAGCCTGGAATCACTGATGAGCGACAACCCGCACGAGATGAAACGCCTCAAGACCGGCGCCTTTGAACGCCGTCTTTCCCTCGCCAAAGCCGGCTTTGTTGCCGGCACCCGCTTTGCTGCCGGCGCTGCCGGCTCCATGTTTGCCAGTCCCGAACAGCGCGAAGAAAAACGCCGCCGCGCGCTGGCCGAACAGGCCCAGTATCTGGTGCGCGAGCTGGGCAAACTCAAAGGCTCCGTGGTGAAAATCGGTCAGATGATGGCGCTTTACGGCGAGCATTTTTTGCCCGATGAAATCACCCGCGCCCTGCATCAGCTCAATGACGACACCACGGCGCTGGCCTGGAGCTCACTGGAGCCCGTGATCCGCGCCCAGTTGGGCGAAAAACGTTTTGCCGAGCTGGACATCAACCCTGAGCCGCTGGGCACTGCCTCGCTGGCCCAGGTGCACCGCGCCCGCCGCAAGAGCGATGGCACCGAGCTGGTGCTCAAGGTCCAGTATCCGGGCGTGGCCCAGGCCATAGACGCCGATCTCAATCTTGTCACCCAGCTGCTCAAGCTCACCAAGGCCGTGCCACAGAGCCGCGAGTTCGAGGAATGGCTGGGTGAAGTGCGCATGATGATGCACCGCGAGGTGAATTATCCGCTGGAAATGGAAACCACCCGCCTCTTCCATTCCTATCTCAAGGGTGACCCGCGCTATATCGTGCCGCGCATCCTGCCCGAATACTGCACCGATACCCTGCTCTGCATGAGCTTCGAGCGGGGCGTGCCCATCAACAGCCCCATCGTGCTCAAGCTGTCGCAGGAGCGGCGTAACCGTATTGCGGAAGCGGCGCTGGATATCTGCTGCCGCGAAGTTTTCCAGTGGGGCGAAATCCAGACCGATCCCAACTTCGGTAACTATCTCGTGCGCCTGGCCGAGCAAGACGGCGAGCCGGACCGCATCGTGCTGCTGGATTTCGGTGCCGTGCGTGACTTCCCGGATGATCTGCTGGCGCTGGCGCGTCGTCTCACCTACACCGCCTTCTACCGCGACCGTGAAGGCATGAAGGCAGCGATGCACGGCTTCACTTTCTTCGACAATATGCAAGACGGCACCAAGGAGAGCATTGTCGATCTCTTCCTGCTGGCCATAGAACCCTTCTCGGATCTCTCCGATGCCCCGCCGGAAACCCTGAATGCCGACGGCATGTACTGCTGGGCGCGCAGCAAACTGCATCTGCGCGCCACTTCGGCGGCGGCAAAATCCGCCACCAGCCGGCACTTCGCCATTCCACCGAAAGAGCTGATGTTCCTGAGCCGCAAGCTCATGGGCGCCTACACCTTCATGACGGTGATCGATGCCCAGATTTATGCGCGCAAGATACTGGAGCCCTATCTGCAGACTGAGAGCGTGAAGTAAGCACGCGGAAACAGGGCACTCCGGAATAAACCAAGGCGCCTGCGGGCGCCTTGATTTTTGCAGAGGATCCGGCCTGCCCGCAGCGCAGCGCCACTTCCAGGATTGATAGGGATCAATTCAGGGCCTGCTGACTTTGTCATGCTGAAAGCACATCCTGTGTATCCCGCATCATGACAAGGAGCGCTTCATGTACACGAGAATCATGCTGGCCGTGGACGGCAGCCCCACTTCCGATATCGCCCTCAGCGAGGCAATGAAACTGGCCAGAGCAGGCGCCAGCCTGCGTGTGGTCACCGTGGTAGACAATCCTGTACTCACTTTTCCGGCGCCTTATGGTCTGGCCTATGACACGGGCATCGTGGCGCGCGCCATGCTGGAAAACGGCAAGGCCGTGCTCAAGGCCGCAGTGGACAAGCTGGCGGCGGCGGGCATCACGGCCGACAGCACCCTCATCGATCTCACCGCCACCAGCAGCCGCAATATCGCTGCCGCCCTTGTGCAGGAAGCAGCCGACTGGCAGGCCGAGCTGATCGTGATCGGCTCGCATGGCAGACGCGGTGTGGCGCGCGTACTGCTGGGCAGTGTCGCCGAAGAAGTCATGCGTACGGCGCATCAGCCCGTCTTGCTGGTGAAAGGCCCGGCAGCCGGCAAAGACCCTGCGTTTGCCGAATGGCAGGACAGTCGCCCCATGGGCAGCTGAACATCACCAGCGCAGGCCATCTGGCAGCTGCTGCCCATGGCCTGTCGTCTTCTGTCAAGAAAGCCCCCTCCGTCCCCGCCAGACTGCTGCGCAGACGCCCGCACAGCAGACTTCCAATAACAGGGTGGAGACTGAGGTCATGCAAGAGATCATCAACTGGGTCAACAGCATTTTCGGCCCGCATGTGGACTGGAAGCAGGTGGTCGTGCTGACCATGACGCCGCTGTTCATCCTCGGCCTCGTGATCGAATTCTTCTGGCTGCGCCGCAAGACCGGCCGCTGGGACGTGGCCGAACCGGGCCAGCGTTTCTACTGGCGCGAAGTACTGGCCAGCAGCAGCCTGGGGCTCGGCTATTACGCCGCTGAAGCCATCATGCATTTATTGCTGGTGGGCGCCGCCCTGGCGTGGTTCTGGGAACACCGCTTCTTCACCATTCCCGTCAATGTGTGGACCGTGATCGCCGCCTTTTTCGTGGAGGAGTTCTGCTATTACTGGTATCACCGCACGGCACATCGCGTGCGCTGGTTCTGGACGCAACATGTTTCGCATCACAGCGGCGAAACCATGAATATGAGCACGGCCGCCCGCCAGAGCATTCTCAACGGCGTTATCGGTGTCTGGTTCTTCTTCGTGCCGGCCATTGTCCTGGGCTTTCACCCCGGCCTCATTCTTTTCATGTTCGGCCTGAACCTTTCCTATCAGTGGTTCATACACACCGAGGCCATTCCGCGCCTGCACCCCTGGATTGAATGGACCTTCGACACGGCCTCCAATCACCGCGTGCATCACGGTCGCAATGCGCACTACATCGACAAGAATTACGGCGGCGTGCTGATGATTTACGACCATCTTTTCGGCAGCTACGAGGCGGAAGTGGAAAAAGTGGAATATGGCGCTACCCGCCAGATCAAGAGCTACAACTGGTTCGTGCTGAATTTCCACGAGATGGTGGACATGTGGCGTGATGTATTGGCACCCGGTCCGCTCTGGCAGCGCCTCAAGCACCTCTGGAAGCCCCCGGAATGGGAACGCCCGGGCCATGAGCGCATACACACCTGGACCGTGGTTCGCGCAGCAGCGGCAAGCCCGGCCCCCGCATCAGTGCCGGCGACCGGGCAGCACAAGCAGCCGGCATGAAGGCCGCCATGCCGCCATGAAAAACGGAGCCTTTCGGCTCCGTTTTTCATGGGATGTCAGGCGCTCAGACGTGATCATCATCCAGCGCAGAAATGATGAGTAATGCCATCACTGCCTTGCCGGTATTATCCAGAGCCAGCGAACCGCGGTAGCGATAAAGACGCTGCCACTCCATATCCTTGCGCTTTACGATGAGATCAATCCCGCGCAGGGTTTCTCCGCAGAGTATGCGCATCAGCGGCCAATCACTGAGCGGCAGTGGATGACCATGGAGATTGTGGAACTCGAACACGCTCATGAAGTCCGCCACATTCCGGTTCAGATTGGCATCATCGCTATAACCGTGCATCTCGCGTGCGCGACGGTTCCAGAACCTGATGTCGCCATCAAGACCGGCCATCACGATGCCGGCATCCAGATTCTCGAACATGACCTGCAGCTGGGCTTTCTGCAGGCGTATGGTGGACTCGGCCTCTTTGCGAGCGTCTATGTCTTCCACAATCGAAATGAAAAAATCCGGCGCACCATCGGGTTTGCGTACCAGCGACACGGAAAGAGCGGCCCAGACCAGGCTGCCATTTTTCCTGACATAGCGCTTTTCCAGCTGGTAACTGGATATCTGTCCGGACAACAAGGCGCGAACCTGATTCAGGTCGGCATCCAGATCGCCAGCATAGGTCACATCCTGAAACGACAAATCCAGCAACTCTTCATGGCTATAACCGAGCATGGTGCTGAGCTTGTGATTGACGCGTATCCAGCGCCCGTCGGTTGCTACATGGGCAATACCTATGGCGGCCTGCTCGAAGGTCATGCGAAACAGCGCCTCATAATCCGCCGTGGCAGGAAACTGCGTATTGGCCATGGCCCAATCCCTGTGATACCCGTCACAAATGAGACTAGCTGCGTAAGCTGCACAGCCGGGGAGATTGCCGACCAACGCGGCGCAATACCGTCGAAAACCATCAAGGCATGAACAGAACCAGCTTATGTCCAAGCGAAGTCCATCGCCGCAGCGCAAGGACAAGGACAGCCGCATGCAAGCGCCCGCCTTGCAGGAAGCCCTGAAGTTGGCCCGTGAAGGTGCCGAGCTACGCGTGCTGACGGTGGTGGCCGACCCGATTGCCCCCTACGCGCTGCCGCTGGAAATGGTGTATGACGCCGGCCCGGCCAGGAATGCCGCCATTGAAGGCGGACGGGCGCTGCTGGAAAAACGCTGGAAAAGCTGCGCGCGCAGGGCGTGAAAAGCAGCGGCGAGCTGCTCGACATCACCGAAACGGGAGGTGGAAATATTGCCGGGGCGGTGCTGGAGGAAGCGCAGAGCTGGCCGGCCGATCTGATCGTGATTGGCAGCCACGGCCGCTGCGGCTTCCGTCGTTTTTTTCTGGGCAGCGTGGCGGAAGAACTGGCACGCAGCAGTCATATTCCCCTGCTGCTGGTGCGCGGCCCGACAGAACCCTGAGGCTGAGAGTCAGACCAGGCCGAGGCGGCGCAGCAACCCGGCAAAGAGCACGATGAAGCCGCCGATTTCCGCTACGATCAGCGCCCACATGAAGCCCTGGATGATGAGGCCCGGCAAGGTCACCGGCCCCAGACGATGCGGGCTGGCCAGCTGGTTGTCCGTATCACGCAGTGCACCATGCACGATATAGGTGAAGATGGCTGCGCCGAAAAACACCAGCGGAAACAAGGTGGCCCAGAAATTCACCGGGTCGCTCCAGGCACTGAGCAAGGCAAATACCGCCAGCAGCTGCGCCGCGAAGGCGTAAAGCAAGGCAGTGCGATGCGCGATATTCACGTAATACGGCGCTTCTGCCTGCGCACTTTTCATGATGGCGAGATACTTCCAGACGCCCGTCAAAAGACCGGTGAGAAAAAATATGCCAGAGCACAACAGGGCCATGCTCACGGCAGGGGTCAGTATGGGCAGTGTATTTGTCATTATCGGGCCGCCTCGCCGGCTCGTGGTGCCGCCATCATGCCCTGACGGATATCAGCGCCGGCCGGGCGCTGATAAAGCCCGAGACCGAAGGTCGGCAAGATGGCAAAAAGATGATCGAAAATATCGCTCTGTATGCTCTCGTACTTCACCCAGGCCGTACTCGAAGTGAAGCAATAAAGCTCCAGGGGAATGCCGTCACCTTCGGTGGCGAGCTGGCGCACCATGCAGGTCATGCCATGGTGAATGTCAGGATGCGCCTCCAGATAGGCTTGGGCATAGGCACGAAAAGTACCGATATTGGTCAGCCGGCGCTGGTTGCCGGGCACCCGGCCCTCTTCACCCAGAGCCTTGTTCCACTCACCGACTTCAGCATGTTTCTGCTCCAGATAATCATGCAGCAGGCTGATTTTCTTCAAAGCCTCGACATCATCGGCGCTAAGGAAATTGACCGAGCTGGCATTGATGAACAAGGAACGTTTGATACGGCGTCCGCCCGAGTCAAACATGCCGCGCCAGTTCTTGAACGATTCCGTAATCAGGCGCCAGGTCGGAATGGTGGTGATGGTTCCGTCCCAGTTGCGCACTTTCACCGTGTGCAGGCTGATATCGATGACATCGCCATCGGCGCCGGCCGATGGCATTTCAATCCAGTCGCCAAGGCGCAGCATGTCATTGCTGCCGATCTGCACGCTGGCCACAAAGCCCAGCAGGGTGTCCTTGAAAATCAGCAGCAGCAAGGCTGACGCGGCACCCAGGCCGGATAGCAGCATGAGCGGTGAACGCTGGATGACGATGGCAACTATGACGATGAAACCGACGACATAAAGAATGATTTTCAGCAGTTGCAGATAGCCTTTCACCGGCACCCGCGAATCCGGATTCCGGGCTGACAGGGACTGCAAACCGTCAATCGAGAGACCGGCAAAGCGCAGGCCGTAGAAAACCGTGATGGCCATTGCGATGTCACGCACAAGCGCAATGACGGCTGGCGCGATGTCCGGCACCAGACCGATGCCGAACTGCACAACCAGCGGCGGCGCCATCCTGGCCATCATGCGGAAAGCACCGGCATTGTAGATGGCATCGTCCCACTGCCACTGACTATGCAAGGTCGCGCTGCGCACGACGCGCACGATGACATGGCGCATGAGCAGATAAGCCAGCGCCGCCAGCATGGCGAGCAGCACCAGACCGGTGACCATATCGGCCAGGGGATGATTCAGGAGCTCATGCAGAAGCCGGGTCATGAAGTTCTCTGGACAAGGCACAGGTCATGACGAAGGTCATCACGACAGCAGCGGCCACTTTGCCTGTCGGCGGTTACGGCATCAAGCCTGGCGCAGCGCCATATCCAGCGTCATGGCCGCCAGATCGTCCAGCGAAAGTGACCCGCCGCGCTGATACCACATGCCGGTCCAGCTGATCGCGCCAAACAGGAGCCGGCGCCAGAGAAAAGGATCATGTTGCACGAGGCCTTCTTTTTTCAGCTGGCTGATCACATCCAGCCAGAGCTTTTCATAACGCTCGCGCAATTCGAGCAGACGCGCCTGATTGGGCGGCTCCAGTGCCGTCCATTGATGAACCAGCACCGACATGGCATCGCCGGTGTCGCCATTGATGGACTCCAGCTCGGCACGGATGAGGCCGAGCAAGGTGTCACGCGCCGGCAGCGCTTGCGCGACCAGCGCCTCCATGCCGGCGAGGTTGTAACGTATGCCCTCCTCCATCACCGCATGCAGGATGTCCTGCTTGGTCTTGAAATGGTGGAAGAGTGAGCCGGACTGGATACCGACAACCCGGGCCAGATCACGCACCGTGGTGCGCTCATACCCCTGGGTACAGAAAAGATGGGCCGCGGCGCGTAGCACACGGCCGCGCGGACTGTCGTCCAGCCCGCCCATATGGGGAATGTCGCTTAAGTCTTGCAGGGCTTCCATCACTCTCTCCCCCGGGCGGCCCGGGCACGCAATTCTACGGCGAAGTCGCAATTTTTATAAATTAAAACAGCAGCTTACGAGTATTTTCCCAAGCCGCCCAAGACTCTATTGGTCGGTTTGGGCCAATACGCAGTTCATGGCGGCCAAACTAAAACCAAGCGCTTGCTTTGTCCAGCACCAAGCCATTATTGTTGGCCACGATTTCAGACACGACCCGGACCCGTCATGACCGATCCCCGTACTGTCCGCCTAGGCTGCGCCTCCGGTTTCTGGGGCGACACCAATACCGCCGCCTTCCAGCTCGTGAAGATGGCAAAGATCGATTACCTCGTTTTCGACTATCTCGCCGAAGTCACCATGTCCATCATGGCGGCGGCGCGCATGAAAGACCCGGCAGCCGGCTATGCCACCGACTTTGTCACGCGTGTCATGGGCCCGCTGATCCAGGACATCGCCACGAAGAAAATAAAAGTGGTGAGCAATGCCGGCGGCGTGAATCCCCTCGCCTGTCGCGATGCGCTCAATACGCTGATTCGCGATGCCGGCCTGAATCTCAAGGTGGCCGTGGTACTGGGCGACGACCTCGCATCGCGCCAACAGGAATTCCGCGACGCCGGCACCACCGAAATGTTTTCAGGTCAGGCAATGCCGCAGCGACTGGCCAGCATGAATGCCTATCTCGGCGCCTTGCCCATACGCGATGCGCTGGCCGCCGGTGCCGACATTGTCATCACCGGGCGCGTGGTGGACTCCGCCGTGGTCATCGGCCCCTTGCTGCATGAGTTCGGCTGGGCCGAAAACGATTACGACAAGCTCGGTCAGGCGGCGCTGGCCGGCCACATCATCGAATGCGGCGCGCAGTGCACCGGCGGCAATTTCACCGATTGGGAAACGGTTCCCGGTTACGAAAACATGGGTTTTCCCATCATTGAAGTAAGCAGTGATGCCAGCTTCATCGTCACCAAACCCGATGGCACCGGCGGTCTTGTTTCTCCGGCTACCGTGGGCGAACAGATTGTTTACGAGATTGGTGATCCGCAGTCTTACCTGCTGCCCGATGTCACCGCCGATTTTTCCCATATCCAGCTGGAACAGGTCGGCGAAAACCGCGTGAAAGTCACGGGCGCACGTGGTCGTGCACCGACGGACGCCTACAAGGTCAGCGCCACTTATCCCGACGGCAATCGCGTCACCGTCAGCTTCATGATCGGGGGTATGGATGCCGCAAAAAAAGGCGCGCGTGTGGCTGAAGCCATACTCACGAAATGCGAACGCGTGCTGGCCATGCGTGGTGCCCCGCCCTTCACCGGGAAATCCGTGGAAATCCTCGGCACTGAAGCGACTTACGGCCCCCATGGCCGTCATCACGATACCCGCGAAGTCATCGTGAAAATGGCGGTAACGCATCCGGTCAAAGAAGCCTGTCTTTTTTTTGCCTCGGAAATTGCACAAGCCGCCACCGGCATGGCGCCCGGTCTTTCCGGCATCGTCGGTGGCCGTCCCAAGGCTTCTCCTGTCGTCAAGCTATGGTCAACACTGGTCAAGAAAGATCAGCTCAGCGTGGAAATCGATCTGGATGGCGAGCGCCGTACGGTCGTCATTCCGGCGGGCATTAACAGCACAGCGACTACTCTACCCGCTGGCGAAACTGCAGCACTGCAAGGCGATGAAATCGAGGTACCGCTGGTGAAACTCGCCTGGGGTCGCAGCGGTGACAAGGGCAATGCATCCAATATCGGCGTGCTTGCGCGCAAGGCGGAATACCTGCCCTGGATACGCGCCTCGCTCACGGAAAAGGCTGTGGCGACCTATATGGCCCATGTGCTGGATGGCGACAACAGCGTGGTCACGCGTTTTGAGCTGCCCGGCATGCATGCACTCAATTTCCTGCTGACCAATGCGCTCGGCGGCGGCGGCATGGCCAGCCTGCGCATCGATCCGCAGGGCAAAGCCTTTGCCCAGCAGCTGCTGGAAATGCCGGTGAAAATTCCGGCGAGTTTACTCACGTAAAAATGAAAACAATATTCCCTCTGCCCGCAAGCGGGGAGAGGGTCAGGGTGAGAGGCGCTAAGCGAAGTCACATCCCCTCACCGCAACCCTCTCCCCATGAATGGGGCGAGGGAGAAAACCTGATCCAAGGAAAATGAAATGAAATACCAGTCGCAATTCCGTGCCGATGCCTTTGCCGGCAAAGTCATCATCGTTACCGGCGGTGGTTCCGGCATAGGCCGTTGCACCGCCCATGAACTGGCGGCGCTGGGCGCACAGGTCGTGATTAGCGGCCGCAAACAGGAAAAGCTGGATCATGTCGCTGCGGAAATCATTGAAGATGGCGGCAAGGTAAAAACCCTGGTCTGCGACATTCGCAGCGAAGAAGCGGTAAAGGCGGCGATTGCCTCCGTCATCAGCGAATTTGGCAAGATTGACGGCCTCGTCAACAATGCCGGCGGCCAGTTCCCGGCTCCGCTGAACATGATTTCAGCCAACGGCTTTGAGGCCGTGGTGCGCAACAATCTGCAGGGCACCTTCCTGATGATGCGCGAAGCTTATAACCAGTGGATGCAGGAGCATGGCGGCGCCATCGTCAACATGACGGCTGACATGTGGGGCGGCATGCCCAGCATGGGACATTCCGGCGCCGCACGTGCCGGCGTGGACAACCTGACAAAAACAGCCGCTGTCGAGTGGGCCAAATCCGGCGTACGCGTGAATGCCGTGGCACCGGGCTGGATCATGTCTTCCGGCATGGATACCTATCAGGGTGATTTCGCCAAGACCGTGATTCCCATGCTGGCCAGCAAAGCGCCCCTGAAACGCATGGGCACGGAATCCGAAGTTTCCAGCGTGATCTGTTTCCTGCTTTCGCAAGGCGCGGCTTACGTGACTGGCGTCACCGTACGCATTGATGGCGCCGGCTCACTGGGCACTCCGATTTATCCGCTGGTGGATCATCAGAACTCCGAAGCCTATAACGGCTTTCACCGTGCCTTTATTCCTGAAGTGCTGAAGGGAAAATCGTAATGGCCGTCATCGAATCCTCCGTCTCGCGCGAAAGCGCCGAATTCAAGGCTAATGCTGAAGCGTTGGCGAAAACCGTCGCGGACATGCGCGCCATCCAGCAAAAGGTGGTGGACAAGTCCTACGAGGCCAAAGCCAAGTTCGACAAGCGCGGTCAAACCCTGCCGCACGAGCGCGTGCAGCTGCTGTTGGACCCGGGCTCGCCTTTTGTCGAACTTTGTGGCCTTGCCGGCTATATGCAGCATGACGACAAGGATGGCAGCGAAGCCGGTGGCGGCATCATTGCCGGCATCGGCTTTGTGAGTGGTGTGCGCTGTCTGGTGACCGCCAGCAATAGCGCCATCAAGGGCGGCACGATTTCTCCGGCCGGCCTGCGCAAGACCTTGCGCCTGCAGGAAATCGCCCTGGAAAATCGTCTGCCCATCATCTCCATGGTGGAAAGCGGCGGCGCCAACCTGAATTATGCGGGTGAAATTTTTGTGGAAGGGGCGCGCGGCTTTGCCAATCAGGCCCGGCTTTCAGCCGCCGGCATTCCGCAGATCACCATTGTGCACGGCAATGCCACCGCCGGTGGTGCTTACCAACCCGGTCTTTCCGATTATGTGATCCTGGTGCGCAAGCGTTCGCAGATGTTCCTCGCCGGCCCGCCGCTTTTGTTTGCGGCAACCGGTGAAGTGGCCACTGAAGAAGAACTGGGTGGCGCGGAAATGCATGCGCAGATTGCCGGCACGGGCGAGTATCTGGCTGAAAACGATGCCGATGCCATACGCATGGCACGCGATGTCATGGCCATGCTGAACTGGAAGGAAACCACCACCAAGGCAGAAGCGGCGTATGTCGAGCCCTTGTACGCTGCCGATGAACTGCCGGGCCTTGTGCCTTCCGACTCGAAAAAACCTTTTGACATGAAGGAAGTGATTGCCCGTCTGGTGGATGGTTCTGATTTCCTGGAATTCAAGACCGAATTCGACAACCAGACGGTTTGCGGTTGGGCACGCATTGCCGGCTTTGTGGTCGGCATCATCACCAATAACGGCCCCATCACACCGCAGGGCGCAGCGAAGGCCTCGCAATTCATACAGATGTGCGACCAGACCCGGCGTCCCCTGCTCTTCCTGCACAACACCACGGGCTTCATGGTGGGCACGGAATCCGAGCAGCACGGCGTGATCAAGCACGGCTCCAAGATGATCCAGGCGGTGGCCAACTGCCGCGTGCCGAAAATATCACTGGTGGTCGGCGGCTCTTACGGCGCCGGCAATTACGCCATGTGTGGCCGCGGCCTTGATCCGCGTTTCATTTTTGCCTGGCCCAATTCGCGTACCGCCGTCATGGGCGGCGCCCAGGCCGGCAAGGTACTGCGCATCGTCACGGAACAGAAGCAGAAAAAAGCCGGCATGGAAGTGAATACGCAGATGCTGGACTTCATCGAGCAGAGCACGGCAATCAAGCTGGATGAACAGAGCACCGCACTGTTCAACACGTCGCGCCTGTTTGATGACGGCCTCATCGACCCGCGTGATTCGCGCAAGCTGCTGGTCTTCCTGCTGCAAACGATTGCGGAAGCCCAGGCCCGCGAACTCCAGTCCAACAGCTTTGGTGTGGCACGTTTCTAAATTTTCACCCCCTCTCCCCATGACCGGGGCGAGAGGGAAAAAGCGAAGTACAACTTCGCTCCTTCGCAGCGCCATCTGCGTACCAGCAGATGGCCGGGGCGCGGAGCGAGGTGCCCGAAGGGCGGATGAGGGGTTGTTTCCCTTGCTACCACTGCCCCTCACCCCAACCCTCTCCCAAAGGGAGAGGGAGATAACATCAGGAGAAGAAAATGAAATTCACCCAGGAACACGAAGAACTGCGCCGTACCGCCCGAAATTTCGTGGAAAAGGAAATCAATCCCAATGTCCGCGAATGGGAGGAGAATGGTCCTTTCCCGGCACACGAACTTTTCAAGAAGATGGGCAATCTCGGCCTGCTCGGCATCTGCAAGCCGGTGGAATACGGCGGCATGGGTCTGGATTATTCCTATAACCTCGTGGTTGCCGATGAAATCGGCCGCGCTGGTTGTGGTGGTGTCCCGCTGGCCATAGGCGTGCAGACGGATATGGCTACCCCGGCCATCGCCCGTTTCGGCTCGGATGAAATCAAGAGCGAATTTCTCGCCCCTGCCATCGCCGGCGATTATGTCGCCGCGATTGCCGTGTCCGAACCGCATGCCGGCTCCGATGTCGCGGCCATCAAGACCAATGCCAAAAAAGACGGCGATGACTACATCATCAACGGCACCAAGATGTGGATCACCAACTCTACCCAGGCCGACTTCTTCTGCCTGCTCGCCAACACTTCCGATGACAAACCCCATTTCAACAAATCGCTGATTGTTGTCCCGGCAAAATCTGCCGGCATCAGCTTCTCGGAAAAACTGGACAAGCTGGGCATGCGTTCATCGGATACCGCGCAGGTCTTCTTCGACAATGTGCGCGTACCGCAGCGTTACCGCATCGGCGCCGAAGGCATGGGCTTCATGATGCAGATGATGCAGTTCCAGGAAGAGCGTCTGTGGGGCGCAGCGAATGCCCTCGGCGGCCTGCAGTCTGTGATCGATGCCACCATCGAGTACACCCGCCAGCGCACTACCTTCGGCCAGCCCCTGATCGACAACCAGGTCATCCATTTCCGCATGGCCGAATTGCAGACCGAAGTGGAGTGCCTGCGCGCCCTCGTCTATCAGGCTTGCGAAGCGCATATCGCCGGCGAAGACGTGACCAAGCTCGCCTCCATGGCGAAACTGAAAGCCGGTCGTCTCATCCGTGAAGTCTCCGACTCCTGCCTGCAATACTGGGGCGGCATGGGCTTCATGTGGGACAACCCCGCCGGCCAGCTCTATCGCGATGGGCGTCTGGCCTCGATTGGCGGTGGTGCCGACGAAATCATGCTGGGCATCATCTGCAAGCTGATGAATATCCTGCCGGGAAAAAAGAAGGCGTAATGCGCCATCCCCGTGCAAGCGGGGATCGCAAGAAATGTTGAGCGGGCCATAAAAAGGCCCTGCCTGAATCAGAAAGATCCCCGCTTAGGCGGGGATGACGGGAAATTCAAATGTCATTACCCCACACTGAAACCCTGCTGCTGCGTGAAGAGGGCTTCGTCCTGCACATCACGCTGAACCGTCCTGAATCACGCAATGCCATGAGTTTGGCCATGACACAGGAGTTGCGTGCCGTTTTCACGGCGATTGAAAACAGCGCCAGCATTCGTGCTGTGGTTCTGCGCGGCAGCAACGGCCATTTCTGCGCCGGCGGCGACATCAAGGACATGGCCGGAGCGCGCCTGCGTGCAGCGGAAAGCGGTAATGATGAAGCCTATGCCGAACTCAATCGCGCTTTCGGTCACATGATCACGCAGGTGGACCATGCCCCGCAGGTTGTGATTGCCCTGCTGGAAGGTGCGGTGCTGGGCGGAGGCTTTGGTCTGGCCTGTGTGTCCGATATTGCAATTGCGACCGAGGCGGCGCAGTTCGGCCTGCCGGAAACCGGCCTCGGTGTGATTCCCGCCCAGATTGCCCCTTTTGTGGTGCAGCGCGTGGGCCTCACTCAGGCGCGTCGTCTTGCACTTATCGGTGCACGTTTTAATGGCCTTGAAGCGGCCCGTCTCGGCATTGCGCATCAGGTGGTGGCCGATGCCGCCGCACTGGAAAGTGCACTCACTGAAACGCTGGCGCAAATCCGCAAATGCGCACCGCAGGCCAATCGTGTCACCAAGGCGCTGCTGCATCGCGTTGGCCATGAAGCGCTGGAAGGCTTGCTGGATGATGCCGCCAAGCAGTTTGCACGCGCTGTTGCCGGTCCGGAAGGCGCTGAAGGCACCATGGCTTTTGTACAGAAACGCCCGGCCAAGTGGGCTGAATAAATCCGGAAAATCGTAACTAGCCCCGTTCGTCCTGAGCCCGTCGAAGGATGAACGCTTTAAAAATCCGTGGTTCGACAAGCTCACCACGAACGGGAAGATGTTCAGATGTTTTCAAAAATACTGATTGCCAATAGGGGCGAGATCGCATGCCGAGTCATTCGCTCGGCAAAAGCACTGGGCTATCGCACGGTTGCTGTGTATTCCGATGCTGATGCCCATGCCCTGCATGTAATGCTGGCCGATGAAGCGGTGAATATCGGTCCGGCCAAGGTATCGGAATCCTATTTGCGCGTGGATGCCATTCTGGAGGCCTGCGCACGATCCGGCGCAGACGCCGTGCATCCGGGCTACGGCTTTCTTTCCGAGAATGAAGGCTTTGCACAGGCTTGCGCCGACAAGGGCATCACCTTCATCGGCCCGACCCCGAAAGCCATCGAGCTGATGGGCAGCAAGCGGCTCTCCAAGATCGCCATGATTGCAGCCGGCGTGCCCTGCGTGCCCGGTTATGAAGGCGCTGATCAGGCCGATGCGGTTTTCGTGCAGGAAGCCGATCGCATCGGTTTCCCCGTGATGGTGAAAGCCTCTGCCGGCGGCGGTGGGCGCGGCATGCGTCTGGTGCATACGCGCGAAGAATTACCGGCTGCCCTGGCTACCGCGCGCTCGGAGGCGCTGAACGCTTTTGCTTCCGGTGAGCTGATTCTGGAAAAGGCGGTCATTGCGCCACGTCATGTGGAAATCCAGGTCTTCGGCGATACGCACGGAAACTGCGTTTATCTCGGCGAGCGTGACTGTTCCATCCAGCGCCGTCACCAGAAGGTCGTGGAAGAAGCGCCCTGCCCCGTGATGACGCCGGAGTTGCGTCAGAAAATGGGCGAAGCGGCGGTTGCGGCTGCCAAAAGCGTGGACTATGTCGGCGCGGGCACAGTGGAATTCCTGCTCGATGCGCAGGGCAATTTCTACTTTCTGGAAATGAATACCCGGCTGCAGGTCGAGCACCCCGTCACCGAGCTTGTGACCGGTCTTGATCTGGTGGAATGGCAGTTGCGCGTGGCCAATGGCGAAAAACTGCCGCTCGCACAGGATGCAATCACCCTCACCGGTGCCGCCATCGAAGTACGCCTCTATGCCGAAGATCCGGGCAGTCATTTTCTGCCGCAGACCGGCCCGGTGCTGTCCTGGCTTCCGGCTGATCTTCCCGGCGTGCGCATAGACCATGGCATGTACACGGGCGGCGAAGTCAGCCCGCATTACGATCCCATGGTGGCCAAGGTCATCGCCTATGGCAAAACCCGCAGCGATGCGGCGCGTCTTCTGGCACGTGCGGTGGAAGACTCCGTGTTGCTGGGTGTCAACAATAACAAGCAATTCCTGGTCAACCTGTTGCGGCACCCGGTTTTTGTCAGCGGCGATACTTCTACCGCGTTTATCGACCGTCATTTCAACGATGATGCCAGCCTGAAGCCGGCGCTAGCCGATGCCGAGTCCCTCGCGATTGCTGCCGCCCTCATCCTGCATGAAAAGCACGATGCCGGCTTCATCACCGGCCTGGCAGGCGCCACGCCCTTGAAGTTGCAGGTCGGCGAGGTCATGCACGCACTGGCTGTGCAGACACAGGGGGATGGGCTGAGTATCAAATCCGCGGACGGTCACTCAAACATCACCGTGCTGGATGTGGCGGGCGACGTACTCCGCTATGAATTCGGCGGTGTACGCCGCCGCGTGGCTTTTGCGCGTGAAGGCAATACGCTGTATCTGGATCGCGCCAATGGCAATCTGGCAATTGCGGACGTGACACATGCACCCGCTGTATCGGCGGATGCCGAAGGTGACGGTCTCTTGCGCGCGCCCATGGATGGCGCCATCGTCGCCCTGCTCGTGAAAGAAGGTGATGCCGTGCAAAAAGGCCAGACGCTGGCCGTGATGGAAGCCATGAAGATCGAGCATCAACTGAAAGCCAATCGCGATGGCCATGTAAGCGCTATCAGCATCAGCGAAAAACAGCAGGTGAAAAAGCGACAGCAGCTTCTGAAAATAGAGAGTGAAACGTGAGGGCGGGCTTCGCCCTGCCAGTGAATCGTGACAAGTGCCGAAGGCACTTGAACCGCCGCAGGCGGGCCCCGAAGGGCTGAGCCCGCAGGGCGAATAATCGTGAATCAGGCGCTGCTGTCGGGCTAAAGCCCGAGCTACGAAATCCGCCCTGATGCTTTTTCTTCTCACGACCCACGCTTCACCTGATGCCGCGCAGCGGCGAGTCACGTTTCACGGCCACCACACAAGAACACCAGACAGGAGAAAAAAATGAGCACACTGAAAGGTCGCACCCTCTTCATCACCGGCGGCAGCCGCGGCATAGGCCGCGCCATTGCCCTTCGCGCGGCGCGTGATGGCGCCAATATCGTCATCGCCGCCAAATCGGCCGAGCCGCATCCCAAACTGCCGGGCACGATTTTCAGCGTAGCCGAAGAAGTGAAAGCAGCAGGCGGCAATGCCCTGGCCCTGCAGGTGGATGTGCGTGAAGAAAGCCAGATCCGTGAGGCCCTGGCAAAAGCAGCCGAACATTTTGGCGGCATCGACATCCTCGTGAACAATGCCGGCGCCATTAATCTCATGGGCGTGGAACACACCCCCGCCAAGAAATACGACCTCATCAATGACGTGAACCACCGCGCCACCTTCCTCTGCGCGCAGGCGGCTTTGCCATGGCTGAAGAAATCCTCCAACGCCCACATCCTGAGCCTTTCGCCGCCCGTCAACATGGCGCCGCACTGGCTCAAGCCCTTCTCGCCCTACACCGTCTCCAAATACGGCATGACCATCCTCACGCTAGGCATGGCCGAGGAGTTCCGCGAATACGGTATTTCCTGCAACTCGCTGTGGCCGGCCACCTATATCGCCACCTCGGCAGTGGAAGTGAATCTGGGCGGTGAAGGCGCGGCCGCCGTCAGCCGCAAACCCGACATCATGGCCGACGCGGCGCACTCCATTCTGGTCACCGCCCGTGGCGAACTCACCGGACAGGCCTTGCTCGATGAGAGCGCCCTCGCCCGTATCGGCATTACCGATCTTTCGGGCTATTCCTGTGTCCCCGGCGCCAGCCTGCAGAGGGATTTCTTTCTGGACTGAAGCGAGGACACAGGCCTCGCGGTGATGGTGCCGGAAAGGGTGGGTCGGCTTCGCCAACCCACCTTGGCGCATTTGCTCTTTCCAAGGCCGGGCCGCCGCGCCAAAACCGCCTGTAATGCCCGGCGCACAAGGCTTTTGGCTGTCAGACAAGATTGCATGTCAAGCCCAATTTCGGCTTGAAGTGCGCCAGTCTCGCGGTTACTTTAGGCCCTCGTTTTTTTGCTGGTACGCCCGTATAGGCACCAGTACTCCTCCCTGAAAAACAACATGCCAGCGGGGCCTCCTGCCATCAGGTCGGGACCACCGAGGACACATCAGAATGAGCCATAACGACGTCATCACGCCCACCCAGTTCGCCCGCAAATTTGCCGCCCTTGCCCCCAAGATCCCGAAAATGGTTCAGGGGCTGGTCTTGGCCGCTAATACCGATCCCACCAAAACCGTGGGCCTGGGCTGGGCGCTGGAAAAAGCCACGCAGGAAAATCCGCATGGCAGCGCCGTGCTCTACAAGGACACCCGCCTCTCCTACACCCAGTTCAATCAGTGGGTGAACCGCCTTGCACACTTCTACAAGGCCCAGGGCCTGCAGAAAGGTGATGTGGTGGCGGTGTATGTGGAAAACCGCCCCGAGCTCCTGGCCACGGTGGCCGGCCTCGCCAAGATCGGCGTGATTTCCGCCATGCTCAACACCTCGCAGAGCGGCAAGGTGCTGATACACAGCGTCAATCTTGTGAAACCCAAGATGGCAATCGTTGGCGAAGAACTGGTGGCCAACTTCAACGAAGTGCTGAGCGATCTCGAATTCGATCACAAGAATCTTTTCTGGTGGGCGGATGCCGACACCCTGAGCGCCCCCGGTGAAGCTCCTGCCGGCTATCGCAATCTCGCCCTGGAAATTGCGGACCAGCCCATTTCCAATCCGGCCAGCACGCAGCAGATTTTCAACACCGACGGTCTCTTCTACATCTATACCTCCGGCACCACCGGCCTGCCCAAGGCCGCGATTTTCTCGCACGGCCGCTGGATGAAAGCCTATGGCGGCTTCGGCTTCACCATGCAGATGCAGAAGACCGACGTCATTTACTGCACGCTGCCCTTCTATCACGCCACCGCCATGTGCGTGTGCTGGGGCTGCGCCATCGCCGGCGCCGGCGGCATCGCCATGCGCCGCAAGTTCTCTGCCCGCGAGTTCTGGGACGACATCCGCAAATACCGCGCAACTGCCTTCGGTTATGTGGGCGAACTCTGCCGCTATCTCAACGAACTGCCGCCCAAGCCCACCGATCGCCAGCATATGGTGAAGAAAATCATCGGTAACGGCCTGCGTCCCGGCATCTGGACACCGTTCAAGGAGCGCTTCGGCATCGAAGAGGTGCTGGAGTTGTATGCCTCGTCCGAAGGCAATATCGGCTTCACCAATCTTTTCAATTTCGACAACACCGTCGGCTTCTGCCCGCTGCCTTACAAGATCGTCAAGTACGACAAGGATGCCGACAAACCGGTGCGCGACAAGAAAGGCTTCCTCGTGCTCGCCAAAAAAGGCGAAGCCGGCTTGCTGATTGGTGAAATCACCGAAAAGACGCCTTTCGACGGCTACACCGATCCCGCCAAGAACGATGCCTGCATCATCAAGGACGCTTTCGTGAAGGGTGACCGTTATTTCAATACCGGCGACCTGTTGCGCAATATCGGCTTCCGTCACGCCCAGTTCGTGGACCGTACCGGCGACACCTTCCGCTGGAAGGGTGAAAACGTTTCCACCACCGAAGTGGAAAACGTCATGACCGGCCACGCACCGCTGCAGGACGCCGTGGTGTATGGCGTGGAAATCCCGAATACCAACGGTCGCGCCGGCATGGCAGCCATCACACCGCATGAAGGCCACGGCGAAGCCGAGCTGGACCTGCCCGGCCTCTATGCCCTGCTCAAGCGCGAGCTGCCTGCTTACGCCCTGCCCGTCTTCCTGCGCGTGCGCACGGCGGTGGAAACCACCGGCACCTTCAAGTACCAGAAGAACACGCTGAAGAAAGAAGGCTTCGATCCCTCGCAAATTGCTGGCGAACACATCTTTGTCTGCCTGCCGGGCAGCGGTGAATATGTGGCCATGACGGACGAGATCTACACCAATATCCAGGACGGCAAGTACCGCTTCTGATGTTGTGATGATCTGCAATAAAAAACGCCGGCACATGCCGGCGTTTTTTATTGGCGTTGAATACAGAGCTTTTAGTACAAGCCCGTATTGGAATCGCCGGCAACATATGGTCGCGTGGGCAAGCGAAGCAAGCCCCGCATCAGACCCCTCCACCTACGGCCCGAAAATAATTAAGAGCACAGAAGAAAGTCGCGAGTCGCGCAAGCGCGAGCATCACACGGCCGGTATCAGCAACAGAAGCGACTCTAGTTAAATGGAGAGCTCTCCGCAGAGCCTGCCCCGGAAGGCTTTAGTCCGGGGAGTCGCCTTTCCTTTGCTTACTTTCCTTTGGCGAATGCAAAGGAAAGTAAGGCCCGGTGCAGCCGCAATCCCTTTATGAAATAAACAGCAGAAGCAACCCAGTCGGAGCACCTCACCGAATCCCCGACAGTGCAAAAATCCCCGCACTCCCGGGCAGCAGGCAAACAAAAGTCCACCACGCGTATATAGGGGCCGCGGGTAAGCAATGTTTAAAGAGAGGGGCTTCGGGAACGGTGGGTTACGCCTCTGCGCGGCTAACCCACCCTACAGCCCGACCTACGAATCAACGAAGCTCAGGAAACCCCATCCTGATACCTCAGCTTGTCCTCAGGCCGTTGTAGGCCCTGCTGCAAACGCTGATCCTTTTCTTCCCAGACCTGCGCCAGCCACTGCTGCACGGCTTCACGATGTGCGGCCTCCCGCGTGAAATCACCGCTGAGCAAATGTTCGGGCACGGGCAATACACGCACATGCAATTGCAGATCTGCCTGCTGCCCGCTGAGCCAGCTCCAGGCCAGGGACTGTTGCACAGGCACATAGTCGATCGTCACATCCACAATGCCGGCAAACTGGTCGCCCATGGCATTGAGCGTGTAGGCAAGGCCTCCTGTCTTGGGCCGCAACAAGCGTGCATATGGCGATTGCGTGGCATCGCGCTTGGCTTCGGTGAAGCGTGTGCCTTCCAGAAAATTCACCACTGTCACCGGCACTTCACGATAAACCTCGCAAGCACGCCGCGTTGTTTCAAGATCGGAACGGCCCGCCTTGCGTGTCATGAAGGGAAAATCCATGGCCCAGCACACCACACCGACAATGGGCACAAACAACAGATCGCGCTTGAGAAAAAAACGGGCGAACGGGGTGCGCCGGTGAAAAACATCAAAGATCACCAGAATGTCGGCCCAGGACTGATGGTTGCTGATGAGCAGATAACTGCGCGAAGGGTCCAGCTCACCTTCCATCGCAAGCTGCCAACGCACCGGATGCAACAGGCGCAGCATGAGCACATTGCTGCCCACCCAGTTGCGCGCAATCCACACACAGTAACGCGAAGCCAGGCGCTGCACGCGATGCACCGGTACACAGCGCAACAGCACGCCCGGCAACATCATCACGAACCAGAACGTGATCATGGCGGAGAAAGACAGGAAGGTGAGCAGGCCCACCACAGCGGCAGGAAGCAAGGACGCAATCATGGAAACTACCGGGGAAATCCCTTTCAGAAACGGGGAATGACAGGCTGCGGCATCCGCGGCCTGCAGTGTGCGCATTATCGGCATTGCTCCCGGCAACGTCGACAGGCACGCGCCCTCATCGGGGCATGCAGCGCCTTGGCCAGGCGCAATCCAAACCAAAGCAGTGCACGAATGACCGCCTCGTCACCTCTTACGGTGCACAGCGCTTAGGGAGGTGCACGCCATCCGGCCTCTCTCTGCGACCCAACACTTGTATCCAAGTTACTGAATTCATTCCGCTTTAGAGAAGGCTTCACAAGGCAGGCAAAAAACTGGCACGGCTTCTGCAAATACCGACTTGGATACAAGCTGGAATGCAGGAAACAATCCGATGTTGAACACGCAAGCCTGGACACTGGGAGACTGGCAGCAAGCCTACCGCGAGGGCGCTTCGCCTCGCGCCCTCTTGTCCGGGCTGCTGGCCGCCCTGGACCTCAAGGACCCGGCCTGGATTTCCCTGGTCAGCCCCAGCGGACTGGAACGCCGCCTGGCCATATTGGAAGAGCAACGTGACAAGGCGGGCCTTGCCGGCCTGCCGCTCTACGGCATTCCCTTTGCCGTGAAAGACAATATCGATACTGCCGGCCTGCCCACCACCTGTGCCTGCCCGGCCTTCTCCCATGAAGCCGGCAAGAACGCGACCGTGGTGGAAAAGCTCCTCGCCGCCGGCGCCGTGATGCTGGGCAAAACCAATCTTGACCAATTCGCCACGGGGCTTGTCGGCACACGCTCACCCTACGGTGCGGTGCCCAATGCCTTCAATCCGGCATACATCTCGGGTGGTTCGAGTTCGGGCTCGGCCGTGGTGGTCGCGCGCGGGCTTGTGCCCTTTGCGCTGGGCACCGATACCGCCGGCTCCGGTCGTGTGCCCGCCGGTCTCAATAATATCGTCGGCCTGAAACCTACCGTGGGGCTGTTCAGCACCACGGGTGTGGTGCCTGCCTGCCGCACGCTGGATTGCGTGTCGATTTTTGCGCTCACCGTGGACGATGCCGATTATCTGCGCCAGATCATGGCCGGCTTCGATGCCAGTGATGCCTATTCACGGCAAGCTGAAAAACCCTTTGCCACGCTGCCGGAAAATGCCGTTTTCGGTATTCCGGCCGAAGCGCAATTCTTTGGTGACGACGAAGCTCGCAAGGCCTGGGACTGGAGCCTTGAACATCTGGCTGCCATGGGCGTCACGCTCAAGGCCGTGGATTTTTCACCACTGCATGAGATTGCAGCACTGCTTTACGAGGGGCCATGGGTGGCCGAGCGTTTTGCCGCCATCCAGGACATCCTCGAATCGAATCCTGAGGCGCTAAACCCTGTGGTGCGCAGGATCATCGACCGCGCTCGCGGCATGAGCGCGGTCGATGCTTTCAGGGGGGAATACCGTCGTGCCGAGCTCGCGCAAACCGCACGCGCCATCATGGCGGGCATGGATGCCCTGCTCGTACCCACGGCACCATCGATTTACACACAGGCTGAAGTCGAAGCCGAACCGGTGCTGCTCAACAGCCGTCTTGGCACCTATACCAACTTCGTCAACCTCATGGACTGGTGCGCGCTTTCCTTGCCTTGCTGCCTGCGCAGTGACGCTCTGCCATTCGGCATGACGCTGATTGCATCTGCCTGGAAAGATGCCGCCCTCGCCGACTTCGGCAAGCGCTGGCAGGAAGCCAACGCATTACCGCTGGGAGCAAGCGCGCGTGCTTACCGCAAGCCCGTGCTGCAGACACTCACCCCCGCACTGGAAAACACCATCACTGTGGCCGTGGTCGGCGCCCACCTTTCCGGGATGCCGCTCAATACCCAGCTCATCGAACGCGGCGCCGTACTGCTGGAAAGCACGAAAACCGCCGCGAAATACAGATTCTTTGCCCTGCCCGGCACAGTGCCACCCAAGCCCGGCCTGCTGCGTGTCGCTGAGAACGGCAGTGCCATACAGATTGAACTCTGGGCCATGCCTGTTGCGCACTTCGGCTCCTTTGTCGGCCTCATTCCTTCCCCACTGGGCATAGGCACGCTGGAAACAGAAGACGGTCGCCAGGTGAAAGGCTTCATCTGCGAACCCTGGGCATTAGCGGGCGCGCAGGACATTACGGAATTTGGTGGCTGGCGCGCCTTTATGGCGAGCCGGACCTGAGGAGATAGGGAAAATGTTTTCTAAAGTCCTGATTGCAAACAGGGGCGAGATAGCCGTTCGTATCGCCAAAACATTAAAGAAAATGGGCGTGCAATCGGTCGCGGTTTATTCCGAAGCCGATCGCTACAGCGCTCACGTCACTGCTGCCGATGAAGCCGTTCATATCGGCGCAGCCGCTCCTGCCGAAAGCTATCTGCGTGGTGAAAAAATCATTGCGGCCGCCAAGGCCACGGGCGCGCAAGCCATCATTCCCGGCTATGGCTTCCTCTCCGAGAATGCGGCCTTTGCGGAAGCATGCGCCGCTGCCGGACTCGTCTTTGTCGGCCCCAGCCCCGATCAGCTACGCCGCTTCGGTCTCAAACACACTTCGCGCGAACTGGCCGAAAAAGCCGGCGTACCACTGACACCGGGTACGGATTTGCTGAAGTCGCTGGATGAAGCAAAAACAGCGGCTGCAACACTGGGTTATCCGGTCATGCTGAAAAGCACAGCCGGCGGTGGTGGCATTGGTCTCTCGCGCTGCAATACCGAAGCGGATCTGGTAGCCGCCTATGAATCCGTACAGCGCCTCGGCAAAAGCTTCTTCAACGACTCCGGTGTTTTCCTTGAGCGCTTCGTGGATGAAGCCCGTCATGTGGAAGTGCAGATTTTCGGCAACGGCCTGGGCAAGGTCGTCGCTCTCGGCGAACGTGATTGCTCGGTGCAGCGTCGCAACCAGAAAGTGATTGAAGAAACGCCGGCTCCAGGCCTGCCAACGGCTACCCGCGCCAAATTACTGGCAGCCGCCGTGAATCTGGGTGAGTCCGTGGGCTATGCCTCTGCCGGCACGGTGGAGTTCATTTATGACGGCATTCGTGACGAATTCTATTTTCTGGAAGTGAATACCCGTCTGCAGGTGGAACACCCGATTACAGAAATGGCCACCGGCCTTGATCTCGTGGAATGGATGATACTCACGGCTGCCGGCGAGCCACCCGCGCTGGAGAATCTCCCGGAGCCCAAAGGCGCCGCGATTGAAGTACGCATTTACGCCGAAGATCCGGTCAAGAATTTCCAGCCCTCGCCCGGCGTGCTCACGGAAGTTTCTTTCCCGGAAGGCGTACGTCTGGATGGCTGGGTAGCCACGGGCACCGAAGTCTCGCCTTATTACGACCCCATGATCGCCAAGCTGATTGTCTACGGTGACAACCGTGACGAGGCCCTGGCCAAACTGCAGGCCGCATTGCAGTCCACACGTCTCTTCGGCATCGCCACCAATCTCGACTATCTGCGCCAGATTGTGGAAAGTGAAACCTTCCGCGCGGCCAAACTTTCCACACGCTTTCTCGAACGCTTTAGCTACGAACCCCATCTCATCGAAATACTGGATGGTGGCACCTACACGACGGTGCAGGATTATCCGGGCCGTACCGGCTACTGGGATATCGGCGTTCCGCCCTCCGGCCCCATGGATGATTTTGCTTTCCGTCTGGCCAATCGCATTGTCGGCAATCACGAGGCCGCCGCCGGTCTCGAATGCACCATACAAGGCCCCAGCCTGCGCTTTCATGGCGATGCCGTGATTGCACTCACCGGTGCCGACATGCAGGCCACGCTGGATGGCATGCCCGTGAAGTGTTGGGAGCCCATTACCGTAAAAAGCGGTCAGGTGCTGAAAACTGCACGCGCCAGCAGTGGCTGCCGTAGCTATATCGCTGTGCGTTTCGGTCTGGATGTCACGGATTATCTGGGCAGCAAATCCACCTTCGCTCTGGGCCAGTTTGGTGGCCATGCTGGCCGCACCTTGCGCACTGGCGACATGCTGGCCGTGAGCCAGCCTGATATTTCCGCCTGTACGACACCCGCTCCCACACATGCGCCTGCACCGGCTCCGGCGGCCTTGATTCCGGTCTACCGCACGACATGGGAAATCGGGGTGATCTACGGTCCGCACGGTGCGCCGGATTTCTTCACCGAAGAGTCCATCGCCGAATTTTTCAGCTCACCCTGGGAAGTGCATTACAACTCCAACCGTCTTGGCGTGCGCCTGATCGGCCCTAAACCATCCTGGGCGCGCACAGACGGTGGCGAAGCCGGCCTGCACCCCTCCAATGTGCACGATTGCGAATACGCCATCGGTTCCATCAATTTCACCGGCGACATGCCGGTGGTGCTCACACGTGATGGTCCCAGCCTCGGTGGCTTTGTTTGTCTCGCCACCATCGTCAAAGGCGAGCTCTGGAAAATCGGCCAGGTCAAACCCGGCGACAAGATACATTTCAAGCGCATCAGCTTCGAGGAGGCACTGGCGCTGGAGTTGGCACAGGATGCTGCCATTGCTGCCCTGAAAGAAATCCCGACCCTGCCTGCTCGTCCCATCGTCAAAGTGCTCGATACCGTCTCTGAATGTGTCGTGGCCGAACTGCCCGCCGAAGGCTCACGCCCGGCCGTGGCTTATCGCCAGGCCGGCGACAAATACATCCTGCTGGAATACGGCCCCACGGTACTGGATCTGCGTTTGCGCTTTCGCGTGCATGCCTTGATGGAGTCACTCAAGGCAGCACCCGTAAAAGGCATTCTGGAATTGTCCCCTGGCGTGCGCTCCCTGCAGATTCATTACGACAGCCGAATCCTTTCGCAAGCAGACCTGCTTACTGCCCTGCTGGCACGTGAAAAAACACTGCCGGATGTAGAAACCATGAAAATCAAAAGCCGTGTGGTGCATATGCCCATGGCTTTTGAAGACTCCGCCACGCTGGGTGCCGTCACCCGCTATAGCGAAACTGTGCGCGCCAAAGCACCGTGGCTTCCGAACAATGTGGACTTCATACAACGCATCAACGGCCTACCCTCACGCGATGACGTAAAGGACATCGTGTTCTCCGCGCGCTACATGATTCTCGGGCTCGGCGATGTGTATCTCGGCGCGCCCTGCGCCGTGCCCGTAGACCCACGGCATCGCCTGATGACCTCAAAATACAATCCGGCCCGTACCTTCACGGCCGAGGGCACGGTCGGTATCGGTGGCGTTTACATGTGCATCTACGGCATGGATTCGCCCGGCGGCTATCAGCTGGTCGGCCGCACCTTGCCCATCTGGAACAAATTTCTCAAGAGCAGCCAGTTTGCAAACGGCGAGCCCTGGCTACTGAAATTCTTCGATCAGGTGCAGTACTACGAGGTCAGCGAAGCGGAGCTCAACCAGCTGCGTGACGACTTCCGTGAAGGTCGCGCGGCAATACGCATCGAGGAAGAAATCTTCGACCTCGCCACTTATGACACCCTGCTGAATGATAACGCAGCTGACATTTCAGCATTCCGTGCCCGGCAGAAAGACGCGTTTGAGACTGAAGTCGAACTCTGGAAGACCGAAGACAGCCTGAATGTCGTCGAACTGATTGAAGAAGAAATCGCCATCACGGTAGCTGAAGGTGGACATCTCGTGGCAGCCGATATCTCCGGGAATGTCTGGAAGCTGCTAGTGGAGGCCGGCAGCAAAATCGAAGCCGGTGAGCCACTCGTTATTCTGGAGGCCATGAAAATGGAATTCCCGATACATGCGCCAGTCTCCGGCACGGTTCGTGCGCTGCATTGCAGACCGGGCAAGGCGATTTCCGCCGGCGATGCCCTCATCGAAATAGAACTGGCATGAACAAGAAAGACGACATGAACGAAAAGAACTCAAACCTTACGGTACTGCGCGGCGGCAAACGCAAGGAAAACAGCGAAAACCTTGCCGAGCGCATCTATGCCCGCCTCAAGGAAGAGATTTTTGATTTTCATCTCTTGCCGGGAGATCGCTTCAGCGAAAACGAAGTTGCCGAACGCATGGCCGCCAGCCGCACCCCGGTACGTGAAGCGCTCTACCGCCTGCAGCGCGAAGGCTATGTGGACGTACTCTACCGCTCCGGCTGGCAAGTCAAACCCTTTGACTTCAAGTTCTTCGAAGAAATCTACGATCTGCGCATCATCATCGAGCTGGCCGCTGTAAAGAAAATATGTGAGCAAGAGATCAGCTCGCCGCTACTGGATGATCTTAAGCGCATCTGGCTGGTTTCTCCGGCAGAGCGTATTGGCGACCCCGCCACAGTCTCACTGCTGGACGAACGCTTCCACGAGATGCTGGTGGAAGCCGCCGGCAACAGCGAAATGGCCAAGATGCATCACGGCATCACTGAGCGCATACGCATCATCCGCCGCCTTGATTTCACCAAAAAGGTACGCGTGGAAGCCACCTACACCGAGCACGGAAAAATCCTTAAAGCCGTTCTGCAGCGTCGTGCCGATCAGGCACAGATGCTGCTCAAGAGCCATATCGAGGAAAGCAAGGCTGAGGTGAGAAAGATCACGCTGCATATGCTGCATAGCGCCCGTAACCAGGGCCAAAGCGAACAGCTTGAATGAATTTTCCGGAAATCCGGAGGATAGGCCTCGCACACAGGTGCTGCGCCGTGAGGTGTTGGCAGCGAGGTAATTAAAACGACGCGTGAGCGTCGCTTCGGGAGAGACCTGACCAGCTCCCCGTTTTTTCCAGGGTCGTCAAAGGAGATTGACCATGTGCGTAAAACTTGAAAGCAAACGGGGTAACAAATCGCTGTTCATGGTGCCGCTGGCCCTGGCAGCCGCGGTGGGCAGTGTCGCTCAAGCCGCAGAAGTGAAGATTCCGGATACCACGCTGACCGCCAGCATGCGTACCAGCTTCACGAATACCAGCAAAGAGGGAGTGGATACCGACACCAACGACTTTGCGCTTAACAGCCTGAGCCTCTACATCAACAGCAAGATCACCGAAAACATCAAGTTCAGCTTCTCCAGTGAATATACCTACTCAACCACTTTATCTGGTGACCCCAAGATGCAGGTGCAGGACGCTATCGCCCAGTTCGAATACGGCCCCACCCTGAACTTCTGGGCTGGCCGTTTCCTGCCGCCGACCGACCGTGCCAACAGCTATGGTGCTTACTTTTCCAACAACTGGAACTTTGCTCAAGACGGCACGCAGGATGGCTATCCCTTCATTTACGGTGGCCGTGCTGACGGTGTGGCTTACTGGGGTGATTTTGCCGACACCAAGCTGAAGATATCAGCAGGTCTTTTTGATGTTCCCACTACGCTGGCTGACAACTCCACCATGGCTGCGGCCCGCGTGCAGTATGACTTCTGGGATGCCGAGCCGGGTTACTACATGAACGGCACCTATCTGGGAGAAAAAGACATTCTGGCGATTGCCCTTGCCACCAATATGGTGGGCAGCGACAGCACTTCGAATGTCGACTTCCTGATGGAAAAGAAAGTGGGTGATGGTGGTGCGTTCACCGTGGAAGGCGAATACATCAAGTATGACGATCTGGGTGGTTATCCCGCACCTGCAAGCACTGTCAGCTCTAATGGCGACAGCTATTACCTGCTGACCTCCTATCTCTTCCCAACCAAGATTGGTATTGGCAAACCGCAACTTTTGGCCAAGTTCGGCACCACTACCTACGAAGGTATTGCTGGCGCAGCTGACATTGAGCAGGACACGCTGGAGGTCAACCTCAACTACGTCATCAAGGCCTTCAATGCCAAAGCCAGCCTGTTCTATCTCGACAAGAGCTACTCGGACAGTGCAGTTGCTGACACCACCGCTAT
>JACCDZ010234196.1_pt1 | contig 29808 bp, 22 predicted proteins | sample 7449551 | NCBI WGS metagenome assembly JACCDZ01 (sample SAMN15323452, study PRJNA562643) | freshwater metagenome | isolation source: river surface water | place: USA:Blue River Watershed | collected 2017-08-18 | reverse complement strand
GACGGATAAATCTAACGCCCGTTGTTTTTGAATTCGCACCACCAAATGATAGTGATTGGACATGATGGCGTAGGCGGCAATGTCGATACAAAACAGCTGGGTGAGCTCGCTTAAGCGCTGAACAATTGCATCACGGCGATGGCTAAAGTCTTTGTTATCTACCACGCCAAACAAAAACGTGCGACGCACGCAGCGGCTAACCACGTGGTAACTCGGGGTGGTGTCAACTGACACTAAGGCTTTGCGCGGAATTGGCATAGGGAACTCCTTGACGGTCCGTGTCGAGGGGGAAGCTTTTATTACTATAGTTGCAAAAATGTTAATGTCAAGAGGTGTGGAAATCTGGTGGGTGTCCAGCAAAAGCTCACAGATTTATTAACTACATGGGTGCTATGGGTGTCCAGCAAGAGCCTCTCTATGGTTGCAAAAATGTTAATGTCAAGGAGGGTGGAAATCTGGAGGGTGTCCAGCAAAAGCTCACAGATTTATTAACTACATGGGTGCTATGGGTGTCCAGCAAGAGCCTTAACTACATGGGTGCGATGGGTGTCCAACAAGAGCCCTATTTGCATTTTGGACTCAAGTTGTCGACAATCGCTGCTTGCTCGTGTCCGCAATCATTGCACAATCTTGGAGCTTCTATGCAAGTGACAACCTTAGAAATCCCTGGGTTGGTGTTGTTTAGTCAGCCGCAACACCATGATCATCGTGGCTATTTTGCAGAAACGTTTAGGCGCAATGAGTTTGTCGAAGTGTGCGGTAGTATTGATTTAGTACAGGACAACGTCAGTTGGTCCCACCAAGGTGTGTTGCGAGGGTTGCATTTTCAACATCGTCAGCCGCAAGGCAAGTTGGTGCAAGTACTCAATGGGCAGATCTTCGATGTGGCAGTTGATTTACGGCCTGATTCACCTTATTTCGGCAAGCATTTAGGTATGAAGCTTACGCCAGGGCAAAGTTTATGGTTGCCGCCGGGGTTTGCCCATGGTTTTTATACGCTTAGTGAAGAAGCTGTGGTTGCCTACAAGTGCACTGCCTATTTTGCACCTGATGACCAATACAGTATTCATTTTGATGACCCCCAACTAGCCATTGAGTGGCCGTGGTTACCAGATCCATTTGACCCAAATGAACGCTTACTTGTGATCAGTGAAAACGATCGCCAAGCCCCGACTTTGGACACTGTTGGATTATTTTAACAGTGGGATAGGGCGCATCATCCAATGGTTCTGCGCCAAGTTTCAATTGTCATAAACGCATCATAGCAAGCATGGATCCGTAGGCTTATTCCTCAAGCCTGATGTCATCCAAGCGCCATTGATAATGGCCTGGGTTTGCCGGAGCGCTCCACAGCAGTACTTTCACTGCACTGATATCGATACCTTTTTTAGTCGCTAAATCAATGGTGTAGGTTTGCCAGTTGGCTGTGACAGGAATGTCGATGCTGACCGGCTGCATCTGCTCGCCGGAGATCACTAGTAATCGATAAACAGCCGCATCGCCTTGGATCCGAAACTGTAGCTGACTCGCCTCAGATAGGTCTACTGCACGATTGAATTGCTCATATGGCACCCAACTAAAACCAGCCCAAGGTGTGGTACTGCTTTGCTCGATACGGGTAACAAGTTGTAGCGCTCGGTTGGTTTTCGGGCCGATTTGTTGAACAGTTTGCTCAGTTTGTTGGACACCCATTTTAGAACCATCCACTTGAGAACTCTGGACACCCACTGGATGCCCCCCCACTGGATGCTCCACAGGTTGCTTTTCTGCCTTTAGTTCAACTCCCGACGCTTCATTTACCACAACAATGCTGGCATGCACTGTCGATTTACCACCAAAGCGAGCATCCGTTTGTACCGAGGCAAATCCCTTGCTGGTTTTGATACTTCCTGTAGGTATGTCAGTGCCGGTTTGCTCTGTGTTGATGGTGCCTGCATCTTGCTCACTAAAATCCACCAACATACCGGCGCTGAGCGCAGGGTTTTGGTGTGCTTGTAAGTTCACTGGCAAGCCTTGGTGCCAAATCCTAAGCGGCTTGGTTAGTTGTTGCCAGACATCGCCCTTGGCTAGCAGCACCAAATCGGCTTGTTGCCCGATAGCGATCTCACCGCGATCAGTGATGCCAAATTGGCGCAGTGGCGTGCGAGTTGCCGCAAGCAAAGCTTGTTCTGTGCTGAGCCCCACTTCGCGAAGCGCCAGCATTTCGGCTTGCAAGCTAAGGCCGTGCAAGGTACCGCCATTCGGGGCGTCGGTGCCGGCTAGCAGCACCACGCCCGCGTCATGCATGGCGCGGACATTGGCAAACAGGTTCTGCAGTAAGTTTGGTGGCATCAAGCGATTGAGCTGCAAAGGCGCGAAGCCTTGTTGTTCACGGCGAGTCAGTGGCCGCGCAGCGCTGACCAACTGGCTAAAGCGTTGATTTAATGTGCCGCCAATATTCGCGTCATATACCGCCAGCGTTGGGATCACAAACACTTTGTGCTCGACTAAGGCACGCAGCAGCTCAGGTTTTATCGGCGAGTCAAAAAAGCTGTGCACCAGACCGTCAGCACCGGCGTTCACAGCGTCTTGCGCCGACACTTGGTCAGCGATGTGCACCACAGCTTTCAGGCCATGCTGGTGTGCGGCGTCGACCAGCGCGTGAAGAGTCGCCTGATCTATCGATGGCATGCGTTTATATGGCGCTTTGTCCGATTGATACACAATCTTTAAGTAGGCTGAGCCTTCGGCAATACGTTCGCGCACAAATGCGTCAGCTTGCTCGGGGCTACTAATTGTTGGGATCTCAATGCCATATTCGGTGCCATGGCCTTTTGGGGCGGTGGCCAGGACGCCTGCACTGTACAACGTTGCTTGCGTGGACAATGTGCGATGGTAAGCGGCTAGCTGATGGGTGTCCACGGTCACTGATGCGATTGATGGGTGTCCACGGTCACTACGGTCACTTGCGCTCTCCGCATCCACACTCTTCGCAAGGTCACTTGCATGGGTCGAGTGGGTGTCCACGGTCCACAAGCTTTGCGCCCTAAGCTGTGCTTTAAGCAGCTCCGGTGCCATAAACATATCCAACACGCTGGTCACGCCGGCGCGCAGCTGTTGCTCTAATGCATTGTCAAAGGTGTGCACATGCGCATCGGTAAGGCCGGGCAGCAAGGTACCGCCTTCAGCCGTAATAAAGGGCACGTCCAAGTCGGGTTTGTCCGGACTGATGGCACTGATCACCCCGTCATCGACCGTGACATACAACGGTGTCGCGCTAAAGCGACCATCTTGAAACACCGTCACTGGGCCCACTACAAAGTCGCCTTCGTAGCGAGGTTCTGGCTCTGGCAGGCTGTTGAAAAACAGCGCCAACAAACCAACGATGACCGCCACGATAGCGAATTTGTAGCCGTTCTTCAGGCCCGGCTTAGGGCGACTGTTCACATGGTGTTTACCGCGTTGTGCTGGTGTAGGTTGCATCTCAATTCCTTGATTCAAGTGAATGACCCTAGGCGACGAGTCGATAGCCCTCAGGTAGTAACGGTTGGCGGCTCGTGGCGTGGTTCACTCAGATCACTGGTTTTTCTGCTATGGGGTGTGCAAAGCTCCCCATGGTTCATCGTCTCGCCTAGCTGGAAATAACCGCGACACCCGTCAACAGCGTCGCGGCAAGTCGTTAGCGACGGACGTTCTGGCGTTGGTAATACGCTGCTCGCGCCGCCCATACCATCAACAGTGCAAACCCACCCAGCGCCGCCAGATGCACCCATAGGGGCTGTGTCGACGCACCAGAGATAGAAACTCCCACCAGCTGATAACCCACTTGGGCAAAGTGATAACTCGGTAGCAGCAACGCAAACTGTTGCATCAGCTCCGGCATCAAATGCATCGGTAACCACAAACCACCCAGCAGCGCCAGCGGCAAATAAACGAGGTTGACCGTCGCAGGCGCCGCTTTGGCAGACAACGTCAAGCCAAGTACTAAACCCAGCAAACAAAACGGTACAGAGCCCAGCATCAACCACAGCCCCAAGCCAAGCCATTGGCTGGTGTACATCCGCACGCCGCCAAACAGCGCCGCGAGCACAAACAACAGCAGAGTAACCAGCATACCCATCAACAGGCTGGAACTTAATTTGCCAACGAGATAAGCCGCTACCGGCGCCGGGGATAACTGACGCATAATTAAGAATCCTGATTCACGATCGGTCGCCACTTGCATGCCAAAGTTGAACAACGCCGGGCCCATCACCCCAAAACAGCCATACGACACCAGCATGTACAACGGTGCGTCGGCTTTGGCCAAAAACACGCCAAACAGCAGATAAAACCCCGCTGGGAATAACAGCGTGGGTGCCATAAACCCCGGCGAGCGCAATAAACTCTTCACATCCAGCACCGCTTCGCACCACAGCAGTTTCAGCAACTGACTGGCGGATAAATGGCTGCGAAATACGCCAATGGTGGCGGTCGTTGAAGGTGTGTTGCCTTGTGCAGGCGAAACGGTTGGCGTATTCATGCGGCGTGCTCCTGGCTGGTTAAATGTAAAAAGGCTTGTTCTAATGACATGGCACTGACGGTGAGATCAGAAAGCTTGGGGTCTAGGGCAAAGAGGCGTTGCAGGGTTTGTTCTACCTGTTGGCTATCGATGAGTAGCGGCAGCGCTGACGGGGTTGCCGTCGCTAAAAGAGCCGGCTCTGCGCTTTGCGAACCGACAACCGAATGCGCTGCAGCCGTTTGCACGCGCAGCACTTCCGGCCAGCTTTGAATAAGTTCAGGCGACACCTGGCAGGCACAACGGATCTGTTTATGTTGCTGCTGGGCTTTTAACGCGGCAGGGCTGCAATCAGCGATAAAGTGGCCGTCTTTTAGCAGCACAATCCGAGACGCCAACTGGTCGGCTTCTTCCAAATAATGCGTGGTTAAGATCACCAACACACCGCGTGCGGCGGCTTGGCGAATTTGCTGCCACAGCAGCTGACGCGCTTGCACGTCCAAGCCTGCGGTTGGTTCGTCTAAAAACAAAATACGTGGCTGTCCAAGTAACGCCATCGCCAGTTGCAATGACTGTTTTTGACCGCCAGACAAGGCGCTGTATCGCCGATCTAAAATCTCACCGAGCAGGCATAACTCGGCCAGTTCCAGCCAATCGGCTGGAGCGCTGTGATAATGCGACGCCAGCTGCAGATGTTCGGCCACTGTTAAATTGGCTGGAAGCACGGCGTTTTGCATCATCACACCTAACATAGCGCGGCGCCGACTATCCAGCGGCAACTGCCGCACCGGCGCATCCAGCACCCGCAACTCGCCTTGTTGCAGCGGCAACAAGCCCAGCATCAGCTGGATCAAGGTGGTTTTACCGGCACCATTGGCACCTAAAATCGCCACCACTTCACCGGCATGAAAATCGGCACTGACGCTGCGAAGCACAGGTGCATCCGCGTTTGGGTACCGATGCTCAATGGCTTGTAGCCGAATTAATGGTTCTGCTTTGTGCTGACCTGTCGCGCCGGGCACATCAATCGCAGCGCTTATGGCCTGCACGCCAGCACCCTGCTGGTGAACAGAAAAGACTGTATTCATCACGAACTCCTGTAGTGGAAAGTACAGTCAGTGTCGTGGAATTGCGTCCTGTGCAGCAGTGCCGCTTGTCAGCAGTTTCGGATGACAAATGTCATGCGGGTTTGGGTGTCCACGGTATTTAACAAACGTATCGTTTGGTGGGTTTGTTTTAGGGTTTGTTGGACAACCACTGTAATTATTGGTGAACCAGAATTACATTAAATTACAGTGGGTGGCTTAGGTGGTTTCAAAATTTACAACTAGTAATACTCTAAAAAATAGTCGTATGCTTCAAAATCAAAGTGCATCCCTGCCTTCTTTAAGAATTCAAGAGCAGTATCTTCTAATATCGGAAAGCTATCATACATTGGGTTGTCACCCTTAACGTTAAAATAGCGTTTTAATTCATCAATTGAGAACACATCAACAGTTACTTCTCCTGCAAATGCTTCGTCTTTCTTATTGAAGTATCTTATTACTCTAGTCACTTATGGCTTCACCTCTCTCGTTTTGTCCTTGGGTTTAGTCTGCTCACCAGTCTTAGGATCAATCTCACCTTTAGTGCTCTTAGAACAACCACTGTAATTATTTGTGAACCAGAATTACAAGAAATTACAGTGGGTGGCACAGCTGTTCTCCCAGTGCCAGCTGTGTACACCCACCAACCGGTTTTCAAAGCAGAAACTTCCGCCGGTGCATTGACTGATTTCTACTCTCCAGCTATCAGCCTTTCCCTTCGCATCTCCGCACTCGCGCCCAGCGTTAGTGATCCAACTCGCTCGCCATTACTTATCTATTCCCAGCCAGTCGCAAGCTAACGGCGAACTTATGCGCGAATCACGCCAGCACAAATTTTCGCACAACCCTTGTTTTTCCGTGGCGCCATTCCTATTTTGTACCGAGCAGTATTTATTGGCGTCAAGCCAGCGGGCGCGCATTGAACCTGACAGCGCACTTCTCGCCCGGCCAAAGCGCCTACGTAACCCCTGCGCTTGTGCGCCTGTGTAACCTAATAACTTGCGCTAAGTGTTTGAACTAACAACTTTGTCGTCTTTTGACCTAACCCCATGTTCAGGAGTCTGTATGTCTGTGTTGTTTACCCCAGTGACGGTGGGCGCGTTCACGCTGCCGAATAAAATTGTGATGGCGCCGCTGACACGTTGCCGCGCCGATGCCGAGCATGTACCAACGCCGATGATGGCGGAGTATTATGCGCAGCGCGCCAGTGCCGGTTTGTTGATCGCTGAAGCGACCATGATTAGCGAAGGCAATTCGGCGTTTTGGCGCGAGCCTGGTATTTATTCCGCTGCGCAAATCAAAGCGTGGAAAGACGTCACCGACGCGGTGCATGCCAAAGGCGGCCGTATTTTTCTGCAAATTTGGCACGGCGGCCGGGCCTGTCACCCTGCATTAAATGGCGGCCGGCAGCCGGTGTCGGCCAGTAACATCGCTATCGACGACACAGTGCACACCCCCGAAGGCAAGTTGCCGTACACTGCGCCCCGCGCGCTGGCGGATGACGAGATCCCTGGCATTATCGAGCAGTTCCGCCAAGCGGCGTTAAACGCCAAAGCTGCTGGTTTTGACGGGGTGGAAGTGCATGGCGCCAACGGTTATTTGCTGGACCAATTCTTACGCGACGGTTCGAACAAACGCACCGGGCCGTACGGCGGCTCGCTGGAAAACCGTGCCCGTTTGTTGTTAGAAGTGGTCGAAGCGGTCGTCGACGTCTGGGGCAGTGACCGTGTGGGCGTGCGTATTTCGCCGCTCAACAGCTACAACAGCATGCGCGACAGTGATCCTGTCGGCTTAACGCGGTATGTCGCGGGCGCGTTAAACCGTTTTAACTTGGCGTATTTGCATCTGATGCGCGCTGATTTCTTTGGCGTGCAACAAGCCGATGTGGTCAGCGCGGCGCGTGAAGCCTACCAAGGCACCTTGATGGGCAACATGGGCTATCAAAAAGCCGAAGCGGAACAAGCCATTAACGACGGCCAGCTGCAACTGGTGGCGATGGGTGCTGTGTATATCTCCAACCCAGATTTAGTCGAGCGCTTGGCGCATGACTACCCGCTGGCGCAACCCGATAGCAGCACTTTCTACACCCAAACGGCTGAAGGTTATACCGACTACCCAGCGTACTCGGCGTAACGGCTGTTACCAGATAGAACCCGCATTTGGCGGGTTCTATGCGTTATTGTGCGGACTGATCTAAGCTACCACCTCGGCTGTATTATTCTCATAGACGTACCCACCATCGATAGCAACGCAAAGCGCTGTTGCCTTGAGCTTTGCCGATGTTGTTTTACACTTGAAAAAATACTGCGACGGAGCTGCTATGGCGACCACCGACACCTCTCACCCGCTGTCTGCTGAGTCCGGGTTGCATATCAGGCCGTTGTTGCAACTGGTGCAACACCTGACCAGTTGCCCGACAGCCTTTGTCACTGGCATTGCTTGGGATTCGCTGGAACAAACCGTGTTGCAAGCGGAAAACAGTGGGCCTTTTGCCATTAATCAGGGCATCACCGTCGATTGGTCGGATTCCTTGTGCCGGCTGATGTTTTGCCAAGGCCAACAGCAAAGTGCCGATATGCCATCGCTTGCGGCAGAACACCCCGCGATCGCCGCAGGTTTACAGACCTTTGTCGTGTTACCGGTGGGGGATGGTGACGAGCTGATCGGCACCTTATGTGCGGCCAGTCAGCAGCAAATAGAACTGAGTGAGCATCAATTACACAGTTTGCAATTGATTTCAGAAGCCATCGCTTCCGATTTAAAGCTGTTGATGAAGTATCAAACGCAGCAAAAAGAATTGCAGAGCTTGCAACAAAAAACGCTGGAGCTTAGCCAGCAGGCGCATACCGACGGCTTGACGGGCTTGTTAAATCGCCGGGCATTTTCATTAGCGTGGGAGCAGTTGCGACAGCTGGGTGGCCAGTTCAACCGCGAATTTGCGTTGATGATGCTGGATATTGATCACTTTAAGCAATGCAATGATACCTTGGGTCATGCCCAAGGCGATGCGGTGCTCAAGCAGGTGGCGCAGGCGTTGCAGCGTTTATCCCGCCACACCGATTTGATTTGTCGTTTTGGCGGTGATGAATTTTTGTTATTAGCACCTGATACCAACAGCCAAGGGATGGCACATCTTGCTCGCCGACTCACTGAGCAATTGCACCACGCGTCGGCAGAGTGCACTGTCAGTATTGGCATCTGTGGCAGTGACCAAGCCAGTTATACTGAATTGTTGTGTTTGGCGGACCAAGCGCTTTACAGCAGCAAGCGTAATGGCCGCAATCAAACTCATATGTATCAGCGGGGTGGGCATTATCTGGAACTGACAGACGCAGTCCTTAACACCCCATAATCTGAACTGCTGCCGTTTGACCGGCGTTGCGCCTGCGCCAGCTGTTGCGCTACGTCAAAACTGCCGCATCGAACCACTTTCAGCGCTGGTGCAATTTGTTGGCATGCGATATTGTGAGTTTTTTGTGACCGGAATTGCCAGCATGACTGATTTTATTGAAGTGTACGACGATGCACTGCCGCCTGAACTCTGTAAACAACTGATTGAAACTTTTGAGAAAAGTCCGCATCGCGTACCAGGCCGTACTGGTGGTGGCGTCGATACCAGCAAAAAAGTCAGTACCGATTTATATCTCAATGAGCATGCAGAGTATCAAACGCTGCTGCATCAGATCATTCAAGTCACCACGCACTATGCGGCGGAGTATTTTAAAAAGTACCATTTTGCTTTGATAGCCCCGGTCGCGCTTACCGTACAGCACCCGAAAACTGGCCAGTCGGTGGCATTGACCCACGAAAACTATGCCGAGATCGCGGCCGATAAAGCCGAAGATTACATGCGCGTGTTGTACCGCTTGGGGCCGATCCAAGCGCAAAAATACGACGCAGGGAAAGGTAACTACAATTACTGGCACTGCGAAGTGTACCCGCAAGCGCCACACAACGAGCCACTGCATCGCACCTTGTTGTTTATGTTTTATTTAAATGACGTCACCGAAGGCGGTCAGACCGAATTTTATTATCAAAACAAAGCGATATCGCCAAAAGCGGGTCGCATGGTCATTGCTCCGGCGTATTTCACCCACACTCATCGCGGTTGTATTCCGGTGTCCAATGACAAGTACATTTTAACCAGCTGGATTTTGTTGCAACGTGCAGAGCACTTATACGGCCAGTAATCCAGTGGTTGCAAAAATGTAATTTTCTGTTACCTTGCGAGCCTTTTTTACCGGTTCAAAGGGATAAACCATGAAAAAAACCATGATGATGGCCGTGTTGGCAGCAGGTGTTGCCGCGACGCAAGTGCAAGCTCAAGCAGTATCTTGGAACTTTGCTCAGCTAAGCCGTGCCAGCGCCAAAATTGATGACGAGTCTGAAAAGCTGACTGGTATTTCTGCTGCGTTTAGCCGCGAAATGAAAGACAACATCGTCTTGGGTGGCGAATACATGAACATGGATTTCAGCAAATACGGCTGGGATGTCAAAGTAAAGACCATCGAACTGCATGCAGGTCGTCACCACAGTTTGTCAGGCTCTGCTCAGTGGTACTGGCAAGCGGGCCTGGCCAACCAAAGTCAAAAAACCACAAACAGCTGGTGGAGCAGCCGCAACGAATCGGACAGCGCGATGTTCGTCAATGGCCGCGTTGGTTTAATCGGCATGACCACCGATTCGCTGCAATTAAACGGTTTCGTTGAATATCAATACTCTACCGACTCTGAATTTGATTCGGACATTTGGGTGGGTGCGCAAGCGCGTTATTACATCAATTCCGCATTTTCACTGCAAACAAGCTATGGCATCGGTGATGACATTCGGTTGCTGACGTTCGGCGCCGCCTATCACTTCTAATATCTAGTTCGCTTCGGCGTAAAAATGCCAGTCAGTGATCCTGACTGGCATTTTTTATTGCGATGTTGTCGCAACTAACGCCACTAAATACAGCTGGCGAAAACCTGCAGGCGAGGGGCTAAGCCGGCCGGATCATCTTCAAATGCGGGATATCGTCTTCCAAATACGGCTCACTGGCCGCGACAAAGCCCATCGTTTCATAGAATTTTTGCAAATAACATTGTGCGGAAATATAGATATCCAGACCTGGCCAGGTGGTTTGGCAGGTGGCAATGGCTTGCGCTACCAAGGCTTCACCCAACCCTAAGCGGCGTGCGGTTTGTGACACGCACACCCGGCCAATGGCTGGCACATGGTCGTAGCTGACACCGGGGGCTAACACGCGGCTATACGCCAGAATTTTTTGGTCTTTTTTCAGGAAGATATGCAAGGTTTCTTCGTGTAAGTCCTTGTCATCTAACTCTGGATAAGGGCAGTTTTGTTCCACCACAAACACATCAACACGCAGTTTCAGCAGGTTGTACAAGGTGGTGGTATCCAAGGCTTTAAACGGGACGACTTGCCATTCCAACATCGGTGGACTCCAAAAAAACGCAGTCTTTGCACTATAACAAAGCGCAGGCGCAAGGCCTAGCATGTTCGACCATGGTCAGGGTGGTGCAGGCGCGCTGTCATGCAACTGTCTTGCAGTTGCCACAGAATTTTCCATTAGATTTCATGCGGATATCACATTGATTGGGTGTAATCGTCCACAACTTCGCTGGAGATTATAAAAATGACCGACCCAAAACTGACTTACGATAATAGTGGCATCGACCCGTTGATGAACCACTCCACCAACCCAAGCATGACGGATATTTTGAACGAATCGAGCCGTCGGCAGTTTCTGAAAGGCAGCTTAGCGGCAGCCATGGCCACCATGTTCGGTGGCGCCTTAACTGGCTGTCAGTCGGACGAACCGGCGGTCAAAGACGCGGCGAGCCTGATCAAAGCAGAAACCAAACCGACCTTGCTGCAATTTAAGGCCATTGCCAGTAACCGCTTAGATACCATCACCGTGCCAGCCGGTTATAGCGCTCGGGCGTTTTTACCGATGGGTACCCCATTGTTAGGCAGCTTACCGGCCTATCGCGATGGTGGCCAAAACACTGGCGCGGACATGGAACAACAAGTCGGCGCGCATCACGACGGCATGCATTATTTCCCAATTGACGGCCGCACAGGCGGCAGCAATAGCGCCGAAGGCTTGTTGGTGTTTAACCATGAATACATTGACCCTGAGCTGATGCATGCCAATGGCCCAACCGCCGCGCCGCGCCCAGCGGATCAAGTGCGTAAAGAAGTCGCTGCACATGGCGTGACCGTGGCACATATCAAAAAAGACGACAAAGGCCAATTTCAGCTGGTGCAAAACAGCCCGTTGAACCGCCGTATTACCGGCGCGACACCAATGGAGATGTCTGGGCCTGCCCGTGGTCACAGCAAATTAATCACCGCCTATAGCAAAGACGGCACGCGCACGCGTGGTACCTTAAACAACTGCGGTAATGGCTACACGCCATGGGGCACGTATTTAACTGCGGAAGAAAACTGGGCAGGATATTTCATGAACGCGGATGCCACACAACCGCGTGAACACAAACGCTATGGCGTTGGCACCAAAGCCGGCCGTTATGCTTGGGAAACCGCCGATAATGCTGCAGATCAATACCGTCGTTTTGATGCCACCAGTTATGGCTCCGATGGCAGCAAAGACTATCGCAATGAACCAAATACCTTTGGTTGGATTGTCGAAATTGACCCGTACAACCCAGACAGTACGCCACAAAAACGCACCGCGCTGGGCCGGTTTGGCCACGAATGTATTGCTTTCGCCCCAGTAGTTGAAGGCCAACCTGTGGTGGTGTATTCCGGCGATGACGCTACCTTTGAATACATCTACAAATTTGTGTCACGCCAACCTTACTACAAAGCCACGGCCGGTGGTCATCTGCTCAACGACGGTACCTTGTATGTCGCCAAGTTTAACGCCGATGGCAGCGGCAGCTGGTTACCGCTGGATGTCAAAGATGCAGCCTTTATGGCCAAGGCACAAACCGCTGGTGTTACCTTTGCGGACCAAGGCGATTTGCTGATCAACACGCGATTAGCCGCAGATATCGCCGGCGCGACCAAAATGGATCGCCCAGAGTGGGTAACTACGCACCCGCAAACCGGTGAAGTGTATTTCACACTGACCAACAACACGGCGCGTACCGCCGCACAAGTGGATGCCGCCAACCCACGTGCGAACAATGCAACAGGGCATATTATTCGCTGGCGTGAGCAAGGCACGGCACAGTCACTGAGCTTTAACTGGGATATTTTCTTGTTAGCTGGTGATGTCGGCACCCAAACGCCTGGCACCAACTTAACCTTAACCGCTGACAACCATTTGGCATCACCGGATGGTTTGATGTTCGATAAAAATGGCTTGTTGTGGATCCAAACCGACATGAGCGGCACGCAACAAGCGTCAGGCCCGTACGGCAACAACCAAATGTTGGTGGCAGATCCAGTGACGCGCACGATGAAACGGTTTTTAGTTGGCCCAGTGGATTGCGAAATCACCGGGATTAGCTTCACGCCGGACATGAAAACCATGTTTATCAACGTGCAGCACCCAGGCGATCGCTCGACAGTGACTAAGTTAACCAGCAACTGGCCCGCCAACGATGCGGTGTCTCGGCCGCGCTCGGCCACAGTGATCATCACCCGTGATGATGGCGGTGTGATCGGGATTTAAGCCCAACGACCACCTTGCTTGGTGCTGCAACGTTGGTTCTTTTTCAGGAACTATTCAGTTTCAGCCTGCTGTAATCGACCAAACCCAGCGTGCGCTGGGTTTTTTCATCGCTGGGGTTTCGAAGGCGGGTAGGTTCAATTTAGGTTTTTTAGCGCAATTACACTGCTGTTACGCCGCAAACTGGCGTATAATTCGCCACCTTTTTTGAGCCCCATGCAGTCGTCATCGGGTGTAAGTCTTGTCAAAACGCCGTCAGGTTCGCCGGTTGTTGTTGAGTAAATAGCAGGTTGTTGTGGTTAAAGCACTGAAAAAAATCGCCTTTTACAAACTAGTATTCTTATCGGTGCTGGGCTTGTCGTTGTTGTTAAGTTATATCCCGGATCAAGCATGGCAGCCGGCGGACGACAGCACTGCCAGCAAAAATTTGCACGTGATCGAATTTTCTGACGAAGGCGAGCTGTTAGACCCAACGCAACTGCAAGCCTTGCAGCAGCGGGTGAAGCAGTCCCCGCAAGCACCTGAGCTGGTGATCTTTGTGCACGGTTGGCATCACAATGCCAAAGCCACCGATGACAACTTTGTGGCTTTTCAACGCTTTTTTGCCGAAATGGAACGCTCCGATGCACAGCGTAATTTAATTGGTGTGTATATCGGTTGGCGCGGTGATAAATACGATCCGTTTTGGCTCGATGGCTCTAACGACGCCGATTCATGGATTGAACCACTTGATTTCCCAACGATTTTCCAGCGAAAAGCGGTTGCGCGGCATATTGGCAGCACCGGTTTTAGCCAACTGCTTGATCAATTCGATGAGTTGCAACGCCAAGGCACTTTGCAGCGTTATACGGTGATTGGTCACAGTTTAGGTGGCGCGGTGGCGCTGCACGGCAGTAAAGAGCGGGTGCGGCAAAGTATTCTGAAGCAACAAGAAAACAAGAATTTGTTTATCTTGTTAAACCCTGCGGTGACCACCAGCGAGTATCAGCCGTTGGATCAGCTGCTCAGTATCGACCGCCAAAAACCTGCCATGGTGGTGCTTCAGTCCAAAGGCGATTTTGCGCTGAAAGAAGCTTTTGGTTGGATCAAAGACGGCCAACGTGCCATGGGGGCGTCTTGGGCCATTACCCATGACATTGACCGTTGTTCCAGTGGTGATTGCAGTAAAAACCATTTAATCCCCAAGCGGTTGCAAGAGTATGACGCCCAGCCGGGTTGCATGATGGAGCTGAATCAATCGGGGTGGAAAATTCGTGCTCGGTTAAAAGCCCGCCGCACCATGCAAACCTGCGGTGACGCCAATATGCAGGCGGTGTGGGTGCTGGCGGTGTCGGATGATATTATTTTTGGGCACAATGGTATTTTAACGCACGAACACGCCACAGCTCTGTCGGAAGTGATGGCGCTGATTGACCAATATAACAACAAGTTACCTGCAGACAGCGCTCAGCAATCGGCGGATACCTTATCGGCGGTGCAAGCGCAACAACGCGGCGAATTACCGCTGGTCACCGATGGCTCATCGCCTGAGCCTGATGCCAGCGAAGCGGGGGTAGATGACACGGCTGCTGATGCGCCCGTTCAGGCCGAGCCAGTTCCGGCCGAGCCAAGTCAGGCTGAACCACGTGAGGTCGAACCAAGTCAGGTAGAGACTAAACAAGGTGAACCGCAGCAGCAGGCCGACAAGGCCAACGCAACAGAGCCAGCGGCTACAGCGCCAGCGGCTACAGCGCAGGGATCAAAGGAAACGGCTGCGAGCCCTGCGGCGCCGCTGTTGCCAGAAAATCAGTCGGTATCTGAGCTGCCAGAAAATCAGCCGCCGGCATCGACGTCGCAAGGCAGCGAGACACCGTCAGCTGAGTTACCAAAAGGCGAAACCTCAAAAGCGCCTGCCGCTGTAGACACAACGGGCGGCTAAGCTGATGACAGCGAAGCCGATTACAGCGCCAGCCACCACGGAATAAAGCAATAACTCCACACCGTTAGCAGCAACACGCCTAGCAAATTCACCACAAAACCGGCCTTGAGCATATCGCCAATTGGCAGCTTGCCACTGGCAAACACAATGGCATTGGGCGGAGTGCCGACCGGCATCATAAAGCCAAGGCTGGCGGCAAGCGCCGCAGGCACCAGCAAATACAACGGTGATAAACCCAAACTTTCGGCTACAGGTCCAAGAATTGGTAAAAAGGCGGCTGCGACGGCGGTGTTGCTGGTTAACTCGGTTAAAAACACCATCATCAAGGCGGTGCAGGCGATCACCAGCACGGCGGACACGCCATCCAGGCCTTGAAATAGCTGGGCGATGGCCGTTGATACACCGTGTTGCTGCAATTGAGCCGCTAAACTCAAGCCGCCACCAAATAACAACAACACGCCCCATGGCAGTTTGTCGCAATCTTGCCAGCTTAAAATAGGGCTGCGATTGCTTAGGTGAGCGTTACTGGCTGGTGAGGACGGGGCCAGTTGATTGCACAGGGCAGGAGCCTGCGACACGGGCCAAATAAACAGCGCCAACGCCGCACACAAGGCGATGACGGTGTCACTAAAGGCTAAACCCGTCCAACGACTTAGCAGCGGCTGGATGATCCAGCAAAGCGCGGTAAGCGTGAAGATCAGAGCCACGGACCGCTGTACTGGCGTAAGTACTGACGTATGTGCTGACGTAAGTACTGATGTATGTTCTGGCAATTCAGACGGCGCCCCTGACGGCGATGCGTCTAAGGGGGTGCCCAACCGCTGCAGTTTGTAATAACCAAAACTTAACCAAGCCCAGCATGCCAGCAGCAGGCTGGCGGCAAGCGGTAGGGCGAATAACATCCACTGACCAAAACCGAGTTGAAGGTCATAGGTTTTGGCGACAAAGGCGGCGAGCAAGGCATTGGGCGGTGTGCCGATCAACGTGGCAATGCCACCAATACTTGAGGCATAAGCCACGCCCAGTAACATGGCGGGAGCCAGCAGCGGCTGCTCAGACGGTGGCCGGCTGGCGATCATCGCCAGCGCAATCGGCAGCATCATCACCGCCGTTGCGGTGTTGGACATCCACATCGATAAAAACGCCGTGATCGCCATCAAAGCCGCCAATTGTTGCGGCGCTGAACGGCCAATTCGTGCCAAGGTTGCCTGGGCAATATGCCGGTGCAGGCCGGTTTTCTCGAGGGCGATTGATAAACAAAAGCCACCAAAAAACATAAAAATCAATGGATTGGCATAAGGCGCTGTGGCGGCATCGGCGGAGCTAATGCCAAACAGTGGAAACAAGATCATCGGCAGCAAAGATGTCACCGCCAACGGCACTGTTTCACGCACCCACCACAGCACCATCCAAAGCGCCACCCCAACCACCTGGCTGGCGATTGGGCTTAACCCGGGGATGGGCCAGAGACTACATGCCAACAAACAGAGGGGGCCAGTGAACAGCCAGCACATATCAAACCGTGACATCGATGGTGTATTCCTTGTAAAGATTGTCTGACTGTACCGTGGAATGGTGCCGCTGGCGACCCTGGATGACGGATCAGATCGCGCCTTGCAGCAGGGGGGTGACGAAGTGACTCACCAAACCCAGTGCTGCACCAAACACGCCACCCCAGACTACCAACCAGCCCAGATGCTCGGCAATTAGTTGTTGCATCAACACTTTGACCATCTCGGGCGTTAGCTCATCAAGGCGCTGTTGGACTATGCTAGAAATTTTGCTTTCTAACTCGGCTAGTTGATTGTCGCTGGCCAGTTGTTGGCGTAATTCTTCTTGCACGGCAGGGCTTTGGGCAATAGTGACCAAACTCTCCGCCAGTTTTTCGGTAAAGGGTTGTTTAAGCGGCTGCAGCATTTGCGGCCCACCAAACATCGCCAGCATGCCGCCAAGCGACGATTTTTGCACTGTGTCCAGCAACGCATCAAAGGCCGGTGACAAATCGACCTTGCTGATCACTTGGCCAAAATCAATACTTGGCGTGGCGCCGCCAGTCTGTTGCACGGCTTTTTGTAGCTGAGTTTGATTAAAAAACTGCTGCATGATCAACTGATACAAGGCTTGTTTCAACGCTTCAAAGCGCGCCGGAATAACCCCCGAGCCATACAGCAGCGGCACCTTTTCAAACAACATATGCACCGCCAACCAGTTGGTGATGGCGCCAGAAAATGCAAACAACCCCATAGTCCACAGCCACGTTTGGCCACTGACAGCGCCAAGCACCATGGCTGTCATGCTAAGAAGGTTAGTTAGTAGGCTTTTATTCATCGCAATTCCCTTAAAAACGTTCAAACCTTGCTAAAGCAGATGTCGCTCAGCAAAACGCAAATGGTACTGCAATTTTGTCACCAAGCAAGGGGCAGGCATCTGAGGGGACCGTGGATGGGGACTGTGGACACCCACCGCAGCCACCCACTTCCGCCAACACAATGCCGCCTCCCATTTAATTGAAAAAGCCCGCGAATGCGGGCTGAGTGTTCAATCCAAACACGTCAATTCGCTTGCGCTTATTGCATCAACCACATCCGAGCGCTGCGCGCCGGTACGGACAGGTTCAGGTATTGGCTGGACACACTAAAGGTGTTGCCGGAAATGGTGTCGACGTAGTTGCGATACCAGTTCAGCTCGTAGCTTGCGGTGTTCACCGTGTAGTTTTGCGTGCTGCCACATTTGTTGATCGCCACCACGCCGATTTTGCCGCGTTTGAACAACAACAAGCATTGGGTAGCGCCAATCAGCTGCTGCGCGTTGCCTTGCACGGCATTGTGGAATTTCACCATGGCTTTGATGTCGGAGCGTTTGTAATAGTCCTTCCAGCGGAAGCCGTCTTTGTCGGCCGTTTCACCGTTGTCGGAATAAATCATCGGCGTACCGCCATCGCGGCCCAGTAGGTATGCGTTGGCCAGCACTTCGTCGGTGGCATCCATAATTTGATAGCGGAAACCGTCGTTGGTTGGAATGTCATGCGTGATAGCAAAGGTCACCGCGCGGTTCCACGGCAAGGCTTGGCCATAAGCACCTGGATCTGCCAGTTGGTTCATGCTGCCGCTTAGGCTAAAAGCACTGCGAATTTGCGCAAACAATGGGAAGTCATAGGCGCCGTGGCTGGTGTTGTCCAAATAAGGTTTCAAGAATTTTTCATAATCGCCATTGCCCGCGCCGCCGCCGGTGATCACTTCACCAAACACATGCATGCCGCTGTTAATGGTTGGCGTAAAGATGGCGTTGACTTGGCTTTGCGACATATGTTTCACCGCATCGACACGAAAGCCTTTGATGCCCATCGCTTTTAACGCGTTCAAATAGGCTTGTTGTTGGGTCACTACCCAGCTGTTGTCGGTTAAGTCCGGCAAGCCTTTATCGGGGTAAGCGCCACACAACCGATTGTTTTGCACCTGCCACACGTCGTTGTAGTCGGTGATGCATTTGGCGGCGTGGAAGTCGTAGCCGCTTAAGAAGTTTTGCGACAAATCACCAAACAATTTTTGGTTATTGAAATACGTCAGATTGCTGGCGTATTGGTTCAGCACCGTCGTGCCCGGGTAGTTTAAATCAGCGCGGATCCCCGACTCATTCGCCATATGGTTTAACACGATGTCGGCGTACACCTGAATGCCTTTGGCTTGCAGCGCACTGATCATCGCCGCCAGTTGTTGCTTGTTGCCCAGCGGGTTGTCGATGACACGATAGTCTTGCGGCTGATAACGCGCCCACCAAGCACTGCCTGACGATTTCAGCGGTGGCGAAATCAAAACCTTTTTATAGCCGGCTTGTTGGATCGCCGTGGCATTGGCTGTGACATCGGCATATTTCCAGTTAAAGGCGTGCAAAATTACGTCGGCATGCGCCGTTTGGGCGAACAAAGCCGCGCCCGCAAGCGCGAGCTTGAAGTGTGTTGAAGTCATGATCTTGTCCTGTTGTGTTTTTTTGCCGCCGCGCCTTGCGGTCATTTTTATGTCAAAAGCGCAGAGCTAAGGTAAGAACAAGGTGAGTGATTTGTATACGGCTGTTTTCCAAATTAGTTACAACTGCATACGTATTCATCAGCTTTTTCTAATAATCGATAGCTGAAATAAATTTGGCCGTTGGTCAGTTTTTGCGCGCAAGGCGGATGGGTGAGGCTCTGTGTGTGCGGATTAAGGTGTTTGTGGCAGCGCGCTTGTTGCAGGAACGCCAGTGATCACACAACCATCCAACCCACTGTAATTTAAGGTAATCATAGACCCCAAACAATTACAGTGGCTATTTCTGTCGTTGCGAACAACGCGCGAAATTTTATACGGCTAGCAGCTACACACGGCTGTGCATGCTGACATCAATCAATCCGTCGCATCCCGTCCTTCATCTAACAACAAAAAGCCCACCGCAAGGGTGGGCTTGTGTCAAATTCAACGCGCTGTGCTGACTAGCACTGTTAGCAGTGAGCTGCCGTGTTAACCGCCGGTTTTCAGTAGCTGCTTGGCTTTGTTGGTGACTTTCTTTTTGACCTTGTCTTTGACTTTTTTCTTGGCGGCTTTGCTCACGTCTGGGCGCACTTTGATATTGCTCCATGGGCCGTCGATACGTACTGGAATGTTCAGGCCTTTTTTGGCTTTTTTGCTGCCTTGGCCTTCGATGCTGGCGACTAACTTGGGTTGTAGCAGCAGGTCGAGACGTTGCTGCGGTAGGTCAATGCTGCCGCTACCGGTTAAGCGTAACAACGGCGATTGTAGGCTTAAGTCTTTGTTGCTGATCACACCGTTTGTAACGGCAAAGGTGGCAGAAAACTCGCTGAAGTCGGTTTGTTCGGCTTTTTGGAAGTCTTTGTCAAAATCAACGCCTTGCAGATTGCCTGCCAGCGCTTCTTGCACGCTTTTGACCATGGCGGCGATGTTAGCACCGCGCACGGCGCCGTCGGTTAAGCGGGTGCTGGCTTGGCCTTGCAGGTTGCTGATTAACTCTGCTTGGCTGTTGCCTTTGCTGGATAATTGCCAGCTGACATTGCCTTTGCCAAGTAGTTGATCCACGCCAAGCGCATCGTGCAGCAAGCCTTGGGCGTTAATCCCAGTGAAGCTGACGTTGGATTGCAGTTTATAGGGCGTTTGTTGGGCGTTGATATCGATACTGCCTTGGCCTGCCCCCTCGTAGGCGCTGAACTTTTTCAGCTGCGCTTTGAGCTTGGCTTGTTTGTTGGTGACATGCCACTGCGTCTCGCCCAGCGTGATGTCATACAGCAACACACCGGCACTTTGTAGTTTGATATCGGCGTCAAACTGCGACAGCACACTTAGATCAAAAGCTTGCGTGCTCCAGCCTGTAGCCATCGGGGCGGCAGCCGTATTGGCTGCTGTGGTCGAGGTGGCAGCATCATTGCTCGAAGCAGCCTCTTGGGCGTTCACATCCTGGCTGGCTGCAGCGTTGGCAGCCGCGTCTGTTGCTGCAGGTAGCGCTGTGCTCGCCGACAAATAAGGCGTCAAATTCAGCAGATTGGTTTTCAACTCGCCCAATAGCACAGGTTTAGCACCAGTTTTTAGCGTTAGGTTGCCGGATAACTCCATGGTATCGAGCAGCGCTTGCATATTGTTGATACCGATGCGCACAGGGGTGGCGGTGACATCACCGGCAATGCTGAATTTCCCTAAGGTCGATGCGTCATAACTGGTTAACTCGGCACCTTGCAACCAGCCTTGCACGGCGCGCAACGAGCTGCCTTGGCTTTGCCATTTACCGGCAAAGGTCGGCATGTTTTCTTTGCTGGTGGGGTGGTCGACTTGGTATTGGCCGATCAGGCTGGCGCTGACCAGTGGGTTACTAACATCGATACTGATTGTGGCCGGCTGGTCCGCCATAATAGCGGCAGGGGAGGTGATTTCTACTGCCAGTTGCAGTGGCTTGCCCATGTAATTGAGCTGACCTTGCGCTTTGGCCGCACTTTGCAATGACGGCATTTGCAACGATAGGTCAATCACATCGACTGCCCAGTGGCTGACGGCTTGTGCATCTTGATAACTAATTTGGCCGTTTTCAATTTTAAACTGGCCCAGTTTTACATCATAACCCCGAGCGGCCGCTTGTTGTTCGACCACAGTGGCTACGTGCTGGGCCGTGGCCACCGCCGCCGCTTGCGCTGCGGCATTGCTGTCGGTAGGTGTTGCCGCCGCGGTGGTGTTGTCTAGCGGTTTGCTGGTGGATTCGTTACGGCTAAAATGCCAGTTGGCTTCGCCTTTGCGGTTCTTTTCAAGGTGCAGCACAGGCTCACTGAGCACAAATTGCTCTAATTCAAACTGGCGAGTCCACAAAAAACGCCAGGGCATTTCCAGACGCAGCTGTTGCACCGTTAACATGTCACGGGCAGTGCCACCCACCACGTTAGTGACGCGAACTTGTTCTAATTCAATAGCAAGGGTTGGGATCAGCGAGAATTCTTTGGCGCCATCGACATAAATATCGCGGCCGGTTTGTTGTTTGATCTGATCAGCGACTTGTTGCCATAAGGTGTCGATCGGCAGCCACAACGGCGACGTCAACACGGTCGTCACTGTGATTGCAGTGGCGATGCCAGTCACTTTTAACCAGGTTTGCATGTAAGAACTCCTTGCGCCAATCGAACCCACCGTGGCAGATAGGCTGTATGGTGCGGTGCGTATGCATTTCAGTCAACAGTAAGCTGCTGATTGTCTGAGCAAACGACCGCAAGTCTTGAATAAATGGGTACAAAGCAAGCTGCCAGCGTCACACTGGCAGCGTTTGATTAGACACTGGTGGCAGGGAGTCGGCTTAATTGTCGGTTTAACAATTGGCAATCCAGCTGTTGTTGCTTGGCATACCCTTTGGCGTGCTCGATCAATTGTTGCCACGCCTCGGCGGGGGTGTTGCACACCGCTTCGGCAAAACGAGTGCTGCGGCGATCGCCGCGGTTATGCACCAGCGCCATGGCGCGGCCGCAGGCATCTGCGTATTGCCACAAGGCTTTGGCGCTGACCACATCCGCCGGTTCGATGTCCACATTGGCGTGATGTAACGAACGCACGAGGAAATGCTCGCCTTGCCATTGCAGTTCATCCAACACAATGTCTGGGCGTCGCATCATTTGCCGCTGGCAATCCACTGTTAAATGGGCGGCGTTGAGCCGGTTCATCGGGCTTAACTCGGCAAAAAAGGCCAATGGGGCCGCTGCGCGTTGTTGCTTCACTTCGACCAAATAACACAAGGTTAAATCGTCTTGGTGCTGGATGTGTTCTGGGCCAACCAACAGATAATAACGCTGCATATTCAACGAGCCGGTGCCTGCACCTTGGCGGGCCACTAAATCATGCACAAAATCACCGGCATAGGGCGCGAAGGCGTGTTTTAAGGTGGCCGTTTGGCTGGCATCAAGCCGAGTAAACCGGCTGGGTTTGTCTTGAAATTGCAACGGTAAACGGCTGATATCGACGTTTTTCGCCAAGCTACTGTGCGTCCAAAACTTGTCACCCCGTAAACTGCGGGCAATGGCTTTTTTGAAAAAAGGCTTCAGCACGTGCGTTTTGTCGACATGGGTGATGGCGGTGTAGCGTTGTTCGGGATCGGCGCTGATTTGCTCGCAGGTTTGGCGATAGCTGCGCAACAATTGTTGCAGCGCGGCGTCGACCTCCGCATCGTTGGCGATTGTGCTATCGCCAAGCGCCGCTAGGGTGTCATCATCGCTGATCAGCCCCTGTTGCACGTCTTTGCAATACGCGACCGCTAGCAGGTAACTGAGCGACAAACGTAATAAATCCCAACCGGCATGGCCAACACAGGCGTCATCGAAGTCGTTGGGGCCGAATTTAATCAAATCACCGTGGCTGCCTTCTTCGGTAAACAAACCCAAATTGGACAGGTGGCAGTCCCCTTGCACCATGGTCAGCGGCCATGCTGCGATGCTGCTTGGCAGTTGCAACACGCCTTGATGCAAATCGGCGTAGAACAAGCCTGCACTGCCGCGCATAAAACGAAAGGCATTGCTGGCCATTTTTTCATGTTTACTGAGGCGTTGCTGACGCGGGTCAACATGGTCAGTCGCTTGCAACTGCTGGCAAATCCATTGCAGACGCGCCGCCTGGGCTTTGCTGATGGCTTTGGTTTTACCGATAGTGCTGGTTTTAGGCGCAGATGCTGGCGCAGGTTGGCTCGCAGCCGGTGTCTCGGACTGTGGCAGCGCGGCGGCTTGGGCCGAGGTTTTGCTGCCTGAGGCTTTGCTGGTTGAACGTTTGGGGCTAGGCGGTTTGGTCATCAAAGGCTCCGCAAGTAAAAGAGGTTACTTCTACTGTAGGGATCAATGCCTTGAAAAGAAAGAGTTAGAGTTGTAACAAGTGGTTGCTTGCTCGGGCGCGACACCAGCCTCAGTGACGAGCGTCGCGACCCACACTTAATGCCACAAGATCAGCACAGTGCCACAGACCGTCAGGCTAGCGCCTAAAAACGCGCCAATTGCCGGACGGCGTTTGTACACCAACCACAGCAGCGGCAACACCACCACCGGGCTTACTGACGACAGCATCGCCACAATACCGGCATCGCCATGCTTAAGCGCTTGCAGGATCAGCGTCATGCCCACGCCCATCGATAAAAAGGCGTTAAACGCCACCATGCCAAACACTTTGCGATCCATCGGCAGCAAGGTGCGCGCCGCTTTCACGCCGGCCCACAGCAGCAACAGATGACACAGCAACGCCGCGCTCATCCGCACCGCCGATGCCGCAACGGCGTCGATCTCAGTTTCCATCAAGGGTTTGAGCATCAAGGTCGACACGGCTTGGCACAGCGCCGATAACAACCCCAGCGCGATGCCGCTGGCGAGGTGCTCGGAATTGGCTTCCCAGTGGTGCTGCTCGCTGGCGCGCTTGCCAAACAGGATGGCGGTCATCACGCCGCTGACCAGCAAGCCGCAGCCCACTAGCGTCCAGCCCCATAAGGTTTCGCCCAAAAACAGATAGGCCAAAAGCGCCGAAAACATCGAATGGGTGGCGAACAACACGCCCGCCCGGCGCGGGCCTAAGCGGTTCATCGAGGCAAACAGCGCGGTGTCGCCAATCAAAATGCCGATCATGCCCGACAGCACTAACAGCCATAACTCGGACAGCGGCAAGCTGTGCCAGCCGCCCGTGATGAGCGCAACCGCCCACAACATGCTGGCGGCGCAGGTCATACGCCAACGGGTAAAGGCAAATGCACCCAAATGCGCCGATGCTGGGGCCGAGATTAAACTGCCCAGCGCCCAGCAGATGGCCGCGGCAAGCGCCATCCACTCAAATGAATTCACAGTGAGGTTTGCCGCCAAGTCCATCAGAAGTTAAACAGCCCTGAAGATAAATAACGATCGCCGCGGTCGCAGACAATCGCCACCACCACAGCACCGGGCTGCTGCTCAGCGATTTGTAATGCAGCAAACACAGCACCGCCGGAACTGACGCCTGCGCAAATGCCTTCTTCGCGCGCTAAGCGGCGCATGGTGTCGACCGCGTCTTGCTCACGCACATCCAGCACCTGATCAACCCGGGATTTTTCATAAAAACCCGGCAAATAGGCTTCAGGCCAGCGCCGAATGCCCGGAATGGACGCGCCTTCGGCCGGCTGTAAGCCAATGATTTGAATGGCTGGATTTTGCTGTTTTAAATAGGTTGATACGCCCATGATGGTGCCGGTGGTGCCCATGCTGGAGACAAAATGCGTCACTAAGCCGTGGCTTTGTTGCCAAATTTCCGGGCCGGTGCCTTGGATATGCGCGGCCGGATTGTCGCGGTTGTTAAATTGGTCCAACACCTTGCCTTTACCTTCGGCTTGCAGCTGCAGCGCGAGGTCGCGGGCGCCTTCCATGCCTTGGGCTTTGGTCACCAGAATCAGCTCGGCGCCGTAGGCTTGCATCGAGGCTTTGCGCTCAGCCGTGGCGTTATCCGGCATGATTAACACCATTTTGTAGCCTTTAATTGCCGCCGCCATCGCCAGCGCAATGCCGGTGTTGCCGCTGGTCGCTTCGATGATGGTATCGCCTGGCTTGATGTCGCCGCGCGCTTCGGCGGCAAGGATCATATTCAGCGCTGGCCGGTCTTTGACCGACCCTGCCGGGTTGTTGCCTTCGAGTTTCACCAGCACTGTGCTTTGAGTATGCGCCGCCATGCGTTGCAGCCGCACCAGCGGCGTGTGGCCAACAAAGGCTTCAATGGTTGGGAAATCGACAGTAGAAAACGCCATGGTGAACTCTCCAAAATGCGGGACTGCGGCTGACAGTGCAGGCTTGTGGTGTTGTGCGTCGTGGCCGTTGCGGCAAATGCGCCGCAGTGTAGCGGAATTCGCGGCGCTCGCCCAGTAATGCCAGTGGTTACGGCAATGATTGCGACGTGTTGTCGACGCGCGCGACTCTCTGTGCGCGACTATCATCGCGTGACTCTCTGTGCGCGACTATCATCGCGCGAGGTCGCGTGATGCCGGGCTAAAACAGGACGTCGTCGTCTTGTTGCGCGCTTGGCGGCAATTCCGCGTCGTCAGCGAAAAACACCACACGGTTGCGGCCGTCGGCTTTGGCTTGATACATGGCTTGATCGGCGCGGCCCATCGTCATGCTCAGCACTTCGAACGGCCGAATTTTCGTCACGCCCATGCTGATAGTGATCTGGCCGACCTGCGGGAACAGATGCTGCTCCACGCGAAGGCGGAACCGCTCCAGCGCCAATTCAACACCATGTTGAGTTTGCGGGCCTAAAATCACCACAAATTCTTCGCCGCCAAAGCGGAACAACCGGTCAATCGAGCGGAAGCTGCGTTGCATTAACTGCGACACCAACAACAGAATTTCATCGCCGTATAAGTGGCCGTAAGTATCGTTGATGCGTTTGAAGTGGTCTATATCAATGACGACTAAGAAATAAAAACCCATATCATCGCTATCGGTCGCCGATAAATCTGGACCAAAACTTTGCAAGGTGCTGGTGATTTTACTGAATTGTTTTTCCAGCGTTTTACGATTGCGCAGGTTGGTTAAGGTATCGGTTTCACTGTAATCGAGCAGCGATAAATGGTTTTCGTAGATCTTGGATAAGCCCTGCAGCATGCGGTAGTCCATCGGTTGCAGGTTGTTTTGCAGGCTTAGGTCAAACATCGCATATAACGCTTTGTCGCGACGCAAAATCATCACCGCCCGCATGCTGTCTGGCGCCACCACTAAAGAACTATCGGACGTTAGCGCTTGTTGCAACAACACATCACTGGGTCGTTGTTCGGCGGCCGCGGCGTCGGGTTGAAAGCGGCTGATGCCATTGTCGTCAAACTGCACCGCCAGACGCAGCTGCGAGCCACGTTCGCTGTCGAGCACACGATAAAACCGAATTTGCTGACAAACCAGCATTTCAAACAAGGTGACACACATGCTGACCGCTAAATCGTCGCGGTCGGTCAAACAGGTGAGTTCAGCCATCGACTGAATCAGTTCAAGGGAGCTTAAACGTTTTTGCATAACGAAGTACTTAGGTGCAGGAATGCCTTAGCATACGATAAATTAGCGGTTTTGGCAGCAGCAAAAGCCGCCGCAAAGGCAGCTCTTACCAAGGCAAAGCGGCCTACAAGGCTTACGATAACCGCTTGAGGTTGTCACAAATGACCGCCGCCGCGATGCCAACATTGAGCGACTCCGCATGGCCAAACGCTGGAATGGTGATGCGGCGAGTGACCAAGGCTTCGATGTCGGGCGAAATACCGTTGGCTTCATTGCCTAGCACAATAAAACCACCGGTATTGGGCAGCGCCAGTTGATGAATATTTTCACCCTGCAAAAAGGCGCCAAACACCGGCTGTTTGACGCTTTGCAGCGTGGCTGCAAGCTCGGTGTAATGCAATTTGACGCGTAAAAACGAGCCTTTGGCGGCGGCGATCACTTTGGGATTAAACACATCGACGGTGTCTGGCGAGCATAAAACATGGCCAATACCGTACCAATCGGCGATGCGAATAATGGTGCCTAAATTCCCCGGGTCGTTGATGTTATCCAGCACCAAGCTCCATTGGCCTGGTTGCTCGGCAAAGGCATGCCAATGTGGCATCGCCACCACCGCCAACGCGGCATTGTTGCTGGTAAAGGTGCCAACTTGTTCCAGAGCCGTGGCGCTGCAGGCATGGATCATCTCGGCCATGGCGGCGGTTTCAGGGTATTGATCAAAAAATTCAGGGGTGCCAAACAAGGCTTTGACCGGCCAGCGCGCAGCGAGCACTTCCAACACCGCTTTTTCGCCTTCGACAAAAAACAATTGCTCGGCTTTGCGGTATTTCTTTAAGTGCAGCGATTTAATCAATTTTGACCATTTTTGGCTGATCATAGGTGGCCTTATGTTAGCGTGCGGCGCGTCTAGGATGCTGACGTTACGACAGAACGTCAGCATCCGTGTGTGTCAGGTTCTACGTTGAAACTGCACCGCTGGATGAGGCAGGCTGAAGCGGCCGTCGCCGCTTTACTGCGAAAACGGGAATTTTAGCGCTCCACCGACATAAGTCGCCAGCACTTTAGTTTGCCACAGCTGCTCTGGCGGTACTTGATAGATGTCGCGGTCGATTAAAATGAAGTCAGCCCAACTGCCGACCTGCAAGCTACCCATGGCTTTTTCTTGATAAGCGCCATAGGCTGCATCCACCGTAAAGGCGCGCAGCGCTTCGGTCAGCGTTAGTTTTTGCTCGGGTAACCAGCCACCTTCGGGTTGGTTTTGCTGGTCTTGCCGTGTGACCGCCGCGTGAATGCCATAAAACGGGTTGGCCAGTTCGACCGGGTAATCCGAGCCGCCGACAATGCGGTTGCCATCATCGACCAAACTGCGCCAGGCATAAGCACCACGAAGCCGCGCCACGCCTAACCGATCACTGGCCATGTTTTTATCCGAGGTGGCATGCGTCGGTTGCATCGACGGCAGTACTTTAAGCACGGCAAAACGGTGTAAATCTTTCGGCGAGACAATTTGCGCATGTTCAATGCGATGACGGCCGGCTTCGCGCTGCGCCGGCGTTAATAGTTGCTCAAAGCGGTCCAGCACCAAGCGGTTGGCGCGGTCGCCAATGGCGTGCACGTTGGCCTGAAAGCCTGCCGCGGTGATGGCTTTCATCTGCGCGGTTAACGCATCTGGTTGCGTCACCAGCAAGCCGGTTTCGCCCGGTTTGTCGGCGTAAGGTGCCAACAGCGCCGCGCCGCGACTCCCTAACGCGCCATCGCCGTAAATTTTTACTGAGCGCACATCGAGCATGTCTTTCGGATCATCCATCGGCCCTTGTTTCAGCCACTGCGGCAAGTTAGGGTCGGTGGCGGCTAACATGGCATAGATGCGCACCGGTAGTTGCTGTTGTGCCTGCATGCTTTGATAGCTGGCGAGGTTGGCGGCATCAATGCCCGCGTCGTGTGTGCTGGTGATGCCCAGCGATAACAGATGCTCATAGGCCAGTTTTAGCTGCGCTTGGCGCTCGGCTTCGCTGCTTTTGGGTATGTGTTTTTCCAGCAATACCATGGCGTTATCGATAAGCACGCCGGTCGGCTCGCCATTGACATCGCGCACGATTTGCCCGCCGTCGGGGTCTAAGGTGTCTTTGGTGATGCCGGCGATTTTCAGCGCCGCGCTGTTGGCCCAACCGGCGTGGCCGTCAACACGACTGAGCCACACCGGTTTGTCTTTCACCGCTTCATCAAGCAGGGTTTTGCTGGGGAACTGACGCGTCGGCCACAGCACTTGGTTCCAGCCGCGGCCTTGGATCCACTGCGCTTGCGGCTGCGTTTTGGCAAAAGCCGCGACTTTCGCCACGGCTTGCGCTTCAGACGTGCTGTCACGCAATTCGACCCGCGACAAATTTTCGCCAAGCCCCAGCACATGGCCGTGACCGTCAATCAGCCCCGGCAGCAAGGTGCGGTTCTTGCCATCGATATGTGTGGCTTGATGGAATTTCGGGTCTAGTTTGTCGCCTCGCGCGAGCACCTTGCCGCTTTCATCGTCAAACGCCAGCTGGCTAAAACTAACCAATTGGCGTTTGTCGTCAAAGCCATAGCCCTTGATGTTGTAAATAACCACAGGTTTGGCGATGGCGCCGGCGCAAGCAAGTGCCAGCGTTGAGAAGGTGAAGGCGGCCGCCACGCGGCGAATAGATACTGTCATGGGTGTTCCTGGTGATTGGTTGTATGCCGCTGGTGCAAAGCCTGCTTGCCTTTCGGCGAGTGGTTTTCGCGCGACCGCGGCGTTTCTTGTTGTGTTGGTGCAAGGGGCGTATCCCCATAACCACAAGCTGCCGGTTTTGGTTTGATTTTGCAGCGAGCTTGCGGTGACTGGTGGAAATATTGCCATTAGTGCCGAATATGGCAAGTTTTTTGGGGTTCGCGCGCTGGTGGTGGGGTTTATAAAACTTATTTCGCCTTGCGGCGGGCTTTTTATCAAACTTATTTTGCCTGTGCGGCGAGCACGTATGCCTGCCGCAGGCGTTTCTTTCTTTTGCTTCGCCAAAAGAAAGAAACCAAAGAAAAGGCGACCCCGGGATCGCTCGAAAGCCCGAAAGAAAATTCGCTTGCCAAGGCGCCGTCATAACTCGGCTCGCGCTACCGTCGCGAGCCTCGGACATATGCCGTCTTAAAACCTTGGCAAACGATTTTCTTCCGGCTCGCTTTACGGGG
>JACCDZ010536715.1_pt1 | contig 29814 bp, 33 predicted proteins | sample 7449551 | NCBI WGS metagenome assembly JACCDZ01 (sample SAMN15323452, study PRJNA562643) | freshwater metagenome | isolation source: river surface water | place: USA:Blue River Watershed | collected 2017-08-18 | reverse complement strand
CAAGCAACTGTATCGGCGGCACTTCTATACATACCTGTGTTATTGTCTTCATAAAACGAATAACTTGGCAAAGCGGCAGTTCCAACACGCACAGCACATTGATTTTCATTCCATTTTTGTGTGATGAGATTTGCACCAGTTCCCGCTACGAAAATAGCCATTGTGTTGATTCCTGCAGAATCTGTAGTTGCAAAAGTAGTATTAGCAGAACCACCATTAAGAATGCCATATTGTCTAGTGCTGGTAGTATTATTGATGTTGAGCGCTGATTGCCATATATTTGTCGATTCAATATTGACATATGCTGGTCCTATTCTTAATGAACGCACGCCACCACATGCAAATCCAAAATCATCAGCACCAACTCGATAAATTCCCGTATTTGTGTCACTTAGAAATCCAATTGATGGTGTGCCAACCAAGCCATCCAAAAATAATGCTTGAGAATTGCTAAAAGTCGCACTTACTAAGCCATTTGCGGCAATTCCTAAAGTATTAGCAGCAGCGAGATAAAATCCGGTATTTGTATCTGATGCGAAACGTTGGGCAGGAGAAGCAGCAGTGCCATTTGCCCATTCGTCAAGAACTGCGATAGGAGCTTGACCGAGCTTGCCTGTGACTGTGTCGAAAAATACAACATTATCATAAGCTGATTCTTGCAAATTAGGAATGTCTACTCCACTTGTTTCAATATGAGTGGAATTGTTGTAAAGACCTGTTCCGCTCAATACAACACGATTCACGGCTGTTGCAGAACCTGCTTGCGCATTATAGCCTATTACGGTATTTCCTGTTCCTGTTGTTACATCAGAGCCTGCGCCAATTCCATAAAAAGTGTTATTTGCCCCAGACGGTAATGCTCCGCAGGATACGCTCGTAGCGTTGAAAGAAAGCGGTTTTGATTTAGAGTCAGGTATTATAATTTGACGATTGGTAGTCAATGCACTTAAATCGAATGTTAATGCGTGATCGCCATTGATAATTTGCAAATTTTCGTCGACAATATCGACTTCAAGAACTGGATCCGATGCTTCTGTCAAAGGTTCATTTGACATTTTACTATATTTCGTGTGGCAAAAAATATATAAAATCTCTAAATTGACGCAACTTTTTCTGTTGATCGTTATGTGATGTTGTGACAAATCATTCATGGATATCAATATCAATTCGTGGTGTAATGAAATCATTTACGTAGCACAGTAAGCGAGGATCATACAACTTATCTTGCGTTAGAAAATAACCCCAATCCGTTTTTGTTTCTAATCCGACAAGGGTAATTTTGTATAATAGAATTCTTTCGCGATATTTATTGAGAAAATTAGAATCAACATCCGGAACAATAAAACAGCGAATGATAGGTAGAGCAAAACATCCAATGAATGATAAAAATGGAAAGTAAAGATGACTAACAATACATTTATCTGTGAATTCTCCTCTCAAATCATGAATAGAAGTTGTTGAATTTGCTGGCAATTCTGGTAAATTATTCGTCAGTGCGCCCACGGCCCCGCATGAGCCTAATAATATCAGAAAAGCAAAGAAACAGACAGTGATTGCCCCACCAGTTATATAGTGCTTAAATTTTAGATAATCGGATTTATAGATTTTGCATGTCGTGCTTTCATTGTCTCGATATTCTTCCAACCTCCGATACATTTTTATATGTTAAAAAAAATCAATTTTAGGATGTAAAATGAAAAATTCTGCGTCATTTTTGAGCGTTGGCAAAGTTGTAGCTGTAACATAGTAGTCGAGGGTCATATAGATTATTTCGAGTTAGAAAATTTCCCCAATCGGTTTTAGATTTCATGCCATTCATTGTTATGATATATAATCTCAATTGGATTTCTTGTGTTGGACGTTCGGTTCTAACCAGATAACTCGCGAAACACTCTGTTATTACTAACAAAAGAAATATGACATTCATAGGTATGGATCTCTGCAATAAACATTTGCTTGATCTTTCTTTTTCTATGTCTTCTTTAGATTTTATTATCACTGTCACCTCTGAAGTCGTATTTGAAGTTGTATTCGAAATGGAATCAGTGCTAAAAATATCAGAAGATGGCGTTAGTGCCACTTGTATGGGACAAGAGACCGTTGCAATAACCATTAATACTCCTATTACAGGTATGGCGATTTTGATTTTTTTGGATAAGTTCTTGTGTTGTTTAGGTGTGATTGACCACCATCTTTTTTGAGTTTTGTATTCGTCTATTAACTGATACATTTGCTTTTTGAATTAAAAAAATCAATTTTTCATTTTAGTGGTCTGAGTTTTCAGGCTTGTTTGCATTCAAGATTGGGCTACCCTCGACTTCTTCCGGGGCACCTTCTTCAGAAGGTTTGACAGATTTGGCTACGTTTCCTAATTGCAGACCTTCGGCATTAGTTTCTAATTGGAGCCCCAAAATGGAAGCCAAAATTTCGGATTTCTCCTCCTCCTTCGTGTTTTCCAAGCTAGATATTTTTTTCGCGTCTTTGACGGGATAGCATAAAAACCCACAGTTCTTATCATCGGATGGATAAAACAAACATGCGGCATGTAACTCAAATAATTGAGGCCAAGTTAATTTATTGTTGCGAACTTTATAGACTTTGAACCCATGATGGTAAAATCTAAACTTAAATGTGTTATCAAATACATTACGATCGAAAAGCTGTTGGTCCCATTCGTGTTTTGCGTTATACATGTCTATGCATCTGGCCGGAACTTCGGTAAATTCGCCATTTGATGTGTATTTTTTAAGCAAGTCTTGTTCTTTAGTGATGTCCTCGAGTTGTAGCAATTTATCCAAAATAATTTTCGTGATTTTTATTAGAACGAAATAATTGCTATACAAATGCATGCTATATTTTGAGGTTATTCTGCTTTTGGGTTCGAATGATTTTACCATTGAGATATCATCAAGTAGAGGAATTGCATCGTATAATTTCTTTGTCATTCGTTGAATCGGAACTACGAAAAAATCTTGTGGTGGTTTACATTCGTTAAACATGCAGCAGTATGGATTACTTTTGTTATGTTCCAAAAATTCATCGAGCCGCATAGTGGCATTGTCTTTCGCGGAAAATTCCTTTGAGTCCATTTTTTAGTGTTAAAAAAATTCAAATTTTAATCGTTAATCGGCTTTTGCTGGTGGATCGGCTTTTGCTGGTGGATCGGCTTTTGCTGGTGGATCGGCTTTTGCTTGTGGATCGGCTTTTGCTTGTGGAACGGCTTTTGCTTGTGGAACGGCTTTTGCTTGTGGAACGGCTTTTGCTTGTGGAACCATTTTTAGCCAACCGTGAAGAGTGCGAGCATTAACATTGTCACGATGTGTTTCCAAATAAATTTCTGTTTCTTCCGGGTTAGTGATGATTAATTTTTCTTCGAATGTTCCGATTTTATATTTTGTGTTACTAGGTTTAATTTCGTAGGAAACTTGCACTAGTTCTTTACCGAATAATCCAGTTCTGCTGTCGATGGGAATGAAAATTTGTTTGTTTTCATGAACACATGACAACAGTCTTCTGGAACTCGGCGTTTCAATTACATCTTCCAATTTGTAAACTGCAATATTATTTCTAAAACTTATAAAAGTTTCTTGCAAATTTTCCGTTAGTGTATTATAAACAGCAATATCGAGATCAGTAGCATCTTCTTCGTGATAATCCAAAATGAATTTTTTTACTTCTGATAAGAGGTTGTCATACTTATCTTTGGAACCCTTCAACTCTGTATTTGTGTCTGTCAGCTTTTTGTTTTCCTCCTTAAGTGTTTTGGTTTCATGAGTTAATCTTTTGTTTATTACCGTCAGTTGTTCTAATTGTGATTGTAAACTTGTTTTGACAGAGGCTTTTTTGGCGGCTGCGGGAGGTGGTTTGATTTTTTGTTTGGGAAGTTTGTTTGCCAATGCCTCGTTTTTCTTTTGAAGTTCTACGATTTTAATTTTGCTGAGTCTGTTAATTTCCTTCAAGTCGCAAATTTGATTTACCATTTCGACTATTTTTTCTTGAATTTCACTTACAGAAATATATTTGTAATCGTTTTCTTTATCGTGCTTTTGTTCAGTTGGAGTTTCAATATCTTCGTCATAAACATCTGATTCATCGGTTAGGGTTTCTGATTCTTCTGGTTGAACTTCTATGCGAGACATTTGTTCTTTCAACGTTTTGGCAATTTCTGGAGCCACATTTATGATTTTAAAATTTTCTCTTTCAAGTTGTTCGATACAATAATCTTTCGTTATAATATCTTTTTTAAGTTCTCCAAAGACCAGTCTTAGCTGTCGAATTTGTTCTGTTTTTTCTTCGAGTTGTTTTTTTAGTTCTTGATTGTTGCGGTCATATTCTTGAATAGTGAGTTCTTGTTGTCGAATGGTTTCTGTTTTTTGGTCGAGTTCGTTTTTGAAGTCTGTGAATACTTTCGTAATGTCCGTGATTTCCATTGTTGGGATATACTATCAAAAAAATTCAATTTTGGATATTGATGCCAATTATTGGCGCAATGAATTCATTTATATAACATAGTAAGCGTGGATCATACAATTTATCTTCAGTAAGAAAATGTCCCCAATTGGTTTTGGATTCGAGCCCATTAACCGTGAGCACGTATAATAGAATTTGTTCGCGGTGCCTATGAAGAAATATAAAATCTGGATCAGGTAAAACAAAACAACTCATTATGGGAAGTGCAAACAGCGCGACAAATGGAAGAAATGGAGCGTAGACATATTTTATAACACATTGTCTAACGAGTTCCCTCTCATCGATAGGAACCGTTGAATTTGCTGGTAAACTTGGTAAATTGTTTTTTGCTGTCTGATCGCATGAAAAGAATAATATGATAACACCCCATAGACATAAACCAAACAACCACCCAGGCAAACGTTTTTTAATGTTCAGATAATCGGATTCATAGATTTTGCATGTTGTATTTTGATCAACTCGATAATCATCGAAACGCTGATACATTATCTCGAATTAAAAAAATCAAATTTCAAGCAAAAAAATTACTCGAATTGAGGCTCGGTTGTATTGGTGATAATTTTGTCATCGTCTTTTTCTTTCAATGTTTTTTCGTTTTCCCAGCTGCAACAAGTATTAACTCGCGACAAAATGTCGATGATTTTTATGACTTTCCATGCTGCTCTTATTTTTCCGACGATGAAAAGAAAGCCCACAAACGTAAAAACTTTTTCGTCGATCATGACATAGATGATATAGACGAGTGTCGGCAAACTCAAAACCGCAAGAAAAGTCAACACTCTTGAAATAAGTTTGTCTTTGTTGAGTTCTTTTTTCTTTAGAAGTAGTTCTTTAATTTTATTTTTCGCTTCGACTGTCATGGCATTTCTTGCACTTATTTTAACTTCATGTATCCGACTTGCTATTTCCCTATACTTTTTTGAATACTTATCAGGAGCACAACATAAAATTGTATTGGCACATTTATATTTTAGTTTCATGTGATGATTAATTTGGAAGTCTTTGTCAGTAAATTTAATGCCAGAAAATTCATTTTCTTTATACTCTCTGGCAATATAATAAAAACTTAATAGAGCTGTTATAACTAAAGTAATTATGTTCCAAACTAAGAAAAATGTATTTGAAGCTATTGTTAAATTAATATATTCGGCAAAATCTGTAAATATGCTTAATTTGTTGTTTGGGTTTATAAAAATACCAGGTAACACAAATACCAAAATAATTTGTGTTTGTGTATACCAATTTCTCGAGATTCTTCCAAATTGTTTAATCCACTCTTTGAGACCTGATGCATTTTCATCTATAGAAATTTTATCTCGAGGAATATTACATTTGTGACAAGTTTCTTGATATGGTAGTTGTTCTCTATTGATGTAATGTTTACCACTTTTAGGTTTGAATAACTCTGGATCGATATACTCTATAGTCTTATTTTCGCATTTACATTCGACAGTTTTATCATATGGTAACATAACGAAATCATGAATACACCCCTTTTTAATTGTTAAAATGTTACCTTCTTGAGGACAATTGGGACATATATTATCTGGATTTTTATGTAAGTATTTACCTTTTGGACAATGGAACATACCAAAATTATTTCCGCAGTAGTAACATCGATGATTGTCATCAACAAAAGTAATTTTCTGGTCGGCTCTATGTTTCGTCATATTAATAGCTATATCGATCAAGTAGCTTTCTATGTTTTGCGAAATAATGTTTAGCAATGTTTTTTTATTGAAAAATGTCATGTCAGAAGCGTTTCTCAAAGGATTTTCATCAAACCTAGTTAATAGGTATTTGGGTATTTGATTGTCACGCAATAATTTTACAAATTCTGTTATGTCAGCAGCATCAAAATTATAGAGATAACTAAAAGCAAACACATAATAGAAATTTTCCGTTCTTAAAAAATCATATAGTATAAGTTTATATTCTTCGAAACTTTGACCCAGTTTATCTTTAATAAAATGGAACATTTGATTAATTTTGATTTTACAATCATTAGTATATTCTATAATTGGTCTAAATGGATAGAAATCATAATTAAGTTCAATATCATAATCTTTTAGTTTATCATACATTTCTCGTTTTCCTTGCGTATTAAATGACAAATCAGCATTATCTTTACGTTCAGTAAACATACCAAAATGCATAATAAATTGCGTGTTATTGTTATAATCGAGATATAGAAGCATATCATTTAATCTTTTAAATGTCACGAAAAAATTAGCATAATCTTCTTTTAACCTTAAAAAATTGGTTATTTTTTCATTATTACATTTTTCAAAGAAAAGTATCAAATTATTATTATCTGAATCATCAATAGTTGTTTTTAAATCATTTTTAATGTTATAATTAATGGTGCGACAACCAGCATTTGTATCATTAAAAATTATTCTTTTCATTTTTGTTTATTTTATGAAAAAAAATCATTTTTGATGAATACTAAATAGTTAAAGAACGCTGGGGTTCCGGTAATGCGTTATCCTCTGGATGTTGATTAAACAACAATTCATTTTCGTTATGCTGTCCCCAAACAATGGGGTGTTGCAGAAAATCGAAATCTAATTGTTCTTCCGGTGCTACTGGTGCTACTGGTGCTACTGGTGCTACTGGTGCTACTGGTGCTACTGGTGCTACTGGTGCTACTGGTGCTACTGGTGCTTTTTCTTCCTCCAATAATTCTCGTATATTGATTTCGGTAATAATGACACATAATAAATCAATCACGTCGGCACATTCCTTTTTTTTGTTTTTATTACAGAAAAATATAGAACAACTTTTACATGTCAAAAATAAACCGATCAAACCATAAGGTATCACAACGGAAATACCAAAAACTAACATCATTTTCCTACCAAATCTATTTATCTCATCTTCAGAAGCAAACGCTGCACCAACAATCAAAGTTATTCCTACACCCAAAATACTAAACAATATGAGAATTTTATAAAAAGAACACGGACTACGTTTTGTAAGTTTGTCTATTTTTATTTCTACTCTATTGAGTTTATCTAAAATTTCATTTGGTTGTTGCATTGTATTAAAGATTTATATCTATCATGTCAAAAAAATATTCAATTTTGAGTGGAACCTTCTTCGTCGTGGGTTTCGGGAACTGTCGCGGTGCCGTTTGAATTTGCGGAAGCTAGACTATTACGCATTTCGATTCCGTCGATATATTTGACGAAATATTCTTTTTTGTTAATGAGATCTGCTAAATTGGCTTTTTCGCATTGAAGAACTCCAGTCTCATCCCAAATTCCTTCTGTAAATTTAAAGACTTTGCGAATAAACATCATACCTTCTTTAGGAAAATTGTCGTTCACTTCTCCTTCGAAAACCAATTCGTAAGTTTGCTTTTCATCCTGAATTTGGGGCGGATTTTTGAATAATTCACTGAGTTGTTGCATATCTAAGACAAAATCGCTAATGTTAATTTTGAGACGTAATTTTGATTTTAGCCATGTTCCTTCCCTTATAAGTCCGTTTTTGAATTCTTCTCGGCTTTTTTCACGTGTATCAATTTTATCATGTGTCCATTCTCCTGTTACGCGATAATTTTGAGTTGTCAAACAGCCTTTCCCGTGTTTATCTATATATGAAGAATAAATTTGACATTCCCCTTCATAAACATCACCGTTCTTATATATAAGTTTACCATTTTGATGACCAGTTGAACAATCACCGGTCCACTCATAATCGGCAAATTTTATAGTCCCGTGTAAAGGAACATAATTCTTATCTATAGTTCCAACAAACTCATATTCTGGCGTTTTAATTTCACCGCTTTTTATTTCACTCTCGATGAAATGGCCTTTAACACACTGTGCATCGCCGATTGTCAAAGTTCCTTCTCCGTTTAGTAAAACTTGCATATCGGAATAATCGATTTTTTCGATTTTCATTAGTCGGTTAATTTTTAAAATTAACCGATGGCCAACAGTAGAAAAATCTAATTGAAATACAGATTTATGCTTATGGAATCTTTCTGGTAATTCAATAGATCTAATCGAGACAATTGTGTTTTTAATGAATTCTCCAGTGACTGAAAAGTCAATATGAATGAATTTCCCTAAACCAGTAAACTCATCATTTTGTTTTTCATTGTTGATATTGGTGAAATACCCATAAAATTTTTCATTGGGTGGCAAAACTGCCGTGAGAGGTTTTTCTTGTTTCTGACCCATCGTATTTGATGGTATGAAAATTCAATTTTTTGAAGTAAAAAAATTACGTTTATGTTCGTTAAATTGGTTGAATGGCGCCTTCTTCTTCATGAAATTCGGCAGTTACAATAGTGCTATTTGCATCTGCCAGAGCATCTGCTGGTGCTACATCACACACTATGTTTTTTTCATTAAGTTCGATACCATCAACGAAACGCAACGAATATTCTTTCCTATTAACTAAATCAATTAATTTTGCTTCTTGGCATTCAAGATCGTAATTGTCATTCCAATAACCGCCCATAAATTTAAAAACTCTACGAATCGACATATCGCCTCGTTGTGGCAAATTGTTTTTTTCGATTCCATCAAAAATCAATTCGTAAGTTTGCTTTTCATCCTGAATTTGGGGCGGATTTCGAAAGAAATCGCTCAGATGTTGCATATCGAGTTTGAAATCTAGAATGTTAATCTTGACCTTTAGTTTAATTTTATCCGGACTTACATATTCTTTTGTGAGTCCGTTATTGAATTCTTCTTTATTTTCAAGGTGATAATTTAATTTGTCACCCGTCCATGACCCAATTAATCGAGAATTTTGAGTTGTCAAACAGCCTTTCCCGTGCTTTTCTATCGATTTTGACTCGATTTTACAAATTCCTTCATAAACATCTCCGTTCTTATAAGTAATTTTGCCAACTGGAACAGAATCCATTTTACAATTACCTGTGTATTCGAGGTTTGCAAATTTCAAAGTTCCATGTAGAGGATTGAAATTATTTTCTATAGTTCCAATAAAAATATAATTACACGTGTTAATCTGACCATCCGATATATTTCCTTTAACAAAATGCCCTTTAATGTATGTGTCACTTAAAAAGGTAAAAGTTCCATCACCAGCCATTAATTTTCTAATACTTGAATGATCGACATCTTTCTTTTGCATTAGTTCCTGGAATGAAACTAAATTATCGCGCGAAGGTGGATCGAATATAAAATGAAAATAACCATCTCTATCTGAAATATTATCGATAGAAACCAATACATTGTCAATAAACTCTCCTTCAATTATGAAGTTTTTATGCATAAATTTGCATGAACCATTCGCCAGACCGTTTATTATCGCACGTTCTTTAGTAACAAAGATCCCATAAAAAGTTGGACATTCTTTCTGTGACTCGTTTTCTTTTGCCTCTGTCGATTTTGTCTTTGTTGATTTGACTTTTCCCGATTGAAACTGACCCATTATACTCGACTATTATTCGAAAATAAAAAAATTCACTTTTGGGCCAGGTCTTCTGGGAGTTGTGCTGCGCCTTCTTCCTCGTGAAATTCTGGCACAACTGCAGTTTCGATGTCTTCGATGTCTTCGACGCCTTTGTTGTCTTCGATGTCTTCGATGTCTTCGACATCATCTTTAATTTGTTTTGCTGATCTTTCGATTTCGATGCCATTGATATATCTGACAGAACGTTCTTTCCTTTTGATGAGGTCAACAATTTTTGCGTTGCATTCGAGAAAATACCGATCACTCCAATAACCGCCCTTAAATTGAAAAACTCGGAAAATATGGAGACTTCCTCGATGTGGCCGATTATTTTTTTCGATTCCTTCAAAAACCAATTCATAAGTTTGCTTTTCATCCTGAATTACCGGTGGTTCGTTAAAGAAATCGCTTAGGTGTTGCATATCGAGCTTGAAATCACTAATGTTGATTTTCACACTCATTTTTACTTTTGCGGGGCCAAAACGCACTTTGATAATGCCGTTATTGAATTCTTCTCGATTTTCGAGACGATCGTTTAATTGGTCATTGAACCATGAACCGATCAAACGAGAATTTTGTGTGGTTAAACACCCTTGGCCATGTTTTTGAAATGTTTCATTCTGAAATTTACACTCACCTTCATAGACATACTCGTCACGATAATCATAAGATTTAATTTTGCCAATTTCGATAGTATCATAGCTGAAGTTACCTGTATATTCGAGATCTGCAATTTTCATAGTTCCATGCAATGGAATATAATTTTTTCCGATAGTCCCGGCAAAAGAATATTTCGGCGTGTCGATTTTGCCTTCCGATATTTTTCCATCGGAAAATTTGCCTTTGACTACGTGACGGAAATTGAGTTTTAAAGTTCCTTGTCCATTTATAATTTTTAGAACATCTTCATGTGAAACTTCTTTTGTTCTCATTAGTCTTTCAAGATTTGTAACTAAATCGTGGTCACTACAAGGATCATCAAATTTAAAAATGTTGTAATTTGCGTCTTTTTTTGTTCGAATCATAGAAATCTTATGAACAATTGCGATTTTATCTTTTACAAACTCGCCTTCTATTGAAAATGTAGCATGAATAAAACGGCCCATCCAACTATATCCTGGAAATCCGTGATCTTGCACCTCATTTTTTAAATTGACAAACCTACCATAGAATATGCCTTTGATGTCTTCGGCGACTTTGTTGTCTTCGACGGCTTCGACGACCCGTGGATATTCGACCCTTAAAGCCTTGAATGATATGATACCCATTTGTATCTGATATATTCTTTAGTGCTAAAATTCAATTTTTTCATTTAAAAAAATAATTTTGAGCAGCACTTTCTTTGACTTGTTCTATTGTTTTAGATGCCGTCAACTAGTCTCGGCAAAATTCCCAGATTGCCGGAAATAGTTTTTGAGCGTCATGCGTCGAAAATTTCTTCAACGATGTCTCATGACCTGAAACCAAACTACAACCGATCACAGTGGCAAGTTTGCAAGAGACAAAATCGTTTTTTGAAATTATGATGAGTTCGTTCTTGTTAGTTTCATGATTTAGATCTTGTCCCGCGACTTTATCATCTGTTTCGAACATAAAATCCCCACAATCTTTCTCGGCGACATAAGTGCTGAAACGATCATACCTAATATCAACTTTGATAAACGGAACGCCAAAAACGATCCAATATTTTTCATTCCCATCGTGTTTCATTTCTTTGACAGTCCCCTTTAAGGCATAATCTGAAAAATCTAAAATAATGTTATCATTGTGGTCATAGTCGCCAGATCCGTTATCGTAATGAGACCCGACTACTATAAGTCGATTAATTTTGCCGAAATCAATATCCATATTCGCTTTTAGTCCATCAAATACTGGTCCTTGTGACACATTACCATCAAAATCTAGAAGCAGCGTAGATTTTGTATGCTTGTCATATTTACGTCCTGCTCTGTGAAATCCCAAAATAGTTTTGTTTTGTCTGTTCAAAAATTTTGGTAGTGCAATGTTGTCCCACGCATCGCAGATAATATTTGATTCCATTGTGATACGTTCGCAATTTTTGATATCAAAAACACTTATTCTTTTATCCGCGAGACAAACCAAAATTTCATCGGAGACGAAATAAACATTTTCTAGCACAGCAGGTAAAATTATCAGGGTTCGATCTGAATTATCTGAAATGTCTGAAATATAAAGGCGATCATGCAACTGAATGACAAACTTTTGATTGTTCGGGGAAAAATCGAAAGGCGGACAATCATTAAGCCTTTTCTTGGTTGCCTCACAAATGGATTTAATTGAATCGCTCTTAAATATTACTTTATCAAGTTTAGTCGACCAAATGTCAAAGTTCCCATTTTCATATATTAGAGCGCATATCGAACGATCGGCCGACGTGATGCACCAGGAACACGCTTTCTTTAAAACTGTGATTTGATTCAGCGACATTATATCAGTTTTATAGCTCAGTCTTAAAATTCAATTTTATATTAAACTCAAAAATTGATTTTCGATTAATCGAAAAGATGAGTTCGGCTGATGAGGATCCAACATGTGCTTTATGTTTAAAATCGAACTTTTCACTCAAAATGACGTTGGCAATAACCTGCGAGTGTTCTTTGTTGTTATGTTATGACTGTTGGAAACAGGCAGAAAGAGAAGGAAAAAATAACGCGTGTTTCATTTGTAAAAAAGTAATAACTGGCGGCTTGCCTCAAAAGGATCTGGACGAATGCAACAAAATGGATAAAAAATTCGGGCCATTTGAATGTGGTGTATGCAAAGAAAAAGTTAAAAGAAAAGACTACATTGGACATTTACAATCGCATTGTCATCCGGAATGCAAAACCTTCGAAACAAAATGCGGTCGATTTAGCACTTGCACGATGAAGAAACATATGAAAGAATGTGCCAAATGTAACAGAGTTAGATGCGATTATTGCTATCGTGAACTTTCCGATCAAAATCATAATAAAATTGTATGTTTTTGTGGCGATCCTTTGTTTTATTGTTCGACTACAAGAAAAAATAATCCACATTCCTGCGATAAATTACAATGCGATGAATGGGATATTTATAGTGTTGAGTTTTGTTCGCAATGCAAACGTCCCTGCGATGAATGTAAAAGATCTCGCAGCAATTGCTCAATAATTGCAGCAGTTTTAGAAGTTTTGAAGAATCAAAAACAAGTCGATGAAGAATTCGCACAACTCGAAGAACTCAACAAACGCCTACGACAACAAAAAAGAAAATTAGAAGGCTAGATGATTAATTACACAATGAGTCAAATTTGATTTTTTTTGAAATATAAATGGAGTGCGGTGTGGTTTCACGTAATCACCGAGCAGCGTTTTATTCGATATTTTTCGCAGCGAAAACAATAGAAAATCAAAATGCATTTGTGTTTGGCGATCCAGTGGCAAATACTCCAGCGTGGTATGATAAAAACAGACAATATCCCACTAAGATAAACATCCCAGTTGATCAAAATTTAGAGGAACTCAAACTTCATAGCAATGAAATATTCAGATTTACTAATTTTGATGCTGATCAAATGTCCGAGACTCTTTTAAAACAAGCATTGGAAGTAAAATTTATGAATTTCTCGCAATTTCAAGGCGATGGTCAAAAATTAACACGAGGATTGAAAAAAGCCGCGACACATGATTGCCCTTTCAATACACCAGTTTATTTTTCATTCGAAAGCTATAGAATAGTTATTATGCATACTGATGGTAATTATTTGGGTCAAAATTTAAGATGGTTCTTTGCAACGTATGTCGACAGATCTTATTTGTATGTTTGTTTTCATGCGGATGATAATTTCGATAAAGTAGGATCGACTTGTTTTGTATTGGATCCGTGCACTTCACGAGAAAATTGCCAAATAAGTTTAACAGAGGACAAAAAAATAGTTTTCGAAGGCGCAACAGATGTTGCTCTGATTGACCTGCATTATAATCCAACGATTAATTTTGACGAAATTTTATGTGCTGGTTTGGCTGCACCTGGCACATGGAACACGTTTTTGACTAAAGGTCTATATGATCCTCGGTTGTTTGTTTTAATATGGATCTACGCTAACAATGCTAAGTAATGTAGGCTCTTATACGGTTGGTTATTTCTCCGCGGCATATAGGACAAATTTGAACTTGCTCTGAACAACCAATACAAGCGACAACATGACCACAAGGCACAAATAAAATTTGCCTCGGCTGTCCCATACAAATAGAACAATGACTTTTAATTTCTTCTTTTATGTTTTCTTTTTTGTCTTCTTTTTTGTCTGCTGCTTTTTCTTCTTTTTTGTCCGATGCTTGCAGTTGAAGTTCCTCTTGGCGATTTTTTCGCTCTAATTCTTCCGATCGCTTTAGTGATTCTTGCTGACGTCGGGGAAGTGTAATAATATCTGCATATTCCGCGTAAGTATACTCTTGGCCGTGCAGAAAATATTTTTTGACGCGATCAACTTCATTGTAAAAATCCGAAACGTCGATATAACCATCCATTGCGGGACCATCCGTTTTATGAAGTTGGCCATTTTCATAATAAAGTTTAAATATTGATGGTTTGCATCTGTCGTATGTTCTCTTTCTTACATATTTGTCACCGCTGAAAGTCATTTTTTCTTCTTTCAGCCAATCCAATTGGATTATCACTGCCGGGCCATCTTCCGCATGAAGTTTCCCATTAGAATAGTATTTTTTTATTGTTTTTCCAAAATGAATAGTAAAATATTCTAACCCTTTTGAGAATTTTGCGAAACCTTCCACATATTCAGTATGAGCCGGACCGTTTTCGCGATGTAACTGGCCATTCAGACACCATTTTTCCTCTTGCGTTCTTAGACCGAGAAAACCACGACCTTTTATAACCAAAGCCGGGCCATTCTCATTATGCAGTTCGCCATTCGCATTTCTTACTTCTTTATTACCCATGAGTAGTATTGGTAGCATGAAATTCAATTTTTTGAACAAAAAAATAAGTTTCAATAGCAGAAGAAGATCTTCCTGGCGATTTTGAGGAAAAGCATTGGCAATGCTATGCATACGAAAAATCCCGTAAATAAAGTAAGTAGACCTCCAATAACAAACATAAAAATTGCTCCTGTTTGATATCCATTGGCATTTTCTTTTTCGTCTTCTGCGCACTTTTTTCCAAAACATAAAGTTTGGGAAAACTTACCACGAAGACAACCATCAGTGCAATTTTGACAGATCGGAAAAGGATCGAAGATGCAATTTATAACAAAATCCTCTTCAATATCATCTTCGATATAAAAAGTGCAAGCATTTTGAAGGTCATCACAATCATATTTAGGAATGGTATTGTAAGCATGCATAAGAAAAACTCCACCAATAATTAAACCTAATCCAATACATAATCCAAAAGTAAACTGGAATATGTCGTTCGGCATATATTCTTTTTTATACCAAATAATCTTTTGATCAAGCCAAGTTGCTGTTCTTTCGCAACAATTGGGTTCTTCATTGATCACTTTTTGAATTTGTGGGGGTTTCATATTAATTTCTACATCAGTAGGGGCACCTGAAATTGATCGCGGCGACGACTTATAATCATTAGGTTGAACCTTCAACTCACTAACTAAACCACCGACAGGCCGATATTCTTTTTCATCGAGTTTAGGATAAGCCAATTCAATATCTGAGTCACGCGACATCACAACCTTTTTATGAATAATGAAATTCAATTTTTCTTAAATGAAAAAATTGAATTTCATAAGTTAATATAACACAAACCCTTCTCAAAGATGGATTCGAAGAGTATGGAGTTTTTCACCAAAGAATCAGAGAAAATCAAACCTCTGTTTCTGGCAGGTGTTGATTTTGAAAACAAAGGATTAATCGACCAAGCACTCGAAAAAAAATCATGTTCGATTTGTTTTAATCCTGGTTATGAAAAAAACGAAATCCCAGAATGGCTTGCCGGTATCAATCTGAAACTGGTGACTTTAATGGACAACAATCTTGCACCAGTCAAACCTGTCCTCGATACTGTTGGTTCGATTGAAAAAGTGATGTTTCATTCTCGCGAAGAAGTTCCCAAAGAAACATTCGAGAAACTTAAAGAGATCAAAGATAAATTTAATTGCCCGATTTTCGTCTTCTTCAATGTTAATCAGACACATGAAACCCGAGCAGAGATTGTTCGTCAACTTGCACTTAACTTTGATAAAATCACATATGAAAAAACCGAAGGCATCGTTACTGTCTTTTAAAGATTAAAACGTTTAAATTCCTCACTTACGAACTGCAGAGCCAGACCGTTTTGTTTTACGGCCTCTAAACATACAATAAAAGACTTATTTTTTTCTGGGATATGTTCGAGGTATAACCCATTTTGCTGAACTACGAGCTGATAAAGTTCTTCTGTTCTGTGTTGTAGAGGGACAAATTCTATGGCACGATAATTTTGCCTAACAGCTAACTTAGACATATTTTCAAGTTTATTCTCTTCCGGCACATGTTCGAGATACAACCCATTTTTAGCAACAACTATTAAATACAATTCGATAGTTCGATATTCTGGCGGAACAAATTCAATTACACGGTAATTTTGCTCAACTGCTCTCTTAAATAGTTCACGAGGATTGCTTTTTTTTATTTTATCACTTATAAACTGCAATGCTAAACCGTTTTCTTTGCAAGCAATATAACATATATCATAAGTTTTGCATTCATCACTAACAAACTGTAAAGCCAACCCATTTTGATAGACTGCGACAAAACATAAATGCTCTTCTTTAAATTTATCATTTATGAATTGCAGGGCTAGACCATTCTGTTTGACTGCTCGTAAACACAATTCATAACATTCAAAATCTTTCGTATAGTATTCACTAGTGAGGTAAGTGCCAAATGGTTTTCTTATTATTTCTAAAAACTTCAAATAAATCCGCAACGTTCCATGGATTTTTTTAACGTTAAACCACGAATAACCCTTGGTAAAAGCGACCAACAGTAATTCTTCAGTTATATAACTGTCGGGAATTTTAGACATTTCTATTCCAGCATTATAAATACTGACCCTGTCTGGCAGTTTCTTTATTTCGGCCAAATGTTTTTGATATGTGTCATATTGCGTAGGATCATAACCATATTCGGGATATTGCCGACAAACAGCGAAATAGTTTTCATCTAAGATAAAAGCATAAATGCGCAAAAATATTCTTGGGTCGTAAAGCCCCTTCGTTAAAAAATCGTTGAATGGTCCCTCTGATACTAGACCCTGTGCTATTATTTTGTCCATTATAATTGAGAAAAAAAATCAAAGTTTAAGTCAAAGTTTAATATGATGTTCGGTAAAATGCCTTTAGTAACAGCGAGACATAACATCATCATGGGCATCCTTGTAAGATTTTATTATTTCTTTTTTGAATTGTTCGGCATCTCTGTGACGATTCGTATGTAATGCAAAAATCAGTCGATCGTTCAAATCCATTTTTTCATACATTGTAAGAATATCATAACCATCCTTATATGCATGACTGTCATCTATGATTAGTGCAGTGATGAGAGATATTTTTTTGATAGAGGTAATAAATTGCCGTGGTATCGCATGAGCCAACATATTAATGAAACCTCTAATATGTTCATAAGGATACAAATTAATCAAATGCTGAAATACTTCCTGATCAGGCAGTGAATTGGCAATTTGTGAAGCGAGCAAAGGTGTAAAATTCATGATATCTAGATCGAATTTGAATCCGGCCATGAGTAATGAGTAAATTTGTTCAGGTTTAAGCATTCTACGATTAGCATAAAATTCGACAACTCTGAAAAGTTTCTTTTGTCGAAGTGATTCGGCGATGAGTTTTTCCATTAGTTTAGGAATGTGGAACTTCGCCAAAATCTTTTCTCTGCCAAATTCTTCAAAAGTCACATGTGACATAAGTTGATTATCGATGCCACAAATATAAGAGAGCTCTTCATCGAATTCAGGTTCTTGGAAAATCAAATGTAATTTGCCAAAATAATACAACAAATGGTTATGTTTCTTAGCGAGTTGCAAAAGATTCCCACGAAGCGAAGAATGTTTTTGCCAAATTCGATGAAAAGCTTCCGGAGCAATACCCATTCCATATTTTTCGATAAACGAAAGAATTTGTTCTGGCGTATATTTGTAATCATCGTGAACTAAACATCGATTAAGTTCCGCGAGTTCAGCTTTATCTTTTTCGGTCTGTTCTTTGGTTTTTTGTTCTTCTTTGATTTTTTCTTCGGCAAGTTTCATTTGTCGAATTTGTTCTTCGAGTTGCTTGTTCTTGTCCTTGAGCTGCTGATTTTCATCAGACATCTGCTTAATATGCCATGTGATTTGATCGATGCTCATTGTTAGGGTGTTATATGTAATTATAAAATTCACTTTTGGACGGTCAAAAAATAAAATCTTTAATTATACTTAAGATTTGTAATAAATGCGATTTCAATTGAGCCAATAATAAAAGACATACTCTTGATACAACCAAATTTTTCCATCGCTCGTTCGGTAAATTTCTCGATTTGATCCGGCAAAATATAACCTTCAAAGAATTCTACATCACACGAAAATTTAACTACGAATGGCCGTCTATTTTCGGCAAGTTTGTTTTTCAGAAAAGACTGGAATTTTTGATAAACCTTTTCTTCTTTTTCAGCGTCTGGGTTTGTCAGAGTCGACAACGTTTTAATGATTTCTTGCGACATCGTTTTTAAGTAGAACAAAAAATCAATTTTTTGAGTGAGTCAGAATGCTTTGGGATACAAAGCACGTGGAAAATCCGACAGGTTTTAAATGGAATGTATCAAATTATTCAATGTCTAGCTTTGAAGGCCGTCTTCATTTTTTGCCGAAATCGTTTTTTCTGTGCAGCTTTTCTGAGTTTGGCTTGTCGTTTTCTTTTGGCATGACGAGCAGCACGTTTTTGTTGTAAGACTTTTTCATATGCCGGATTGGTGTATTTGATGCTTGTGTCTTTAGGAAATCCCAAATTCATATGAGCATACCAATCTTCGCCAGCATACTGGCCATTCATAGCCATCACATTTTGTTCACCCAAAGTAAATTTAATATAATCCATGAAAAGTCTAAGAAACATTTCACCGCCTCGTTTACGATTACCCGTGAAAAACAGTCCGCCAGATATTTTTTCGGCATCGAGCGAACACATTTCGCAAACTTCTTCGACATCTTTCTCTTCACATTTTAAAAATTTCGCAGCATTCGTAACAGATTTGATTTGTTTTTCAATGTCGTCGACCGAACGGGAAAATCCCGAGGCTGTCCTCACCCAAATCTTATAGTCAGTATACCAACCCATTATACAAAAAAAATGATTTCAATTTTTAATCGGAATCGTTAGATTTCGGTGCAAAAGTGTCTCGCAAACTTTATGGTTTGAGGCTTGTAATTTTTTCAGTTTCGTATTTTACAAATAGTTTTGCTCGTGGTCCTTTGTCATTCTCATAATAAAATTCATAATGAGGAACTGGAACATTTTCGTCATCTGGATTACACATGTATTTTCGATCATAATACACGGAATACTGAAGCACATAAACAAATGATTTAGTTAATGCACTACAATATGGCGCATCGGCGCCGCAATTGTGGCCATGAAATTCCAAAATTGGTTCGACTGTCTTAAATTTAAACACCACTTCATTCACAAATATATATTCTAATTCGCCGATTTGTAAAAGAACAGAATTTCTCGGTATTGTGTTCGTGGGATCATGAGCCAAGAAAGCCCTTTCTGCTTTGAATGTTTTTACAATCTTTTCAGTTTCGGGATCATAGATATTAACATCATGACCTATAATATTGACGATGTATCCCGTTCTAGTTTGGAACATAGTCGGATAACTTTTGCCCGGTAAGAAATAATAAAACGGTAATTTTTCCAGTGGTTGAGAGTTATTGTCGATTATTTCCATTTTGTTGATCTTGATTTCTTCTCGTAGTTTGGCTTTCGATGTCGACATTGCGCGACTTAGACTTATTGTTATATAATATTCATTTTTCATTAAATACAAAAAAATATATCAATGTCGAGCGGAAACTTGCGCGCGTAAATGTTCAGGCACAAATTCCAAATAATGTAAAGTTCGATGTGTGGCAACCATACAAAGCTCCAAAGTCTTAAATTCTTCAGCAACATATTTTAAAGCTTCTGCATGGCTATCAACTGCGGCTAAACAGATTTTTCGAGTTTGTTTTTCAACAGGAATAAATTCCAAATAAAGGCCGTAAGATTTAACAGCCCTAAGACATATTTTTTCAGATTTTAATTCGTCGGGGACATATGGAAAAACTGTTGCATCATGTTCAATGGCAAATTCACAAAGTTCTTTTGTTTTGAATTCGCGCGGAACAAATTGCAAAGCTTCATATCTACGGTGAACTGCGGCGATACAAATATCTTTAGTTTTTAAATGTTCTGGCACAAACTCTAACATCCTGCCGTCTCTTTTCACAACATCTAAACACATTTCTTTTGTTTTGAATTCGAGCGGGACAAATTCTAACATATATGGCTCTTCTTTGGTTGCATTAATAGACATTTCTCTTGTTTTAAAGTGAATAGGAACATGCATGAATAAATTAACAAAACTTTTAATTGCTTCGTCACACATTTTTTCGGTTTTCAAGTGATCAGGGACATATTGAAAAGCCAATTTTGTTTGTTTAAGTGCCGTATCACACAATTCTTTAGTTTTAAATTTGACAGGAACATATCGCAGAATACATCCATTCGCACTTACTGCTTTCAAACATAATTCATACGTTATTAATTCTTCGGGCACATATTCTAAAGCACATGCTATGTTATGAACGGCCTTTTCACACATTTCTTTAGTCTTCATATTGTCAGGAACATATTCTAAGGCAAAGCCATAATCTTCAACTGCGGCGGAACATATTTTATAAGTTTTTCTCGGTATAGAGCTTAAAACATATGGATTTGCTTCAACTGCCAAAATAAAAGCTTCTTCCGTTTGAAATTCTACAGGCGCATTTAATACAACGTCTCCATCATTTTTAATGTAACTTAGATATCTAAAATATTCTTCGCCTTTTTCTTTCTGATAACCATACTTGAAGGATTCAGGGTCCTCGACTGCAACACGAAACCAATTTTCATCTTGGATGAATGCCATGATGTAAAGCAATAGGCGGGGATCATACAGACCTTTGGTTAAAAAATTATGCCATGTTGTTGAATTATGTTCGGCCAAACCGCAAGTGATCAGTGAAAGCATTATATTGCAGAAAAGACTTTTAGTTTTAGATAAGTATAAGATTCAAAATTTGAATTGCTGGAAACATTAAACATGGAACAAAAGAAAAACATTCGTAAGCATGTGTATCCTGATGGCTCCATTTATGAAGGCGAATGGTTAAATGGTAAACACCACGGAAAAGGTAAATTTACTTGTCCTAATGGGCCTCCTGAAATAGAATTTAAAAACGGATATATGTATGGCGCGGTATATGAAGGCGAATGGCTGGACGGTAAAGAAAATGGCCGAGGTAAACATACCGCTCCCGACGGTTCTTCTTATGAAGGTGAATGGCAAAATGGTTATCCATGTGGTAAAGGCAAATATACTAATCATTCAGGTTATACTGTTGAAGGGTATGGAAAGAATGGCATTTTATATGAAGGAACCATCACTTATCCTTTCTCTACTACGAAAAATATCGTGATCAATTCGACAAAGTAAAACACGAAAAAGTTATTTTTTTTTGTAAAACGCCTCCTTTCATTTTTGATTTTTAATATACTCAAAACGCAAATTGAAACGCACCAATGGTAGTGACTGATATTAAAGACAACTGTATTGTTTTTATCAGTGGTCGTGAAATAGAAGTAACCAATTTAGATTGTATACCAATAAAAGAAATTCATTTTGATGAGAGTGCTTATAATGCATTTTTAAACAAAAAAGAAACGAGACTTTATTGCTGCTTTTCGAATCATGTGGAAGTATTTGAAACAAAAGAATGGAAAAAAACAGACCACATAAAAATCGAAATAAACGATTTCACTATTTTCGCTATTAGAGACGAATATTTCATTGGACACAAACGGGATTATGTTCATGCTTATAATTTTCGATCCAATAAACTCTTTGATATTGGTGAATTTGCTCATCTAAAAATGCACGGTAATATTATTGTGTGTTCGAGACATTATGATTATGTAACAGACAAAAGAACATTATGCGCGAAATATTGGTATGAAAAAGATCCAATTATTGAAATCGAATGTAACTCAATGATTCATTTTAATGGTGACCAATTTTTGTTACTGCAAAATAACTATGTCGAAATTGTCGATTGGGATGGGAATCTTATAAAAAGATATCCTCTTTTTGCTGGTGGGTTTAGAAGAGTCTCTGTGTTTTGTTCTTTCGTTGTTTTCATCAAAGACACCGTTAAAGTATTTGATACTTTATCTGGGTCATTTATTCCTGTTCGAAATCAGTCTTTTGATTCATTCGATAAAAACATAAAGACAGTTATAACAAACAATTATGTTCTAGTAATTGTAACCAAAGCAACACATTATACTTTTGATTTAAAGACTCTCTCAATCATAAAATTTTTGAGAATTATAGCGGCTGGTCTGTTCGCCAAGAAACCTAACACATGGACCAATTACCTGACGAAAGGTCTATATGATCCAAGAATATTTCTACATGTCGCACGATTTTTCTGAATTAAGGCATCACAAAACTTGATTTGCGACTTCGCGTTTTAATTTTTGCAGCACATGCGAGAAAGCATATTTATTGTTTTTAACGGCCGATACACAAATTTCCATTGTTTGATTTTTGATGGGAACGTGTTTAAGAGCACTCCCATTTTGCTGAACTGCCGCAAGGCAAATTTCGGCTGTTTTGTATTGTTCTGGCATGTAATTTAAAGCATGACCGGAATTTTGGACAGCCGCCAAGCATATTTCGTAAGTCAGTCTTTCTCTGGGAATTTCATTTAGCGCATTTCCTTTTTTCCGCACAGCCGCAAGACATAGTTCTTCATATTGGGGACTTTCGATCATATGTTCTATAGTATAAGGAGCGCTTTTTATGGCCATCCAATATAATTCTGTAGTTCGTAGTTCTTTTGGAATATATTCAAATGCATATCCAGAATTTTTAAGTGCAGTCAGGCAAATTTCTTTTGTTCTTAAATGCGGAGGAACATGTCGCAAAGCTTCGCCAAAGTCGGAAACCGCGATGAGGCACATTTCTTCCGTCTTGAGATCTTCCGGAACATTCTCCAAATCTGTTACATATTTTTTGACTGCTATTAGACATATTTCTTTCGTTTTGTATTTTTCGGGTATAATTTTCAGAACCAAGTAGTCATTTTTTATCGCGGCTTCACGGCACAATTCAAAAGTTCGCATTTCTTCGGGAACATAGTATAAAGCAGAACCGCTGTTTTGAACTGCCTTTAAACACATTTCATAAGTTATATGCCTTTTGGGTATGTATCGCAAAACTCTACCATTCAGTGACGCCGCTGCCAAATAGAAATCGGGAGTTCCAAACGTTTGAGGCACAAACGGAAATGCATCTTCGTCATTTTCAATAGCGGCTAAACAAATATATTCAGATTGCTTTTCTGGATGGATTTTTCCCAAAGATTGGCCGTGTTGTCGAACAGCGATAAGACATATTTTCGTATTTTGTTTTTCTTTTGGAACATCCCCTATTCGCCAACAATCTTTCTCAATTGCTGCGTAACATAATTTTAGGCTTCGTTTTTTTATCGGAATTTCATCCAGACAACCGTTTTCCTTGACAGCTTCCATACATAACTCATCCGTCAGAAACTTTTCCGGCACGAATCTCACGGCCGAACCAGAATTTCGGACCGCTGTGACACACAGTTTTTGTGTCCGCATTTCTTCTGGGATATTGTTTAATTCGTCCCAGTGCCCTTGGAGAACAGTCATAAATAATTCTTCTGTAAAAAATTTAGGATGCAGCGTGGTCAAATAGTTATGTGTTATTGCTGCATATGCTAAATGCTCAAAATAATCTCTGCCTTCCTCAGGATTGAATCCGTAAGATTCCAATTCTGGTTTTTTCGCTGCGGTCCAAAACCAATCGACATCTCGAATAAATGCGGCAACATAAAGTAATATGCGTGGATCATACAAACCTTTGGTTAAAAAGGCGTTCCATGGCGTCTGAGTCGGACTACCTAACCCGCTGAGGACTATTGAAAGCATTATATAAAAAGAAGATCGCAAGCATTAAATTCAAATTTAGCAAATTTAATAACAGAAATTCTCATTGAAGAACGCCGCTATGTGAAGAAAAAGTCGAGGGTCATAAAGGCCTTTTGTTAGAAAATCTGACCACGGTCCGCACTGACCAGACAAACCATTAACAATGACAAAATCCAATTTCATACAATTGAAATCATGAATGTTGATTGATTCGGCCGATAATTTCGTTTCTGGGTCGTCATCATTATTGACAGTAGGAACTAAATAATCGTCCAAATCACGATCTATATCGAAGTTTATATGCTCAATATTTATTTTTTCGTCTTCTAACCAAAAATAAACGCGGTTTGCACCAATGTGAACTTTTTCTTTTAGAATCACTTCCCTGCCACTGACCTGTAAAGCAAACCTAATTGAATGATTTTGTCGGTTTTTTCCTATTTCCAAAGCCGCCAAAACACTGTATCCAGAAATTTCCAAACACAAGAAAGGCAGGTGTAAAAAATTACGCGCGTCTTCTCTCGGGATAATTTCCGGAACGAAAAGTATCCATCTGTCCTGATCTTTTCTGAATCGGAGATAATTATGAGGTGAAATGTAGTATGATACATTACTAATATTCAGTTTCACCAAACACAGTTTCACTAGTTTTTCATTGCGCCCATATTGATCAGAAATTGAAATATCAACTTTTTGTTTTGATTGTCCGAAAAGTTCGATCAGACGTGGTAATTTTTCATTGGTATGATGAAAGCAAAATGTAACGTCTTCTTTGTAACGTTTGAATATAAAACTGATAGTATAAAAATCATTAAAAGTAATAGAAGTATCTAATCCAGATTTCAAAAGTATCTTGATTGCTTCTTCCATTTTAATATTCAAAAAAAATCAAATTTGGCCAATTTACATAGGTTTCGCTTCTTTATATTTTAATGAATCAAACATAAATACAATCAAAGCTAAGCACGCGAAACAACACACAAAGTAAAATTTAGTAATATTATCATAATGAAATTCTTTGCAATGTAATTTTTCGTCATGACATTCCAAAGTTTTAATATCAAAACAATCCTTCGAACATTTCATTGCTTCGCAGAGTTCGGGAATTGTATTACAATAAAATCCTTGACAATTGCAATTCATGTTACAATCATGTCCGACTGATTCAAATGGAACATATGGATATAATTTAATTAAAATGCCGATAAATATAACAATTAAAGCTGATAAAATATAAATTTGTCGTTTTTCTTCATTAGTGAAAGTTGTTGGTAATTCCCTTTTGCAATACATACAATGTATTTTATGTCGATCATTCATTTTACACCAACACCAGGAACAGTAAACCATTTTGCATGGATCGCCGCACTTGACCACCTTTAAACCCGCAGTCGAGTCATAACAAACAGCACAACTCATTTTCTACAATAGATAAAATTCAAATTTAAGACAAAAAAATTAAACGGGATAGTAAAACAACTGAGAACTGCCTTTCATTTTAGCTTGAACTTTGTCGCGAAAAGCCCCATCACCGAAAACAATATAATTTTTTCCTTCCTTGAAACGTATGGTAAGTTTTTCTTCCATTAAATTCTGTTGCAAAATTTGATAATTTTCAATACCATTATCTTCGCAGTGTTCCATAACAGCATCCCAAGATGATTTTGTTTTATATGTAGTTAATTCACTACTAATCACGAGTTTTTTATTAGGATAACGGCTTTTAATTTCTTCAAATAATGGGTCGAGGTATTTTTTGTTCGTTTTTGGACAATCAGGATACCATGCAGCACGAAATTCCCACAATGACGAATTTTTTGCTGGTATTGTTTCACATAATGTCAAGAGTTTTTGTTTAGGGGTTTCTGCAATTTGGGTATTTGGATTTTTTTTCAATTCTTTAAAGTCTTTAGCACTGAGGTAATCTCTCGGAGTAAGATAAAAGTAACATATCACACACACTTTATCCTTACGTTCTATAGTTTCATATTTGACATCATTAACATCGTCAAATGCAAATGCCCTCTTTTATTGAGATTTAAAAAATTCAATTTTGTTAGTTCAGTTGTTATTGAACACGGGTTTTCTGTTCTTTGACGAGTTTTTCATATTCATCAAATGCATTCTTAAAATTGTCAGTCACTTCTGGCAAATGTTCTTTTGCAAGTTGATTTCCCTTTTTAATTTCCTCAAGCGTAAATTCCAAATCGATTTGTCGTCGTTTAGCTTCAAATTCGGCCACGCAAATACGCTTTTGAAGATCGAAATCATACACAGGCAAAAGTTTATCAAGATTTTGTTGGGTAGTTTTATATTCCTGTTCGGTAGCATAACTTTTAAGTATTTGATTTTGACGATCTAATTTGTTTAAGTTTTCCTTTGTATATTCATATTCCAATTTTGCTTTACGCCATCTACAAAGAGCATCAATAAACTTTGTGTCGTTGAGGGAAAAGACAAATTTCTTCTCTGGTTCTTCCGCGTTGATTTTTTGCGACTTCATGTTTAAAGCGCAAAATCCGACTAACAGCGCAGCACACCTATACATCTTTGATGAATAAAAAAATTCAAATTTTAACATGGCTCAGTTGCCATCTGGCCGATTGCAACACGGACAAAAGCAAATACAGGACGCAGCAAGAGAAATAACTATGGTTAACGACCAAGTGATGAAAGCAACGACGTAAATGCCGACCTGATATACCATAGCATTTGATAACGTATCAATCAGCTGTTTTTGTTTACCTTCGATGTCTTCCGATTTCGAATGAAGTTTGTTGAATTCGATTATGCCGAATATAGCCCAAAACAAATGAACCAATAAAAGTATTCCCATAGTCCATTCGAGGACATTCAAATACTTGTCTTTGACATATTCTTCGGCGGCTTTACAAAACATTACTGCGTTGAACAAAAATACCAACCAAATAAACCCAGAAATTATGGCGCAAAAACTCGGAAACACACTTACGTTAAAATCATAATCGTCACTAAGTTCTTTAATTAACGGTAGAGTTGCGTATGGATAAAACACAGCCATAAACAAACCATAACAACAATAAGAAATCACAATAGAACCGATAAAGCAAAGATGACAATTATGTTCCAAAACTGATTGCCATCGCGCTAATGCCTCATATTCTCTTTCAATTGGCAAATACATTGCTGTTTATTTGAATCAAAAAAATCATTTTTTTATAAAGTTAAAATAACATTTGTGTGTTTGTTTACGAAGCAGTCGATTATTAAAAAAAATTGAATTTTATAAATTAAGAGTTATAACGATGGAGCAGAAATATACAAATCTAGAAACAGTAAATGTTAAATTACTAAAAGACACAAGATATAAACTTGACTTATGGATCTTTTGTTGTAGTGTCGTTATTTTATTTGCAATTTATGCTGCTGAATCTTACATGATTGATATTACTCAATATCCGATAAAATACAAATGTCAAAATGGCCACTTCGATTGTGCAAAAAATCGCAAAACTTGCAATGATTTATCTTGTAATTATTGCATCTTTAAGCCTGAATATCGTGCCACAGAATGTCGATCGCCTATGAGTGTGTGGCATGAATCGCCAAAAACAGTGACTGAATATTGGTTTAATACCGTGAAAATCGTTATTTCTATTATTGGGATTACGGCATTTATTGGAATTTTATCAAATAATACGGATGAAAATGACTACATTGACATTTCTAACGGAAAACTAATTAGCTTTAAAACTGGGCGCGATTTCCCTGATGACATAAAATTAGAGATGAAAAAAATCTTATCAACCGAATTAAGGAAATCAGCAAGTTCGGGTGGAAAATGGACATCAATTTTAGTTTTCATAAGTTTAATAAAACTTACTTTGTTTTTAGTTACTCTTTCTTTAAGTTTCATAAACTTATTTGAGAAAAGATGTCCGGAAAATTATGTCGATTGTTATCAAAATTTGAACTGTGAGCCTCAAAATTGTAAAGGTTGTTTAACATTCCAAAATGAAGTATTTAAATGCATGGAAGCTAAGCAATTATTTGAATCCGCTCCTGTTTGGTATGCTTTGCTTTTTAACCTAATGATCATTGGCGTTTATTTGTTAAATTGTGTGTTAATTATCAAAAAAAATGATTTTAAGAAAAAATACAAAGAATTTTATGAAGTTACTGGACTTGCCGATGAATTTAAAAATGATGCTGAAATTTGTATTAGAAACATCGACTACTAAGTATTTAATGAAGGACTGTTTATTTTTTTTGACTTTACTTTTAGTATTATTAATGTTACTACTATAAGAACTAAAATTAAAATAAAAACCCACCACGGTATACTTATCTTCTGTTCCTTTTCTTTTGAAGTAATATCGGTTTGATTAGATTGACTTGATTGAGTGGTTTGACTGGTTTGGCTTGATTGATTAGATTGACTTGATTGAATAGATTGACTGGATTGTTCTGTCTGTAAAGTTTTCGTCATAGTTTGTAATTCTTGCGTGGTAGCTTCGGGGCAGGGCGTCGAGCATTTACGCGTTTCTTCTGTTTGTCCTTCAAGATGTTTGCCATTATAGAGTGGCGGCATATATTTACGCGTTCTTTTTTGACTACCTTCACCACATTTAATGTTCTGAAGAAAACAATCTGACCATTCCGACCAATCAGTAAAATAACCATCTTGACTACAAGAAAGGTATTCTATGTTTTCGCCATCACATATTCCTAGCTCACATTCTCTTTTTCTTGTTTTTTGCCCTGTATTTGCATCGCAATCGGACCATTGTGACCACTCTGACCATTTAGAATTACTAAGATTAATTGTATAAACTTTATTTATGAATGTCACCGTTCCTTCCGCTTCATCGATAGTCAATTCTATTCCAGTAATTGCCGTGTTGCGTGGATAAAGTTCGGTCTTTTCCCTTACCATTTCACCTTTTGGAAAAGTTACTTTTGATGTATTGCTGAATTCAGAAATAACTTGTCTTCCTTGTTTCATACCAATAATGCTAACAGCTGTGCAATAAAACTTATTATCATTTTTGTTTTTGTAATTGACAAATTCAATTTGAGTGACATACTCCATTACAGAATCTGCAGGTTCAAATGTATCTGAAAATCTTGCATCAGTTTTAATTTGATAAGTTGACTTATAATAACTAGTTCCATAAGATAACGGATGTAACTTAACTATAAGTGGATAACTTTTTTTGTAATAATGTAAGTGTAATTTATCTATGATATGTTCATCTATTGTGGCAAAAACATCAACAGCAACAATATGGGCAGATGGATCATCATGCCAATTCACGGGGAATGGATATTTAGTCATGGCTATATTATCTTCTTTAAATTTAAATTTCCAAATTATAAACTCTAGTCTGTTATGTTTGAGCGGTAACCGTAGGTTATTCAAATATAAAATATATGACTTATTTGATGTGTTAAGATTGAACCAATTACTTTTGTGTGGATTAAGTTCTGGCATGTCATGGCATAGATTTTTGACTTATGGTTTATACGATCCTCGATTATTCCTTTGGATAGCTAACTTTCTTTTATGAAACTTTTGTTAAGAATTTCTTGAATAGATTTGTTAAGAATTTCTTAATGAAACTTTTATTGATGTAAAGTTTTTGAGAATTTCTTGAATAGATGTGTTAAGAATTTCT
>JACCDZ011063907.1_pt1 | contig 29821 bp, 20 predicted proteins | sample 7449551 | NCBI WGS metagenome assembly JACCDZ01 (sample SAMN15323452, study PRJNA562643) | freshwater metagenome | isolation source: river surface water | place: USA:Blue River Watershed | collected 2017-08-18 | reverse complement strand
TAAAATTAATTACAATAAAAATGGCAGTTTTAGCAAAAATTAGAAAACGTTCCGCATTATTAATTGGTGCAATTGCACTTGCTTTATTTGCATTTATCATTCAAGATTTGATAGGTAAAGGTGGTATAGGACAAGATTCAAAAGATGTAGGGACTGTAAATGACAAAGATATTTCGTTTGAAGACTTTAGAGTTAAAGTAAGTAATGTAGAAAAAAGTGGTCAAGGAATTACAGCTACTCAAGCTGCAAACCAAGTTTGGGATCAAGAAGTTTCAATTGCTTTATTAACTTCAGAGTTTGAAAAATTAGGTTTGAGAGCCGGAGAAAAACACTTAATTGAAGTGTTGAAAGCGGATCAAAATATTGGTAGTAATCCTTTGTTTTTAAATGCAGCTGGATTATTTGACTTAGCTAAATTCAAAGAATATTTCAAAGCTAATCCTGAACAAGCTCAATTCTTACAAGAGAGAGAAAAATCAGCAGAATTAAACGCTAAATTTCAAATGTACAGTACTTTGGTAAAAGCAGGTTTATATACTACTGAAGCTGAAGGGAAATTGAAATATGAAATGGAAGCTAACAAAGTGAACTTTGCTTACGTTGCTGGTTTATATTCTACTATCAAAGACAGTCAAGTTAAAGTTACTGATGCTGAGATTGTAGATTTCATGAAGAAAAACGAGAAAAAATACAAAGCAGACGAATCGAGAGAAATTGAGTACGTTTTATTAGAAGACAAAGCATCTGCACAAGATGAAGCTGATGTGAAAGCAAAAATTACAGCTTTATTATCGGGTAGTGTTGTATACAATCAAAAAACAGCTAAGAATGATACTGTTGCAGGTTTTAGAACTGCAGCTAATGCAATAGACTTTGTAAACTCAAACTCAGATGTTCCTTACGATTCATCTTATGTAGCTAAAAAAGATTTACCAGCAGTTGATGCAGATCAATTATTCAACTTAGCTCCAGGAGCTGTGTATGGTCCATACAAATTTGGAAATTATTATTGTATCTCTAAATCTTTTGGTAAAAGAGCTGGAGTAAATGCTAAAGCAAGTCATATCTTAATTAGTTATGAAGGTACTCAAGTTCCAAACAAAAGAGAACAAAGAACCAAAGAACAAGCTTTGGCAAAAGCACAAGCAATCTTAGCGCAAGTAAACGCAAATCCAGATAGTTTCATGATGTTAGCATTTTCTAACTCAGATGATTCTTCTGCGCAACAAGGTGGTGATTTAGGTTATTTTGGTCCAAACGCAATGGTAAAACCATTTAATGATTTCGTTTTTGGTAATCCAATTGGAAAAGTTGGTTTAGTAGAAACACCTTTTGGATTCCATATTATTAGAGTAACTGATAAACAAGATGGTGTTCGTTTGGCTACTGTAGCTCAAAAAGTAGAGCCATCTGAAGCTACTTCTGATAAAATCTTTACACAAGCTACTCAGTTTGAAATGGATGCTGCTAACAAGGATTTTGCTAAATTGGCAAAAGATATGAAAGTAACAGTTGCAGAACCGGTTACAGTAACTGGGATGCAAGAAAGTTTCGCTAATTTAGGAAATCAAAGAGCGATCATTACATGGGCTTTTGGAGAAGGTTCTGCAGTTGGTTCAATCAAACGATTCGAATTGCCTAATATTGGTCACGTAATTGCTAGAGTAAAATCTATTGATAATTCAGGTTTAGCACCAGTTTCTCAAGCTAGAGCGTATGTAGAGCCAATTCTTAAAAACAAGAAAAAAGCAGAGTTAATCAAAGCTAAGATGACAGGTTCATCATTGGAAGCAATTGCCAAAGCTACAGGTTCTAAAGTAGAGCAAGCAGCTAACATTACTATGGAAAATCCTGTATTTGGTTTAGTAGGAGCAGAACCAAAAGTAGTTGGAAATGCATTTGCATTAGCAGCTAATAAAGTATCTGCGCCAATTGAAGGTGTTACTGGAGTGTATGTTGTAAAAAACAACAGTACTGTAAAAGCACCAGCTTTGAAAAACCACGCAGCGTATGTGGCTAAATTGAAACAACAAACTGCAGGTGATGCTGGAAGAATTCTTCCTGCTTTAAAAGCAAATGCTACTATTGAAGACAACAGAAGCAAGTTTTTTTAATAAACACTTCCACTTTATATAAAAAAAGCCAAGACGAAAGTCTTGGCTTTTTTTATGTTTTAAATTTAATTCGATCAAAATTACAAAATCATTTCTCCATAAGGAATTACCGTTTCGTATCCTTTGGCAACAAAATACGGTTTTGGATTTTCTTTGGAAATGACCATAACAAAATCGCCTCCCCAAGCGCCTAAACTTTTTACAGTGCCATCAAAATCTGGAAATAAAGTGTTTTTTACTGTTTCTGTTTTTAGAATATCACTTAAAACAGTTTCGTGTTGGTTTAGTGATTGGGTAAATAAATCTAGATCTTTCGCCTCAATGATATCCTTAGTCAATTCATTAATCGTAGCGATATAGTTGGATAATTGTGAAGTCTTGTTCGTATGGTAGTCGGCTATGGCTGATTTGCTATTGCGCTTTTGGTTCAAATACACAAAATAGAGGTTTTGGGTAAATTCAGGTTCGAAAATCACTTTTTCTACTATTGGCTTACCATTTGATAAAACGTAAGTAATAGGGCTGTTATTTTGTGCACAGGCAATATCGTACCCACTACCGCCAAAACTTTGATGAAGCAATTCAAAGGTATCAATTTGAAACCATTGCGCAATGTTATTAATCAAAGTAGAGGAGGTGCCCAATCCCCAATTTCTTGGAAAACTCAATTGGGTGGTAATAGTAAATCCTTCCGAATGAGAAAGTACATTGGGATTCATAGTATAGGCAACTTGCAAAATTTTGATTAATGTTGCTTTTACGGATTCGGTTGAGTTGCTGTTTGATTCTTTTATTTCTTGAAATGTAATTTGATCTTCAAACCAAATACTTCCATCAGCATCATAACTTTTCCAGTTTAGATTCCCACTATTAGTGTCTTCTACAATGAGATTTTGTCCCATTTTGGTAGGCAAAGCCAATCCTTTGGCGCCATCCAAAATAAGGTATTCCCCCGTGATTAATAATTTGCCGTTACTGTAGAAGGTTTGTTGCATTCGAATTAGTTTCTCAGTTGTTTCATCAAATCAACCACAGCGCTGTGTGAAACCGTTTGATGTTTGAAATGATTTCGTACCACAATTCGTTCTTCTTCTGTAGCGTCGAATTGGTTCAAAATATTATTCAAGTGCATTTTCATATGTCCGTCTTGAATTCCTGTTGTAGTTAAGGAACGCAATGCGGCGAAGTTTTGGGCTAGACCCGCTACGGCTACAATTTGCATTAATTCTTGAGCGGAAGGTTTTTCGAGCATTTCCAAAGATAATTTCACCAATGGATGTAGCGAAGTCAACCCGCCTACAGTTCCTAAAGCCAATGGAATTTCCATCCAAAAATTAAAAACACCATTTTCTATTTTAGCATGCGATAAACTCGAATACTGTCCGTTGCGAGATGCATACGCGTGAACTCCCGCTTCGATAGCTCTAAAATCATTTCCGGTTGCCAAAACTACCGCGTCAACGCCATTCATAATCCCTTTGTTGTGGGTTACTGCACGGAAAGGTTCTACTTCGGCAATACGAACAGCTTGAACAAATTTCTCTGCAAACTCTTGCGGATTCGGGATGTGTTTTTCTTCTAAGTCGGCAATAGGACACGAAACTTCGGCACGAACTAAGCAATTGGGAACGTAATTGGACAAAATGCTCATTACGATTTGGATGTCTTTTTCTGTTTCCGAAAAGAGTTCGTATTCGTTTGATTTTGCTTTCAATGTTTTGGCAAATTGCTCCAAACACGAATTAATGAAATTCGCTCCCATACTATCCTTAGTCTCAAAACTTACATGAAGTTGAAAATAGTTGGGAATTAAATCGGTTTTGTCTTTTAAAATAATATCGAGTATTCCGCCGCCACGAGCTTGCATATTTTTTGTGATGCTAGCGGTTTCAGTAAAGAAATCGGTTTTGATTTCCGAAAAGAAAGTGTGTAATTTTTTGGCTTCTCCTTTGAAAATGAAATGAACTTGCCCAATTTTTTCGGTGTCAATTACTGTAGTCGTAAATCCGCCACGAGTGGACCAAAATTTAGCCGCTTTGGAAGCTGCTGCCACTACCGAACTTTCTTCGATGGCCATTGGGATAGTTTTGTATTTTCCGTTGATGAGAAAATTTGGGGCTACACCCAAAGGGATATAAAAATTAGAAATCGTATTTTCGATAAATTCGTCGTGTAGTTTTTGGATTTTTTCATCTGAATTCCAATAGTTTTTCAACAATTGAATTGCATTTTCAGGCGTTGAAAAATAGGTTTTGGCAATCCAATCTATTTTTTCTTCTTTGGATAATTTCGAAAATCCGCTTACGGCTTGGTTCATTCTCAATTGATTATAGTAATTTCAACGCAAAGATACACTTTTCGACCTTTTCTTCCGTAACTCATTGTATGCAATAAATTGAAGTAATTGAAATTGTGTTTAACATTTAACAGGGCAAATGTGAAATAATTGTAATTTTTTCACTAAAATTGGGGTCTGTTATAACCAAATTTAAACTATGAAATCAAACTTATCTTTTGTTCTGTATTTTGTGTTCACAATTGCAGTTTTTGGACAACAAAAAATTACTGTTGAAGAAATTTATTCGGGTGCTTTTAGAGCTAAAGGAATGGACGAATTGCAGTCCATGAAAAACACCAATCAATATACGGTTTTGAATTATGATGCTGCTTCACGTAGTATGCAAATTGACCTTTTTGACTTTGCTACTTTGAAAAAAGTAACTACTTTGATTGATAGTAAAAACTTCCCTGTTTTGGCAGATGGGATTGATAGTTATACATTTTCGCCAGACGAAAAATTAGTTTTAATTGCTAATTCTACCAATCCAATTTTTCGTCATTCGTTTACAGCCGATTATTATTTGTATGATACAACTACAAAAAACATCTCGAAAGTATTCGATTTCCAAGTGCAAGAGCCTACTTTTTCGCCAGATGGTAAAAAGATAGCCTATGCTAGAGAAAACAATTTGTATGTTTACGATATTGCTACTAAACAAACTACTGCCATCACCACAGATGGAAAAAAGAATAGTATCATCAACGGAATCACGGATTGGGTATATGAAGAAGAATTTGCATTTGTTCGCGCATTTGATTGGAGTAAAGACAGTAAAAAAGTAGCGTATATTCGTTTTGACGAAAGCCAAGTTCCAGAATTCTCCATGTCTATTTTCAAAAAAGAGTTGTACCCAACAGTAGAAACGTTTAAATATCCAAAAGCCGGAGAGAAAAATTCAGAAGTGTCGCTGCACATTTATGATGTAGCTTCTAAAGGATCTCAAAAAGTAAATCTTTCTCAATATTCAGATTTTTATATAGCAAGAATGCAATGGACTAATGATGCCAATGTACTTTCGGCTCAGGTGTTGAATCGTCATCAAGATAATTTGGATTTGTTGTTTGTCGATGGAAATTCAGGTGCTACTAAAGTAGTATTGAATGAAAAAGACAAAGCGTATGTTGACGTAACTGATAACTTGACTTTTTTGAAAGACAATAGTTTTATTTGGACAAGCGAAAAAGATGGTTTCAACCATATTTATTTATATGACAAAACCGGTAAATTGAAGAATCAAGTAACCAAAGGCAACTGGGAAATAACCAATTACTATGGTTTTGACGAAAAAAGCAATACTGTTTTTTACCAATCAGTAGAAAACGGCTCGATTAATAGAGATGTGTACAGCATCAACTTGAGCGGAAAAAACAAACTACGTTTGTCTAAAGCTACAGGGACGAATGCGGCGACTTTCAGTCCAAACTTCCAATATTTTATAAATACTTTTTCTAGCGCTACACAACCAACTACGTATACGTTGAATGAAGCAAAAACGGGAGCACAAGTTCAAGTGATTGAGCAAAACGAAGCTTTGGCAACTAAATTAAAAGGATATAATTTACCAGCTAAAGAATTCTTTGTGCTTAAAACAGCTAAAGGAAACGAATTGAACGCTTGGATTTTGAAACCAAAAGATTTTGATCCTGCTAAAAAATATCCTGTTTTTATGTACCAATATTCTGGTCCAGGATCTCAACAAGTAAATAACGATTGGAATTCTAATGATGATTATTGGTTCCAAATGTTAGCGCAACAAGGTTATATCATAGCCTGTGTGGACGGACGCGGAACTGGATTCAAAGGTGCTGCCTTTAAAAAAGTAACTCAAAAAGAATTGGGTAAATACGAAGTAGAAGATCAAATCGATGCTGCAAAAGTAATTGGAAATTACCCATATGTAGATAAAAATAGAATTGGAATTTGGGGTTGGAGTTATGGAGGATTCATGGCGTCTAATTGTCTATTAAAAGGTGCCGATGTTTTTAAAATGGCTATTGCGGTTGCTCCAGTGACTAACTGGCGTTTTTACGATAGTATTTACACAGAACGTTATATGCAAACGCCTCAAGAAAATGCAAGTGGGTATGACGAAAATTCACCAATTAATCACGTCAATAAATTGAAAGGAAAATATTTATTGATTCACGGTTCAGGAGATGATAACGTTCATGTTCAAAATTCAATGCAAATGATTGAAGCTTTGATTCAAGCGAACAAACAATTTGATTCTCAAATTTATCCAGATAAAAACCATGGTATTTATGGAGGTAAAACGAGAATTCAGTTGTTTAACAAAATGACTAATTTTATTAAGGAAAATTTATAAACCAACCAATTAATTACAACCAAAAAATAGATTTATGACAGAAACTCAATCGAAAACAGCGCATCCAAAAGGACTTTGGGTATTGTTTGGAACAGAAATGTGGGAACGATTCAATTTCTACGGAATGCGAACTTTATTAGTATTGTTCCTTGTGAATTCGTTAGTAATGAAAGAAGAAGACGCATCCTTAATTTATGGAGGTTTTTTAGGTCTTTGTTACTTAACCCCTATGTTGGGAGGTTTTATTGCCGATCGTTACTTAGGGAATAGAAACTGTATTATGTTGGGCGGATTGATTATGGCTGTTGGTCAGTTATTGTTGTTTGCCAGTGCTAGTGTTTTTGGTGAAAATTTATCTTTAGCTACTACCATTATGTATGGTGGTTTAGGAGCTATTATTTTTGGTAATGGATTTTTCAAACCGAATATTTCTTCTATGGTAGGGAGTTTGTATCCAAAACAAGAAAAAAATAAATTGGATACTGCCTTTACTATTTTCTACATGGGTATTAATATTGGGGCTTTCTTGGGTCAATCGATATGTCCATTATTAGGAGATGTGAAAGATTCAGCTGGAATTAGAGATATTCATGCATTCAAATGGGGATTCCTTGCTGCTTCTATAGCGATGCTTTTAGGAACTATTTTATTCTACTTTTTGAAAAATAAATATGTGGTTTCACCAGAAGGAAAACCATTAGGAGGATTACCTTCTAAGAATGAAACCTCAGATTATGAAGAAGGAGAAGCGCAAAAAGCTGTTTTTACTCCAACCGCTTTAGCAGTAGCAGTAGCTTGTTTTGTTGGTTTATTCTTGTTATTCCATTTTTCAGTTGATGGTGATAATGTGGTAAAAACAATCATATATCCAATTATTTATGCTAGTGGAATCACGTTGGCTGGATTGATTTTGTCTGATAGTTCGTTGACTAAAATTGAAAGAGATCGAATTTTGGTAATTTATATCGTTTCGTTCTTTATCATTTTCTTTTGGGCGGCTTTTGAACAGGCTGGATCTTCGTTAACTTTTATTGCCGATAATCAAACCGACAGAACTTTTATGTTTGGTTGGCAAATGCCAGCTTCGATGGTGCAAATTTTCAACGGACTTTTTGTTGTGATTTTAGCCGTACCATTTAGTATGTTATGGGACAGATTGAGAGCTAAAGAAAAAGAACCAATTTCGCCTTTCAAACTTGCCTTAGGATTGTTTTTAATCACAGTAAGTTTCTTTATGATTGCTAATCAAGTGAAAGGGTTAGGAACTTCAGGTTTATTAGCGGTTAAATGGTTGATTTTATTGTATTTCTTAAATACTTGTGCTGAGTTGTGTTTGTCGCCAATTGGTTTGTCATTAGTAGGGAAATTATCTCCAAAACGTTTTGCCTCTTTATTGTATGGAGTTTTCTTTTTGTCGAATGCTTCAGGATATGCTTTAGGAGGAACTTTAGGGTCTATCTTGCCAGCAACAGGAGATAAATTTGATAAGGCTAAAGCATTAGGAATTGATTTGCAGCCAATTTTAGATAAAAAAATCACACCCACAGCTGAGCAATTGAAATTGTTAGCTGATAATCAAATCAGTGATCACAATCCAATTTTTGCAGGTTTCGAAATTCACAATCTATTTGAATTTTTTATGGTATTTGTGGTATTGACAGGAATTGCATCTATACTATTATTTGCCTTGACTCCTTTATTGAAAAAAATGATGCATGGTATCCGATAATTTAACCATAGAAAAAATACAAAACTTTGAAGGCAAATACCCCAAGCAATTGTGGTATTTGTTTTTAGTAGAAATGTGGGAACGCTTCTGCTTTTATGGAATGCGTGGTGTTTTAACGTATTTCATGGTCGATCAATTACTATTGAAGGACGAAGCAGCTAATTTACAATACGGCGCCATTCAAGCCTTTGTCTATGCGTTTACATTTATAGGAGGTATTTTTGCCGACAAAATTTTAGGTTTCAAAAAATCCCTATTATTTGGGGGAACAGTAATGATTTTGGGAAATCTCTTAATCGCTTTTTCACCATCAACGCTGTTTTATTATGGTATTGCTTTTTCCATAATTGGAACTGGCTTTTTCAAACCCAATATTTCTTCCATGGTGGGCGAATTATACCACGAAAATGATCATAGACGCGATGCTGGTTATGGGATGTTCTACGCTGGAATTAATGTTGGCGGACTTCTAGGAGGTGCTTTGTGTATTTATTTAGGTAAATATTATTCTTGGCAATGGTGTTTTTTATCGGCAGCTATTGTGATGTTTTTAGGTTTGATTACATTTTTGTTGACCAAAAAACATTTAGGTCCTATTGGCAATTCTCCATTATTGAATTTAACTACAACTAATAGAAAAATCAGAGAAATTGCAGTTTATGTAGGTTCTTTGTTGAGCATTCCATTGATTTTTTTAATGGTAAAAAATACGGATTATACGGACTACTTTATGTACACAATCGGCATAATTGCGATTTTGTATTTTATTGTTGAAACCGTTAATTTGAAAAATATTGCTTTGCAAAAAAAGTTAATTGCAGCGTTCTTATTCATCTTCTTTTACTTCTTATTCAATGCTATTTATGAGCAGAGTGGAGGTTCGTTGTCTCTTTTCGCCAAAGACAATCTGAATGATAGTTTGTTGTTTTTTCATATTGACCCGAATGTAGTCAACAATAGTTCCAATACCTTTTTTGTAATTGTATTCAGTCCGCTTATTGGATTATTATGGTTGTGGTTAGGAAAGAAAAAAATTGAACCGAATACGATTGTGAAATTCGGAATCGGATTTTTATTTCTTGGAGCTTCTTTTTATATTTTTTACCTCACTCGATTTTTTGCTAGCGTCGAAGGAATTGCCTCTCTGAATGTATTTACATTTGCCTATTTGGTTACTACAATTGGTGAATTGTGCTTAGGTCCAATTGGGATGTCAATTATTACTAAACTTTCTCCAAAACGTTTGTTTGGTATGATGATGGGATTATGGTTTTTGGCTAGTGCATTTGGTCAATTGGCTGCAGGTAAATTAGGAGCCGCTATGTCCAATTCAGATACTGGAAATACATTAGTGTCTAAATTACAATCGTATACAGAAGGTTATTATCAATTAGCCATTTATTCTGTTATTGCAGGAGTGTTTTTGCTATTGATTACGCCCTTAGTAAAAAAATTAATGCAGGAAGTTAAATAATTCACTAATTTTGATTTTATAAATAATACAACACAATGAAAAAAATAATTATCACCTTAGTCTTTGTTTTGGGAACGATTTCTCTACAAGCACAAGAATTGTATTGGGAAAGTAATGTGAATAAAGCCATTGAAGTTTCAAAAAAAACCAAAAAACCGATGCTGTTGTTTTTCACAGGAAGTGACTGGTGCGGATGGTGTATTCGTTTGCAAAAGGAAGTTTTGAAAACTCCTGAATTTGCTTCTTGGGCAAAACAAAATGTCGTTTTGGTTGAATTGGATTACCCAAGAGCAAAAGCTCAAACCAACGAAATCAAACAACAAAACGCACAGTTGCAACAAATATTTGGCATTCAAGGCTATCCAACTGTTCATTTTGCAACGGTGACTGAAACCAAAGGGAAAATCAATTTTCAATCTTTAGGAAACACAGGCTATGTAGCCGGTGGACCAACAGCTTGGTTAGGTGTTGCAAATGGTATTTTGAAGAAAAAATAACTGTTTTAATGCAGGATATAAAATCCCTTTTCACTAGTTGAGTGAAAAGGGATTTTTGCTTTTAAGCAAGTTGCATTCCATCGTTTTTGAAGGGATTTGAAATTGGACGCATCAGCAACAATAACTTTTGGACGGCTTATTTGTATAAGTCGTTCCAAATTTATTTTAGGGGACTGCGTGAACACAATGATATCAGTATGCTGTTTTGGATACACACCTGTACTATCTATAATCAAAATACGTTTTCCATTGAAAAAAATAGTGTTTTTTAATTCTTTGGCTGCAGCCAAATGACTAAAATTCGCCACAAGATAAGTGTTGAGTGTATTGTTTTTAACACCGCCTTTTCGGATGCTATCATTGGCGTAAAGTGTAACAGCATTTCCTTTGCGTTCCCCAATTAAGGTGTGTTTCTTGGAATTGAAGACTATCCATTCCTGCTGGGTTGCTACTTTCCATTCATTCCAAATAAACGTAAATTGTAGCAACACAACTGAGATCAAAATAGCAACCAACCGATGAAACTGCGGTTTTTTAAACCAAAGAATGATACTTAAGACTACTGCATAACTACTTAAAAGGAAGGCTAAGGAAAACGGAATGTCTTTAATAATAAATTGTTCTAGCGAAGCAATGGTATGAATGATTTTATCTATAATAAATAAACTCCATTCTAATGCCTTCGATAAGAAAATGGGACTACTATCAAAATAAGCCAATACCATTACCAAAACGCCTAGTCCCATAATGAATCCGGTTAGGGGAATGATTACCAAATTCGTAATAAAAAACAACCCTGGAAACTGATGAAAATAATACAAACTCAAAGGAAGTGTTCCAATTTGTGCCGCGAAAGAAACGCTGAGAATGTCCCAAATGTATTTTGAGATTTTGTTTTTGGGTTTCCAAATGCTAGACAATAATGGATGAAACCATAAAATAAAAAATAACGCTAAATAACTGAGTTGGAATCCTACATCAAATAGGAAAGCGGGTTGCACTAATAAAATGAGTAAAATGGAAACCAACAAAGTGTGGTAAATATTCACGCTTCGACGAAGGTGTTGCCCAATGGCTACAAACGAAAACATGGTTACAGAACGTACTACCGAAGGCGCTAATCCTGCTAATATACCGAACAACCAAAGGGAACATAAAATGATAACCAACTTCAAAAATGAACCTTTCTTGGTGTTAGGAATAGGTTTAAGAATGAATGTGACAAACAATAATAGGAACCCAATATGTAAACCTGAAACGGATAAAATATGAACCGCTCCCGCATATTGGTAGTCCTTACTAATTTCGGGGTCAATGTCTTGTTGTTGTCCAAGAATTAAAGCGACTGCCACATTGAGTTCAGTGGGATTAAAACCATCTTTTGTTAAATTAGTAATAATTGTATTCCGAATTTGGGCAGCATAATACCAAATGTCTTTTTCAATCTGAGAACTTATATTTATGTCAGAATCGTCAACGTACAACTGACCATAAATTTGTTTGTTTTTCAGGTAACTGCCATAATCAAATTGATCGGGGTTTTTCGGCGTGCTATTAGGATATAGGCTGCTTTGAATTTGGAGTCGGTTGCCAATGATAAAGGAGTGGTGTAAACTGTCTTTTTTTATATTGAGTACAATTTTTCCTGAGCAGATTGTTGTGTCAATTTTTTGGACCATTGCAATATACCGCTGACTAGAAACACTGCTTTTTAATTTTTCGCGTAAGACTAAATTGAAGGTATGTGTTTGCTCAAATACAGAATCAATTTGCGTAAAATGATTTTTTTGGTAGGTCGCGGTATGAATTGTTTGCGAACCTATTCCAATTCCGAATGCTGTGATGTAAACGCTGATTCCAAAAATACGAACTAGGTTAGACTTTTTGGTACTCCAAAAATAAACACTACCCAATAATAGGGCAGTTACAAATAGGTAGGTGAACACAAGATTGGGACTCGGTTGGAAATAATAAGCAAACACGATGCCTATTATAAAAACCAATGTAACTCTTGCTAGGGGGAATTGCAAAACTTTCATGTTACTAAAATACAAAATTTTAAAAACGAAATGGATAAAAATAAAAAAGCTTCCAGTCTTAAAAGGAGGGAAGCTTTGTAATCTTAACTATAAATAACTATTTCAAGTCTGAAACTATCAATTGCGCGGTTTTTTGACTAGCACCAATTCCTCCGAGTTTTTGTTCCAATTGGTCGTATTGTGCTAAAAGGTGACTGCGGTGGTCGCCTTCCAGAATTTTGGTTAATTCTTCTTTGATACGCTGGGTTGTGCAATCGTCTTGAATTAATTCGGTTACCACTTCTTGATCCATAATTAAGTTCACTAAAGAAATGTATTTCAACGTAATGATGCGCTTGGCAATTTGGTAAGAAGCCCAACTTCCTTTGTAGCACACTACTTCGGGAACTTTAAAAAGGGCGGTCTCTAAAGTTGCCGTTCCAGAGGTCACTAAAGCAGCAGTCGCAATTTGCAACAACGAATAGGTTTTATTGGAAATGAATTTGATGTTGTCATTGGTAATGAATTTTTCGTAAAAAGAAAATTCTTGACTTGGCGCACCCGCAATCACAAATTGGTAGTTTGGAAAATCTTGAACCACGCTTAACATCACAGAAAGCATTTTGGTTATTTCTTGTTGGCGGCTTCCCGGCAAAATAGCAATAATGGGTTGGTCGTTCAGATTGTTTTCTTTTCTAAAAAGAGTATCGTCAACTTTGGACTGGTTTTGAATCGCATCAATCAATGGATGTCCCACAAAGTGAACAGGGTAGTGGTGTTTGTTTTCGTAAAACTCTTTTTCGAAAGGTAAAATGACATACATCTGGTCTACATCGCGCTGAATGTCAGTAATTCTGTTTTCTTTCCAAGCCCAAATTTGAGGCGATATATAATAATGTGTTTTGATGCCTAAAGTTTTAGCCCATTTGGCAATACGCAAGTTGAATCCTGGATAATCTATAAAAACAATTACATCGGGTTGGAACTCCAAAATGTCTTTTTTGGCAATTGTAATGTTGTTTAAAATGGTTTTTAAATTGAACAGTACTTCAACAAATCCCATAAAGGCAAGTTCTTTGTAATGTTTTACCAACGTCCCGCCAACAGTCTGCATCAAATCGCCTCCCCAAAAACGAATCTCGGCTTTTGCATCTTCCTTATACAAAGCTTTCATTAAGTTGGCTCCGTGTAAATCACCTGAGGCCTCTCCTGCTATAATGTAATATTTCATGTTTTTTATTGCGTATTTTTCTGAAATTTATACAAATAAAGTAAATATTGTAAGTACGATAACGGCCAAAATAACTCCTCTAGCCATAAACTCTTTGTCTGATTTTAGCATTACCCAAAAAACGATTAAATCCAATACCGTTCCTAATGTAATAATCTTGCCTAGTTTACCATCGGCCTGTAACAATTCGACTCCTACAATAAACGAATATTTAGTAAATAGGAGTATGAAAAGAAAACAACCCAATAAGGAAGTAATTATTCCAATAATGAATCCAATAAGCAGGTCGATTTTGTTTTTCAAGAGGGAATCAAATTAATGTTAATACTTAAAAATAATAAACAAAGAAAAACAAAAAATGCCAACTTCATCTATTTAATCTTTGGCAAAAAGAACAATTTTATATCTTTAACAAAAAATTAAGCACGACCTACTATTGTAAAACTAACTTTTGCTGTAATTTAGACAAAAAACTGGATGAATACCATTATGAACTTTATGAAAAGAAATTATAAACTACTTTTAGTAGTCACTTTTGTATCCTTATCCCTTGTTGCATTTAAATCAAATTTTGTTACAACTTCTGATCCAGAGAAAGACAAGTTACTAATTGAATTATTGACATTTGTTTTGGAAAAAGGACATTACAATCCTGCAACAATGGATGATGAATTTTCTAAAGGAGTTTACAAAGATTATATTGAGGCTTTAGATCCATCCAAACGATTTTTTCTTCAAGCTGATATTGATGAGTTTTCAAAATATGAGTTGGAATTAGATGATCAATTATTAAATAAAGATTTAACTTTTTTTGATCTGACGTATACGCGTTTAATGCAACGTATAGATGAAAGCAAATCTATTTATAAATCTATTTTAAATAAGCCATTTGATTATAAAGTCGACGAATCTTTCACTACAGATTACGAAAAAATGCCGTATGCTAAAAACACAACGGAATTGAATGAAAGATGGCGTAAGCAGATAAAATTGTCTACTTTATCTTCATTAGTTGATCGACTTGAGATTCAAGAAAGCAACGGAAAAATTGACAAAGAATTAAAAGAAGCAGCAGCACCAATCAATTCTGATGGAGGTTTCCAAGATGCAGGTGTTGAAACAAAAAAAGAGAATAGTACCGAAAAAGGGAAGCTTAAAACTTTTGATGAACTTGAAAAAGAAACGAGAGAGAGTTCGTTAAAATCATTGGACGAATATTTTGGATTTATAAAAGATTTGACTCGAAACGATTATTTTTCAGTCTATTTAAATTCAGTAACTGGACGTTTTGATCCACATACAAACTATTTAGCACCCGAAGAAAAAGAGCGCTTTGATGTAAGTATGAGTGGTAAGCTAGAAGGAATTGGGGCACGCTTGCAAAAGAAAAATGATTACACCGAGATTTCAGAGTTAATTTCAGGAGGTCCTGCTTGGAGAGGAAAACAATTGGAAGCCGGAGATATCGTTATTAAAGTGGGCCAAGCTGATCAAGAACCAATTGATGTTGTAGGCATGCGATTGGATGATGTAGTGAAGAAAATTAAAGGTGCAAAAGGAACTGAAGTTAGATTAACTGTAAAGAAAGTTGACGGAACTATTAAAGTAATTTCAATTATTAGAGATATTGTTGAAATTGAAGAAACATATGCTAAATCAAGTGTTGTAGAGAAAAATGGATTAAAATATGGGGTGATTTACCTTCCAAAATTTTATATTGATTTTGAAAATAGAGATGGTAGAGATGCTGGTAAAGACATTGCATTAGAAGTAGCTCGCTTAAAAAAAGAAGGAGTAAGTGGGATTGCACTAGATGTTCGTGATGACGGTGGTGGTTCTTTATCTACTGTTGTTGATATTGCAGGGCTATTTATTGAAGAAGGTCCAATAGTACAAATTAAGTCAGCAGGTAAAAGAAAAGAAGTGTTGTATGATAGAGATAAAAAAATTGAGTGGGATGGCCCGTTAGTCATCATGGTAAATAGTTTTTCTGCTTCCGCATCTGAAATTTTAGCTGCGGCTATACAAGATTATAAACGTGGAATTATCATTGGTAGTAAGCAAACTTATGGAAAAGGAACCGTTCAAAATGTAATTGATTTAAACCAATTTGTTAGAAGTAGTTCAGTCGGTGATTTAGGGGCTTTAAAGACTACAACTCAAAAATTTTATAGAATTAATGGTGGTTCAACACAGTTAGAAGGTGTTAGTAGTGATGTTGTAATGCCGGATCGTTATGCTTATCTAAAAATGGGAGAACGTGATATGCATAATGCTATGCCTTGGGATAAAATTGATCCAGCTCAATATGGTGTTTGGAATAATTCGAAAAATTTTAATCAAGCCATTGTTAATAGTAAAAACAGAATTGCACAAAACCAACAGTTTCAATTGGTGGAAGATAATGCAAAATGGATTGATAGTAGAAGTAATGACTATGTATACAGTTTGAATATTGATAAATTTAAATTGGCTCAAAAACAAATTGAAGAGAAAGCAAAAAAATACAAACCTTTGCAGAATTATAAAAACAGTTATAAATTCAAATCATTGCCATACGAAATAGAGGCAATTACTAAAGACGCTACACTTAAAGAGAAAAGGGAACGTTGGCATGAACAGCTTTCAAAAGACATATATGTAGAGGAAGCCTTGAATGTATTAGAAGATTTGCAATCCAAAACATTGGTTAAAAAACCAATCCAATCAAAAATTAAATCGGATAATTTAGTAAAGTCATAAACGAATTTACATACAAAGAAAAGGCCTCCATTTGGAGGTCTTTTCTTTGTATAAATATATTAATTACCAATTACCATTCATTGACTTTATTGGCATCCATTTTTAAGAAAATAAAGAGCAAAATTGTAAAACCCCATAAACCAGATCCTCCATAAGAAAAGAAAGGTAATGGCACTCCTATCGTTGGGAATATACCTACTACCATCGCAATATTAACAAAAAAGTGGATGAATAATATTCCAGCTACACAATACCCATAAACACGACTGAATTTTGTTTTTTGTCTTTCAGCTAGGTAAATAATTCGAAGTAATAAGGTTACAAAAAGAGCAATGACAATTAGCGAACCCAAAAACCCCCATTCTTCACCAACTGTAGTGAAAATATAATCAGTATGTTGTTCTGGAACGAAACCTCCTTTAGTTTGAGTCCCTTCGAGGAATCCTTTTCCAAAAAAACCTCCTGAACCAATTGCAATTTCAGATTGATTGGTGTTGTAACCTATACCTTTCATGTCGACAGTTTTTCCAAGTAAAATATTAAAACGATCACGATGATGCTGTTTAAAAACATTGGTAAAAACATAATTCACAGATAAAACAAATCCGGAAATTAAAGCAAATATAATTCCGCTGAGTACAATATTGCGATCAGCTAAACGAGATTTAATATGAACAATTACAATAACAAATAGTGCTAAAAGAATTACATATTGCGGTTGTAAAAGTAAAGTGAGTACAAATAATATAATTGCTGAAAATCCAGTCCATATATACCAAGAAGGAAGTCCTTCGCGGTATAAAACTAAAAAGAAAGCACTATAAATTAATGCACTACCAGGGTCCGGTTGAGGTAAGATTAATAATACGGGTAAAAAGACAATGGCTAATGCTTGAATTTGTCTGTTGGTAAACGAAAGATTAATCTGGGTATCACTCAAATATTTAGCCAAAGCTAAAGCTGTAGCAGCTTTTGCAAATTCTGAAGGTTGTAAAGTAAAACTACCAAATCCATACCAACAACGTTGTCCTGCTATTGTTTTTCCAAAAGCAAAAAGCCCAATAAGTGAAAGCAAAGAAACACCATAAATAATTGAGGCGTATTTTTCATAAAACTTTCCGTCAACAAAAAGAACGATGAATATTAGTGGGATGGTAAGTGCGATAAATAAAAATTGCTTTTCAGAAGTACCCTCCATAGAAGATAATGAAGAAGAATAAATATTCAACCATCCGAGTAAGACAAGTAGACCATAAATTACTACGGAACTCCAGTCAATATTATTAGTTATACTTTGGTTTTTCATTCTTAACGTGTAACTTTTTTAATAGATTTAACCGTGTCTTTATTAATTATTGAAGGTGTAGTTTTACTTTGAACAATGGAGTCTTGTTTTCTCATCTCTCTTTTTACAGTTTCTGAAAGTCCTCCTAATTTAGCGTATTGACCTTGTAAACTTCTACTTAATATTCTAGTCTCTAAGTCAGTTCTTGTTATCTTCTTTCTTAGGTATTTTTCAATCATTAAACTGGCAATTGGACCTGCTATGGTTGCGCCATAACCTCCGTTTTCAACCATTACTGCAATGGCGATTTTCGGATTATTTTTAGGAGCAAATGCTACAAATATCGAGTGGTCTTCGAGTTGCGTTCTTACTCCTCCAATTTTTGCAAAATTTTCAGCGGTACCCGTTTTTCCACAAATATCAATTCCTTCTACTTTAAGATGGTAGGCCGTTCCTAAATTGTACACATCAAATAATCCGTCAATAATTGGTTTAAAATATTTTTGGTTAATTGTGGTAACGTGTTTGGTTGTGAATTTTTTGTCAATAGGTTTTCCTTCTATTTTCTTAATGATGTGAGGCGTGTAATAGTATCCTTTATTGGCAATTGTAGCCATCATATTGGCTAATTGGATTGGTGTCATCAAAACTTCACCTTGACCAATAGCATTGGATACAATGGCAGTACTTCTCCAGCCACCATTTGGATAAATTCGTTTGTAGGTTTTAGAGTCTGGGATATTTCCTTTTCTTCCTGTTGGCAAATCATAACCCATAAATTGACCTAAACCAAAGCTTTTAACGTGTTTACTCCATACATCAACCGCGTAGCCGGGCTTGACATATTTATTAATAGTTTTCATGTAGGATGTCCCGAAAAATGCATTACAGGATTCATAAATACCTCTATGTAATTGCAGCATTCCTCCATGACAGTGACATCTCATAAAACGGCCTCTTGCATAGCTAAACCCATGATGACATGCTACGCTGGTTTGCTCATTGATTACACCCTCTTGAAGCGCAACTAAACCAGTTAAGATTTTAAAAGGTGATCCCGGTGGGTATTCTGCTAAAAGTCCTCTATCATATAAAGGTTTTGCAATAGAATCTCGGTATAACTGAGTGTAATTTTTAGAACGTTGTCTACCAACTAAAATTGAAGGGTCGTAAGATGGGGCAGTTACTAATGCAAGAATTTCACCTGTTTTAGGTTCGATAGCGACGATTCCGCCGCGTTTATTAATCATTAATTCTTCCCCGTATTTCTGAATTTCAGCATCAATACTTAGATTGATGTCTTCTCCCTGCACGGCAATAGTATCATATTTTCCTTCTTTGAATGATCCTATTTCTCTATTGTATTTGTCTTTTTGAATGTATTTTACGCCTTTTATTCCGCGTAATATTTCTTCATAACTTTCTTCTACACCTTGTTTTCCAATTAAATCACCACTGTTGTAATAAGGGTTTTTAGCAATTAAATTTTCATTTACCTGAGTAATAAAACCAAATATATTGGCGCCATAATTGACTTCGTAATCACGTAGTGAACGTTTTTGAAAATAAAAACCTTCAAATTTTCTGATTTTTTCTTGGAAAGCTGCGAATTCAATTTTGTTTAATTGCGTTAAAAATACAGATGGTAATCTTGGGCTGTAGATTTTAGCTTTTTCGATTTTTTTTATAAAGTCTTCTTTGGAGATATTTAGTAATTCGCAAAATTCAATTGTATCTAATTTATTGATTTCACGTGGTATCACCATGATATCATATGAAGCCTGATTTGAAACTAATAATTTTCCGTTTCTATCATAGATATACCCCCTTTCAGGGTAGTCATATTTTATTTTAATCGCGTTATTATCTGATTTTAATTTGAAGGAATCATCAATTACTTGTAGATAAAAAATGCGTAATACCAGCAACGATGCTGCAATGATTATTAAGGAAGGCAGCAAGACTTTTCTCATCGCTTGTTTGGCTTAATTAAGTAGATAATAATAATACATATTGTTAGTGTAATTACACTACTGAGAAGTGTCCTAATTAAAATATCCCAAAAGAGACTAAATTGGAATGCTTCAAAAATAAATAATACTAAATGGTGAAGCAGCACCGCAACTAAAAGAAAAGAAAAACGTTCTGGCGTTAGAGTTTCATTTAATTTAATGGTTTGGTATTCGTAACTTACACCAAAAGCAAATTTAAATATTGAAGGTCTAAAGTAGGCTAAAATTATACTGGCCGTAGTATGAATTCCCCCCGAGTTACTAAACATGTCTAATATAATTCCAAGAAGAAAACTAGCAACCAACAAACCCGATTTATTTCCATTTACTGGATATAAAATGATAAATAGAATGTAAGGGAACGGGCTAATAAAACCGAATAAATTGATATTGTTGAATACAATAATTTGCAGTATTAGTAAATTAATAAATCTAAAAAGGTTAAAAAACAAACTACTATTCATCTTCTTCACGTTTTTCTAGATTGATAATTTCTTGTCGGTCTTTTCCTTTAATTATATATACATGACCTAGATTGGTCATGTCATTGAACAATTTTATATCCAATGTGTAATAATTAGTTTCATTATCTATATATACTTTGTCAATAGTTCCGATGTTGATGTTTTCTGGAAAAATTACAGATTGCCCTCCGGTAACAATTGTATCGCCTTTTCTTACAGAAGCCAATCGAGGCACGTCAATTAGTTGAACAAATCCAGTGCTTTTTCCGTTCCAAATCAATGATCCAAAATGGTTAGATTTTTTTACTTTGGCATTGATTTGAGATTTTTTGTTCAAAATACTAATTACAGTGGCATAGCGTGGCGAAGTATTGTCAATTATTCCGACAATTCCCAAACTATTGATTACTCCCATATCTGGTTTAACTCCTTGAAGTTCGCCAGAATTTAAAGTCAAGTAATTTTCATGTACGTTATAGGAATTATGAATTACTTTTGAAACGATAATGTCATTAGGTTTCACACCTTTTATGCTGTCCAATTTAGCTACAGCAGTGGAATCTTTTTTGTTGAACAAAAGACTTTTTAACGAGGCATTTTCTTGAGCAAGTGCCTCATTTTGGGATTTTAAATTCAAGTATTCGTCAAATTCGCTTAGTTGTTCATACACACCCCCACTCATGAAATTAGCAGAACTAATTACTTTACTTCTATGAAATGAATGGGATTGAATAGTTAAAGTTAACGAAATACCTAAAAGCAGCAAAAACAGTAAGCGATTACTGTTTTTAAATATAAAATTAAATATTTGCTGCATTTTTTAAATGTATTATTTATGATTTTTCTCTAGAAAAAAAACTATTTAATCAAGATGCTTTTAAAACGATTGATGTTTTTAAGTGCCATACCAGTTCCTCTAACAACCGCTCTCAAAGGATCTTCTGCAATATAAACTGGAAGATCAGTTTTTAATGAAATACGTTTGTCAAGACCTCGTAACATAGAACCACCACCAGCAAGATAAATTCCTGTATTATAAATATCAGCTGCTAATTCAGGAGGAGTTTGAGATAAAGTTTCCATAATTGCATCTTCGATACGTTGTATCGATTTATCCAAAGCTTTTGCAATTTCACGGTAGGAAACCTCTACTTGTTTTGGTTTTCCTGTTAATAAATCACGTCCTTGAACTGACATATCTTCAGGAGGCGTTTCTAAATCCTCAATTGCTGCTCCAATTTGAATTTTAATTTTTTCAGCAGTACTTTCTCCAACAAATAAGTTGTGTTGTGTACGCATATAATAGATGATATCGTTGGTAAATACGTCTCCAGCAATTTTAACCGATTTGTCGCACACAATACCGCCTAAAGCAATAACTGCAATTTCGGTAGTACCTCCACCTATATCTACAATCATGTTTCCTTTAGGTTGCATAATGTCAATACCAATTCCAATAGCCGCAGCCATTGGTTCATGAATCAAATAGACTTCCTTCCCATTCACTCTTTCACATGATTCTTTTACCGCTCTCATCTCTACTTCTGTAATTCCTGATGGAATACAAACAACCATTCGTAAAGCTGGAGTAAACATTCTTTTTTTCAGCGCAGGAATACTTTTAATAAACATATTAATCATTTTCTCTGACGCATCAAAATCAGCAATTACGCCATCTTTAAGTGGACGTATCGTTTTAATGTTTTCGTGAGTTTTACCCTGCATCATGTTAGCTTCTTTACCAACAGCAATGATTTTACCTGAGATTCTGTCTCTGGCAACAATAGAAGGGCTATCTATAACAACTTTATCGTTGTGAATTATTAGTGTGTTTGCGGTACCAAGGTCGATTGCAATATCCTCGGTCATGAAATCAAAAAATCCCATAAGCGTAATTGGGTTTTAAATTTAAAATTAAATAACAAGCAAAGTTAAACAAATTAATGTTTAAAATGACGTGTTCCTGTAAATACCATTGCTAATTTATTTTCGTTACAATAGTCTATACTTAATTGGTCTTTAATTGAACCTCCAGGCTGAATTACCGCTGAGATTCCAGCTTTTTTGGCCAACTCTACACAGTCGGGAAAAGGGAAGAAAGCATCACTTGCCATTGAGGCTCCATTCAGATCAAAACCAAATGCTTTTGCTTTATCAATCGCTTGCATCAAAGCATCTACTCTTGAGGTTTGTCCTGTTCCAGACGAAATAAGTGTTCCGTTTTTAGCAAAAACAATAGTATTCGATTTAGTATTTTTACACACTTTAGATGCGAAAATTAAATCATCTACTTCTTGAGTTGTTGGAGTAGTAGTTGTAACTGTTTTTAAATCTTCTTTTGAATCTGTAATGTTGTTTCTTTCCTGAATTAATATTCCGTTCAAACAAGTACGAACTTGTTTTTGAGGTAAAGCAACTTCATTTTGAACTAAAATAATTCTATTTTTCTTTTCTTCTAAAATAGTAATGGCTTCTGAATCAAAAGCAGGGGCAATAACTACCTCACAAAACAACTTGTTGATTTCAATAGCAGTTGCGACGTCTATCTTTGTGTTTGCAATTAATACGCCTCCAAAAGCCGAAGTTGGATCACAAGCTAAAGCGGCTAAATAGGCTTCGCTAATCGATTTTCTTGAAGCTAATCCGCAAGCATTGTTATGTTTAAGGATGGCAAAAGTTGGTCCGTCATTCTTAAATTCGTTTATTAGATTTACTGCAGCATCAACGTCAAGAAGGTTGTTGTAGGACAATTCTTTACCATGAACTTTGTTGAACATTTTGTCAAATTCGCCAAAGAAAAATCCTTTTTGATGTGGGTTTTCTCCGTAACGTAGCACTTGTCCATTAGCAATACTTTCCTTGTAAATGGTTTCGTCAGTATTGAAATAATTAAAAATAGCACCATCATAGTGTGATGAAACATGAAATGCTTTTGTAGCCAAAAGTTTTCTGTCTTCTAATGTAGTAGCGCCATTTTGATTGGTTATCATATCTAAAAACAAGCTATAATCTTCAACTGAAGCTACAATTACAGTGTCTTTGAAATTTTTTGCAGCGGCACGAATCAAAGAAATACCTCCTATATCAATTTTTTCAATAATATCCGCTTCACTTGCACCCGAAGCAACTGTTTTTTCAAAAGGGTACAAATCTACAATCACTAAATCAATTTGCGGTATATCATATTCTTTCATTTGTTGCACATCAGTTTCATTATCTTGACGGTTTAAAATACCTCCAAAAACTTTTGGATGTAATGTTTTTACTCTACCGCCAAGTATCGATGGGTAAGATGTAACGTCTTCCACAGGGATTACAGGGATGCCTAAGTTTTTAATGAAATCTTCGGTTCCTCCTGTAGAGTAAAGTGTTACATTTTGAGAATGCAATTTTCTTACAATTGGTTCAAGACCGTCTTTTGAAAATACTGAAATTAATGCAGATTGAATAGATTTTGTTGTGCTCATTGTGTAGTTAAAATTATAAAGTGCAAAAATAGTTTTTTTTTGATTATAAATATCCATCTAAAGGTGTAACATTCTGCGAAATATACACACTTATCTTGAAGCTAATTTATATTAGGTTTTTGAATAAAATTTACTGAATTTTACATTGTTACAAAAGAAAAATAGTATGCTAGTATATCTTCGATTATTAAAAGAGAGTTTTGGGTTTGCATTAAATGCCTTACGCAATAATAAACTAAGGACTTTGCTTTCATTATTAGGGGTAACTATTGGAATTTTTTCAATTATTGCAGTGCTCGCTGCAGTTGATTCTTTGGATCGAAAAATTAAAAAAGATTTAAGTAGTTTAGACAAAAACACTATTTATTTGATGCGTTTTTCTTTTGGTCCATCCGAAATTCCGCAATGGAAAAGAGAACAGTTCCCTAATGTTAAGTATGACGAATATGAATATTTAAAAAATTCATTAAACGATGTCAATCAAATGGCTTTTCAGTTTTTTGTGAATAGAGAATCAATTAAATACCAATCGGCTACCGTAAGTGATATTAATGTTGTACCTGTTTCTCATGAATTTATCGAGATTGAAGGTTTAGAATTTGATGAAGGTCGTTTTTATAACGAATCTGAGTCCAATTCAGGTTCGGCGGTTATCGTTTTAGGAAATGAAATAGCGTCTGGTCTTTTTGAAGGGACTAATCCTATAGGTAAAAATGTTAGGCTCTACGGACAGCGATTCACAGTAATTGGTGTGTTGAAAAAGCAAGGTGCTGGAATTTTCGGAGATAGTAACGATACCTCTATCTTTATACCTGTTAATTTTTTGAGAAGAATGTACGGAGATAATAATGATGCCTTAACCCCAGTAATTTTAATAAAACCGGAAAAGGGAGTAGATATGGATGCTTTTAAAGCTGAATTAACCCAAAAATTGCGAAATTATCGCGGTATGAAAACAGATGAAATAAATAACTTTTTCATCAATGTATTGTCGGGTTTTACAGATTTAATAGATGGAATTGTTGGGCAAATGAATGTAGTAGGGTGGATTATTAGTGGATTTTCATTGTTGGTTGGAGGATTTGGGATTGCTAATATTATGTTTGTTTCGGTGAAGGAGAGAACCAATCTGATTGGAATACAAAAATCATTAGGCGCTAAAAACCGCTTTATATTATTTCAATTTTTATTTGAAGCGGTTATTCTATCAGTAATTGGAGGTATAGTGGGGTTGTTTTTAGTTTGGATTATTTCTCTTATTCTAACTAAAGCATTAGACTTTGAGTTTATATTGAGTGCAGGAAATGTGTTTTTAGGGACAGGACTTGCAGCAATTATTGGATTAATATCAGGCATCTTGCCTGCAATTACAGCGTCTAAATTGGACCCTGTTGAAGCCATTCGAACAGGAATGTAGAGAACAATATATTACAATTTTTAAGCATAAAAAAATCCCGACTAATTCGGGATTTTTTATTTATCTAATATCATTGTTTTGAATCAAATCGATATACAAATTGATATTGTCTTTCAATTCTTTTCTAGGCGTTATAAAGTCTAAAAAACCATGTTCTAAAAGAAACTCCGCGGTTTGAAAACCTTCTGGCAAATCTTTACCTGTTGTATCTCTTACTACACGAGGCCCTGCAAATCCAATTAAGGCGCCAGGTTCAGAGATATTAATATCTCCTAACATAGCATAAGATGCAGTAGTTCCACCCGTAGTTGGATCAGTACACAATGAGATGTAAGGCAATTTAGCATCAGCTAATTGAACCAGTTTTACCGATGTTTTAGCTAATTGCATTAATGAAAAAGCCGCTTCCATCATACGCGCTCCTCCCGATTTTGAAATCATTACGAACGGCATTTTATGTTTGATAGCGTGATCAATTCCTCTAACAATTTTTTCTCCTACAACTCCGCCGATTGATCCTCCAATAAAAGCAAAATCCATACAGCAAATTACAATGTCTTTCCCTTTAGATTTACCAACAGCTGTTCGTACAGCGTCGTTAAGTTTAGTTTTAGAAGTCACATCTTTTAAACGATCCGAATATTTTTTGGTATCTACAAAGTGTAATGAATCTTTAGAAGTCATGTTTTTATCCAATTCAATAAATTCATTATTGTCGAATAAAATCTCGAAATACGTTTCACTTCCAATTCGAACATGAAAATCATCTTCCGGGCTCACATACAAGTTACGTGCTAATTCCTCTGCGTCAATAATTTTTCCTGTTGGAGATTTGTACCAAAGACCTTTTGGAACATCCATTTTGTCTTCAGTAGGAGTAGTGATTCCTTTTTCGTGTCTTTTAAACCAAGCCATATTGATGTAATTATAAATTATAAATTGCGAATCACGAAATTAGTTTCGCAATTCGCAATTCGTCAATTTTTATAGAGTGTTTACATTGTTCAAGTCAGCAAATGCTTGCTCTAATCTAGTGTTGAATGTAACTTCACTTTCACGGATCCATTTTCTTGGATCGTAGTATTTTTTGTTTGGAACATCAGCACCTTCTGGGTTACCAATTTGTGATTTTAAGTAGTCAATGTTTTTAACCATATAATCACGAATTCCTTCTGTGTAAGCAAATTGTAAGTCAGTATCAATGTTCATTTTAATAACACCGTAACCAATAGCTTCTCTAATTTCTTCTAAAGTAGAACCTGATCCACCGTGGAAAACGAAATCAACTGGATTAGCTCCTGTATTGAATTTGTTTTGAACAAAGTCTTGAGAGTTTTTCAAGATTTTTGGAGTTAATTTTACGTTACCTGGTTTGTAAACACCGTGAACGTTTCCAAATGCTGCAGCAATAGTAAATTTAGGACTTATTTTTGATAATTCTTCGTAAGCGTATGCTACTTCTTCTGGCTGAGTATATAATTTTGAACTGTCTACATCAGAGTTATCTACACCATCTTCTTCTCCTCCAGTGATTCCTAATTCAATTTCTAAAGTCATTCCCATTTTGCTCATACGAGCTAAATATTCTTTGCAGATTTCAATGTTTTCTTCAATTGGCTCTTCAGAAAGGTCAATCATGTGAGAAGAAAATAATGGTTTTCCAGTAGCAGCAAAGTGTTTTTCAGATGCATCTAACAAACCATCAATCCAAGGCAATAATTTTTTTGCACAGTGGTCAGTATGTAAAATTACAGTTGCTCCGTAAGCTTCTGCTAAAGTATGAATATGTAGTGCTCCAGCAATTCCTCCAGCAATAGCTGATTTTTCACCTGCATTAGATAATCCTTTCCCGGCATTGAATTGTGCTCCTCCGTTTGAAAATTGAACTATAACTGGTGCGTTTAATTTTGCAGCTGTTTCAATAACTGAATTGATAGTACTAGATCCAGTTACATTTACTGCAGGTAATGCAAAACCTTTTTCTTTAGCATAATTGAAGATCTCTTGTACTTGATCTCCCGTTGCTACGCCTGGTTTGATGTTGTGTGCCATTGTAATTTTTTTATGTTGTTTTTAGTTTTTAGACCGCAAAAATAAGAATTAATTAGCATTAGAACGGATAATTTATTCCAAAATTTAAAACGGACTGCCCGAAATTACAATCTTTAAACCATCTTCTGTCTTTATCTTGGGCTGGATTATAGGTTTTAAATCCTAAGTCAAAACGAACCACAAAAAAGTTTAAATCATAACGAAGTCCAAAACCTGTTCCAAGAGCAATGTTTTCCAGGTCCTTAAGCCCATTAAAGGTTGCTTTTGGATCCTCTGTATTGTCTAGTACATTCCAAATATTTCCTGCATCTGCAAAAAGGGCTCCTTTTAAACTACCAAGTATTTTAAAACGAAACTCTCCACTGATGGTTAGTTTCATATTAGCTTCATTGAAATCATTTGTTCCTCCAGTACTTCCTGGACCTAATCGATAAGGATTCCAACCTCTATTATCATTGGAGCCTCCAGAATAGTAACTTCTTGAAAAAGGAATATTATCTGAATTGCCAAATGGAATAGCGATTCCGAAAAAGCTTCTAACAGCGATTACTTTTTCCCTTGACAAATCCCAATACTTTACAAAATCAAATTCAGTTTTTATGTATTCTGAATATTCTAAATTAAAAATTTTATAGCGGTCGTTAATCGTTTTGTCCAAATTTGACGCATTAGCAAACAAACTAAGAATGGATCCAGCAGATTCTATTTTAGTTTTAAAAAGATAAAAATCATTATCAGCCAAATCTTTTTTGGTTGTTGTTGAGTAACTAAAGTTAGTCGCTAAGATGAAATCATTTTCGGTAAGTCTAAATTGTCGTTCGGCAATACTTTTAACGGTTGCAAAATCGGCTGAAGAACTAGGAATTGAATTTGATAAAATACTATTTATAAATTGATTAGTTCCATCTTCTATTTTTAAATTGCCATCAGAATCATAATAATTAGACCCAATTTGATACGAAGGGTTTTTAGCTAAAGTGTTTAACGCATCATAAGAAGAGGTGTATACATTATAGTAATTTTTTGGATTTAGATTTCGAACAAATTGAACGTTAAACAAATCAAATCGTGCCGTTTTGTTAGGTTTTGGTGCCCAATTGTAATTTATAGCTCCTGTGAAGTTTTCTTTGTCTAACCCAATGTTTTTTTGTGTTGAGTATCCAGTCGTAATCAGGGTAGATGGAATCATACTTTTCGGAATGATTTTTTCTGTTGCGAAAGGCATAACTATTCTAGGGAAATTCAGTTTTAAATCTACTCCTAGTTCGGAAGCATTAAAAAAAACATCATTTGGATTTGCAAAACTTTGGGAAGACCCAACATTTGCTCTGCCTGAAAACTCTAATGTTTCGGCTCCATTAAAAACGTTTCGAACAGCAATTGAGGGACTAAAACTAATACCAATGTTTTGAATATTTGAATGAGTTACGTCTAGGGATTGCCCAAAGTTGTATTTTGGTTTAGGTGTAAGATATATTTTTGCAATTAAGGACTGTGCCGTACTATCCCTTTTATCAAGTTCATAAATAATTGAAGGGTAGTTGAAAATTTTCAAATTACTTAAATATCTACTAGTCAAATTGGTTTTTGTGTCCGAAAAATAACCGCCTTTTGTTATAAAGACAGCGTTTGTAATGGCAAAAGGTTTGTACTTAAGTTTGTTTCTACTTAATAATTTGAAATTATTAAATTCGGTACTATCTGTAAGTGTTGCTTTGGCATCTGAAGCGGTATAATCTGTGAAAATTTTAACATCACTAATTTTGTACAATTTAAAAGGTTCAGTAACAGTAATATCTTTATTTTGATAACTGTACTCCCCAATTTTTAATCGAACACTTGCTTTATTTTTTTTCTGAATAGTGTCAATATCAAAACTCACATTAGTGGGTTGAAAATTGAAAGCCCCATTATTTCTAAATAATGTCGTGAGTCTATTTTTTTCATTTTCAAAATCCTCCGTTTTGTATTGATTTCCAGCTTTAATAAATGTAGTAGCTTCAGCAGTTTTGTATAATGAATCTAATACTATCGTCGCAATTTCAGTTTTAACGGAATCAATCGTGTAAGCAGCGCCAGGTTCAATAAAATATTTAACACGGCCTTTTTTGAAGCCGATGGTATCAAAGGCTGATTTGGTCTTAACATCAAAATAGCCTTTATTGAAATAATAATATTTTAAACGTAAAACTGATTTGTCCGTTTTAGATGGATCATAAACAACTGGTGGTTCTCCAATTTTTTTTAAAAAATCATGAATTCCATGATACCAAAACGAATTTCCTAATTGGTCTACTTGTTTGGCTGAAAGCCACTTGGACATGCGTTTGTATTTTGCTGGATTGTTACTAAACTTAGCTTGGTATGTGGAATCGGGATTAGGGTTTGCCCAATTATTAAAAGTTAAAAATAGTGGAATTCCTGCTACTTTACTATTTGGTTTTTGATACAATTGATCGAAAGTAGTTTCGTCTGTAATCACTTTGTTATTTTCAAAGATTTCATTTTTAGTCAATAAAAATTTGCCGTTTGGAACTCTTTTTACAGCGTTACAAGCGGAAATAAATATTGCAATTAGAATAAATGCTGTTACTTTTGTGAAAATATGTTTCAACTGTTCTAAAATTTTAATTCAAAAGTACATTTTTTTAT
>JACCDZ011139388.1_pt1 | contig 29846 bp, 27 predicted proteins | sample 7449551 | NCBI WGS metagenome assembly JACCDZ01 (sample SAMN15323452, study PRJNA562643) | freshwater metagenome | isolation source: river surface water | place: USA:Blue River Watershed | collected 2017-08-18 | reverse complement strand
GTTACAAGAATGATCACGTTTCAATATCCTGCGAGCTATGTCCGCCAATCTCTGCGAAACTACAAAGATTTGTAGCTACATTTTTTAGACAGAATGAACTTTTCTGAGTTGTTTTGGGATCACAGGATCCCGTAGAGTAAGTGACTGCGCTTTTCTTTTTGATTCACTTGACGTTGAAAGAGATTCGTCCAGTGGGACTTCAGAAACAAGTGAGGATTGAGAATCCCATGGCACTTCTGTATAGAACTCTTGAACTTTGAAGTAATGTTTATACCCTATATACCGATGACACTCAACAATTGGATCATAGTCCGCAGCCATAGGCACATCTAGATGTTGCAAGTTCCTTACAAAGTGGAGTCTCTCTATGATTGTGCGATGACGCTTTACGACGATACTTAATTCACATGGCACTCCTGACTCATACCTTGGTATAGTTACATGAATCGTTGTATTTGGATAACATGTGCGAAAGTCTGCCTTTGTTTTTCGGAGCCATTCACGATGGCCTCTATCTTGTTGAGGTGGTTCTGTTCCTTTCGAAGGCATATGCAGAGTCATATCTTTGATCATACAATCATAAATCAGTCGCTCTATGTAACATGTCCAAATCCGCTTCTTTGCCTCCTCATTATTGGGGTTTGAAGTGTAGCATCGATGAAACGTATCATATGTTTGGTCCATGACAGGCCCACAAGAGGCAAGACGATGATATATGGGATATACGATGCGATCTGTTGGATGATAGAAGTATGTGATTCCTCGTATGAACTTCTCAAAAGCAATAGATACGTACTGTGTACGGGATATCTTGTGACGCAAACGGAAATGTTTCGTGAAGATTTGATCTTTCATTTGTAAAAGAGGTTGCTTTATATCCACATGATCAGCGATCATATCGTCCAAAGTCATTGCAATCGTTTTTAGACGTGCTCCCAGTACAGGATCTTGCCAAAGTGCCCACTTCTCTGTTTCTGACATGGACTGAACAAAATTCTCCAAACGAATCATTTGGGCTTGCAAGTCCAAAAGGTTCCCTGCATTTTTGGGCTGTCTAGAAAGGAATATAATACGCAAGTAGACTTCTTGAATACATTGCTCCATTTCCTATACTTGTCAGCGTTGTGTTCTTATGTAGCTACAATGCTCTCATGCAAAAAAATGAATAACATCTCAGTAACCAACTAGAAATCATGACGACAGATAATCTACAGGACCCTCGAGACAATGAAATTGACTGGGACACTACAGATGAGGATACGGATGAAGAAGAAATAGACTCCATCCGAATGAAATGGTGTGCCGACGGGAGTCACACATTGGATGAGGTCATCGAAAAATTAAAGAATCAGATTGCTTTCATACAAGAGTTGAAAGAACAAGGATATGAGCTCATTCAGCCAATGATGGACGATTGGGGACATATCAAAAAACAACGAAATGTAGAATGTCACGAGGTCTCTTCCGACCAATAATATTCTTTCCTTTCCATTTTTGGACCTACTTTTTATCAAACTTCAGACTCGTTCCGAGAATCCGATTGATACGAGAAAGGATGCTTGCATCCTGAATCACCTTTCCATTCTCCAGAGACTGAATCACGTCAGGACGGATGTTCAACCGTTGTGCCAATTGCACTTGGGTCATCTTGGCTTCTGTCCTCTTTTTGATCAATTCTTGACGCATGGGAAGAGATAGCATCAGCAACGGGGCCAATGAAGGTGCCTCCTCCGTCGCACCTGCACTCAGATCCGATTCTAGCTTTCGAGCCCGATGTGCCTGCTCTGTAATCCCCTGTCCCAACTTCTTCAATGTTTCTAGTCCTTTTCCAAGTCTCTGTGCATTCTTAATGGCTTCCTTGTCCGTCGGCTTCACAAAGGGTTTGCGAAACACTACAGGTTCCCAATCTTGCACAGGGTATGACATTTTGTAGCTACATTCTATCTCTACCAAAATCGTTAAATCGGTTTCAACATAAGGTCAGCATGAAAACAAATATATATCATCGCTTTGTAGAATGCCCAACGACAAAGACGAGTGGGATGTGCTAGATCGGTATTTTCAAGACCATTCCTATCCATTCACCAAACATCATTTAGACAGTTTTCGTGATTTCCTTAAAACGCATATACCGAATGTGATACAGACATTCAATCCAATTACGATGATCAAGATGACATCGGATAACAAAAGAGAAGTACAAGTCGATGTTCATGTGGGTGGCAAAGATGGTGCACGCATCTATATTGATCGTCCCATTGTCTATGACGAAGAGGGCAAGCAAGTTCTTCTTACACCTCACGAGGCCAGATTACGTAATCTTACTTATCAAACCAATCTCATCGCAGATCTTGTCGTGGAAATCACAGACAGTGCGGATGTGAAACAAACCGTCGAGTTTGAACGGGTACAGCTTGGCTCTATCCCCATTATGGTGCATTCCGACCCCTGTATCCTTCACAAACAAGGTATGGCTGTTCTGAAAGAACTTGGAGAATGTGTATACGACATGGGTGGCTATTTTATCGTTGATGGAAAAGAGAAAGTCATCGTTTCTCAAGAACGCATCACGACCAATCGTCTCTTCACTTCACGACTTGAGGGAGATCAAGATTTTTCCTACAAAGGCATGGTTCGATGCACAGGTGAAACAGGAGAATCCTCTTTGATCCCTCGAACTGTCGAGTTTTATATGGTCAAGACTCCTGATACATTTATGGAACCTGATGTAACTACCAAATACAAAACCATGCGTGGGCAGATTCTCGTGTCCTTACCTTTGGTGAATGGGCTCATTCCTCTTACTACGGTGTTCCGTGCTTTGGGTGTGGAAAGTGACAGGGCCATCTTGGAACACATCTTTGGTTCCAATCTGGAAGCCATTCCCCAACCCTTCCTAGATGCCCTTCGCCCTTCTTTTGCGCACAATATCTCCTCCAAGATTCCCGTCTACACACAAGAAGAAGCCATCGAATACCTTCGCAATCGGGTTCAGTATAACACAAAAGATCATGTGAAATCCATCCTGGTCACGGATCTTTTCCCCAATATCACGGGTTCTTTCCACAACAAAGCGATCTATCTCGGCTATCTCATCCAAGAATTCATCAAGACCACCTTGAACATCTTGAGTACCTCGGATCGCGATGGTTATGTCTTTAAACGTGTGGATATTAGCGGCTTCCTTCTTGCACAATTGTTCCAAGAAACCTATAACAAACTTCGTAAGAATTGTCGTGATCAATTAGATCGTGAGTATTATTATGGTCCATACAAGAACACCAAAGATCCCGCCGATCTCGTTCGTAATGACAATCTTTCAAAACTATTCCCTCATCTCATGATGACCGAGACCTTTGTACGATCCCTCAAGGGAATGTGGGGACCTATTGACAAAGACCCTGATCAAGCCAAAGTCCAAGACTTGGCTCGGATTAGCTATATTGGTTTCTTGTCTCATTTGCGTCGCGTGAACTTGCCTTTGGATCGCAGTATCAAAGTGACCTCCCCGCATCGTCTGCATGCACAGCAATGGGGGATCATGTGTCCCTTTGAGTCCCCCGATGGTGCAAGCATCGGATATCTCAAAAACTTCTCCATGTTAACTCATGTCACCTTTGCCACCAATCCGCGCGTGATTGAGGAGTGTTTGATGGAACTCGATGTCACTCCACTTGGCTATGTATTCCCTGGAACATTGCATTCACCTGACAACGTCAAAATCTTCATCAACGGCAATCTATTTGGCATCACGCATAATCCTACTCAATTGCTTCGCATGGTTCGTCTATATCGTAGAAACGGACTCTTGAACCCATTCACATCGATCAGCTGGGACATTGCTCGAAACACTATCCGCATCCAATCTGAAGCGGGGCGCCCCTGCCGTCCTCTTTTCATCGTCCATCAAGGAACCCCCGCATGGAATTCAGAGATTATGGAGTCCAAGCCTTCTTGGTTTGACATGGTATTTGGTACTTTGTTACCTAAAAACTTGCGCAACGAAGATCATTACTATTCCAACGTATTCATGTCTCCTCGTTCTTTCCCTTCTATGCAAAATAAGTCAGAGCAGGAAATCATTGACATTTTGGAGAAACATGCAGGTATGATTGAATATTTGGATATTGAGGAAGAGAATACATGTCTCATCGCTATGAAACATGATGACATTGGTGCCTACCACACACATCTTGAGATTCATCCTTCCACGATTTTCTCTGTGGTTACGAACAATATTCCCTTCCCCAACCATAACTTTGCACCCCGTAACTGCTTCTATGGTGCCCAAAGCAAACAAGCGATCGGTGTCTATGCTACCAACTTTACAAAACGCTTTGATACCATGGGTTACATCCAGCATTATCCCCAACGCCCGATTATTACTACGCGCAACTCTCATTACACGGGAAATGACAATATGCCGAATGGGTTCAATGCCATTGTTGCAGTAGCTACCTATTCTGGTTTCAATCAAGAAGATGGACTCATCATCAATCGTAGCGCCATCGATCGTGGTATGTTTCAAATTACTGCATACAAGAGCATGAGTGCCACAGAGCAAGTCGAGTCAGATCAAGAATCTATCATCTTTGGCAATCCGATCAAATACAGGGATCAAGGGTTGAACATAAAAGATATTCAGGTCGGTAAGTTCGACCTCCTAGATGATCAAGGCATTGTTGTTCCTGAATCCTACATACCCAAGGGACAAACGGCGGCGGTCATTGGTATGATCCGTGTTACCAAACGCATGAAAGAAGTCAAGAAGGGCATTTTCACCGAACAAGAAGTTGAAACGCAATATCAAGATGTGTCTAAAATGACGGATGTACATCATTACGGCAAGATTGACAAGGTGTTTGTTGCGAAGAAAGGTCTTGGCAATGATCAACGTATTTGCAAAGTACGTTTCCGTAAAGTGCGCCGACCTGAGTTAGGTGACAAAGCCTGCAGTAGGTGTGCTCAAAAGGGAGTGGTGGGTATGATTCTTCCTGCCGAAAACATGCCTTTTACCAAAGATGGCATTATTCCTGATATTATTATCAATCCCCATGCTTTCCCTTCTCGCATGACGATCGCTCATATTGTGGAATGTGTGTTCTCGAAACTCTGTTGCATGGAGGGAATGCTAGGAGATGGCACGGTATTTTTGCCGTTTGACAAAGAGGCTATGTTCAATCAGTTGGAAGGTCATAAGTTCGAGAAATATGGAAATGAGATTATGTATAATGGACGCACGGGTGAAATGATTCCGACGGAAATTTTCCTCGGACCAACGTTCTATTTGCGTCTCAAGCATATGGTGACCGACAAGGTCCATTCGCGCGGAACGGATTGTCCAGCGACGGGACAAAGTTTACCAAGGGTTTTCTTGACGCGCCAACCTACTTCAGGACGTAGCAAGCAAGGAGGCTTGCGTGTGGGTGAAATGGAACGTGATGTAATCTTGGCGCACGGTATGTCTCAATTTGCAAAGGAATGTATGATGGAAAAAGCGGACAAGTATACTTGGGCGATATGTCGCAAATGCGGAGCGATGGCAAAGTACGCCCCTGGACGTCATGAGGAATGTTTGAATTGTGCGAGCAATGACATTGGAGTGATTACCACACCGTATACATTCAAATTGATGTGTCAAGAGCTGGAATCCTTGGGTATTACATTGCGTATGACGGAAGATCCATTGGGTGATTGGGGAGAAGAAGACTTTGACGAGGAGGAAGAGCAAGTGATAGAAGAAAGCCAAGAAGGTGGAAATGAAAAACAACCGATTCCATCTTTGGCGCAAACCTCTGATCTAGAAAATGAAGAAGAAGAGCAACAAGTTGAGGAAGAAGAATCACAAAAGGAAGAAGAAATGGAAGAAACACAATCTGAGAAAGATGCTGAAGAAGAAGCCGAGGAAGCGCAAGAAGCACAATCTACACAAGAAATGGTAGCTACACCTTCTGAGGAAGAGGACGATTTCATTCTCAAAGATGTAGGGGATGAGGAGGGAGAAGATCCACAATCGCCTGTCCCTTCGATCATCACTCCCCCGACGGTGGCTGGGGGATCTTGTCAAGTTGAGGAAGAGCCTGAAACAAAAATCATTGTCATTGACACATCTCGCCCCAGCCGCACCATACCGAATGAAGGTGGAAATGCAGATGAAGAAGATGATGAATTTTTTACTGCGCCATAGATAGAGCGTTATGGAATTTGCATCCCTTTTAATTATGATCGTAGTCCTTTTGGCACTCATTGGAGTGCTGGTGTTCTTGGTCTGGGACTATATTCGTTACAAAGAAGCGACTGCCAAAGAACTTGCGGAAACAAATTCGTCTGTAGAAAACGAGAAGGTGAACCGTTTGTCGAACATCAAGTATGTGGTGGATCAGGTGAATGATGTCAATACAGATATCTATAATACGTTCAACAGCAATATCACTCTCCATGACGATCGTTTGGGAGTCATTGAGAATGATCAAGTACAAATGTTGGATGGTATTAACTCCTTCCTATCGTTCTCTAGCAATGTCAGTGTGGGTGCCAACGTTGCTCCGATCTCCTTGCAAGATATGCCTGGTATCCGCAATGCGGATGTTCGTTTGATGACGCACGTTACCTCGGTCAGTGGATTTACGATCCAAGATATCGCAGCGGGATCCAACACGGTTGAATTCTGCAGCAAGAGTGATCCGAACCGTTGCATTCGCTTCCCTGACAAGGATGGCAATACCCTCTTAACCACCATGTCTCCTAATAGCAGTATCATTATGGACAGTCCTTCCGAGTTCCGTAGTTCGGTGACTTTGAAAGCAGCGAGCAGTACTTCTGCTCCTGTCACTTATGGAAGTGTGGGTGCAATTACCAATGGTACTCAAAGTGATCTTTCCATCAAAGCCGAAAACGATCTCTTCCTGCGGGGAGGAAAGGTAGGCATTTCCACAAATTCCTTCACACCTGAAGCGGCGTTGCATGTGATGTCTTATAATGAGAATCTCCCTGTATTCAAGGCACAGACCAACGCGAAGAATGCTACCCCTGTGATCATCCAACCTGATGGTACTGTAGTGGCGAACCGTGTCATGGTGAATGAGATCTTAGTGGGATCAGATCCTCAAACAGCGACCCGTATTACTACTGGAAATGTGAAGGGTAACATTGTCATCGAGAACGAGTTGCTTGTCAAGGGCAAACTTACTATGGAGAGTGTGGCCAGTGAAATCGGTGGTGGGGCAAGCGTGGTCAAGAATATTTACCAAAAATTGCAGTAAAACACACTGCAATATAAATTACTTTTTCTATCATTCATATAGTGTAGAGTCATATGGCCCCGAAGGAAAAATCATGTGGAAGTTTTCTGTTGACTGGTTTCACCATACTGTTGTTGTTAGTATTGGTCTTTGTCCTTCTGGTTCCTAGGAAACAGAACGAGGGATTCCAAGTGGAGGGTGCGATGGGTGGAACAGGAATCACTTCTCGCAACATGTATCGTTTTGGTGAGCCCTCCACGTTCTACCAAACATTGAAAGATAATTCGTTCATTTTGGATGACCAAGCCGATACATTCATTATGATGGGATGCTATCAGTTCCCTCCTTTCCGTCGATACATGTTGGGCAGGCTTGGTTGCCCACGCGAGGTAGTGCATGTAAATACACGGAGGGATATCCGTAATAGGGATCCAGCCCTACCCACCCCTCAATTCGAATCTCTACGTGAAGCCATCGTCCAACGTTTGACGGACGTACGTATTGATGTCAATAAAGGGAATTTGGACGGATCAGAACAGTTGAAGGGTCCTATCTATGTTGTTCTCGAACAAGCCCCCTTCTATCGCGATTGCCGCAATGGTAGGTGCAGGAACATCACGGTACAATATCATATCTCAGACTATCGTTTCTCCCCATTGAATATTATGCAAGATGATGCATCTCAGGACGATATCTACAACACACCGATTTACATGAGGGCGACTCTCATCTTTGCTAACTACAGGCTTGACAATCAGGGCAAATGGGTTTTGCGCTCGACTCCTGTAAACGTTCGTAGCGAGTTGGAACCTTATCGTACAAAAAAGAATCTGTGTTACATCCATTGTCCGATGGAAGAGGGAACTTTCTGTGGTTGCTCGAATGCACGCAAAGTACGCGGATATCCTTATCGTAGTACATGCACGACCATCAAACTCAATCCTCGAACCGAAGCAGATCGCCAGAGGGCTAGGAACTTTGATCTCGTGAACCTATACCTTCTCAATCCTGACAACTCTGCCATCATGCGGAACAACATCTTTGGAACGGAGGCAACACTTAGAGATCATCTTCTATAAATTGATACTTTTGTAGATCTGTCTTTTTCTTTTTTGGCGAATGCTCCTCTTCTTCTACTACAGGACCCTTTGCCAACTCCTCTCGCATTTGCAATACGCGGTTCCAAAATTCCTCCAAGGGAGGAAGAAGGGATTGCCAACGTGTATCATCAAAGTAGACTCTTTGTACATTCATATGGCGGAGTTTCCAATATACCTTGCGATGTGTTTCAAACGTTTCTTGGGATGCCCATTCTAAGCATTGCTCGGGTGTATACGCTTCAGGACTATATTCATATTCATCATTCTTCTCACAAATGATTCCAAAGTCTTCATTCCCCTGCTCTCCATCACACATCAATTGGAAATCGTCAAAACCGTCAAATGTTTGCATATCACATTCAACATAATCACATTCTTGTAAACCACATACCGCCATTTGACCTTGCATCTGTAATTCATAGTAGTCAGGGACCTCGCCTGTGATCTTGCGTTTGAAGGGACACTTGATTTCCACCATGATGCCCATTTCTGTGATGGAATCAGGAGAAGCTCCATAGAAGGGAACATCAGGATGAGGAATTAATCCAAACTCGTGGGTAACCATATTTCCCCGTACTCTACAATAACACCGCAATGCCATGGGTTCAAACATGATCCCCCACTTCATTGCTGGCATTGTCTTGAAAGGAATCGCCAAATGAGGAAACACCTCCTTTGCTTTTTTTTGAATCAGTTGGTTCTTGGAACCAAACTTTCCCACACCCAATGCTTGGGCGGTATCGCTCGCCGTCAGCCTCTGTTTCCTAAGCTCATACCATTCGGGGCTTCTCTGTGCAATATATGGCTGCAGTTGTAGTTTCTTCAATTGTTCGCGATATTGGTATATCTTCTCGACACGTCGCAATAGCTTCTTCCGAGGCAACGGGTGTGCAAACTCCAAAGAAAGGTTACACAGAATGTCCGTTAGGTCGCGCGGGGTCAAGGAGGTGGACGAAGTTGTCCGCAGCACCGCCCATATATAGGGGTCCATCGTCACATCCGTTTTCATATTGATACTCATATTACTCTATGTCTTTCTTCTTAAATGCTTTTATCCTACGTTCTTCTTCCTGACGAATGCGAATCATGAGTTGGTTCACTTCAAAAGGCACTTCCACCATCTTTTTGGGGGACGGCTCTTTTTCCTGGGCCTCTTGTTCGCAATGATGAAGCACTTCTTTGCGTTTCTCCGCAAAGAGTTCATCAATCCATTGCGTGATTGGATCCATGTTCGACATCTTTTGGAGAGATATAGATTCATATTTTTAAGCCGAGCGAAGAAGTTTGAACTCGTCCCCATCTTTAAGAATCTCTAGGGCCTGGAACCCAGGACTTCCATACGCTCGAGACAATTGGGCATCCACAAACCATAACTTACCCCGATGGGCAGGTGAAATCTGCGAAACTGTATTATGTCCCACATAGATGTGTTTGGTTTGTGTACGTTCTAACACATTCTGGAGCAACTGATCCATCATAGGATCTTCCACACTTTGCATATACTTCCGCGTCCATAGAATCCCGTTATCTCCCAATACCACATGCTGCAAGATATGTGCTTGTTCATAACTCATCGGGTCATGTTTCAAATACTTATGAACGACCTCATTAATACGAATCAGTTGTGAATCTACTGCATCCAAGTGCTCAGGAAGCAAACCGCCATGACAAAACAATTGCGAACCAATCTTCAACACCACATTCCGCTTGGCCAAGATGTGTGCGTAAGGACCCCCTGGTTGAAACCGACGCTTCCTCATCTCACTACTCCCTGAGGCACGCAAACTCTTTGGAGAAACATAGGTAAAATCCCCTAGTACATTCATCAATTCATGGTTTCCTAGAAGAGACAACACACGACCTCCCTTCATGCGAGCCACATCATCTAAACGGTCCATGTAGATCATCACTTCCGTGTCTGAGAGACGCTCCCATTCAGGATCTCCACCCCGACTGGCACTATCAAGTTGATCTCCTAGTTGCACCACCATCGTATTCGGAGGATCTGCGATCCATTCCCCATTGGCATTGATCACTTGAGTATTATATAAGATGTCCATCAAACGCCCCATGTCACCGTGAACATCACCAATCACAATAATGCGATCACATGCAGGGTAAATAGTAGGAGGCACTGTAATCATTGCCGACTATACAGATATAAGCTTTTTCTCTTTATCTTATTTATGATCGTGATTTCATGGTTCATACAATGGTACAAAAAGAACAAGAAACACATTAATCTGCAGCGGAAGATACCTTCTGCACATACCCACTTTCACGATACCCTGTGAAGAACTCCTTGATCTTCTCCGAAATAGGCACATATACCTTGGGATACAAGAAACGTGTAATGAAGAGAACGAACAACACTCCAAAAACACCGATCGCGAGGAGAATACCTGCATTCACAATCTGACGTTTCATGAACTTGATTCCTTTGTCCGCGGTCGGAGGTGGATGTTTGCGTGCATCCTCCTCAGGGATAATAGTATCCACAATTGTGTCCGATATATTGGCAAAGCAGATTTGTGGTTGATTCATCGTTCCTGATTGATCCGTCGTGCTATTACAGAAGAGCACATTACATGCTTGTTTCAACATATTGATCTTTTGCTGTTGTACATGCTCACTGTCTCCCATATCTGCAAACATCTTTACAAACGATGCTTCATCATTTTGCAATCGTTGACATACTTCATATGCGTATTTCAAACGATCTTCTGTGTTGAGCTTTTGACAAGCCTCGATCATTGTAGTTGAAGGGATCGGAATATTGTCAATGACGGAACCCGCTTCTTTAGATATACGTTGGGCATCAACATCCACCGATTGTATGGCTTTCGCATACGTCTCATTCATGTTTTCACTACCCACTTGCTTACGAAGGTCATCCAATTGTTGTTGCAAATGAATTTTTGCGGTTTCGGGGGTTAAGGTCAACCGATAGATCCATGCAATCGGGCAAAAGTCCGAACCTTCTGCATATTTCCCACCTGCATACACATCACGAGAGACACATTTTGTGAGATCTTTGATCGCAACAAAACCTACACTTGTTTCATCGACAGGATCTATATCGAATTGAGGCACATGCTCCTTCGGACACGGAGCGTAGCATGTACCTGGGGTATCTGAGTATACACCATTGCCTAAGTGGTAATTTGGTACCATAAACCAGTCATAGGACCGTGCATCACACCTTGACTTTTTGGATACCATGTAATCTTCCAAAGGCTTTTTGCAGACTCCATTTTCGTTTGTGAATCCTGTTGGGCAAGAGACTGTCACGCACTTATCAGGAACACCCGCTTTCCTTACAAAGCCAACACCATGTTCCAAAACGCAATGCGGATAGGCTTGTGATTTGTCTTCTGCTTGGACACACAATGATTTGTAACGATTTTCCTTGTTATCTTTCTCTTGATTATACGTCATGACATTTTCATAGCCCGTGGTGTAGTACTTATTCAAGTCTAAAATACCATAGCGAGAAGCTACCGCCAAGCTACAAATTTCTCCAGGAGAGACTGGGTTGTATTTGTCTTGTATGCATGTCAAACGAGCTGCAGCGCTTTGTTTGGCAGCAGCCTCTTGTGCTGCTAACGCTGCCGCGGCTGCCTTTGCGGCCTTCTTCGCTTTCTTCTTTTTGCTCATAGGCCCCCTGCATTTACATCAGTAAAATATTACTGGCATTTGAGATTGGATGCAGATGTTACCATCAAATTTGATGCGTTCTTTGCACGATACACCATTCCTTCGGAGAGTTTGAAAGAAGACAACTCTTTCCGTAAGCACGCCAAACCCGTGTCTTCAAATAGCTTACCTGCAGATTCTTGTTTCTCAACTCCATTTGCATCTTTTGAAACGGTGTACGCCTGACTGCATTGAGGAACATAGAAAGTACCTTGTTGTGCATAAGGAATATACACTTGTAACTTATCTCCATTTCGAGTGATCTTCTTCTGAAGTTCTTCAGGAAGTTTGGCAAGCTCTGGCATTCGATCTAATTCCATCAACCATTTGATCCTCTCAGGCTGGTACGTCTTGGTACAGAACCCAGAGCTTCCATCGGTTCCTGTCTCTTTCCATGTTACGTTATCACACCGTCCACTTCCCAGCAGCGGACGAGGGATGCTAGGGGTCTTTGAGCTCATTGGGTTCCAACGTGAAAATGCAGACATGGATGAAGTCGGAAAGATCTTTTTCAGAAGTTTTGTAATCCACATCATGAAACGCGTGTACCACGGTAGCTTTTTACGATCTTTGGGATGACGACGTTGAGACCGTTTTGACTTTTTCAGGTTTGGTAAGAAGACGAATAAGAACCAAATGACAAGCAAGATCGCCACATATCCCGACAGACGATACCACAGGATAGCAAATCCTTTTCCAAAAATGGAGATGAAGTTCTTGATGAAGGATCCGATCATGGTCAAGATTTTCCGTACTTTTTCAAACCGTGCTTCGGAAGCTTTGGTACTTGCAAGGTGTTCCTGGGCATCCGCTGCATGTTTCAAAGACTGTGCTTGTAGATCGGCCGCAGCTACTTTGGCAACCTCCGCTTGTGTTTTGGTATCCAAATAACGTAATGTAGCTTTCTGTATGTCTTCTTGAAGTTTTGCATTTCCCTCTCCACCCTTCCAGCGTCTACCTAACTTTTTTGCTTTCAGTTTCATGATACCCTATTGAATACCTCGTATTTTTATCGCGCTTTATGCAGTCAAAAAAGAAGCGACGTTACATATAAGTGGTCATGTCTTGGATATATGGGGTGATTCTCATCCTCCTGATCCTCTATGTACGATATTACTATGTCTCTCCAAAAACGGTCAGCATTTTACAGACCAGTCTACATCATTTTCAGTTTTCTTTGTTACGGGAAAAACAGCCCATTGTCATCCATGATCGCATTCAGGAAATCGACTCTTTGAAGAAAGCGTGGTTTGAACCCAACATTGTAAAGAGTCTATTGTTGGAGGCGACGCCTCAGTCAACATGGATCGAGAATCGTTATAAGTACTTTGTGATCCATGCGCAACAAGATTGCGAGGTACTTCTTGCCCCGTCATCGGAAAAATTAGTGAATGGTGTTCCCAATCCTGAGACCACCACATTGGTTGCCATTCAATTAGGCGCATTGCAAAGTGTTGTGCTCCCATATCGCATGAAGTATCTACTACAGCCGAAACATGGTTCTGTAGCTACATGCAAAGCTATCGGGGCTCATGATTATATTACCTTTATATTACCTTAGTCCACCTCATCCACCTTGGGACCTGTAGAAGCACCAGGGACGGGAGCACCTTGAGGCATACCACCTTCCGTCGAGTACAGATTCATCATGATCGGGCGGAGCTTCTCTTCCACTTCTTTTTGCTTTGTCTTGAAGTCATCTTCGGAGGAAGAAGCATGTGCCTCAATCCATTCAATGGCCTCGGTCACAATGGGCTCTGCCTTGGTCCAAGCCTCCTTCTGCTTGTCTTCCTTTCCATCCTGTAGGGTGTTACGGATGTTATAGACATAGTTCTCTAGGACATTCTTGGACTCAATACGAGCACGTTCCTTTTCATCATCCGCCTTGAATTTCTCTGCGGCCTTTACCATCTCGTCAATCTCCTCTTTGGAGAACTTGTGCTGGTCGTTGGTGATCGTAATCTTCTGGCTCTTGCCCGTACCCTTCTCCTCGGCACTCACATTGAGGATTCCATTGGCATCGATATCCAGTGTGATGTCAATCTTAGGAACGCCACGAGGAGCAGGAGGGATGCCCGACAGATCGAACTGTCCCAGCTGTTTGTTGTCCTTGGTGAACGCACGCTCGCCCTGATAGATCTTGATAGTCACCGCAGGCTGGTTGTCATCATAGGTGGAGAAGGTCATCGACTTCTTGCAAGGAATGGTGGTATTCCTCTCGATGATCTTCGTCATGACGCCACCGCTCGTCTCCACACCCAGGGAGAGAGGGGTCACATCTAGAAGCAGGAGCTCCTTGGTAGACTCATTGCCCTGACCCGTGAGCACGGCAGCTTGAACGGCCGCACCATAGGCGACGCACTCATCAGGGTTGAGAGACTTGTTCAGCTGCTTGCCGTTGAAATAATCCGACAGCAGTTGCTGGATCTTGGGGATGCGGGTGGTACCACCTACGAGAACCACCTCATCCACATCTCCCTTGGATACTTTGGCATCCCTTAGCACTTGATCGACGGGATCGATCGTGCGCTTGAAAATATCCGCGCACAGTTCCTCGAACTTGGCACGGGTAATCGAAGTATAGAAGTCGATTCCCTCATAGAAGGAGTCGATCTCAATGTTCGCCGAAGCCGAAGTGGAGAGGATCCTCTTCGCACGCTCGCAGCTTACCTTGAGACGCTTTAGTGCACGAGCATTGTCGGACACATCCTTCTTGTTCTTCTTTTTAAACTCTTGAACAAAATGTTCAAGCAGACGGTTGTCAATGTCTTCTCCCAATTATGTTATCGTTGGGCTCTTTATCCCAACTTCTTACGCTTTCACGTAAGTTCGGACTATATCTTCATCAAACATTATGAGATTCCAACCTCACTGTTTGATGGAGGGTACTCGTGGAGGTTTTGCCATGTCTTCATTGCAAGTGATTGGATCACACTTGCTCCAATGTAGGCGACTCCCTCTAGTCTCTGAACCTTCACCCCCTTTCAAGGGTGCTCGGCTGCTGATTGCCCAATCCCATGTCTTTTCAAACCATCACGCTCACCGTTACCAGTCACGTTGTGGTGCCATGGGCTCTCAGGGGTTTCCAGCAAATCTCCCTCTTTTACTTGAGCCGAAAGTTAACCCAAGTGGCTATCACCGCACGTGGCCTTTACTTCAATAAGGCCACCATCAATGCTAAGCAGTGAAACATCGTGTGTACCCACACATTTGTTATCGTTAGGCTCTTTATCCTAACTTCTTACGCTTTCACGTAAGCTCGGACTATATCTTATCCACCAAAACTTAGTGGACCGCCGCACTCGTGGGAACTCTGCCATAGAAGCGTGCTTCCGTAGGCGTCCATTCCTAGTCTCTGAACCTTTTTGTTAGTTTCCTAACAAACTTGGCTGCGGATTGCCCATTGTTACATCATCCTCTTTTTTACCATACCCAGGTCATTACGCTGGCCACGATCTCACTCACGCGGATCGCTTGGTAGAAGATGCTTTAGGGGTTCCCCGTCAGTTCACGGCGTTCTTGGATGCCACATCCAAGGTGGGGTTTTCACCCACAGGAGGCAGTATCATGATCTAACAGACCATAGCTTGTTTACCTCCACAATCGAACACGAGAATGGTGCGCTCTTTTCCATCATTTTTCTTGTCAAGACCATAGGCGATGGCAGCCGCAGTAGGCTCCGAAATGATACGTAGAACCTCCAGACCCGCAATGGTACCCGCGTCCTTTGTAGCCTGACGCTGGGAATCATCGAAGTACGCAGGAACCGTGATCACGATCTTCTTGACAGGATGGCCCAGGTATGCCTCCGCAGTCTCCTTCATTTTCCCCAGCACCATGGCAGAAATCTCCTCAGGATAGAACTTCTTCTTCTCTCCCTGGTAATCCGCCACAATCTGAGGCTTGTTGTTCGCATCCGCAATCACCTCAAAAGGCCATAGCTTGATATCATTCTGAACCGTCGGATCCGTAAACTTCCTACCAATCAGACGCTTGGCATCATAAATAGTATTAAGTGGGTTCAGAGTCGCCTGGTTCTTGGCAGCATCACCCACCAGTCGCTCCGTGTCCGTAAAAGCCACATAAGATGGTGTCGTGCGATTTCCCTGATCATTGGGAATAATCTCCACACGATCTCCCTGCCAAACCGCAACGCAAGAGTAAGTGGTTCCAAGATCGCACGCAATGGCTACGTCTTCTACGCCCATTTTTAAGACTTACCATTCTATGGTGTAATGTTCTTAAATCGTTTCGAACCATTTAAACCACACTCGATGATGTGTGCAATCGTATGCGGATGTGACAAGATATTTGTGTGATTTGTTTCAGGCACATACAATACATGAGATGTATTCCTGTCAAATAACCTCTTGGCAACCATCAAACTCTGTGTACTCACAATCCCATCGCCTGTACCATGCTTGATATCTTCGCTGTAATGATCCAAGGTCTTCGCGTAATACATATGTGGTGTTTCGATCGGCTGTGAGCATAGAATATCCACAGAAACCCCTGGCAACTTCTTCCCAATCACAGGCAAATGGGGCTTATACAGGTCTCTCCATATTTCAAATCCTTCCTCCCCATGAGACGCCAATACATCGTACGCTTCTAAGGTATACACGCCCTCGCGTTCTGTGTGCACGAGGACTTCATCTTTTTGAAATGCCATGTTGTTGGGAAGACACATGATGATCCCACTATTTCGCTGCAAGACATCCTTGTATAAAGCATGAAAGTAGGACAAATAATGGTCCCCGCACAATACTGCACGCATGGACAATATGGCTCCACCAAACGGTGGACTAACAAAGACTAAGCGATCAATGTGTTTCTCAATCCATGCCTCATCCATTTCCGACAAAAACCATTTATATAACACTGCTCCCAAACTGTGTGTGACCACCACCAACGGTTTCTGAGTCTTCAATACAGCACGTTCCGTCAATTCATGGAACTTCTGGAATAGACTGCGTCGATACAAAGGATCTAACACAAGGCGGAAATCATATGGGGCCCCAAACAGAGTTTCATGATCCTTATATCCCACCCAGTATAGCTTCTCTACGATAGGGCCGAAATAACGGAAGTGAAACAAATCTTGCAATAAGTCTTGTTGGAACTTGGGAAGCATACGAAATGCAGGTACAATGTCCTTGATGCCTTGGGTCCCTCCAAAATCATGGACATCCATACATGTTTTTTCATAACCTGAAAAACCAATTACTTTCCCCTGTTTGTTTCGATTGACGGTATAATGCATATCCTCTTTCCATCTTTCTAGACTTGAGCGTACATGAGGAGTCATATGAATCCATTTGTTATCAATCACTGGACGAGACATCACCTTTCGATGTGTGTCATTCCGATGAATGATGATGGATCCGCCGATGCCTGGTATCAAGAGGATAGGTTTCATAGTATTTTTGTGGTTCTGTCTTACTTACTTTGGATGACGATTCTTTAATGCGAGATACATCCCCGCGAACTCTGACACTTTTTGTTTCCTCTTTGAACGGTTCCACGTAGCTACCTCGGGTATGAATGACACGAGGAACAAACGTGTCCAATATGCTTTGACCTTCGGATTCCTTCTTTTCTTCCGCTTCTCCAAATGTTTCCTGTATCTGTTTCCACAAGTCCACGGTGGTAGAAGTCACTCTTTCATACAACTGACTTTCTATATGCGACCATGTTGCTTCCAGTTTGTCAGGCGGGGGCATATCTACGACATAAGGAACAATCCACAGAAACGGGGCTCTTGACAATTTGTGTGACTTCTTGAAATCCAAGCAAAAGAGTTCAAACAATGTAGCTACATTTGGATTGTTAGAATATGCAATCATGACCGCACCCCATAGGATCCAAATGATGTCTTGGTCTTCCCCAATACTAGGAGCTAACCATCTAGGCTTCTGAATCTGGTACCGTTTTCGTGAGAGATACTCTAACGAATATCGAATCTTCTCCATCTCTTTGTCTGCGAACAACTTACTCAAACCCGCAAGCACTCTCTGACTGAATGCGTATTCATCGGTATCTTTGGGTGGCAACAGTTTCCCAAAGAGTTCCTCTCCTCGTTTTGAGAGGGATGCCTTCTCTGGAAACAATGGTACAATCTGCTCTTTTAACTTGGGCAACACACTCTTCGTTGGCAATCCTTGAGAGCGTCCGAAGAGAAAGCATAGCAATAACGTGACTTGAAACGCGTCCCGAATGCGAATTTTCTCACTGTCTAAACAACGTTTCAAGTGACGTAGAGTATCTAGATACAAATCAATCGTCTCAAGAGTTATGGTCTCCGCAGCAAAAGCGCATGCATTCACCAATGCATATAATAGCTCATCGGTTTCGCTTTGATATAAATACCGCCCTGTTTCAAAAAGGGCAGCTTCAGGATCATTATGTATGACGGCAACAATTAGATCATTTGCCTTCATCCTCTAATTTGGTAGCTACAAAATGCAGTTGCGTTCTCCCGCGCGCAAAAATCATAATACATTTTGGCACAGGTGATGAGAATGTTTACAAAGACAGAAAAACACAAAGGGGCGAAAAGAGGGACGGCCCCAATCTCAACCCCATATGCAATGGTTAACCCTGCGCCTATAAAGAATAACCCAAGCATTGAATAGGACAAATCTTTGGCAGATTTCCTCTTCATAATCCTCACAAGTTGCGGTACATTCTGTACACTGAGGATCCCCCCACCAATATATCCTATAATGTCTGTACTTGTTACAGATTCCATGACGAGAAGTGATAACACTCTATGATAGGTATGCCTTAAGTATGGGAAATTGATTAAGGAGAAAACTTCTATACTATAAAATAACCATGTCCGAGCCAGAGGAACTTTTGGTGGAACGGAAAAACAGGTTTGTCATGTTTCCCGTCTTGTACCCTGACATCTTTGAGATGTATAAGAAGGCGTCTTCGTCTTACTGGGTGGCAGATGAGATCAACTTCCAACAAGATATTCCCGACTTGGAGTCGTTGAATGAGAACGAAAAATACTTCATTCATCATGTATTGGGTTTCTTCGCTGCATCAGATGGAATCGTCATGGAGAACTTGGCACAGCGTTTCATGTCCGAAGTCATGATTCCTGAGGCGAAGGCATTCTATTCCTTCCAAATCGCAATGGAAGCGGTTCATAGTGAGACATACAGTCTGCTGATTGACACATATGTCAAGGATCCTGTGCAAAAGGATCAATTCTTGAATGCTGCCAGCACGTTCCCTGCCATCAAAGAGAAGGCTGAATGGGCGTTGAAATGGATGGAGGACAAGGATGCTCCGTTCGCTCAGCGTCTGCTGGCCTTTGCTTTGGTGGAGGGTGTCTTCTTCTCCGCCTCGTTCTGTGCGATTTTCTGGCTACGTGAGCGTGGACTCCTTCCTGGATTGAGCTTTGCCAATCAGCTGATCAGTCGTGACGAGTCTCTTCATACTGAGTTCGCTTGCCTTCTTTACTCCAAAATTCGCAACCGTGTTCCGTCGCATGTAGTGGAATCTATGGTTCGTGAAGCGGTGGATATTGAGATCAAATTTATTACAGAGTCAATTCCATGCAACATGATTGGTATGAACGCAGAGTTGATGAAAGAATACATCATGTATATCGCGGACAGGACTCTGATCATGTTGGGATACAACAAAATATACCAAAAGGCAAATCCGTTCCAGTTTGCGGAGAAGGCAACTTTGGAGGGAAAGAGTTCATTCTTTGAAGTAAGGGTTGCAGAATATGCCAAGCCTGTGTCTTTCCAGCCTGGTCAATCCGTCATCCCTTCGGAGCTCGTGATCAATACAGATGGCGAGTTCTAAAAAGAAGATTCACAGAAAGTCATTTTTCTTGTAATAGACTTTTGTATTTTAAGAGTCTCTTGTAACACTTCATGATGGTCACCTCGGACACATCACAAATCTCAGCAATTACCTTTTTATTAAAATCAATGTCGTTTGTCATACAGTAATAGAACAATGTGCCAGCCGCAACCGAAGTCGGTGCATTCTCAGAAACAATCTCAAGTTCATCTAATTTTTTTGCAAGAAGCTTACATTTTTGTATGTCTTGATAATCCATATTCAATTTGGATCCGAAACGAGATATGAAATCCTCAGGCTCCGATGAATCCACATTCATCTGAAGTAACGTTTGAAATCGCGCGTTGCCCTTGGTAAGGACATTTGGATCGATCCCGAACATACGGGATACTTCCTTGGGGGATCGGGGTACCTTGTTGAGTAAACAGGCATAATAGATACAGGAGGCAATGAGCCCTTCTTTGTTCTCTCCACGACTAATCTTCTTCTCACTTGCACGCTTATACAGGTATTTGGCATCGTCAACCACTTTTGCAGGAATGCTGTATTTCACCGTATTGTTGGCGAGTTGTTCAAATACATTGTATAGGCTCCTCTCCCAATAAGGCATACTATTCCACATTTGGTATTGACGGATACGACGAATGTCCCGATTGTCTCCACGACGGGACATTCCACCTCCAACCATAGAACCTAACGAGGATTTGGGGAGAAGATCATTTGTGGGAAGCCCGCAGCGTGTAGGATCATCATCACGACTGTCATCCGCTCCATAGAACCTCCACTCCGCAGAATGGTCTATCACACGTCCTACAATCGATTTGCAGCAACTACAAACGTGTTGCCCATCATCTACAATCAAGTCCGCTTCCCCACATTGATCGCAAATCAAGTCCTTCTCACTGTCTTCGCCATTCCATGGATTGTCGCCACGCTCTTCCATACGCATGTGCTCAAGTAACTTCCATAATTCCTCCTCGTGAGTTGTGACATTTGCTTCCATGTGGCCAACTATAACCGAAAAACCATTTAAAGATAAAGAGTGCTCTAATCCTTATATCATTTTCAATTCCGATATCAAATTTTCAAGTTGTTTTTCAAACTTGGTACGCAACGTATCAGGGATCCGATCAAAGTCTACCAAGATCTTGTTTTTCTCGTATTGTTCGAGTGCACTGGGTCCACCTTTGTTCATTAACCATTGTTTCAGTTCTTCTTCAGGTAAATCAATCACCTTTTCCAATGTCTTGGGCCCAACCCCACGACATACGGATGGGATGTTGTCACTTTTGTCGCCAAGTACAATTTTCGTCAGTTTATCTTTCCATGCATTTCCCGATCCTCGTTGACCGATGAGTTTCCCTTGCATGTTTACAACAACAATCCGCTCACTGCTGATCTGTTGATAATCATTATCATTCGTCAATACCACCATCTTTTCAATATTTGGACAATGGGTGCCCACATACTGGGTACTCAAACTCACCAGATCATCTGCCTCCAATTCATTCGCAGAAAGGATGCGGATCCCCTTTTTGGCCAAGTGGCGCTGCACCAGGTCGAAAACACCTCCTTGAAAATTGTCGGCATGTACACGAGTACCTTTGTATTCTGGATACACTTTGCATCGCCATATCTCCGCACGAGGACAGTCAGTACACAGAAAGATGTGTCGCGGTTTCACCTTGTGTTCCTTGCATAGCTTATTGATATCATTGTCTATATGATTATATAAGCCATTCAAAAATTCAGTATTCTCCAGAATGGTTTCCGTATTTACTTCTTCCACACGGAAACCATACCACCGAAGAGTTGCATAATAGCGATAGAAAGTGTAATATCCACCGTCGATGAAGACGAGTGCTGCCATAATACCCTATACACTCACATCTTTAACTCATTTCACTTTTTTGAGGTCTCCGTTTGAGCATGTCAATGGCGCAATTCATTCTCACACACCGTAATCAATGTCCGTATTCCATTCCCACTGGGTATAGACTTGTTGTCCGTTTCATGGGCCAAGTCAATATGAAGCCAGTTTGTTTTTGTAGCTACAAATTGCTTGAGGAACATGGCTGCCACAAAGGAGTCCCCACAATCGAGTGGACTATTTGATATGTCCGCTACATTACTCTTGAGCACCTCATCATAGTCATCCCATGATGGCATAGGAATCATCCTTTCTCCAATCATATTCGTCAACTTCTCGACGCGACTTCGGAGACCTTCGTCATTTGAATAGTAGTACCCCTTATGCCAGCAGCTGATACTGGAAGCGTGTCCTGTCAAGGTTGCTATGTCCAAAATCAAGTCTAAATCCCCCACATCCTTTTCGAGATATCCCAAGGCATCTGCGAGAATCAAACGTCCCTCTGCATCAGGATTTGTCACCTCTACAGTCAGACCTTTATAACTACGTATAACATCTCCAGGATGGGTCGATTTTTCTGATACCGCATTCTCTGCCAAAGGGAAGACACCAATAAATGTTACATCATCCCATTCCTTGCACTCACAAAGATATTGCATGGCCATGGCTCCATATACAGCTCCGATTTTGTCAAACTTCATGTCTACCATGTGACGGAAGGATTTAATGGCTAAACCTCCTGAGTCAAAGGTAATTCCTTTACCAACAATGGCGACCCGTTTCCTTTCTTTTTTCAATGCCTTTCGTTGGACGATACACATCACAGGAGGGTTCTTCGCACTTTCTCCCACGGACAAGATGAGATTGAATCCTTTCTCACGTAGTTTCTTGGCATTCCAAGACTTACATTGGATGTTTGGAAGGCCTGAAAAAGTCTCATAAATGTAGCTACAAAGTTTGCGCGGAGTTGCAAAGTTGGCGGGGAGCAATGCTAGCATCCGTCCTGCGGTCACTTTCTTCGAGATGTTGACCGCCTTGTCAATGGCATCATGATACGGTCCCTCGTGAATAACAATCACATTCTGTGCCACCATGGTTGCCTCTGGGAAAAATCCATTCAGCACTCTACACACTACATGTTCTATGGTTAACGGATCCTCCTTTAGAAGTTCCTTTGCCGCGCTGAGATATATGGTTTTAATATTTTCCATAGTCCAACCAATTTTTGTAGCTACAAGTTTCCTCACCGCCGTCGAAAGGTCTCTATACAATCTGCTTTTCTGAATCATGAGTGTCTCTTGTCTTGATGGATCCGCTTGCACACCAATGTGGGATACAGGAGACTGATTCCAACACAAATCTACGATGGCTTCCGTCGCATTCAAGGTTTTGTGGAACCCTGGTTTATACAGAATGTCATACATGAGTACCCTACACTTTTCTACATGTTAAATATTTACATATTTCGTAAAAACAAGATTTGATAGCTTAAAACTTAATATAAATCTTTCCATCGTCTGAGATGTGCTTGAGATGCTCTTGGGGTAAGTCTCCGCGATTAGGAGCACCTTCCACGCGAAGACGACCTGCCTCTAGCTCTTCCACAACATATTGTTTCATCTTCATTAAGACATCCCAATGTAATTTTGTTACAATTCCACGGAAACTGTTATACCGATTCAGTTTTGCATTTAAATTGAAGTTTTGCAAGATGTTTTGCTGCAATGCAGTTGTAATGGCTACACGCAATATCTCTAGTTTCTTCAACTCATTCCGTGCATTTACAATCTTCAAATTCAACTGGTTAATCTTTTTCTTATTCGCACGAGGCACAATCGTAGAAACTGCTGGCTTAAACACCTTCTTCTGTAATGTTTTGACCAATTTAGATCTGGATATTCTCTTAATCGTTTTCTTACCTGCCTTTGCAATGGGTCCTCCTTTAGAGAACGCTTTTCCAATTTTCTTGAATGATATCTTCTTTGGCTTCGAAATCTTCGGCATTTTTGGCTTCGAAATCTTTGGCATTTTCGGCTTTGAAATCTTAGGGAATTTCCTTCTTCCCTTGAAGCCTTCAATATTGTCATCATCATCAAAAGATTCGTAGCCATCTGAATCAAAATCCTCTGTATCCGAGTCATAGTCCACAAACCTCTCTATGCGAGGCATGGATCCAAATCCACTTAATGATGACATCCTGGTAGCACTGCCCCCAATCGTGTTTCTAGGTGCTACCAATGCAGCTACACTGTTGAGTGTATTCCTATTGAAGACAGAAGAGAAGCTACTCGTCGTTGTACGCCTCTTTGCTTTTGAACCCCTTTTGCCCCGTTTGAAAATTCCACCAATCTTTTTGGCAGCTCTTTTGATAAACCTCTGTACTGACTTGACCATCTTTCTCGTTTTCATTTCAGATTCATATCTTCCTATAATCTTTCTGTAATAGCCAATTTGGGTATTCACTTCCGTTAACCTCTTTGTTAATGCAACACGTTCCGTGACTAGACCTGCAGCTTCTGCACCTCCTTCCGCGATTCTGCCAACAAGAATACTTTGGCTATTCATGAGACTGTTTGTATCTCCTTGTATAAATCTTGTCGACTCATCTCGGAGCACTTGTTTGAGATTCTTTTGTTGTTCGAATCGAACTCTCATCATCACATTTGTCCTTACTTCACGCCATGTACCACATGGATCTTTTACATAACGTGAAACAGGGAGAGCAACGGTTCGTGAAGTTGTGACAACATTATTGTATTTGTCTGTGTTCGTCTCCATTTCTGCCAACCAACTCAAGAAAAACAGTACCTCATGTGTTTGAGGTTTGGCTTTCTTCATATTGCGAGTGAAAACAACTTTCTTTGTATATGGATCAAATTGTAATGCACTACCAATACGAACATCACTTAACAGACCCCTTTCCGCACAATACAACCTTTTTACTGTACTCGGTTTGAAATTGGGAAGTGTACCGCGAGCATACCTTACACCATCTTTCCAAATATGGAAATAATCACCGTCAGGATCCTTTGGCACATGCAATCCATGGTTATCGATTTCTCCACGCAACACATCCTTTCTTCCCAAAGTAGCCCAGTAAATTGGATCTCCACGTGCTTTATTGATATGGAGATTTCCTAGTTTGATGTGCTCATCCGTTCGATTGAAGAACTTCCAGCGAGGAATGTGGATCTTACAAAACTTGCCATCTGCAAACCCTTGATAGTTACGTAACACACGCTCCAAGTCCGACATAACTAATAGAACAAGTGGTTTCCGTGTCTTTCTGTACAATCTTTGTACTGCTGCATACAGTGCATTGTACCATCCAACATTCCAACTATAGTTAATCTCAAACAAAGGATGTCGCATGTTTGCAATGTATTTCGGCGAAAGAGTACCAGAAGCATCACATTCCTTCATGTCATTTGTGAAGTAGATAACAGTGTTTGTCATTCTGTACTTCGAAGGATCCGATATGATGTCTTCTGTCAAAATCATATCTGCAAATGACTCTACTATTTCCTCTTCCTCCGATTCGGACTCTGCGTCCGATTCAGAGTCAGAATCTGCATCTGAATCTGAATCATCGTCATGCCATCCATAATACGTAAGTACCCCGATGATTATGAGCACGACAATGCCCAAAATCATCGCCCATTCATGTTCCATGTATGATCCGCTATTGTATTCAAAGACTTTTTTGGAGCCAAAAGAACCATTTGAGAGTCTTTGTTAATATATCATCGTCATCTTACTCGTTCAACTCAGCAATCAGTTTATCCTTCTCTTCTGTGGTCATCGTCCTCCATTCCGAAGCCGCCTTCGACAAACGCTGTGTATGGGGCATATCTGGATGTTCATCCTTGAGCTTTGCCAGGCGAACCTTCATATAGATGTTATACTTGGTTGGAGTACGTGTAGGAGGTGTCGTAGCTCCTGAATCATCCGTCGATACCTTCTTCGTTGCGGCTTTCTTCTTCGGAGTGGGCGTTGCCACTTCCTCTTCAGGCTTGGTAGATGTTGGTTTCTTCGTTACTGCCTTCTTTTTTGTAGCGGTAGGCACTGGACTCTCCACTTCTTCTACAACTGACTCCTGTTGCAAAGTAGATTCCACCACTTCCTTTTTCTTCGCAACCCGTTTTTTTGGAGTGGACGTAGTTCCTTTCACTTCAGTCGTTTGATCTGATGCCGCCTCCTCCGCAAAGGAAGTAGGAATCCGAACCCATACTTTGACGTCATTCTTGATAGAAACCATCCACATCGTCCCATCTCGTCCGACCCTTTTCGTTCCCAAGTCACATACAAATGCTGTATATCCCAATCCAAGAGGACTTGATTCCTTTCCCGTGTATGTGTACTCATCGCTATTCTCACAGCGTTTCTTCAGAGTGTTCGTTGTCATGGTTCTATCTTGCAATCATTGATTCTAATTCAACATATATCAAATTTTTCATCCTGGGTCGATTTTGTATGCCAAAGGTTGGGTTTATCCCAAAAATTGAGATTCATATTCAATCTTCTAACATAATACGATACCATGGACCTAGAACAAACCCTTGATGGCTTGTTATCGGAATTCCTGCAAAAGATGGGAATTCCTGTAAACTTGGAACTACTAGACGATCTAAAATGGAAGATTATCGGCGTGTACTCTGCCAACACAGTGGACATCGGTCAACTATCGCAATGGCTACCACCCATCTCTTTGTCCGTTGAAGTGAAAAAAGAATCCTGAGATTCTTACTAGAGGATGCTTAAAGGGATAAAAAAGGCAATTGATTATGCTGTACTTTTCATTGTCTTGTACATCGTATGGCAAATCATGCGCATTTTGGTACTGCCCAATCTAGAAATATTCCCACACTTGGAACCTTTGGAGTTCTGGTTGCCTGTGTATGGAATGATTCTCACTGTATCTCACTATCTTATGATCGCTATAATGGTTATAATCATGTGTCTATACATCGCATGGTTGATCGTCCGCAAAATATTCAAATTCGACCTCAAGAAAATTCCTCCTTGGAAGCAATTGAGTAAAGCAGGTCTCTTACAATTGATACATTCCATTGCAGGCATCATCTTCTCAAAACGATCCTTTCAAGACCGTTTCAAACGCGTGTTCATTAGTTTTGGTGGTTTCTTAATTGGTTCATACCAATACACATTAGGAACAGTCTTTGGAAAAGCCAAAGGATACGGTGCCCCCGTCCCAAGTGACAACTCTATTGCAAAAGTTCGTGATGAATCCAAGAAGGATCAAGCACAACAGGATGAACTCGACAGCAAGCAATCGGCAATGTCAGCATTCACGAAAGATGAAAGACAAGATATCAATGATCGGTATTTGCAATGTGTGGAAGAAAAATCCGAAGTGATCTACCCTGAAATGACAAGTATGCAAAAAGCGAATATTATAGCAAAGAATGAGAGTGTAGCTACAAGTTGCAAACTAGGATCGTTTCAAGGTTATGCCAACATACTTTCTTTCCGTTAATTTGTCTTTGCTACGTGTAGACTGAAATGCCCGCTGCTGAGGACAAAAAGGGTTTCATGGCAAAAATAGACTGGATGGAAATCATGTTATTTGCAGTGGTTGTGGGTATTGTGGTACTATTAGGTATGTTGATCCAGAACACCATTGTGCAACGGCGAGTCTCAAAGACATCGCGTTGTTTACGTGAGAAACAACAAGGAAGAACCAGTGGTATTTACAGTGTTCTTGCAAAGAATGAGAAAAATGATCCTTTGTTCAAGGTGAGCTACAATTTTGCAAGCCGCGAATACAATGTGGAATGCGCTTGCAAACAAGGAGATGTCCTCAATCATTTCCGTTCCATCAAGGTATATGATATGAAAGACACTTCAGGAAACCCAACCAAGGTAGTGGAAGACAAACGTTGCTATTGCGACAGCTTGGCAGAACCTGCGCGCACATATTACACTGGATATCCTGACTTGATTCGTTATATGAATGAGAACGATACCAGTTTCTTCCTGAAATCAGTTACATAAGACCCATCTCGGTCAACAAATCCTTCATTTTTCCTCGATGCTCTGTGGAGAGTTTCTGCACAGGGTATTTGATATGGAATGTAAGGACCAGGTTTCCGTTGGGCATCCCCTTCCCTGGGATGATATACGGTTTATTGGGTTGCAAGATACCAAACTCATGGGTCGCCACCTCTACGGTCCCCGAGAAATGAGGAATGGAGATTGTCTTACCCACTACAGAGTCCGCAAATGAAATGGTAGTATTATACAACAAATCATCCCCATTCCGTTGGAAGTGTTCATGAGGGCTCACATGAATTTCGAATACCAGATCTCCTGCAATCTCGTTCTCGTTCATTGCTTGTTCGCCGAGCCCTTCAAACACGAGTTTGTGTCCTGATTGCACACCTGAAGGGATATGCAGTTCCAGCTTCTTTTCCTCACGATACGTTCCCTGACCTTCACAATCATTGCATCCTTTCGAGGTAGAACCCGTTCCTTGACAACGATCACATGCCCGCTGCATCATTTGGGTGATGAAACCCATACGCCGCATATCCGTTACCTGTCCACGCCCTTGGCAATTATGGCACATTTCACGGCATTTAGTGCAATTACGTTGTACACTGACTTTGATGGTCTTATGGACACCATTATATGCATCCCCTAGAGAAATACGGATTGGATGAAGGTGTGTCTTCTTCTTGATGGGACCCCGAGGGCCACCCCCTCCAAATCCGAAATCAAAGTGAAAGGGCATACCTCCCATGCCTCCTCCAAACATCTGTTCAAAGATATGATGAGCATCCATCCCATTGAAAGGATCGCCTCCACCCCCCGCCATATTATTGAATCCATCATCTCCGAGTTGATCATAGCGATCCCTTTTGTCATCATCTGAAAGGATTTGATATGCATTGGAGATCTCTTTGAACTTTTCGGGGTCACCCCCTTTGTCAGGATGATTTTGAACCGCAAGTTTCTTGTAGGCACGTTTGATTTCCTCTTTGGAAGCACCCTTGGCCACCCCAAGAGTGTCATAATGTTGCCATGACATCTGGATCTCTGTATCCTTTCGTGTCAAGTCCTTAATAACTTTTTCAAAATTTGATTCGCGAATACATATGAAAACCAAAGAATGATTCAAGTTACCACGGACCACCTGAACGAGGCTGCCAAGCTGCTAGGAAAGAAGCTGCTGGATTCTGTTCCCAATGGAAGACAAGCTCTGCTTCTGTCGGATCATACTTATCTCCATCGGCTGACCCTTGGTTCCGTCAACCGAGATGTGAACACCAAATGGGTGGGAAAGCTGAAACGGGAGATGCATCATCTCATCATGGCAAGGGAGCGCACCACGATCACGGTGTGTATCGACTTGAGGGATGTCATCCGTGCCATCGAGGAACAAACAGGTGCGGTGGATTTCAAAGCGATTGTCTTGGACGGACAGCATCGCGTGGCGTGTTTGAAGGAGATGTTTGCCACACATCCTCAACTTCAGTATGAGTTCTGGATGCAAGTCTATATCATCTCTTCGGAACTCGAGATGGAAACACTGATCAATGACCTGGATCGGCGTCTGCCCATTACGGCCAAAGATAAGAAGACCATCCAAGATCGGCGATCTTTTGCAGAGGCGTTCTTATCATTGATCCCAGCGGTTCATCACACCCGTCGGTGTGTCACGGGGACTTTGAATCACAAGGTCCTTCGGTCAGAAGCGGTAGTGGAGGCACTTCAAACAACGACGACAGATGATATCGTACAGCGCATCCGTGATCTGGCCCAAGAATCTGAGAAGGAATACAGAGCGGCGAATGTAAAGTCAACTTCCATCCTTCACAAAGTGATTGAAGATACAAAATTGTATCATATGATGCACTGGGAATCAGGAGAGTGGATCACAAATGTCTTACGTATCAGTGTAAAAATGGAGAAAAAGAATGAGGAAAGCATTGATGAAATATAAACAACCTAATTCCCTAATTCACAAGGTTGGAAGGCGCGATGAACTCTGTCCGTTCTTTCTGTAGCTCTTCCAACGTTTTTGGCGCTACGACCACCATGGATATCTTGTAGGTAGCTTCAGGATCTTTGACATCTGTCATCACATAT
>JACCDZ011216701.1_pt1 | contig 29854 bp, 31 predicted proteins | sample 7449551 | NCBI WGS metagenome assembly JACCDZ01 (sample SAMN15323452, study PRJNA562643) | freshwater metagenome | isolation source: river surface water | place: USA:Blue River Watershed | collected 2017-08-18 | reverse complement strand
TATTAAATCACATAATATAACCATTCTATATGGAATACGAAGATATTCTATTAAATCACATAATATACCCATTCTATATGGAATAAGAAGATATTCTATTAAATCACATAATATACCCATTCTATATGGAATAAGAAGATATTCTATTAAACTATATATAATACACTATTCTATATGGAATAAGAATATATTCTATTAAAATATTATTATAAATTAATTAATTAATAATCAGCAAGACAGCTGGTGTTCCGTGAGATGATAGATATAGATATAGATATAGATATATATATATATATAGTATAGTATAGTATAGTAGTAGTAGTCTCGCCCAACACCTCCTGTCTTGTCCGGATTTTATTTATTTTTTTTTTATAAATTTTTAATTATTTATATAATAAGAAGATATTCTATTAAACTATATAATATACCCATTCTATATGGAATACGAAGATATTCTATTAAACTATATATAATATACCCATTCTATATGGAATACAAAGATATTCTATTAATCATATATATTTTAATGGAAGAAATTAGAAAAATTATTAGCGAATCAATTATTTACAATGTTGAAATAATGCTTGGAGATCGTTACTACTCAAAGAAAAATGCAGATAAATGGGTTGTTTTTATAGTTCAACAAATTGAAAATGTTATCAGAGCAATAAACAAAAGTATCAAATATAGAATTGGTATCGAAATCAGTGAAAACGTAGATAAAAAAGTTAAAACAGAAAGCACAACATGCTGGTTTTCTCATAAAGATTGGAGCATAAATGTCCACTTTAAAAATAAACACTTATCCTGTCTTTTACTAGTTAATAATTTACAATTATTAAACAATTAAATTTACAGATTTATCGCATTTTAATTATTATGAATAAAAACATATATATTAGGCGGTAAATCGCGTTTTTAAACAAATTTAGTGACAATTGCTAGTAAATCAGGGTGTTTTGTCGCGCTACAAACATTAATCAATGATTTTGTCAATATTTTAGCTTCTTCTCCATCAATTGAAAATGCACTCAAATCACCATTTTGAAGTGAACTTCTAATAGAGCTTGTACCTTTCCATTTTCCATCATTGATATCCAACAAGAATCCCCATGCAGGATCAGCGCTTGAAGATTTTTTATCTGTAGGAAGCTGCTTAATTTTAAATCCACAGGTAATTGAACCTTCTTCATTTACAGACCAAAACATTGCATTTGATTCATTAGGCTTTGGTAAGTTTAAGGTCTTGGCAGGTTCACCATCAGCATTTGCTACATTATATTCATAAACTCTTTTTTCAAGTATCGCATATAATTGTGTTTTTTCATTTACACCAGTTATTTTTTCAGTAAGGGTAAATTTTTTTGTTCTAGTTTGTTTTCCGATTGATTGATCTCTTTTCATTATTTTAAATGAAAATATTAAAATAATGCCTATTTATATGAACAATTTAGTAATATTATATTATATTAATGAGCATGGGAGGTATTAGTTTATTTGGAACAAAAACAAAACAACTTGCAAAAAATGAACCTAAAATTGAAGCTAAAAGTGCATATAAAACAGAGATTGAAGAACTTGAAAAGTTAAAAAAGGAGATGACTGAATTTTTAAAAGCAAAAGAAAACTCATTTACACAGCAAAAAAAAGAACTTGTTGAGCTTGTAGAAAACACAATTAAAAATAAAGAACAAATGCTTTCTGATTCTATAAACTCTAAATTAAATGATCGTGAAAAAATTTTTGATGGAATTATAGAAAGATCAATAAAACAAAATCTTGAAAAGCAAAAAGAAACAATTCAAGGAACTTATCAATATATACCACCACCTCAAATACAGCAACCATTACCATTACCAGTACAGGCTATTGAAAAACCAGAACCTATTAAAAAGGAACCAAAAAATAGATATTATAAAGCAACAGATACTTTAATTACAACACTTGTAGAAAACTTTCCTGATGCAAGTGTAATAAAAAGGGATGAAATTTATCTTGGTTCAGTTGATAATCAGTATTATCATAAAAAGGGAGCAAAGTACAATTTACTAAATCAAGCATACTTGTGCAAATGTAATGCTACTACTAAATAATATATTAAAAAACTAGATTTTTATTTTATTTTATGTTGAAGACAATAAAAAGTGGTATTGATTTTTCAATAACAAGCTCAAATGAAGGTGTTTTAGATTTTAAGACTAGTATATTTCCAAGTCATTTTTTGATGGCCATTTGTGCAACACCTGGATATGGTAAAACAACTTTGGTAAAATTTTTATTATCCAGTAACGATTTTTTTCATAAAAAATACGATTTTGTTCTTCTTGTTTCACCATCTTTAATAGAATATAACGACTTGTTTATACCAAAAGAAAATACATCAAATAAACTTGACACACAATGGATTAATGAAAAATTTGAAATAATAAATGAACAATATAAAAAAACATACACAAATGTATTATTAATTCTAGATGACGTTGTTTCAGCAGTTAATAAGGAAAAAAACAGTGAAGAATTAATGGCAATTATTTTTAATAGAAGACATGTCTTGATAAATGGAATGGTTTCAATAATTATTACAACCCAAAAATTTAATGTAATACCAACAATAATGAGAACAACATTAAATGTTTTGATACTATTTGATGTAATTAAAAAGGAAATTGAAACAATAAAAGACAATATTATTAAAAGTGATATAGACTTTACATCAATACTATCATTATGTTTTAAAAGTCCTGGTGATTTCTTAATATACAATGTAAAAACAAACAAATTTTACTTGAAATTTGATGAAATAGTTTAAACTATGGAATTTACTATTTCTTGTAAATTTTTATTTTCTTTTATTCTGTTATGACAATTCAAGTTTGTACAGTAAGGTGAACTACATGAAAAGAACACAATTTGATTTAATAATGCAGACAAATTATTTAACATGTCAAAATCAATTAAAACTTCCTTTAAATTTGGTTCTGTAGCACTTTGATTTTCTAAATATAATGACAAAATATCCCCAATTAATTCATCAAATTTTTCCCTCTTTAATCTTTTAATTCTGCTATAGTAAAATGACCAAAATTCATATCTTGTATTATTACAGTCATTTTTTTGTGTAACTTTAATTTCAATTTCAACATCATCAACAACTCTAATTATTTTATTACTACTTTTTTGATTATCAAAACATGTGTAAGCCCATAAAAGATCCTTAATTAAATCATCATCTTGTTTATTTAAATCCAACAAGGAGGCTTGAAAAATTTCATTTCTTGTTTTTGGATGAGAATATAGTAAAATATACAACTTGTATTTTAAAATAAACAACCCAGGTTCAGTTTCAGGTATACCACATTCATCATCCTCAAATATCTTTTCATCCAATTCTTTGTAAATATTGTAAATTTCATGACACTCATCTGTTAAAAAGAATGCATTTGACATTTAAATAATATTTAATAAATTAATTTCATTTAAAAATGGCAAAAACAACACGAGAATATATGCTTTCAAATAAAATTCCACAAAAAGAACCAAGATATAGATGTGTTAGATATTATCTAGTTAAGAAACATTTATTTTTTTTTTAGACATTTTTTAATCTTATTCCATTCTTTTGCTGCTTCTTTTATTCCGCCTTGTTTTTTACATTTTGTATTGGTTTTAATAAATTCCTTTACAAATTTATTATAACATGATGCCTTTCTTTGCTTTGCCATTTTAATTAAAATAAAATTATTTCTTTTCTTTTTTTTTCTTTTCATGTATAATATAATAAAGAATTAATGCTAAGACTTTCAATTCAATTGCTGCTTTTTCGTAATCTATTTCTCTATATTTTCCCTTAAATTCTTTATCTAGTCCAATATTATAATCAAGAACAAGATCTCCATAGCTTTCTTTAATATCATTTTTCATTAAATGTAACCTAATCATGTATTCTGTAAAACGTCTGTATAATTTCAAACTAGTTTTATTTATTTCAGTCTCCATTGGAATAAGTTCTAGGTAATTACCAAATGCCTTAATATTTATTTCATATTTTTTGTCACCATATTTTAAAAATAAGTATCTAAAAATACAGAGTGAAATAAATAGAGATTTGAAAGCACTTGGCGTAAGGTCTTTTATTGGCTCAGAATTATCAAAACCTATTTCATTATATTCTTTAGTCATATTTAAAAGCATTTTTGTTACTTCTTCATCAAAATTATTACTTATTATTCGTTTTTCAATTTTTTCATAAATATCATCAACACTTTCTCCATCAATTTTAGCAGGTTTTTTTATACCAAGTTCACGTAATACATTGTAACCCTCATTAAATTGTGAATAATTTAAATTGTATGGAGATTGTGGATTAAATTGGTTGGGAAATTGGAAAGTCGGAGATTGTGGATTAAATTGGTTGAATTTTTTTTTTTCAGGAGTAGATAAATTTTTTGGAGTACTTTTATTTTCAAAATTGAGTGAATTTGAGTTTATATTATAATTTCTTTGTAAATTGCTATCATTTTGTTGTAAAGATTTAGATAAAACACTATTATTTTCAATATTTAGTTCAAATTCCTTAAAAATTGAATTTGAATCGCCAACTCTAGAATATAAATTACGATCAAGATTAGCACTTTCGTAAAATCTAATTTCATTGTTTAAAAGTCTCATAACTTCTTTACATATCATAAATGCACCTCTATAATCTTCTTTACTATCAGAAATTGTGTAAATATATGAGAGATTTGCAACATATTTTAAACATTTTTTAATTTCTGGAAATTTTACTATAACAACATTTTCTAAATTTGTTGCAATATCATTAGCAATGTTAATTTTTAAGTTTGCAAATGTATTATTTTCATTTATTGAATTTCTTAAATTATTGTTTATTTGAAATGTAAGAGTAGCATTTTTTTTTATTATCATTTCAGAGTCATTGGCAATATTATTAAAATCGTAATTACCTTCATTCAAAATTTTTTGATATATGTATTTTATTAATTTTATAATTTTTGATGCATCTATTATCTCTGATTTTAATATTGAGTTATATACCATGTTTGGTGTTTTATTTTTCATATAAATTGCATATTCTTCTTTATTTAATATAGCAGCACTTTTGATATCATAAGCTTCCGTATTGTAACCTAATGCATCAATTTTTCTTTCAAGTCTTTTATTTTTAACGTCAAAGTTATCAATATCATTTTTTGTTACTCCTTGCTTAAATTTTGGCAATCCTTTATCGTATTTTTTAAAAACATCTAATTTTGTTCTATTTTTACTTAATGGTCCCCTTCCATTATTTAACGAATTTAGTTTAGCAACATCTAAAAGATGTTTTTCAAGTCTGTCGTTATAAAATTCAACATTATTTTTTGAAACATTTTTCATTCTACCAGTTAAATTTGTTCTTAATTTTTTAAACATTTTTGCCATATTAAATTAAAATGGGAAAATGTTGTTTTAAATCTAGATGTAGAAAAAACCATGAAAAACATTTACTAGAGAAACATGGAATTGTAATAAAAGCAAGAAAAAACTTACATTACTTTAAATGTAAGTTTTGTAGAAGAGAAACAACAAATGAAGATGATTTTATCAGTCATCAACAAGTTTGTAAAACAAAAATATTTCCAACAAGAATGGGAAAAATAAATAATTTACATGACAATGTCTTTATTTATAACAACAATCTTTAAAATATTTTATTTAATGAACTTTGCTGACAACTCTGGATGGATATTACTAAACAAAAAAAGAGAAATACCGGCAATTGACAAAAAACCCGAAGAAAAAAATATTAAATTAACAAATCAAGTAACTGTAAATCAAGATGGTCGTATAATTGAAATTGAACCTTCAAATAAAACAATTTTACCTGAATTTAATGAAAATAAGCTTTATAACACATATATAAAACCTGAACATGCATTAGAATCAATGATGGAGCAAATTGTTAGACCATATGAATTTTCTTCAGAAACTGGCAGTATTAAATTTAAGTTTGTTTTTACAGGAATTGTTGATTGGGATGGTATAACAATTAATTTTCAAATTGATAATCCAAATCAAAATAACTATCTTCAACTTGATGGAACGTTAGACTCTCTTATATCTGATATTTATTTTATTGTTGATGATTTAAATACAATTGAACATATTCAAAAATACAATGAAAAGGCTGCATTTTCAAATATAATGAGACCAGATTATAAAAATGGTGATTTAAACAAAGGTTCAAGAGAAATTTTACTTGAACCAAAAATACTAGGCACAAGTACAATATTTAATCCTTCTCAATTATATGTAAAATTAAATCCAAACAAATTAAGAGAAGGAAAATTTGATTTATTAGAATCAGGGTCAATATCAGTTTCAATTCCAATAAGAGCTTCAATGCTTGGTAACTTGACATGGTTTAATGATGAAAAGGGTAATCATTTAAACAATTTTATGAATAAACAAGCATCAATAATAATAAAGTTTAATCCAAATGCATTTTTTGTACCAGTATTTGAAGCTACAATTACAGATTTAACAAAAAAAGCAATAAGAGGATCAGAAGTTGCAAAATATAAAAATAACAAGGAAACGTTAAATAGAGCAATGAAAATTGATTTAAAAAAAAAATACCTAGATTATGATTCATGGGAGCCAATGTTTGAATTTGATGATGGTTTAGGATCATTTATTTATGCAGAAAATAACAAAATAACTGAAAGGGCACTATTATTTTCGGTAATACAGAAATTTAAAAAGCAATTGTATGCTATAAATATGGAAGATGTTGGAAAAAATGTTGCAACCTTACCTTTAGATGTAAATTATGCTTTAATTTTAAAAAGTAATGCTAAAGGCTTTAACGATGAACAAAATGAAGAAAAACTATTAGATTATGCTTCAAATTTTCAAACAAAATATCATACTGTTTTATATGATTCAACACCATTTTCATTGCAAATTATAAGAACTATAAAGCAAAATCATGACAATTTATTTGAAAAGTTAAAATACAATGATGGTGGAAAAGAAGGAGTAAATGCTGTAATTGAAAACAAAATATTAAATAATGAAATCTTTTCTGTTACATTTTATGAAACACTTAATACAAAATCACCAAATGGGTTTTCATTGGGAAATTTTACAGAAAAGGATGCAAAGGAAAAATTTAATTTTAAAAGTGGAAGACTAGTTTTTGGATACTCTGTTAGTGAAATAATTATAACACCATTTTTCCCATTTGATTCTAAAAATGAGTTTAAAATAGGAAGTGTTTCAAAAAAAGAATACCTCGATAATTTAAATTCAAAATTAAAAAGGAAAATACTTGTAATTGAAATACCAGAATTTAACAACAAATCGCTAAAGACATTTACATTTGTACTAAATTACAAAAATGATCTTGTAAAAAGAATAGATGATTCTACACATATTATAAAGGAAATTTTATCAACATCAAGTGAATATATTAAAATTAGCAAGGAAAATGAAAAAATTATTGATATAATTACAAGTGAAAAGGGTAGCAATGAAAAAAATGCAAAGACTGACTTTTTTCTTTGTTGTATGCTAAGTGAAAACTTTGAATTTAAATTTCCAAAATCAATATTTAATTCACTAAGTCAAATAAAAAGAGCATTTGATGATGTTGATAGCTCAATAGTAAAAAATAATAAACTTCGAACAATTATAGAATATTCAAATTTAAAAAGTGATGCTGACACTTTTAAAGGTAATTTGGACTTTTTTAAACCTTTTAGACAAGGAATTTTTCATTTATGGGATATTTATGGAAAAATAAACAAAAATATTGATTACACAGAAGCAACTAAAACAAAATATATAGAAGCAAAAATAAAAGGAGCAGTGACAATTGATGATGCTGAAATAAAGGATGAAATTTTAAAATCAGTAAAAAATGTTAGCGATAATTTTGAATTTTATGATAATGACAAATTAATAAAGGCTTCTGACGAAATTAGCAAATTTAATGAAAAAACTAGGGATATATCAATGCTTTCAAAATTCTTTGCTTATATAAATATATTTCCAACTGGTATTTTTTCTTCAGAATTACACGTTTTAACAGAAGCCTTAATAGCATCAGCTTTATCAAAATATAAGATAATATATGGAATTAATGACAAATATCTAACAAATGATATTGCAAAATTATACAAGAAAATTATACAATCACACAATGATAAGTCAATGAAAAATTTTACAAGTTATCTTGAAGTCTTATTTGAAGAATACTTAATTCATGCTTATGAAATTTCAAAAAATAAATCTACACCAGCTCAAAAATTATATCTACAGCTTTTAAAAATATTTTCAAGTGAAAAGGATGTTAGAATACTGTTAATTATATCCGAGTTGATAATTATAGAAAATCTTGGATCTGATTTATACCCACAAAATAAAATTTCAAAAATAATTGATAGAATAATTCAAGATGATAAGTTTTTAATATTTGGTTCAAATATCAGCAAAAACTTTGCTAGAGATGGTGTGTTTTTAACACAAAATGAGCTTGAAAAAATAATTGAAGAAATTAAAAAGAAAACTAGAGAAAATTTCCTTGGGCAAAGCTGGCAAAGTGCATTTGAATTTGAAATAATGAAAGAATCATGTACAAATTCACTTGATGATTTAATAAAATATGAAAACATTGATAGAACATATCATATGATTGATCCATACATTGCAATAAAATACAAACCTTTAGATTATGTTTACATTGATACACCTGTTTGGCAACCAAAAATAGTAGAACATTATTCATTTATATTTAATTCTGAAACAAAATCAATACCAATACTTTCAAATGAAATAAGAAATAAAAAGGTTATTCTTTTCTTTAAATCAGACTCTCTTTTAGAAATACCAACATATAGACATAGCTCATTAAGAAACATTCCAATAAAAAACATGACACTTGTATTAAATGGAAGATTTATATATAAAATTTCAAATGATCTATATGATTCAACAGATTCCGAACAAAATTACTCTTATATTAGAGATTTGATGGAGTGTATACCTGTTCCCTTGGAAAATACAAAAATAAACAAATTGAACTATTCTATAGAAACAACAACAACCACTTTTATTTCAAAATTATTGACTGGTCAAAAAACTTCAGGTTTTATTAATGATGGATTAAATTTAAGTCATGTTTATATTAATTTAACCTTTGGTTACTTTAATGAAATACTTTCATCTTTTATGATTGGCTTAAATATGGAAAATTATGAAAAGGAAATAAATGAAGAATTAACAAGTGTTGAGATAATGTATTCTAATCCTGATGAAATTACAAAATCGCTAGGTAGTGAAAATCTCAGAGGTTTCATTTATTATATTGAATAACTAGGAATATTTCTTTAACCAATTCTTTAAATTTCTAAATGGTATATTTTGATTACTACTAAATTCATATAAACTTTTCCCACTTGTTTTGTAAAGCTTACATATTTCTCTTTTTTCATCTTTTGTACAACATTTATATTTTTTATCATTTAAACTATACCTAGTTATAAATAAAGATAAAGACAAAAAATCTTCATCATAAGCATAATTGTCTGCCATAATTTGATTAAAATTATTTAATTTTGTAAATATCCAAACGCATTGTATTCTGTACTCTTTCCATATCCTATAACTAGATCATCTTCTTGCAGAGCGTTTACAGCTTGACTAAACTCATTATCATTAGGTACATAACAAGTATCAACAGTTGGTTTAACAATTTCAGCTAGACTTGTTCCAGGATTACCAAAAAAGTTTGTTACAACTTTAACTCTACATAATGTCATTGAAGGTTTTGCTCCGGTAACAACAATTGTAAATCTTTGAACAATTTCACTTGAAGTTGCTGATGGTTGTTTAAAATTAATAGTATCAAAACTATGTGGTAAAAATCTTGCTTCAATTACCTTTGTTATAGGACAAGATACTGCTCCTGGTAAATCTCTTGTAGCTTTAATATTACTATATGTCAAGTCTGGATTAAGACTATTTGGAACTGCTGTATCTGTATTTGTTGTTCCCCTTGTAAAACTAAACCCACATGTAACATTTCCCTGACAATCATCAATTCCACCAATATACTCAAATTTAATTAAAGCTGGTCCAGCTCTAATGGAAGAAAATAGACTAACTTCTTCAGCATTAATATCATTTCCAAGTAAATATGAATCATTGATATTAGTTGCTGATGTTCCAGTAATTGCTACACCAGAATTTGTTTGTATTTCAGTTAATCCACTCCAAACTACACCTGCGGTACTGGAAGGAGTATTAGTAACACAAATAGAACTTGGTAAATTACCACTAGTTGTTCTACAAGAAGCAAATTGAGAAGATCTATAATAAGTTCCAAGATTAATTTGAAAAAAAATTGCACCTGCAGAATTAGTTGTTAAATTTATTTCACCAACTTTTGAACATGGAAAAGCTGGCATTCTAGAGTAAGGCATGGGAAATTGTACGTGAGTATATTTTTCAGGATTAACAAGAGCCTTATAAACAATACCATCACGACATCCACCTTTTGATGACTCTAGATTTTTTTGCTTTGATTTGCAAACAAGACCACTATCACAATTTTGACAACAAGAACTAAACATTAATATTAAATTTTTATTATTAAAATGAATCAAATAGTTTTAAAAAATTCATCTGTAATTTTTTCTCAGCCAAAAAACTTTATAAACAAACCAGAAGAAACTGTAAAACAACTAGTTTTGTATTTATTAAAAAATGAAATATATTTTTCAAGTGCAAGACTCCCAAAAGCAAATGTAGATTTTAATGGATTTTCTGAACTACTTTTATGGCTTGACAAAAATGGAATTATTTTTTACGAAAAGGAAACATTTTTTAAAAAAAGAAATGAAATTTTTGAACAATGGTTTTGGAGTTGTGATACATATTATAAAAAACTACTTGTATTAGAAAAATTTTCAGAACAAGTATTTGATATACAAGAAACTTACATGACAAGAAATGTATATGATTCTTATGCAAAGGGTACCATATTTGAATGGGCTTTAGCTTTTGGAGGAAAAATGCTATTAATTCCAAAAAAACAAAAACATTATGGAATTGAATTAACAGGATTGTTATCATATACAACTGCTTTAGCACACGCTTTAAGAGAATTAGAATCTATTGGATTAGGTATTCATATAACTAGAGAAGAAGCAGTTTCATCTATTGGAAAAGAGTATTCATTTTCACAATTAGAAAATTCATCAGCATTTTTCTTTTTAAATGAGCATGGTAATGGAAATGGTGTGTTTGAATCATTATCATACAAGGATCACACAATGGATTATATAAACAATTTTTTCAAACAACCTAGGTCAGATGTAATATCTTCAATTGATGATGATTTTGATGAAAAAATAATTGATAATTTAATAAGTGAAATTAAAGTAGCAAAAGAAGAAATACAATCTCAAGGTGGTATAGAATCAATTAAAACTGCAATAAAAATATCAAATAATGAAGAAAAACTAGAACAAATGTTATCAAAAATAACAATTGAAAATGAAGATATAATAATTAAAGAAAAAAAGCAAAAACCTGAAATAAATGTTAAAAAGGACGAATTGTTCCAATCATTTAAAAATGAAATGCAAAATTTAAAGTCTCTTCAAGAAAACCTTGAAAATAAATTTGAAGTTGTAGCATCAAAACCAACAGTACAAGATTTAATTTCATTAAAAAACGCACATGAAAACAGTATGAAGTCATTTAAAAATATAACTGAAAATATAGAAAAAATAAAAGAAATTGATGCAAGCTTTATTGAAGCTGAAGATGAACTAGATGATTCTTCTTTAATTGATAAAGATAAAATGTCTTACATATTTAATACAATACAAGGTGTAATACAAACAATGTTTGATAGATCAGAAAATAATAACTTTGGAGATAAAATTAAAATTTTTGCAAATGATGCATTAAAAAATTTAACAGGATTTGATTTTACAAGTATTTTAAACGTTTCTATTCCAAAACTTGTTGGAAATGAAAAACCAAAAGAACTAGTTGAAAAAAATAAAACATTTTCGATTTTATCTGAAAAAATTTCTGAAGGGTTAAAAAGAATAGCAAATGTTTATAGAGATCTTTCAGAATATGATAAAATTTTTGATGATGACGATGTTGAAATTAATAAAGCTCAATTACTCTTAAATTCAATACAAAATAGGTTAACAACATATTATAATTCTACTTTAAAGGCTCAAATAACAAGTGAAAAAATAATTAATAGAGAAATTCGAGTTCCTATAATTAAAAGCAATGAAAAAGTTACAAAAAAAACAATTGAAGATAACTTGCTAGTTACTTATGATGATTATGGAATAAAATTTGAAAATTCACAGTCAATTTCATTATCACTTAGTTCTGATATAATTATAAGTGAAAACGAATTTGTATATGCACTAGTTTTGATGTTTTTAAAGGTTGACATGTATTTAATTTTGGAAGACTATATACATAAAATAATACATACCGGTGAACGAAAAAAAATATCTGAATGGGTTAATGAATTTAATAAAACATTTAAATGCTGGATTTACACTAGAAAAGATTATAAAGATGCACTAGAAAAAAAATTGTTTAACAGAACTGCTCATGTATTTATAACAAATTCAATGTTTTGTTTAGCTAGTGGATACTTTGAAAACTTGAGCTTTGAATTGTTTATGAACCCTTTAAAAATGTTTGGAAGAGACATTGAAATTCAAAAAAGAATACTTCCTTATCTTGTTTCAATATTAACTGATTGGCAATATATTGTAATTAAGCCTGAGACAAAGGATCCTAATTATGGATTTTTTGAAAAAACACTTGCATCGAGAATAGATATTGATACTGCTTTATCAACATTTACAATGGATGTAAACATTATAAATGCTGTACAATTACTTGCAAGTGAAGTAAATGAATATGATAAAAAAAATCAAATAACTTTAAATCTTGATGATATTGAGGAGACTTTAATACATTATGTAACTATATTTGGAATAGACATTTCATTATTCCCAGAAAGATACATGAATGCAAAAGATGTATTGTTTTATTCTATTTTTAAAAGTACAGCAAAGTTAAGAGCTGAAAAAATGTCATTTTTTACAAATGATAAAAATATATGTGAAAAGGATGGAAATCCATACATTTCAGTTGAAAGAACAAATGAAGTAAATCCAAATTCTGAATTTTTCTCAAAAAAGAAGTTTGTATGTAAGTTTTCTCCTGATAATCCTATTGCAGCAAATCTTTTGAGTGGTTGGGGATTTGATGTTCAACTTGTTTTATTTGATTTAAAATGGTTTCCATGTAGAGGTACTGTATGTGATGTTTTAAATCAAGGATATATACCTGTTTTGGAAAATTCAATTGGACCAGATGATAGTTGTGCATGGGGAACAAGATTTTTAGGATGTAGACCATTATTTGTCTCTGATAAATTATCAGCATTAATAGCTGAAATGAAATTAAAATGTGCAAATTATAATATAATGATTGCTGAAAATAAAGAAAAATTTAAATCATTATGTATTGAAGCAGGACAAGTACTAGTTAAAGCAGCAGCTGCACTCCTCTAATTAGAATATAGACTGTTAAATAATTCACTTCCATTTATAACCTTTGAATTTTCCTTAATATTTTTATCTGAACTATATTTATTCATGTAATATTCCCAATTCGTTAAATCAAGACTAAAAATTGAATTTAAATGATTTATTCTATTACATGTAAAAAAATATAAAAGTAAGTCTAAATACTCAAATTTTGTTTGACTAGTATCATAATTTTCAACAACTATAAACATTACACAAATCAATGAAACAACAAATATTATTGGTGATTTGTAATTTCTAACAAGTAAATAAACAAACTCATTGCACTTTTTAAGCTTGTCATTAAAATTATTTATATGATTATAAACCAAATACGAGTCATTTTCACTTTCTGGAATAAATATATCACTGTAAAAATCTTCAAAATCTATTTTTTTGTTAAAAAGTGATAGTATTATAAAAAGAGTATCTTCAAATTTAACATTACATTGAGCGTTTTTATGATTTTCTATTATTTGAAAGTTTGGTGAATTTTTTAACGAAAATGCTACATTGTTTATTAAATTATAAACACCACTTTGATTATCAAACTTGTAAGATTTAAATCCACACATTTTAAAGTATTCTGAAGTAATTATAAATGATGGATTATGCAATTTACTAAATTCATCAATACTCTTACAAAGTCTAAAGACGTTATTTAAAACAAAATTTCCATTTTGAACAAAATCATATTTTTTTTTAACAACAAAAATAGAAGATTCCTCTAATTCATTAATTTTACTTTTAGGTAAAATTAAAATATCATTTTTTATTGTAGAAAGAATTTTTTTATCAATTTGAGAATAACCTTTATAAACGGTATTTAAAATTATATTGTACTTGTTGTTTTTATCAAGTCCAAATAATTTATTATCAGAAAAGCTAATCTTTACATTTTTTTCAATATTATTTTTTTTATCATCAGTTAATGAATAAAATGAACTGTTTTTTATTTTTTTATTTTTTTCTCTAATAAAATCACCAGAATCAAACTTTTTTTCAATAATTTTTTCTGTTAAAAACTTTGTATCTCTGTAAAAATTTAGATTATTATAAATTGATTCCATGAAATTTAACTGTATTATTTATTTAATTTTTTTTTTATTGAATCCAGACTTTCCTTTGGTTTATTTTTAAGAAACATTGTGTTATCTGAAAATCTTTTTTTTGCTAAAAAATCCATATAAATCAAGTTTGCTGATTTATTTTCTTTAATACATGAACAGCCAAATTCTATTAAAAATGTTTTTATTTTAGCAATTTCAGCAATGATTTTTTCTTTAGAATCCAATTCTTTATTTATTGTAAATATACCGTGAACAAAACATATTTCACTCATCACAAGTAAAATGTTGACAATGTTTTCTACAGGTTTTAAAAATTCTTGAATTAAATAGCACTCTTTACCATTAAAATTACTATAAAAATCATTTAATAATACTTCATTGTCTGCGTAAATTTGAATTGGAAAACTTTTTAAATTTAAATTGCCTTTAAATTTATTTTTTTTGCATTCCAAGATGAATTTTTTAAAATCAGAATAACCAACTTTTATTATTTTGTTTTGAAAGTTTGCATATGTATCCATATCATAATCTGTTAAAAGGTATTTATTTGACGATAAAAATGAAGCAATAGTAAACAATTCTGTTTTTTCAGTTATATTTTTATTGTAAAATAAAAACAAAGCAAATGCAATTTCTGCTGAACCTCTGCATGTAATAAACTTACTATGAATGCTTTTTTTATTTTCAACAGTAACTATATTATCATCTATTTCAATTTCACGATCTTTTAGGAATTTATTTAAATCAAAGTATTTAATACCATTAAACAAAATTGATACAAGATATTCAAGATTATTTTTATAAGCACTGCTTATTTTAGTTTTATTGTCAGGCATAACTAGTTTATTGATATCACATTTAACTAAATTTAAACTAAAATTACCAAAATCCAAGTAACTAAAAGAATATATTATACTCATTAGTACTCTAGCACCAACTTGGCTAATTATTTCATCAGCATTTTCATTGATAATTTTTAAATTATCAATTCTGTTTTTAATATTTATTTTTCTATAATTTTTAGCAAGTGCATTAGCTTTTATATCGTAATCATTTTCTCTTTCAAATGGAATTGAAGATATAATATAATAACATTTTAAAATGTCAGATGTACTTACACCAGTTTCATCGACAGCTTTAAGTAAGTTTTCTACTAAAACTTCATCTTTAAGAGCATCATTAAAATCATCTTGCATTTTTTGTTCAATTTTAGAAATTTCATCGTTAAAATTATTAACAGCATTTTTTGTTTCACTAGTTGTTAAATTATTAAAAGTGGGGTTAATTCCAGTTAGTGGTAGTACATTAATTAAATGAGACATTTTTTTTGAATTTGGCAAACTGTCAGTATATAAATCAAAATTTTCAAGATTAATATCACTTGTCTTTGGATAGTATTTTAAAGGATAATTTTTAGATTTTAAATATGCAGTTCTCTTGTCATCATAATATTCATAATCATTACTTTTAAACTTTGAACTTTCACTTTTTAATACACTTTCGTATAATTTTATAATGTTATTATCATTACAAAGTATGTATCTAAAAAATTTGTAAAATGTATCAAAATCAATAAAAAAATCCTTTGTATTTTCACCTTTTTCTATTTTTTTTAAAAAATCATTGTATTTTATTAAGCTACTCCTAATATTTTTGAGAAAATATAAATTTAATATTTCTTCAGGAAACATTAAATTTTCAGTTTTTTCAGGTATAGAATTATTTTTTTCTGTACAGCATTTGTAAAAAGCTGCTAGTAAATAAGTAATATATCTTTTAAAACTGTGATTATCAATGTTGTTGATATTGGTAACATTACTATTTTTTGTATTATTATTAATATCAATTGCTTCTTTTATTGTAGGTACAATTTTATTTGCAATTAAAAATGAGTATATTTCTATTTTTTTTAAAAAGACGTTTATGAAAAAATTGTATTCGTTAATCTTTTTATGAAATTTATTTCCAATTCCCAAAATAGATTTTTTATTATAATCTTTTGTAACATCTAATCTCATAAAAGCTTTTATTGTATTAAAGTTTATATTTGAATTTTCATTATATAAGTTTGAATCCAATGATTTTGTAGGGTAATTTAAGTATTTTTTAACAACTTCACTATATGTATTTGAATTTGTTAGTTTTTTTAATAAATCAAAATTTGTATCAATTTCACTTTTTAATTCGAGGTATTTTTTTGCATTATATTCTATTACTTTTTTGTTAGTTTCATAATCATTATTGGAATAATTACTATCAAGTAAAACAAAACTTTTAAGTTCATCAATCAGAGATGAAATGTTATCATTATTAATACTTGCTTTAAAATTTTCAATATCATCTGGTGTTACAATCTTATCAATAAAAATTTCACGATTTTCTATAATACTGTTAATTTTACTACTTTCACTTTTAGCTGATTCTTTTAAACTTGCAATAGTTTTTTTATGTTCTTTTGCATATTCAATGGAAAGTTTAATTTGATTAATTTGCTGTGAATAATCAATGTTTGAGTTTTCAAAATTTTTTAAAGTTTTTTCTTGTTCTTTTATAAAATTTTCAACATCACTTGAAGTTTTTAGTAAATTAATTCCATTTTTAATATTTTTTAATAAGTCCATTTTAGTAGAAAACACTTTATTTCTGCTTTTCGAAAATTTTTTTCCTCCAACACTCTTTTCCTTATTTTTATTTAGTTTAGCATTTTCATCGTCACTAGCTAATAAATCAGAAATTAAACTATCTATATCTCCTTCATCTTTATTATTTTTATTATTTTTTATTAATTTTTCTTCTTCTTTTTCTTTTTTTCTTTTCTTTTCTTTTTCTTTTTTTTCTTTTTCTTTTTTTTCTTCTTCTTCTTCTTTTCTTTTTTCTTCTTTTTTTCTTTTTTCTTCTTCTTCTTTTCTTTTTTTTTCTTCTTCTTCTTCTTCTTTTCTTTTTTCTTCTTCTTTTTTTTTTCTTTTTTCTTCTTCTTCTTTTTTTCTTTTTTCTTCTTCTTCTTCTTCTTCTTCTTCATCTTCTTCATCTTCTTCATCTCCAACTTTAGCTTCTTCACGCCCAACTGGTATAATTTCTTTTCTTTTTCCAAGCCTACTTGAAGGGTTAAACCTTTTAAAATTAGCTGAATTACGATTTTTAATTGCTTTTAAAAAGTTGTTACTTTTTTCTAGCGATGAATCATTAATAATATTCTTAAACATTTTAAAAAGTATCATTAAATTTCTGTCTTTAATCTTTTCTTCTATATCTTCAACATATTCTTTAGAAACATTGTACATTTTTTTAACTATAGCTACAATAAATGATAAATCAGTAATATCAACCTTTTTGTTTTTTGTCTTGAAATATATCTTGTTGTTTTTAAAAACAAGTTCTGCATACAAATTTTCAGATAAAACATATTTAATTTTTTTGGGGATATTGACTAGATCGCTAAAATTTAATGAAAATTCAGTATCAACAATATTTGAAAAAATAATTCTAGGTATACTTTCAAATATTTTTTTATCTTTTATTTCATCTCTTGATTTTATTTTAAAAATGTAGTTAACAACACCTTCAAGACCTTCCTTTGTAAAAATTCTCTTTTTTTTGATATTGTTTAATGATAATAAATAAGATTTTGTTGAAATATCTGTTGCAATTGAATTTTTTAATTCATCATTTTTAAAGGGTAAATTTGCCAATGATGATAAATGATTAGACATGTATTTTTCATTTTTTAAAAACATTATTATTTAATAATTATTTATGAATTATAAAATTTTTAACTTTGTTAAATCATTATAAGCTTTCTTGTTATCAGCATTAGCATCAAGTAAATAAGCATTATAAGCGTTGAAAATTGCTGTAGAATTATAAAGAAGTTCCTTATCATTTCCCATTTCTGAAAATTTTTTGAATATTTTATTTCCTTTTACATTTTCATCAATTTCTTTACCTGTTAAAGCATTAGCAATTTGTAAAGATGCTGATTGTGTAAACATTCTGTCCTTTTTACTATTACTTGCTAATAATACTCCCTTTTGAAAAATATCATCAGAAAGAGCCACTTGAAAATTTTCTCTCGGATTAATATTGAATAAATTTTTTGATGAACTAGACAAATAATTCTCAGGCACAAACATTTAATTAAATAATAATAATAAACTGTTTTATTTACTTTTAAGTAGTTTTACTAAAAATGATTTTCCAAACTTTTTTGCAATTTGTTTTTTTCCAGTTTTCGATTTTTTAGAAAAAAACAACAAGTTAATTTTTTTGCTAGTCAAATTACCTGAAGCTAAAATATTTGCATATTTACCTCCCCTTCTTTTTTTAGCCTTTTGAGTTTTTCTTTTACTTTTACCTTTTAAAGAATATGATTGTTTTGTTTTTTTGTTTTTAGATCCCTTTGGCCTTCCAACTCTTTTTATCATTATTTATTTATTTATTATTAATATTTTATTACTAATGGAAGAAAAAATTAAAGCATACGTTGAATTTGAAAAGTATCTTTATAGATTAAAAAGTGAAAAAATTAAAGATGGTTCAATACATTTTATTCTTCTTGTTGAAATTGATGAAAAAAACTACCAGATAACAACAACAAAAACATGGTGTAGTTTTGAAATAAACTTTGGGCAAGTTTTTTTTAAAGAAACTCTTAAAAAACCAACTAGTAAAAATATACTAATACCTAGAAAAACACTAAACTCTGGAACAATAGAATTTGTTTCAGTAAATGAATGCTTTAGGGATGTTTATTATTCAAATCCATTAAATATATTTTGTGTTTCAAAATTTTTCTTTAGAAAAAATAACAATAAAATACATTTATGGTTAAGAGATGGTGAATTTACTTCAATTGAACTTGATGTATTTAAATTAGGAAATTATGAAAGTGAATTTCGAATATTTCAAAGATCTGATGCTGTATATTCAAATTATTTTGATAATGGATTATTTTTAAATGATGTAAATGAAATTGATCAAAATGATTTTGAGTTACATTTTAAAAAAGTTTTTTCTGGATTTGAAAATGAAATTTCAAGTAATTTATTTGAATCCAATTAATGCAAAGAAGAAGAAGAATAGAAAAAAAATCGACTATTATTGTTGTATTAAATTCATTTAAAAATATTTACAATTTTTTTAAGAAAAAAATACCTAAATTATGGACAGAAATAACGTGTTGTAAAACAAAACCTGATGAATCATCAAATGAACTAATATCAATAACTGAAATACCTAGTACAACAACAATGCAAGTTAATAAGGAAGAATTAGAGTGTACATTTACAAACTCTCAAGAAATTTTTAATCCAATAGATGAAGAAAAGAATCTTAAATAATTATTCTTTTATAAATAAATGAGTTACAGTATATTTAAAAAAATAAAACTTGTAAACTTTGAAGTACAACCACATGAAAATATTGGTTTAATTGAAACAAGACAACCTGATGGTTACACATTAAATAAATTTAAACAATTTATTAATCCGGATGATAAAAAATACAGTGAAAATAATGGAAAATTTTATGGTTCACTTGTAAGAAACTTACCTCAAGATAATTTACCACCTTATGAACAAAATTTAAAGTTTGTTCAATCGCATGGTATAGTTTTTGAAAGTGATTGGAAAGTGGATAAAAACATAGATTTATTAGATCCAGTAGAAGTAAAGGAAGTAGTAAACATTAAAAAAATTGAATCAGAAGAAAGTAAAATAAAAAAGGAAATTCGAAAAAAACTTGAAAATTCAGACCCAAACAAAGTCTTATTTGAACCTGACAGAGAAACTGAATATATTTTTATTAAAGAAATAATAAATTTTAAATAATGAAAGATACTTTTATTAAATTTAACAAACAAGAAAAAAAACAAAACATTTTTGAAAGATTAAAGAATATTCTAGCAAGTGAATATGATGATTTTATAAATAAGATAAAATCTTACAGTCCTTTAAAAATAGCATATAAACACTGGTTAAATGATGGAGCATTGACGTTTGAAAGTCTTGTAATTTTAAAATCAAATCTTGATAATGAAATGTCAAATATAATACAAGCCGATCAGCTAATACAGCCTTATATGGAGAGATTTTCCGAAGAAATCGTTGATAAAAAATATGCAAATAAAATTGTTATAAAAGATAATAAACTTGTAATAATGGGTAGAATTCTAAATAGAGATACAAAAATAGATGATATATTATCAACTCATGATTTAAACAAAATAAGTAAGGATCCACTTTACTGGAAATCAATATTGTCAATATATCTAAATTATTCAAATACAGATTATAACAATAAAAATGAATTCTTTATTCCTTTTGAAGGATTTTCTGATGATAAGGAACTTGAAAAGACATTAAATGATAGAATAGTAACATTTGAACCAAAAATATTAGACTTGTTAGGTAAAAAAAGAGACTTTAAAACTAAACTTAATTTATAATTTATTTTTTGCAAATGCAGCATTTTTTAATATTATGTGAACAATCCCAACAAACGTAATGACCACATAAAAATATACAAAATCCATTCTTTTCAATCATACAAACAAAACATGAAGCCGCATATTCAACATAAATACTGTTTTTTACAGAGTATTGGTATAAATTTTGAATTACAGTAAAAAAACATTCAAACATGTTCCATGTATTATCAAACTTCATTACTCTATCATCACTTGAAAAATCATCAATAATAAGTAGATCATCTTTTATTTGTGGCATAGAAACTAGAGTAATTTTTACAAAAAGAGAAAATATAAGGTCATATTGAACCCATTTGTGTGAATCAACAAAGAAATTTTTTAACAAAACTAAAAAAACAGAATGAAAACAATCAGCTGAAGAAAAACTGTTATTTTCAATAAAACATGAACATAATCCAATGTTTAACTTGTTTTTTTTAATTGAGTTTGTAAGAAACATGTATGGTTTGTAAATAAAATTATCAATTTTACAAACTAACCATTTGTAATCATTTTCATCAACATTAATTGATATTTTAAAACTTTTTCCATTTAAATTGTACTCAAATGCCATTGGTAAACCAAAAAACTTTGTTATTACAACTGTAAAACTTTCTTTTACTTTAATTTTTTGAAATCCAAAAGAAAACACAAGACCTGATTCACCCTTGCTAATGTTTATATTCTTGTTTCTGTTAAAAATGTAAATCTCATTTTCATTTTTCATTTTTATTTTTAATTAAAATTAATGGAAACAGGTATAAAAAATATTGAGGGTATTAATACAAACATTGATTTTCAAAGCAAAATGAGTGTTATAGAATATGATTCTCTTGGTAAATGGGAAAAAAATTATATACAGGAAATAGCAAAATTACTAAATGTCTTAAAAACAAGTGAATTTTTAGATTTAAATTCGTTTAAAAAAACACTAGACTTGCTACAGGTAAATAAAATGGAAAGTGAAAAACAATATTTATATGGTTTATTTTTTCCAGAAAAAATTAACAAATTGTACTACTTTACACCATTACCATTTCAAGGTACAATATATACACAAAAAAATAAATTTAACTTGTCTCCTTCACAAAACGGCTACTTTTTACTTCAAGTTAAGACACCTTTAATGACAAGTGCTTCGTCAAATTACTCTGACGTTTACTATTGCAACAATTCAAAAATAGGTGTAACTTATGATGAATCTCAATATGCAAGTGAACCATCGCCAACTCCAGGAGCAGCTGACTTTTTATCAATAAAACAAACATCGGTTCCAACTGAATTATTTTCAGGATTCATTGTTTTAGCAACTACTGTAAAAGTTTCATATGTTGGTAATTTAAGAGATCAATCTGGAATTTTTTCAGGAAGTTACATGCTTTCATCAATTGATCATAAATTACCTGATAAAACTGCTGTAAACTTTGATTATATAACTAGAGGATTAAATTATGTTGAATGTTCAACTTTAGATCCATTGCATGCAACATATTTTCCAATGGATAATAGCTTTTTTGAATTTAAAACACCACTAGGACAAGAAGCATTTAATTCACAACAATCAATGCATGTAATTAATATTACAGGTAGAGGTTTACCATACTTACTTAATAGTGTATTTGTAGAAATAACAAGAGCATTTGCATGTATACCAAGTCCAAAATATAACTCTGCATTTAAACAAAATGAATCTGTAAAAATTGACTTTAATAGAATAAAGGAGTTAATTGTTGACAAAAATGTTGCAATGATAACAGGAGAAGAAAAAATTAAAAGATTATCAAACATTGAAACATACCCAAGGGATATTGAAAGCTTAAAGGATGATTTTTATACAGAACTTGGAAAAAACTCACAAATAAATTTAATTAAATTAAAATAATGGCAATACCAAATTCATTATCTAAATATCTTTTTTCATTATGGGAAAAGCTTTATGATGATTCAATGGAAAATGGAGTTGAAATTCAATCATTAAACAATGCTATTATTTACAATGAAAAAATCTATTGGTTAATAGATAAACATGGTAAATATGACAAAATGAAAAACAATATTGAAGAAATGGTAAACTACTTTGAATTGTTAAAATATGATGTTTACTTTGAAGAAGAGTATCCATTAGACATTTTAATTGGTAAACCATGTAAAAAAAAGTGGAAAGAAAAAATAATTTACTCTGAAAAAAATATTGGATACAATAAAAATAATGCGTATATCTGTTTTGATTTTTTAAGCGGTCAAATTAAGATCATTTCTCCACTCGATTAGATCAAATTGATTACAATCAAATAATGAACTAAAAACATTAACAAGATGAATAAATAATCCATCAGAAGATATTTTCTTTGCAATTTCAATAACTTCACTATATAAATCTTTGAATGTTTTTGATTTAAATTCTAAAATATCATGATTTGCTAATATATATAAACAAACAAGTCTTGTAAACTGGGAAACATATTTTTCTTTATAAAACCCATCTGAAAGAAAGTCATTGTAAAAATCTATTGCTAGTATTTCATCAATATTCATTAAAGACCAAACTAAATCCGCCATATTGGAAAATTGAATATAATAACTACCTAAATTTAGTTGATTTGGTTCTTTAAGATACTTTGTAATGTTTTCAATTTTTTCCTTTGAAAATATATCTTTACTATATTTTATACTTTCTTTGCTAATTTTTAAAATGTAATCTTTAAACATTGAAATCTTGAATACATCTGAAAATTCTAAAAGATCCGACTTGTTGGAAATTGAAAAACTTGCACAGCCACAATTAAACCATATTCTAAAAGATAAAATGGCATTTAAAACTTTATCACTCATGTTATTTAAAATTATTTAAAATAAAAGTTTTAAACAATTAAACTTATCCTTTTTAACATTCTCCTTAAAGATATCATTTCCTTCACTAATCTTTTTATTATCATCAAATGGTATTTTTCCATTAAAATGTATATAAACAGGTAAAATATTATTTATACCATTCAAAAAAATTTCTTGAACTTTATCTTCATTGTAAAATTGATAAACATGCTTGCATGATAAAGTAAAAAATGCTGAATACATATCTTCTTTAACAATAGAATTTATTGGCTTTTCACTTATTTGCATTAATCTTGTTCTTTTTTGTCTTCTACCTACATTTTTAATTGAATTTATAATTGAATCAAAGACGTCATTTTTAAAAATTTTTAAATCTTCAACCTTTTTACAACAAATACATTCTAACTCTTTAAATTCAATTTTTTCTCTTTTTTGAGTCAAGTAAAGATCAGAAAGACTTTTTAAATCTATCTTTTCAATTGATGGATTTAAAAACAACAACAAAAATATATCTGAAATACAACTTTCTATTTTTTCATAATGATTTATTTTTTTTTTAAAAATACCACTTAATGTATTGTAAAATCTAAAAAGTAAGCTGTTTGATTTAAAGGAAAGTAGGTTTGTTTTAAAGCATACATCGTTATGAAAAAACATAATACAGTTATTTTTTAAATCTTTTTTGTATAAACAGTATTCGACAATCTTTTTATTAATTGATGGAGCAATTAATTTTTCAACTTTATTTTCATTGCTTTTAACTTCAACTTCTTCAGCATTTTTAAAAGAAATAAATTTTTCACCACTATTAATATCAACCTCGATATTTACTTGATCCTTTAACTTTGTTAACTCAACCTTGTAGCTTAAATTTATCCCATTAAAATTTTTTATTTGTTTGTTAACTGGAATAACTATTTCATCATTTATCATTATTAAATAAAAATGGGAGTAAAAAATCTATTAAAATGTTTAAAGTTAGAAAAAACAAACATAAATTATCTTAGTCATCAAATGGTAATAATAGATGCAATGTATTGGGTACATAGATTTAAATATGCTTACAATGGAGATGATGAAGTATTTTTAAATTGCTTTAGAAAATTACTAAAAACACTAAATAGAAAAACATTGTTTATATTTGATGGAAAATTTAAAAACTCACATGAAAACAAGACAGAATCATTCATAAATCTTGTAAAATCGCAAAACAATCAAAAGTTTAATTTAAAGTACATTGATCAAAATTACTTTATTAAATTACTACAACATTTTTTAGAACAGCAAAATATAGACTTTTATACAGCTGAAGATGAGGCAGACATAGAAATTGTAAGAAAAAGTTGTAAAAACTCACTTATACTTACAAATGATACAGATATAATTTTATTAATGGGAGACAACATAATGTATAATTATGATTGGAAAACGGGAAATTGTGATTTATACTTGAAAAATTCAGCTGAAATTTTATTAAATGGGAAATACATCAAAATTAATAAACTTGAAAAATTTATTGAAATGTGCGTTTTATCTGGTACCGACTATCATAAATTTAAAGGAATTTCAATATCAACAGCATATAAAATAACACAAAATGGAATAGAAGAATGGTTAAAAACACAGCCAGAAGAGACGATAATCACATACAATAAAATTTTAAAATATTATAAACAAAATGTCTAGTCTCATAGAAAAATATAAAAAACTAAAAATTTGCGGAGATATGAAATCAAAAATTTTAATTGAAATAGCTAACGAATTATGCCCACAAAAAAAAAGAATAAAACTTGAAAAAAAACAAGTAAAACTATCTTCACATAAAGAAAATGATACATTTAAAATAAAATCAAATATTTTTAATTAATGGAAACACTTTCAAAAAATATATTCAAACAATCAGAACAAATTGAAAATGCAATGATAGATTTTAAAGTCAATCAGTATGTAAATATTAAACCAAAAAAACAAATTATAAGAGAAAGAGAATACTTGAAAATGGAAACATTAAAAATGCCTGATTTAAAAAATCCTCGTTATATTTATTTAAACACAGATAAAAAATTAAATTTCTTTAAAAACATCTAAAACTTTTAAAGTAACTAATATAATCGCTGAAAAGTCAGTATTTGAACATTTTATAAAATCAAAATCTTCACACTTTACATAATCACTAGAAATTATATTTTGTCCACAACTTAGTATTTTCATCCTTTGTGGCTCCAACTTTGATAAAATAAAGTTATTTTCTTTTGCAAACTTGAAATCAACTTCAGAGTTTATTTCCTTTGATTGACCTACAAAATTATAAGCTGAATATTTTGAATAATCATAATATTCAGGAACATCAAAAATTGGTCCCCAAAACATATTATTTGTTTTACTTTTATCATACAGAATAAAATCCGGATAATTGACAAATACAGCATTTACTTTTAATTCATACTCTCTAAATTTTACTCCAAGAATATCATACCAATTTACTTTGTCAATACTTCTATCGATTTTTATAACAAGGCTCTTCATAAAATGATTTTAATTAATGGACAAGAAACAAATCATTGAAAATTTAACATCCATAAATGACAAAATTACATTACTTGCAGAAGTAATTCCAGCAAAAATTGATTTAAATGATGCAAAGGGAAATACCTTAAAAACATTAGCACGACTTAAAAAAACAATTAATTACAAAATCAAACCACTATGTGATTCATTAAATCAAATTAAAGACTTGATAGTATTACAGAAAAAAGATGATAAAAATTATGAAATAGAACAAAAGGCAATACAAGCAGATGAAAATATTATGTCAATTTACGAAAAAATTGAAATTTTAGACTTGGAAGTAAAAAAGCATCACATATTAGCCGATCTTGAAGAAACAGATACTCTCGGAATACAAAAACAAATGTTAAAAATAAAATCACAATATAATGAATTTAGAACAAAATTTGATGAATTGGGTGCAATAATAATAGAAACAAGAGAAGATATTGACAAAATTGAAGAAATTGAAAAGCTTTTAGGTGTTTTAAAGTTAAAAATAAATGAAAACAGTTCTCAAATTGAAAAAACAAAGCAAGACTTGGCTAATCTTAAAAATTTTAACTTGATAAGTTATTGACCCCTTTTTTTAAATTATTAATAAAATTTATAAAATATAACCCGTTTGATCCCGTATCGATCCCGTTTCACCCCGTTTGTACCCGAAACGCCCCGGATGCTGGTATATAGCAAAAAAAACTTTAAATTTTATTAATGGACAATAATCCAAATAATTTATCTAACGCGCCCGAGAAAAATATAGAAGAAAACCTACAAGCTTCACTTGAGATAATTGAAAGAGAAATCAGAAAGCAAAGAGAAGATTTAAGAAAAGAAATCGAAAAGCAAGAAAAAGAAGCCAGAGAAGAAGAAGAACAAATAATAAAAAACCTTTTAAGTAAAGACGATGTATTTAAACAAAAACACTTTAAGACTGTTACTAAAGATCCTATAAGCAAAGAAGTAAGAAAACAACTAACACAAACAAATGTACAACCCACTGAAGAAGACTTAAACAACTTTGAAGATGAGTTTCTAAAGATAGGCATCATTAAATCCTTACCTGAACATCAAAATACAAACATTCTAGACGACTACAAGCTGGAACTATATAATCAACAAAAAATAAAAGCCCTACAAACAATTGAAAACAAAAAATATAATTTAAATAATGAAGAATACTTCGAAATATACAAGAGCATCCACAACTATGTCGACGAACAAAACGAATACTTTAACAACGCTTCATGCTTTACTCTTTTCCGTGATAAAAAATCATTACGGTTATCCAACCCTATTAAAGAATGCCATATCAAATACAATGGAGCCTTTGGTGTGCCTGCCCCATCAAATCTATATGACGCTGAGACATTTGAACTTCACGATCGTATTATCAATGTTAGAAGACCCAAACAAAATAATCAATACCCCATAAGAGTTGATAAGATATCAGAACGGTTACTAGGGAAAAAAAGACGTTCGGATACAGTAAACGGTTACTACTCTGAAGAATTCGAAAAGAATCCTAAAGCCATTAAAATAACATTCAGACCTCTACTCTTCAAACCCAAACCAACTAACGATGAGCGACCATTCATCCTAAGCGAAAGCGAACGCAAGAAGTACATCATAAAAAGATCCAGACACGAAAAGCGACCCATAGAAATTGATCATCCTAGATATCGCGAAACAAAAAAAAATCAAGAAGAAAACGGCTATGGCGAACTAGGAATCGAATTACATCAACAAGCTCAATATGGTGCTACAGCAGTCGCTCCAATCTTAACTTTCATAAAGGAAGCAACTCACGAACTATTCACTTGCTTAATGCTAACTCTAGAATATAATGAACAAATAGAAAATGTAATCGAAGCAACATCACAAGAACCTGGAGATTTTATGTATCCTGATTATCTTCAATCATATCCAAACCTCTATGTCAATGAAGCACTCATCGAACGAGTCAATCTAATTATTTCACACCTCGTAAGCTTTACAGAGTTGGTAAAATTCTATCACCCAGACTCCAACATTCAAGATATAATTGTCAAATCACTAGACTACATCTTAAGCTTGAAATCAAAGAAAGCATATCCTTCAGCTTATAAAATTAACAAACCCATAGACATAGTTGAGCTAACATCCATCCAACACAAGACTTCACCTCACATAAAAAAATTATCAGATATAATTAAAACCATACGAAACGAACGACCAGCTATAACCTTCAGACCCAAACAGTTAGATCATACAATCTTCGAAGATGATTACTTTGCACAAGCAAATCGTAACGAACTCATTAACCTTGATGATGATATCGACTCCGTAAGTAGCAGACCAAAAAGATGCAACGAACTACAAACTTATGCTTACAGACAAGCTATAGATCATGACGACATACTTCCATCAATAGACTTTAATTTCACACCCGCATCCCTACCAGATTTCAACAGTCAGATGATAAAGATATTAAATATCTTTACACTAGCAACAACTTCATTAGAACATTTCAATTTCTTAAAAGAAATTAAAAAAATCAGAAAGTTCTTTGAACGCGAATTAGAATCTAAAGCACTCGCTAAAAAAATAAAGAGGGATACTGAAACCAAGCATTACATGTTCCTACAAGGTAAAATTAAGGAGGAACCAGCTAACGTATTCGCAACAAGAAACCGCGACTTACTAAATGCTGCCTTTAATCTTGTAGAAGAAAATTATACACTAGACCACATCTTATCATTCCCTCACATATCATTCCCTCACATATCAAACAGAGACAACAGAAGACTATTCAAAATATCCAAACACATCAGAGTTGTAATAGATCAACACATGAATGAAATCAGAGCCAAAAAACTTTCACCATACAACGATGTAGACATTTATGATTTAATGTTAATCTCTAACATTATAGAAATCATACTAGACATACGAGGCTACCAATATACTTACGACTTCAACAACAGAAACATTATACAAAGAGATCACTTAAGAGGCGTTGAATCTCAGATCTTTGTTAAGAAAGAAAACTACGGATTAGATGAATACGAAGAAGACGAACAAGAAGAACATCCAGCCGAAGAAGAACTAGTCAATCTCGAACAAGACCTTCCATACAACGAACAACAACATGATGATTACCTTCACGATAGCGAATAGAAATCTTAATATTAAATTACCATAAAATCACTTCATTAACATATTAAACTTTCTAATTTACAATTAATTATTTTTACATTATAAAACACTCAAAAACATATGCGAAGCGAACTAGGATGTGGGCGCACTGCCTATGGTTG
>JACCDZ011337328.1_pt1 | contig 29857 bp, 31 predicted proteins | sample 7449551 | NCBI WGS metagenome assembly JACCDZ01 (sample SAMN15323452, study PRJNA562643) | freshwater metagenome | isolation source: river surface water | place: USA:Blue River Watershed | collected 2017-08-18 | reverse complement strand
GTCGCTGCGGATGCAGCAGGCCCCTCTGTTGCTGCTCCAGCCACCGGAACCGCCTCGCTGATCGACCCAGCAACCGCGTCGGCTGCCGCTGGGATCGACAAGGAGGCCTGGGAAGCGATCCTGGCGCTTCAACGCCCGGGACGACCCGATATCCTGGCGCGGGTCCTGACAGCCTATCTGAACGATTCCCGGACCCTGGTTGACGAGATTCGCACTGCCGTCAAGACCCAAGCCCCCGTCGCCCTTGCCCAGGCAGCGCATCGGTTAAAGTCCAGCAGCGCCCAACTCGGAGCCTTGGCCATGGCGGCCCACTGCAAAGAACTGGAAAGCTTGGGCCGCCTTGCGCGCCTCGACGATGCAGCCGGCTTGCTGGCGCAACTCACTGACGCCCATCAGGCCACCTGCGCTGCCATTACCAGCGAGCTGTTGCAGCGCACGGCCTCATGATCCGTCTTTCGCGCCTCCGTTCCTGACTTGCGAACCAGGCCCGTCCGCGCTAGGCTTGGCGCACCCATGGCCACCTACGCAATCGGCGACGTCCAGGGCTGCTTCAGATCCCTCACGCAGCTCACCAGGACCATTCAATTCTCTCCGAAGCAGGACCGCCTCTGGTTTGTCGGCGATCTCGTCAACCGTGGCCCCGACTCGCTCAACGTGCTGCGCTATATCCGCGGGCTCGGGTCTGCCGCCGTCACGGTTCTCGGCAATCACGACCTCTTCTTGCTCGCCGTCGCAGCCGGGCTGACGCCCCTACGCCGCAGCGATACCTTGACACAGATCTTAGAAGCGCCGGATTGCGACGAACTCATGACCTGGCTGCGACAGCAACCGCTGCTCTATCGGGAGGGGACCTTGCTGTTGGTACATGCCGGGCTCCTACCAGGCTGGACAGTTGAACAAGCCCAGCAATTGGCCGAGGAAGCGGAAGTGGCGCTCAGGGGAGATCGGTTCGGCTCCACGATCCAAGCCCTTCATCCCAGCGGCCCTTTGCAATGGACAGCTGATTTGACCGGACCGGTCCGCTGGGCCACCATCATAAAAGTATTGACCAGAGTGAGGGCCTGCTCAAGCGACGGTGTGATGGAATCGTCCTTTTCCGGACCACCGAATCTGACGCCACAAGGCTTTCAGCCCTGGTTCGAGATTCCAGGTCGTCGCACCGCTGCAGCGACGATCGTGTTCGGGCATTGGGCCGCCATGGGACTTCACCTGACACCAAATATTCTGGCACTGGATAGCGGCTGCGTATACGGTCGCCACCTGACGGCCCTGCGCCTGGAGGACCGCAAGGTGTTCCAGGTAAGTTGCGAGGAGAGGCATGCAAGCAAGTAACCCGTCGGGCATGGCCCCGTGGCCTCGTTACTGCACGAAGGCCTTTCCCGCCTATCCATTCCTTCCTGGACGGACGCCTCATCCACGTCGCCACCCGCTGGGGCATTCCTTCGGAGAACCGGAGCCCCGCACGCTCCCGTTCGAGCCGGAGCAATGGGCGTCTTCGGAAGCGTATCTGTACGGGGTCGATCTCTACAACTGTGGCTATTGGTGGGAATCGCACGAAATCTTTGAAGGCTTATGGCATGCCTGCGGGCGCACCTCGCCGGCAGGCAATTTCTTTCAAGCCCTCATTCAATTTGCCGCGGCCAATCTCAAACGTGCGCTGGACAACGAAGTGGCCGCCCGCAACCTCACCCGGCATGCTCTCGCCCGCTTGCAGAACAGTCCCGCTCACTATATGGGACTGGATACCGCAGCCTTCGCCGGACACATGATGCTCTGGCTGAATAACAGCCGGCCCTACGTGCCCATTCATTTAGCATGGCCGGGAAATGTCGAAGAGAACTGTAGGCGGTGAACCGATGGCAGCAACGGGATCCGCAACCGGTCAGTGATAACTTTCTGAATCGGAGGGAAAGGTGCCCTGCTCCACCTCATCCTTGTATCGGCGGAGGGCCTGAAGCGCGTCGGCCTTGAGGTGACCGAACGGCTTTACGAACTTCGGCACGAAGTCGTCAAACAGACCGAGAAGATCATAGAGCACCAGCACTTGCCCATCGCAATACGGGCCCGCTCCAATGCCGATGGTTGGAATCGAGAGCGCCTCGGAGACTGTCTTCGCCAATCCTGCGGGAATCGCCTCCAGCACAATCGCAGCGGCGCCGGCAGCTTCTAATGCCAGGGCATCATCGATCAATGGTTGCGCCCGGTCTTTGCCCTTCCCCTGCACTTTGTACCCGCCATATTGCTGGACGGATTGTGGCGTCATGCCGAGATGACCGATCACCGGAATGCCGATCTTGGCCATCGTCGCCACACGATCCACAACCGCCGCGCCCCCTTCCATTTTCACCGCATGGGCTCCGGCCTGCAGAAATCGCCCGGCGTTTCGAACCGCCTCCTCGCAGCTGACCTGGTAGGAGAGAAACGGCATGTCGCCGATGACCAATGAGCGCTGAACGGCTCCCGCCACCAGCTTAGTATGGTACAGCATCTCTTCCATGGTCACGGAAAGCGTGTTCGACTTGCCTTGCACAACCACGCCCAGCGAATCGCCCACCAGAATGACATCGATCCCTGCCTGCTCGACGATGCGCGCGAAGAGCGCATCATAGGCCGTCACCACCGTGATCTTGCGTCCGTCTCGCTTGCACTTCTGCAAGTCCGGGACCGTCATCACCCGAGCTCGGCTTTCGTGAGGATTTCCGGCAATCGTTCCGTCGATTTAATGGCCATGATGTGGACGCCATCGCAGTACGGACGGACCGCCTTGATGGTCCGCACCGCAATCTCCACGCCCGCATCGAGCGCGCGCTTATCACCGGCGGCGCGCATTTCGTCGATCATCTCCTGCGGCACACAGACGCCCGGAATATTCGCGTTCATGAATTCCGCCATCTTGGCATTCCGCAGCAGCAGAATTCCCGCCAGGACCTTCACTTTGAACGGGCGCACGGCGTCCATGAACTTCTTGAATTGTTCCGGCTGATAAATCGCCTGGGTCTGGAAGAACTCCGCGCCGGCCCGCACCTTGACCTCGAATTTGACTAGCATCGGGCCGAGCGGGTCCGCTTCAGGAGTCACGGCGCCGCCGATCGTAAAGGCAGTGGAGCCGTCGAGCTTGTTGCCCGCATAGTCCTTGCCGTTATTCAACCCGGTCACCAACTGCATGACTTGCACGGAATCCAAGTCATACACCGGCTTGGCATCCTTATGGTCCCCGACCGTGGGATAGTCCCCGGTCAGACAGAGGATGTTCCGGATGCCCAGCATGTGCGCACCCATGAGGTCGGACTGCATCGCGATGCGATTACGATCCCGACAGGTCAACTGCATGACCGGATCATGGCCCAGTTCATACAAGATCCGGCACACGGGCAGTGACCCGGCCCGCACGATCGCCGCGGTATTGTCCGTGACGTTGACCCCGTGCACACGGCCGACCAGCGACTTTGCGCTCTCGACCACATGGGTGAGGTTCGTGCCCTTCGGCGGGTTATATTCCACCGTCACGGCAAACTGCCCCTGCGCCAGCACATCCTTGAGTCGCCGCGGCTCCCGGCTCATACGAGTCTCCTCTCCATCTCCACCCTGTTCCTCCTCGCCCCTGCCGGAGCGGACAGGGCAGTGACTCCTCATTGCGCGCGTCCGACGAGGGCCTTCTGAGGCCGCACGTCGCGCGAGCACGAGGAGTCAGTGACCTGACCGCGACTATTTCATCCCTGCCATTCTCTTAGCAGATTCAACGGTATTGTCGAGCAACATCGCAATCGTCATCGGTCCGACGCCACCCGGCACCGGGCTGATCCACCCGGCCTTTTGGCTGACCGGCTCATAATCGACATCACCACAGAGCTTCCCGTCAGTCCACCGGTTGGTGCCCACATCGATCACGACGGCTCCTTCCCGGACCATGTCGGCCGTCACGAACTTGGCCTTCCCGATCGCCACCAGCAACAACTCGGCCTCACGACAGACCGCCGCCAAATCCTTGGTCTTGGAATGGCAAATCGTCACGGTCGCGTTCCGCTGCAACAGCATGAGCGCCAGCGGTTTCCCCACAATATTGCTGCGCCCCAACACCACCGCGCGCTTGCCTTCAATACTGACGCCGGTGGACTCGATCATCTTGATCACGCCCTTCGGCGTACAGGCCTCAAACACCGGACTACCCTCGACCAACCGCCCAAAATTATAGGGATGGAACCCATCGGCGTCCTTGTCCGGCGACACCGCTTCCAGCACCACCCGGCTGTCGATGTGCTTGGGAAGCGGCAACTGCACCAAAATCCCATGCACCTTGGGGTCAGCGTTCTTCTTCTCGATCAAAGCCAGCAAATCCGCCTGCGACGTCGTGGCCGCTAGTTTGTAGTCGTCGATATAAATGCCCGCCGCATCGCAGGCTTTCTGCTTGCTCTTCACATACTGATGCGACGCGGGATCGTCACCCACGAGAATCGTGGCGAGACCCGGCTTCGTTCCGGTCTTTGCCAAGACCGCTGCAGATTCAATCGCCAGCCGGTCACGCACCTGTTGCGCCAATGCTTTGCCATCGATAATTCGTGCCGCCACAATATCCTCCCTGGCCTGAATAGAAGCGAAAAGTGAGGGCACCATACCAGGCAATTTTTCAACAAGTCAACGCTGGACGCAGCAGGAAAGATTCGACCCAACCCTCTGCCGAACACGGTCACCGCTAGATCGTCCGGCGGCCTGACACCGCGGGCTCCAGGCCGTCCTTCACAGGCGATTCCGTTGCTTCCTTGACAGTCTCTGAGACCCTTGGCTACGATGCACCTACACAATCTTCTGTGCGACACCTTCGTTGATGATTTCCACGACCAGCCGTCACAGCATCCTTCGCCGGCCGATGCGCCGCCGCACTCTTGCACCGACCCTTGCCGGAGCCATGGGGATCCTCCTCACCTGCTCATGGGCCTGGGCTCTGCAAGTGAGCGGACTGGAATCCCCCCACAGCTTTCTGGCCGACCCCGCGTCAAGGTCGTATTTCATTTCGAACATCAATGGGGACGCCGAGGCCCGGGACAATAACGGATTCATTACCAAACTGAGCGACGACGGGCGGATCACGGCCTTCAAGTTCATTGAAGGCGGCCGCGGAGACGTCACCCTCCACGCCCCGAAGGGCATGGCCGTCGTCGATCAAGTGCTCTACGTCACAGACCTGGACACCCTGCGCGCCTTCGACAAGACGACGGGAAAACCTCTCGCGTCGCTGCTGCTCCCACGCCCCGCAGACGGCAAGGCGGCCCAATCGCTCGTAGACGTGGCTGCCGACGGTCAAGGGCATCTCTATCTCGCCGATCAGCGGGGCAATGCGATCTATCGTGTGGATCTGACCCCGCCCCTCATGCTGTCGCTGTACATGTCGGGAGCACACCTGGCTGGACCATCCGGAGTGGCCGTACACCCTAAGACCGGCCATATCGTCGTGGTGAGTTACGATTCCGGAAAAATCTTCGACATTACTCCGGAAGGAGCCCTCACCGAACTGGCCTCCAACGGCTTTTTTACCGGACGATTTCAAAATCTCAGCGGCGTCGATTTCGATCGCTGGGGGAGCATGTATGTGTCCGATGCGACCAAGGGCAAGATCTGGCGCATGCTGCCGAACAATAAATTTCAAGTCATCGCAGAATATTTACCAGGGCCATCGGATCTCGGTATCGACCGTGTGAACCACTTGATTCTCGTTCCGTACCAGGACTCGAATGCCGCTGAGGTCAACGGCCTGGAATCTCCCACCGCACCATCGGGTGATCGCGCCAAACGCACGCTGGCAGACTACGGATTCGTTGAACCACTGAAATCCGAAAAGGAAGGATCGTCCCGTAAATGAGCCAATGTATCTATTGTAAGCAGCGCAAAGGGAAACGGTCCTGTCCCGCCCTCAGCGGCCTCATCTGCAGCCAGTGCTGCGGGGAACATCGCCTCACACGTATCGCCTGTCCTCCCGACTGCGACTATCTCGATGCCGGAAGCGATTATCAGCAGAAACGGCTGGGGGAACAGTTCGCGCCGGTCCGGCGCGAACTCTATCGCCAGCTCAGCGTGGCCGGCGGCGAGAAAGCAGCGGCGCTGTTCAACCTCATCGAGGTCGTCACGTTCGGCTACTTCCATGACCGGCGCGACGGTCAGGATGCCGAAGTGTTTGCAGCCATCCACGCCCTGCGCCGCACCTTAAGCCCCCTCCATGTGCCGGCAGCTCCGATGCCGGTCTTTGCCGAACGCCTCAAGAAGGAATACGACACGTTCGTCAAGCAACAACCCCAACAGATCGCCGACGCCGGCTCGGCTCCTGAAATTCTCGATCGCGCGCTGGCACTGCTGACGGAATTTTCCGGCCAGGATTTCCAATCACGCCGCTTCCTCCACGGCATGATCGGCTATGTCAAAACTTATCACCCCGAGATTGCCGAACATCTGACCAAGCAGCACGAAGCCGGTCGCATTGTGCTCCCCGGGCAACTGACCCCGCCGCCCCAGGAACCGCCATCCCATGTCCATGGGCCCGAGTGTCACCATCACCGCCACTGACAACATACGTCCACTCCCGACATCGAGCCCCTCCCGAGGTCCTGACTAAGCACCGCCGCCTATCGAAATCGTTCCCCTCTCCGAACCTATTTTCTCTTTAGTTTCATCGGATTTCTGCCGATACAGGCGGGCCAAGACCTACGACTGTGGAACGGAGTGCACTCCGTGCAACTCTCATAACCAGTTGAAATCATGAACTCTACTTTGATGAGTCTGTTGTCAGCCTTGCCTAAGGGCGATGCGCTGGCCGAACCGGACTGGGCCTACCGTCATCGGGGAATTTTTTCCATTTTATGGCTCCATGCGCTGGGAGTTCCTCTGTTCGGCATCTACATGGGGACGGGCCCCACGCTCCACCGGCGCAACGCCGTTGCAGGCCCAGACGTCAGTCCCTGGCACAGAGACACAGCAGCACTTACGCGACTAGAAGGAGAACCGTCACATGCACGTCACCACCACCTCTATTAAAGCCGGCAGTTCGTGGTCCCCTGCGTCCTTGTCCATGCTGGACTCCGACACTACCCTCCTGTTGCTATTCGGGGCATCCAGCCTGATCGACCAACCGGATCGCATTCACCAGGTCCTCGAGGCCTGTCCCCGCAGCCATGTCATAGGCTGCTCGACGGCAGGAGAAATTCACGGATGTGAGATCTCGGATGACAGCCTGGTGGTCGCCGCCGTGCGCTTCGACAAAACCCGCCTGCATACCACAGAGGCGGCAGTTCAGACCCCCAAAGACTCGTATGCCGCCGGGCGCGCGATCGCCGTTCAGCTCAAACAACCCTCGCTTCGAGGAGTTTTAGTCCTCTCCGACGGACTGAACGTCAATGGCAGCGAACTCGTCAAGGGACTGAATGATACGTTGGGAGGAACCGTCGTCGTAACCGGTGGTTTAGCCGGCGACGGCACCGACTTCAAACGGACGTGGGTGATCAAAGACCGTACACCCCGGAGTGGCCACGTCACCGCCATCGGCTTCTATGGCGACCACGTCCGCCTGGGACACGGTTCAAAGGGAGGATGGGACAAATTCGGCCCTGAACGGCTGGTCACCAAATCAAGCGGCAATATCCTCTATGAACTGGACGGCCGCCCCGCCCTGCAACTCTACAAGGAGTATCTAGGGGATCGGGCCGCCGGGCTCCCTGCCGCAGGCCTCCTCTTCCCGCTCGCAATCAGAACGTCTCCTTCCGATGGGAAAGTGCTGGTCCGCACCATCCTGGCCGTAGACGAAGCCTCTCAATCCATGACATTTGCCGGTGACATGCCGGAAGGCGTCTTTGCCCAGTTGATGCGCGCAAATTTTGACCGCTTGATTCAGGGCGCCTCCGAAGCGGCCGTTCTCACAGCGACCAACCCAGGTGCCTCACAGCCGCCGGCCCCCACCCTCTCCATCGCCATCAGTTGTGTCGGACGGCGTTTGGTCCTCGGGGAACGGACGGAAGAAGAGATCGAAGCGACGTTGGAAATTCTGCCGAAAGGTAGCAGCCAGATCGGATTCTATTCCTATGGCGAAATCTCTCCCTATGCGAGCGGCACCTGCGATCTCCACAACCAGACCATGACGTTGACCACCATTACCGAATCCTAACGTCCATGCATCCACTGCTGAAACGGCAACTGAACCGACTGGGACTGGACGACGCCTCCGCGCCGCCATCTCTCGCCACCTGGCAACAGCTACTCGAGCGGGTGAGCCGGAGTTATCTGGAATCCGACCAGGGACGTGAACTCCTCGAACGCTCGATCGCGCTCTCTGCGAAAGAAATGCAAGAGCTGAACGAGCAACTGCGTCGCACCTCCGAGAGTCAGCTTGCCGAGGAGCGAGACAAGTTACAGACGGTGCTCCGCTCGATGGGCGACGGCCTCTGCGTGGTGGATCGCAATTGGGACATTGTGCTGCTCAACCCCGAGGGCCAGCGACTATTGGGTCTGTCCGAACAAGAGGTCGTCGGGCGGCGACTTCATGACATGATTTCTTTGTCGTACGGAACGAACCTCACAGAACCGATCTTTACCCAGATTCTCCTGGATGAAACGGCACAGGGACATTCGTTCCGGACCGATGATGGACATCTCACCTCGACTACCGGCCGTTCGTTCCCCGTCTCTTGCGTCCTGGCTCCCATCGTACGAGAGGATCATGCGGCCGGGGCGGTACTGGTTTTTCGCGACATTACGGAGCGCAAACAGGCGGAAGATGTTCGTCGTCATACGGAGGGTTTGCTGCGGCGGCAACAGGCCGCCCTGTTGGAGCTGACCAGCAACAGCATCATCCAGAGCGGAGTCCTGGAAGCGGCATTGAAAGAAATCACCCGTGTCGCGGCCGCAACACTAGAGGTCGGCCGGTGCAGCATTTGGCTCTTACCCGAAGACCAGGCCACTCTCACATGCAAAGATCTCTACGAGGCATCCACTAAGACCCATTCGTCGGGGATTGAACTCCGGGCAGAAAATTTTCCGAAGTATTTTCGAGAACTCCTCTCCGAGCGCGTAATCGATGCCGACGATGCCAGAAAAGATCCTCGTACTTCCGAGTTCACCGCGACCTATCTGACGCCTCTCGGGATCAGCGCCATGCTCGACCTCCCGATTCGCTTCAAAGGGAAACTGGTTGGCGTGCTCTGTAATGAACACGTGGGCCTGCCTCGCCCCTGGCTGCTGGAAGAACAGCAGTTCGGCCATGCAATCGCCTCTCTCGTCTCGCTGGCGCTGGAAGCTGTCGAGCGCCTGCACGCCGAAGGAGCACTACGTAAGAGCGAAGGCCGGACCAGACTGATCATCGACACCGCGCTCAGTGCGGTGATCAGCATGGACGACAGGGGTCGTATCATCGGTTGGAATACGAAGGCCGAGCAGATCTTCGGATGGACAAGCCAGGAAGCCATCGGCCGCCCCCTGTCCGAGACGATCATTCCCTACGCCCAACGGGAGGCGCAGCGGCGTGGGCTGGAGCGATTCCTCAAAACCGGGGAAGGCCCGGTCTTGAACAGACGAATCGAAATCACTGCGCTGCGGCGCGACGGCACGGAGTTTCCTATCGAGTTGGCGATCACTCCGCTACGTCTTGAAAATGCCTATACCTTCACGGCCTTCGTCGTGGATATTTCAGAGCGCAAGCAAGCGGAAGAAGCCTTGCGCACCAGCGAAGCCCGCCTCATGATGACGGTACAAGGCTCGCACATCGGAATCTGGGATTGGAACCTCACGACAGGCACGGTCTACTTCTCACCGCAGTGGAAGAGTCAACTCGGCTACGATGACGCCACACTCCCCGATGTCTTCGACGAATGGCGATCTCGGATTCATCCGGAGGATCAACTGCTGGTGCATCAGACCATACAATCCTGTCTGGATGGCGACAAATCCCAGTTTGAGATCGAACATCGTCTGCAACACCGGGATGGGTCCTACCGTTGGATCTTGTCCCGCGGCAGTCTCATCCGGGACGTCTACGGCGTAGCCGCGCGAATGGTCGGCATCCATATCGATACGACTGAGCGTAAACGCACCGAGGAGGAACTCCGCGCGGCCAAAGAGGCGGCAGAAGCAGCCAGCAAGGCGAAGAGCGAGTTTCTCGCCAATATGAGTCACGAAATCCGCACCCCGATGAACGGGGTGTTAGGAACGACCGAGCTGCTCCTCAACAGCACCCTGAACGACAAACAGCGACACCTCGCTTCGACCGTCCACCGATCGGGAAGAACGCTTCTCGCGATCATCAACGACATTCTCGACTTTTCAAAAATCGAGGCGGGCAAACTGGATCTGGAATGTGTCGGGTTCGACTTGTCGCAAGTCCTGGAAGAATCGCTCGAGCTGTTCATGGAAGCCGCCCGGCGCAAGAACCTTCGCCTCACCCAACACATCGACGGGCAGGTCCCGCGCTATCTGAAGGGCGATCCGGTTCGGTTTCGCCAAATCCTGATGAATCTGCTGAGCAACGCCATTAAGTTTACCGAGGCCGGTGGAGTCTCGCTCAGCGCGGAATACCTGAGCGGCACGACCACCCATGCGCAGTTGCGATTCTCCATTGTCGATACCGGCATCGGCATTCCGACGGCGGCCAAATTGCGCATCTTTGATGCCTTCTCGCAGGCGGATGGCTCGACCACCAGGCGATACGGCGGGACGGGACTCGGCCTTTCGATTGCCAAGCAGTTGGTGGGGCTGATGGGCGGAACGATGACTGTGGACAGCATACCCGGAAACGGCTCCACATTCGCCTTTACCGCACGATTTGAGATCCAGCCTCTTGGAGCGGGAACTCCAACCGGTCTAACTTCCTATCCGCAGCTCCCCAAACCCTACCTCACGACCGAGCAGGCCGGAGACCCTGGACGGTCATATTCGGATTTCGAGAGGCCCGAGACCGATGCGGCAACACCAGCGGGGCGAGTCCTCCTGGCTGAAGACAGCCCCGTGAACCGGGAAGTGGCAGTCGGCATGTTGGAGCTCCTCGGCTACGAGGTCGAGGTGGCGGAAAACGGCCGACAAGCCCTCGTGCTCGCCGAGCGCAACACTTTCGATCTCGCGCTTATGGACTGTCAGATGCCTGAAATGGACGGCCTGACGGCGACAGGTGAAATTCGTCGCCGCGAAACCTCGTGTGGGCGACGCAGGCTCCCCATCATTGCCTTGACGGCCAATGCTATGCAAGGTGACCGGGAACAGTGTCTCGCCGCCGGCATGGATGATTATCTGACCAAACCCTATACTCAGATGCAGTTGCGGGAAGTCCTACATAACTGGCTGAGCAGGAAGGCCCCCCCTACAGCCTCCGTCCCGCTCTTAGAGCAGAGGCCCCCTCAGCTCCCCGGGGCCGATTCGTCTCGAACCGGGGCCGAACCGAAGACGGACAGCACCGCCGCCGCACCCGGCATGGATCTCAAAGCCCTGGACGGCATTCGCGCATTGCAACGCCCCAACCGACCCGATGTGCTGGCTTCGGTCCTTCGGAAGTATCTCGACAATTCCCGGGACAGCGTGGACGCGTTACGCGACGCCATCCGCGCGAACGATCCCACCGCACTGCAAGCGGTCGCACACCGGCTCAAATCGAGCAGCGCCCAGCTTGGGGCCATGGCCGTCGCCGCCAGATGCAAAGAGCTTGAAGCGATAGGCGCTCAAAAAAACCTCATCGAGGCCGACCGGATCCTGGCGGAGTTACAGTCCGAATATGCCGCCGCCTGTATCATTTTTCGAAATGAAATTGCCAAGGAGAAATAACCATGAACCCGCTCATATCCGGCCGAGCGCCCTATGCGTTGATCACAGACGACGACATCATTATCCGCATGTTTGCGCGCGAGGCCTTGGAGCAAGCCGGATGGGCGGTTGAGGAAGCCGAAAACGGGCGTGAGGCATGCAACGCCTTTCAACAAAACCAGCCGGATGTGGTTCTGCTGGATGTCATGATGCCGGAAATGGACGGATTCCAGACCTGTGCGGCATTGCGACAGCTGCCGGGCGGCGAACATACCCCGATTCTCATCATGACCGGGTTGGAAGACTTTGAGTCCATCACTAAAGCCTACGATGCCGGCGCAACGGATTTTATCGTCAAGCCCTTGAACGCCATGCTCCTGACCCACCGCATCCGTTATATGGTTCGAGCCAATCAGGTGCTCCAGGAGCTGCGAACGAGCCAGGCCACCCTTACGCAGGCACGCGATGCCGCGATGGAAGGGGCCCGGCTCAAATCCGAATTTCTCGCGACCATGAGTCACGAAATCCGCACCCCGATGAACGGGGTGCTGGGAATGACCGACTGGCTCCTCGAGACCGACCTGACCCCGGAGCAGTTGGATTGCGCTCAAACCATCCGCGCTTCTGGAGATTCGTTGATGGTCATCATCAACGACATTCTCGACTTTTCCAAAATTGAATCCGGAAAACTGTCCCTCGAGTTGCTGGAGTTCGACCTCTCGAAGTTTCTTGATCGGGTTCTGGCACTGTTTGCAGAACGAGTCCAACGGAAGGGTCTGGTCCTCAACTCACGCATTGCGGACGATGTGCCGGCCGCCCTGTGCGGAGATCCGACGCGGCTGCAACAAATTCTCAGTAATTTGCTCGCGAACGCGATCAAATTCAGCGATCGCGGAACAGTTTCAGTCCTAGTGGATCTGGATCAACGGCCCCCTGAACAACGTCTCGAGTTTCCTTCCTCCACCTATGGCGAAGCCTCATCGCAAGTACGACGGGTCAGCCATGTCCGATTCTCCGTCGCGGATAACGGCATCGGAATTTCCCCCGGCGCTTTTAGCAAGTTATTTCAGCCCTTCGTACAAGCCGACGGGTCTACGACCAGGAAATACGGTGGAACGGGACTTGGACTGGCCATTTGCAAACAACTGGTGGAGTTGATGGGAGGACACATCGGCGCCGAGAGCGAACCAGGATCAGGCTCCATTTTCCGGTTTACCGTGCCACTCCAGCAGCAACTGCCGGACAGCGAGGCGAAAAGACAGGCTGCCTGACACAAGACCTGCCCGGCCCACAACCTTGCTCCGCTTCCCCCTGCGTCTATCCATGGGACCCTGAATGTATCTTTTTGGATACATTCAGGGAAAATTTTCCGATACACCTCTCGGAAAATTCTCCCCCTGTTTGAATCATCAAATTGAAATACCTACTGAAAATGAATGGCTTAATCTTTGCTTTACTTCGTCGCGCGCACATAGTATACAAAAATACGTCGAAAGGGGTCTTCTCTGTGAATTCCCTCTCCAATGTCAGCACGACAACCCTTACCCATCTCATCTCGTAGGCAAAACCCTACACCCAAGGATCACACCTGTGCATTGCCTGACATTCGACATTGAAGAACATTTTCAGGTCTCACGATTTGATTCGCCGATTCGCCGTCGGCATTGGGGGTCCTTTGAGAGTCGGGTAACGGCCAACACCTGCAAGGTCCTTGATCTCCTGGCCCGTTATCAAACAAGAGCCACATTCTTCATACTGGGATGGGTCGCTGATCGTCATCCGGGCCTCATCAAGCAGATTGCCGAATGCGGACATGAGATTGCCTCGCACGGGTACGGCCATGAGTTAGTCACGGCCCAGACACCGGAATTGTTTCGCGAGGATGTGAGGAAAGCGAAACAGATTCTCGAAGACCTTACAGGAGCTCCGGTTCAAGGGTATCGTGCACCCGGCTTTACGATTACGCGTGAAACACTGTGGGCGTTACCAATCCTGGCGGAAGAGGGCTATACCTACGACTCCAGCGTCGTTCCCATCCGGCACGACCATTGTGGTCTTCCCGGTTCCGATCCCTGGCACCATCTGAAACAAACCTCCTCCGGCCCCATTTGGGAAGTGCCACCGTCTACGGTCAACCTGGGAGGAGTGCGGATTCCCATCGCTGGCGGCAGCTATTTCCGTCTCCTGCCCTTTCCGGCCCTCTGCGGGCTCATGCGGCGTATCGAACAAAAAGGCCGGCCGTTGGTTATGTACTTCCATCCATGGGAACTCGATCCCCATCAACCACATATGGAAGGCCCGTTCCTGTCCCAAATGTTCCACTATCTAAATCTGGACAAGATGGAGTTCCGTATTTCCACCCTCATGAACACCTTCCGATTTGGCTCCATCGCTGAGCAGATCGACCTTTCGCCGATTATGCCTCTGGATCCGACTGTGTTCCCTGCTATTCCTCCGGCCGAAATCGCGCAAGACGTCGTGTGACCCTTGGCCCAGTGATCCACTCGCGGACATGGCGGAGCCGCCCTCGGCACTGACGAATCGTCCTGTGCTGCGCCAACGTAGGGATTGCAGTGCACCAGCTGTTTCAGTACGGTAGGAACCGCCGGAAGCGAGCCCATCGCGAGATGTTAGGGAGACCAACTATGCGAAACCGACGTGCGAATCCACAGGGGAGGCTGCCCAACGCGGCCAGCCTGGCATGGGCGCTGACCTGCGTTCTGCTCTTACCAACTGCGGGCTTCAGCCAATCCCTTGATGACACCGTGCAGTTCATCAGTGATATGGCCAATACACATGGCTTTGTACGAGCCCTCAGCTGCCGTAACCCAAAAGCCGGAAAACCTACAAAGATTACCGAGGTGTATAGTGTGATTCCCACGGGAACCAAGCTCGGCACGGTCGAGTTCAATCATGGACACGACGAGGTCAACACCGGCTTCACTCATTTCGATTTCCACGACATCGACACCATCGAGTACCAAGGCCAAGATACGCGGGAGAATAACCTGGTTCTCTATGGAGTCCGGATGACGTGCAAGAGCAGCAGCCCATGCATCATGAAAACCAGCTTCTGCACCGGAGCGGTCACGGAACTCGGAGCTCAGTTTCCTGATGATACGTTGCTCTTTCGCTCCGCCTCCCATGCAGAACGCATGACCAAGGCCCTCTCGCACCTGCTAGCATTGATACGCGCGCAACAACAGAATCAGCCCTTCTAGAGACGCTCGCCGCCGCCGGGTCGATCACTTCCCCGGACGATCGGCCCGGTCATTCTACTCACCAGCTCACTCGATAATCGTCACTGTCATCTCAACCCGATCGATCGGATTGTCGCAGGGGCCTTTGTCCGCGGGACTCGGCAGACCTGTTTGGCACATGACTCTCGGCAACGCCACGATCTTGTCCGCTACTCCGATGCCTTTGACCACTTCGCCGAAAATCGTATATTTCCGGTCCAAGAAACGCGATTCCTCGACCACAATGAAAAACTGAGACCCGGCGCTATCGGGGTCCTGAGCCCGCGCCATCGATACGACGCCGCGCTTGTGAGGCAGGTCGCTGAATTCTGCTTTGACATTATGCCCGGGACCACCCTGGCCGTAGGTATTCTTTTTCAAGGAGTCCTTGGTGTTCGGGTCGCCGCCCTGGATCATAAATCCGGGGATGACACGGTGGAAAATTGTTCCATTGTAAAATCCAGACCTGGCCAACTTGATAAAATTTTCGACGTGCTTCGGGGCAACGTCGGATAGAAACTTGATCTCGATGTCGCCCAACTTCGTCTTAATGACTGCTCGCACGTTGCTCGCGTTGACGGAGTCGCCGCCCTGCGCGGGGGCGTCAGCCGCCAGACAAGTTCCCGCCATGCCGACGGCCATGAGCAGACTCATGACTCCCGCACGTCCCAATCGTTTGTGCCATCGTCCTTGCGTCATCTTGCCTCCTTCTTGCCGGTCCACTACCGCCATCTCACACGGTTAATTGTGTCAGCGCTTCCTTGGCGGCCATCTGCTCCGCCTCTTTCTTGCTGTGACCGCATCCGATTCCCCGCATTACACCCTGAATCGTCAACTCGACCTCAAACACCTTTTCATGATCCGGACCCGACTCTCGCACCGTCGCATATTGCGGCAAACTTTCAAAGCGTTTCTGGCAGAGCTCCTGTAACTGCGTCTTATAATCGTCCATCCCTGGGCGGGCCTGTTCTGCGCGCGCCGCCAGCAATTCCTCGTCCAACACCCGCAGCGTGAACGTCCGGCTCGCCTCAAGCCCGCCATCCAGATAGACGGCGGCAATCAATGCTTCGAGCGCATCCGCCAACAACGAATGCTTCTCGCGCCCCTTCGAGAGTTCCTCGCCCTTTCCCAACCGCAACAAACGACCGAGCTTCATGCGCCGCGCAGCCTTGGCCAGCGAGGCTTCACTGACCAGGTGCGCTTTCAGTTTGGACAACCCGCCTTCGTTGCTGCCGGGAAATTCAGCCGCGAGATACTCACTCATGACCAGCGACAGGACCGCGTCGCCAAGAAATTCCAGGCGTTCGTTCTGCGTGCGATCTTTGGTGCGCCGCTCGTTGGAATAGGACTTGTGGGTCAGGGCTTCTTCCAGCAGACGAGGCTGACGGAAACGGTAGCCCAACAGGCGTTGAACCGCCTCGATTGACGTTGCCGGCGTCATACCACCTGACTCGTGCTCTGGAAGAGGATTACTGGTCACACCTGCGAAAGAGCAGGCAGGCGTTGACCCCGCCGAAGCCGAACGAATTCGAAAGGACCACCTGAGTCTTGGTTGGACGGGCCGTATTGGGCACGTAGTCCAGGTCGCAGGCGGGATCGGGATGATCAAGGTTGATCGTAGGGGGCAGGATGCCATGGTGCAAAGCAAGGATACTGAACACGGCCTCAATCCCACCGGCGGCGCCCAACAAATGGCCCGTCATCGACTTCGTCGAACTGACCGGGATCCGGTAGGCTTGCTCCCCGAACACATGTTTGATCGCCTTGGTTTCGATGGCATCGGCCATTGTAGACGTACCGTGGGCGTTGATATAGCCGATGTCGGTCTTGGCCACGCCGGCATCCTTTAACACCATTTCCATGCAACGCACCGCGCCCTCTCCTTCTTCGGGCGGCGCGGTAATATGATAGGCATCGCTATTCATCGCATACCCGATGACTTCGGCATAGATGCGTGCGCCGCGCGCGCGGGCATGCTCCAATTCTTCGAGTATCACCACGCCGGCCCCTTCTCCCAACACGAATCCGTCACGATCCTTATCGAAAGGCCGGCTCGCCTTGACCGGTTCGTTATTCCTAAACGAGAGGGCTTTGGCTGAGGCAAACCCGGCGACGCCCAGCGGTGTAATCGCCGCTTCAGCACCTCCCGCAATCATCACATCCGCATCATTTCGCTGAATGAGCCGATAGGCATCGCCGATGCAATGGTTCCCCGTTGCGCAAGCCGTCACCGCGCAGGAATTCGGGCCCTTCGCGCCCACCCGGATCGCCACCTGCCCGGAGGCCAGGTTGATAATCGTCATCGGAATGAAAAACGGCGAGACCCGGCCAGGCCCCTTCTCCTTCAGCACGTCATGATAATGTTCGATCGACCCGAGCCCGCCGATACCGGATCCGATGTAGACGCCGACTCTCGTGGCCTCTTCAGGCGACACTTTCAGACTCGCGTCGTCCACCGCCAGCTGGCTCGCCCCCACCGCATAGTGGATGAAGGTGTCCATCTTCTTAATTTCTTTTTTCTCGATGAACTGAGCCGGATCGAAATCCTTGACCTCTCCGGCAATCTGCGCGTCGTACCCGGTCGGATCGAATCGCGTGATGCGTCCGATACCGGACTCTCCAGCGCAGAGCGCCTTCCAGGTCTTGTCCACTCCGGTTCCCAGAGGAGTCACCAGTCCGAGACCGGTCACCACCACACGTCTGACGGGTCGATCCTGCATACCTGCCGTCCGCTACGCTTTCTCTTTAATATAATCCAGCGCTTTCCCGACGGTGAGAATCTTTTCTGCATCTTCATCGGGGATCTCGATTTCAAACTCTTCTTCCAGGGCCATGACCAATTCGACCGTGTCGAGCGAATCGGCGCCCAAATCCTCAACGAAATGCGCCTCCAGCGTCACTTCTTCTTCCTCAACCCCCAACTGCTCGGCAATAATTTTCTTCACCCGTTCATCTACTGTTGCCATGGACTTGCCCACCTCCTTCCCCATCTTATCTTATCCGCCACATTCTTTGCCGGGACATCTCGACTCGACCGAAATCGATCGGGGCACCCGACCCGACTCACTTATACCATGAGCATGCCGCCGTTCACGTGCAACACCTGCCCCGTGATATACGACGCTGCATCTGACACCAGAAACCGAACCGCCGCGGCAATGTCGGAGGGTAGTCCCAACCGCCCTAACGGAATCTGCTTCTGCAAGGCTTCTTTGACCTCCGGAGACAGCCCCTGGGTCATAGCCGTATCGATAAAGCCCGGCGCCACCGCGTTCACCGTCACCGCGCGACTCGCATATTCGCGCGCCGCGGTTTTGGTAAACCCGATCACCGCCGCTTTTGACGCAGCATAGTTCGCCTGCCCCACATTCCCCATCGCCCCCACAATCGAGGCAATGTTGACGATCCGTCCAAACCGCTGCTTCGTCATCGGAAGCAGGACGGCTTTTGTGCAATGAAACGTCCCGTTCAAATTGACTTGCAGGACGAGGTTCCAATCTTCTTCTTTCATCCGGAGCAACAATCCGTCACGCGTAATGCCCGCGTTATTAACGAGGATATCGATCCGCCCCCATTCCTGCATGACCTGGTCGGCCATGGCCTTAGCATCATTCCAATCGGCCACATTGACCTTAACGCTCAGGGCCCGTCGTCCCAGCTTCTGAATGGCCGCAACAGCCTCTTGCGAACGCCCCGGATCGAGATCCGCCACCGCAATGTCCGCACCATCCTCCGCCAAGGCCTCCGCAATCGCGCGTCCGATTCCCTGGGCTCCACCGGTGACAATCGCCACTTTTCCCTGTAATGACATCAGTCTGTTCCCCGCAATCTCTACCTTGCCTATGCCTGACTCTTCACGCCTACGATCGTGAGTGCCGCTTCCAATGATTTCGGGTCATGGACATTGGCCGTGACCGCGCCCGGAAGAATACGCTTGACCAACCCCGTCAACACCGTCCCGGGCCCGATCTCGACGAAGGTCGTGACGCCCAATTGGGCCATCGTCCGCACCGATTCTTCCCACCGCACCGATGACGGCAACTGCCGAACCAGCGACGCCCGAATGTCTTCGGACCGCTGCAGAGCCACCGCCTCCGCATTATTGACCAGCGGCACAGCCAAATCCCGCCAGGTGACCCCGCCGAATTCTGCTGCCAGGCGGTCGGCTGCGCCCTGCATCAAGGGCGTGTGAACCGGCACACTCACCGGAAGCGGAATCGCTTTTTTACATCCCTTGGTCTTGGCGACTTCAATGGCCCGTTCGACCGCGGCCTTCTCTCCGGCAATGACGACCTGCCCGGGAGAGTTGAAATTCGCGGCGGCCACCACGCCGACAAATCCAGCCTCCTGACAGACTGCCCTGACGACCTCCGCCGAGAGCCCCAACAACGCGGCAACCAACCCGGTTCCGGGCGGTACGGCTTCGGACATATACCGGCCTCGCTTCTGCACCAGGGCCACCGCATCCCGAAACGACAGACCACCTGCCGCATAGACCGCCGAATATTCACCCAAACTATGTCCGGCTACGGCCGCCGGTCTCAGCCCCGCTGGCTCCAACGCCTTGAGCGCCGCCGCACTGCTGACCAGCAAGGCCGGCTGGGTATTTTCCGTGAGATTTAATCGTTCAACCGGACCTTCAAAACAGAGCTGCGCCGCATCGTAGCCGAGGATGGAGGAGGCCTCTTCATAGACCGCCTTCACCGCCGGGAACGCATCATACAACCCGCGTCCCATGCCCACCGACTGCGACCCCTGTCCGGGGAACAAAAATCCGATTCCTGAAGCTGTCATAGCCGCGTAAGGTATCGTAGAAACCATGTTCAATGTCAACGGGAAAAAGCTGGGCGAATGGAGCGCATCCGCACTTCAGTGCCAGCCACGGATCCGACGCCGCACCCTTACCAGCGAATCAACGTCGACGCCCAGGTCAGTCCCGCGCCGAATGCCCCGAACATCACCAGCTGCCCGTCCTTGACCCGCCCGTCACGCACCGCCTCATCCAGGGCGATCGGAATCGAGGCCGCAGACGTATTGCCGTATCGATCCATATTCAACACGACTTTTTCCAGGGGAAGCCCGAGGCGATCGACCACCGCCTTGATAATGCGCAAGTTGGCCTGGTGAGGAATGTACAGATCAAGATCTTCGACCGACAGGTGATGGGCCGCGAGCGTTTCCCGCGCCACTTCCTCCAGGGTCCTAACCGCGACCTTAAATGTTTCATTGCCCTTCATCTTAATGTACTGCGACCGCTCACTCATCATCGCTTCAGAAGGAGGAATCCGCGTTCCGCCGCCGGGCACCACGATCAAATCGGACAGACTCCCGTCCGAATGCAGATGGGTGGATAAGATCCCGCGCTCACCTTCCGAGGCGCTCACCACCGCTGCACCGGCACCGTCTCCGAACAGGATGCACGTGTTCCGGTCCGTCCAATCCGTAATCGTGGACATCACTTCTGACCCCACAACCAGGACATGGCGCATCCCGGTTCGAACATAGGCATCAGCGACCCCTAACGCATAGACGAATCCGCAACAGGCCGCAGAGATGTCGCAGGCTGCCGCTCGAGTCGCACCCAGACGGTGCTGAAGCAGACAGGCGGTCGATGGCAAGGGCATGTCGCCAGTGCAGGTGGCCAGGAGAATGAGGTCAAGGTCACTACCAGACAGTCCAGCGGCTTTCAATGCACGCTCGGCAGCAATGAGACCTAAGTCCGAACAGGCCTGCCCCTCAGCAGCAATGCGACGTTCGCGAATACCCGTGCGCTCGCGGATCCACTCATCGGACGTGGCCACCAACTGCTCCAGATCGGCATTGGTCATCACCCTCTCGGGGGCATAGGACCCGGTTCCGGTGATCCGCGCTCGTATCACGCCTGCTTCCCTTCCGATCGCTCGTCCTGATGACGTCTGAGACTTTCTTCAATGTCGCATTGAATCAGCTCATCCAGGCGGGTCTCGGCCAGGCCCTTCGCACGGCGGATGGCATTCTTGATCGCCTTGGCAGATGAGCGGCCATGGCAGATCATAGTGGTCCCGTTCACTCCAAGCAGAGGCGCGCCGCCGAATTCGGCATAGTCGATTTTTCGTTTCAGGTTCAGCAATGGCTTCGCAATCAAGGGATAGGCCAACCGTCCGAGCCACGAGCCGGACAGTTCCTTCATCAGCAGCTTCTTAATGACATCCGCGACACCTTCGGAAATCTTGAGCGCCACATTGCCGATAAACCCATCGCAGACCACCACATCGGCACTCCCGCTGTAGACTTCCCGCCCCTCGATGTTGCCGATAAAATTCAAGGGGCTGGCTTTCAGAAGTTTGAACGCCTCCTTGGTGACTTCATTTCCTTTGCTGTCTTCCTCCCCAATGCTCAAGAGCCCCACACGCGGATTCGGTTTGGCATAGACGTGCCGGGCAAATTCGTTTCCCATCAGGGCGAACTGCTCCAGATGCTGGGCCGAACAATCGACATTCGCCCCGACATCGAGCATGACCGCGCTACCCGTCAACGTGGGCAACATCGTGGCGATCGCCGGACGCTCGACGCCCTTGATCAATCCCAAGACAAAGAATGAAGCGACCATGCTCGCGCCGGTATTGCCAGGGCTGACCACCGCGTCGGCTTCACCCGACTTGACCAGCTCCGTGGCCACCCAGATGGACGAGTCCCGCTTTTTCCGGGCCACGGCGGCCGGCGACTCGTGCATCTCCACCACCTGCGGAGCGTGGCGGATCGCAATCCGTGTGTCGTTACAGCTGAGTTTGCGGCATGCGGCGGCGAGTTCGTCTTCTTTACCGACCAGGATGATTCCGACACCCAGTTCCTGCGCGGCCTGCATCGCGCCTTCAATGACCGGGGCCGGTCCGTGGTCTCCGCCCATCGCATCGACGGCAATCTTCATGTGCGGTTAGCGGTCCACGGATCGAGAGGTGAAGAATCGTGTAGAGACGCCTTGCCGGCTAGGACCTGAACGGCCTCACGCATGACATAGCGTCGGATCGTGATCACGGTGGGCAATTGTACCCGAATCACGTCGAAAAAATAAAACGCGACTAGGATTCCTCGACGACGATGACCGCCTTGCCTTTGTAGGTTCCGCAGTTCAGGCAGGTATAGTGCGGCAACTTCAATTCGTGGCACTGCGGGCAGAGCGAAAATCCAGGAGGGACCAGCCTCGTCTTGGCTGTGCGCCGCATGTCTCGCCGGGACCGTGAATGTTTGTGTTTCGGATTTGGCATGACGACTCCTTCAACGGGCACATGACCCGGTTAACAGACTATGCGTTTCCACTTTTGGACTGGCGTCCCCGCAGCACACGGAATGGACTCGGCGTTTGCTCCGGCGGACAGCCGCAGCGGCGCTCATTAAGGTTCTGCCCGCACTGTGGACAGAGTCCCAGACAATCCTCCCGACACAACGGCTGCATCGGAGCGGCCAGAATCACCTGTTCGCGCACCATCGGAACCAGATCGAGGTGATCACCCTGATACCAATAGACTTCGTCTTCCTCGTCCGCTTCTTCAACCGGCTCAACGGAGTGAGTCGCTCGTCGCGTACCTTTCCGCCCCTGTTCCGCCTGAGTCGAATTAGTCGCCGCATCGGCTTGCAGAAGATACTCTGCATAGAGGGTCACGAAGAGCGGATCGGAATACTCCGCGAGACAACGGACACATTGTCGGATCGCGGTCCCCTCCAATGTTCCGGTGACTGAGATCGGCCCTTGCTGATGAACGAGCTCTATCTGAATCGTGAGCGGTCCCTGAAACTTGTCTTCTGGCTCATTCAAGCCCAGCTGCGGCCCTGTGGCCGCGCATGAGAGAGACAGGCCATCCGGACCGATATCAACAATTGCCGGATTGAGTGTTTCCATGGGCACTGTCATAACGGGGAGAACCGCCTCCGAACCAAACGGGAGACAGACGACCCGGCCCCTTGATCCAAGACTCACCAAAACCTATCCTTCGCCCTATCGCTCTTCTGCGAAACTGACCAAGGCGATCTGACGCGCCCGCTTTACCGCCACTGTCAATACACGCTGGTGCTGCAGGCAGTTTCCGGAAATGCGGCGCGGAACGATACGTCCCCGTTCGGTCAGAAAATTCCGCAACAAGCCGACATCCTTGAAATCAATCGGCGCCTTGTCGACGCAAAACCGGCACGGCTTGCGGCGCTGAAAAAACCGGCCGCCTCCGCCCCCGCTATTCCCACGATCTCCTCGTTCCATGATCGCCTCCGTCTGCTACAGCTGTTCGTCTTCGTATGAAGGTTCTTCGTGCAGGCCGCCGCTCTCGCCTCCGGCTTCGCCCCGCTTCGGCAGAAAAGTCACGCCTTGCGCCACGACTTCGTGTTTGCTACGTTTCTGGCCGTCTTCCGTCTCCCATCGACGCTGCTGAAGCCGCCCATCGATAATCACCCCATTGCCCTTACTCAGGTACTGCCCGCAATGTTCCGCCTGTTTGCCGAACACCACAATATCGATGAAGCAGACTTCTTCCTTGAGCTCATCACCCTGCTTAAAGCGCCGACTCGTCGCCAAGCCAAAGCTGGCGACCGGCGTCCCGCTGGGCGTATACCGCAGCTCCGGATTACGGGTCAGATTCCCGACCAGAATGACTTTATTGAACCCCGCCAACGGTCGCTCCTTGTGCGGCTGGTGCGGCCACAGGCGCGCCTCTGGGCGGAGCGGGCTCCTGCTCCAACTTCACGGTGAGAAACTTGATGATGGAATCTTCGAGCCGATACGCGCGCTCCAGTTCGGCGATCGTCGTGCCGGGACCCTGGAAATAAAAATAGACGTAGGTACCCTTGCGTTCCCGCTTGATTTCGTAGGCAAGCTTCTTGCGGCCCCAATTCTCGGCCCGCACAATCGTGGCGCCGTTCTTGGTGACGGTGCCCTTCATTTTCTCAATCAACGCCGTCGTTTCTTCGTCGCTTAAAGTCGGACGAATAATGAACAGGGACTCGTAGAGCTCCATGCAGATTCCTCCTGGGCATTGGCCCCCATCCACAGATGGGAGCGAGGTGTAGGCATGTCGGACCAGCCGACATGAGCTGTGAAAGTTAACACAGGATTTTACAACCTGTCAACAGCCTTGCTCGCGCGGCAGCTTCCCGCTCAAGCCCGCGACAATCCGGATCGCCCAAAGACAGCATCATTGGCCGCCCTCCGGCACCATCCAACCCGTCAGCGGCGAAAAGTACGGCGGAGACTGCATCACGCCAACCACTTTGGAAGCGACGTGTCCTAGGCGTCGATGCGCCCCGAAAGTCACCGAGAATCCTGCCCCGGTGCCCTGGTCGTTGAATGACTCAAGGACCTCCATGGCAGCATGCCGAGTGAGGGGTCTGCCCACCTGCATGCGGGTTTGAACCAGTGCCGAGACGGCGCCTTGCGCCATACGGGCAAACCCGACGCTCGACAACGTGTCACGCCCGCTCAACTCCCTCATATACGTGACATCACGTTCGGTGGGAGGATCTAGGGGAGTCACGAGAAATACCCTGGACAGCAGGCTGGACGGAACGGCGCGAACCTGGGGGCCCACCATGCCGGCTGCACGAATCGGGGCCCGATGGGCAGCACACCCGCACGAGGAAACCGCGCAGGGAAAAATCTTGCGCCCTAATGGGGCGGGCGCTATGCACCAAATTGCAGCCGCACAATGCTTGCCAAGTAGAACGCCCTGCCGTTGCATGGCATGAAAAATCCCGCACTGGCAGACATTCTGCGGGCTGGTGCTGAAAACGTTACAGACATGCAACCACGGCTGCCCTTGCGCAGGGACAGGTGGGGTTGTGAGGTGCGCGTCCGTTACATTCTTCGATAGATCAGTTCGAATAGTGGAGATACCTGGCGCACGAATCTGCTTCAGCGCAGCAGGCGGACCTTATCGATTTGGATACAAGGCCGTATTGAAATGGATACAGGAGGGACTCAGGGGGGACTATGGTGAGAAGTTTTACTCAAGCGGCATGAAGGATATCGATATCGCCTCGTCCCAGTCCAATGATTGACCACACAGGGCTCTGCCAGGATCGCCTCAGTATTTCTTCTTGAATTGCGGAGGCGCATGAGGGGGAGGTGTCGGACGCGGCCCGGAGACGCCGCCTGGCGGACGCGCCGCACCGAAACCGCCATATCCACCGTACCATCCGAAGCCGAGCGGCCCGTAAGGACCGCCGTAGTAACCGAACGGATTCCCCCAGTAACCGGCACCGTATCCAATCCCATACCCAGGGCCATATCCGGGACCCGGCCAATAGGAATAAGACTGAGCGTCCGCATAACCGGGATCAAGCATAAAGCCGCTCTGGGCTAGCCGTTGCGTTTGATGCTCTGACTGCGCGCAGCCCGCCATGAACAACAGCGTGCATGCCATAATGAACGAAGCGATCGATCGAGCCATGGCGGCCCCTCCTAAAAATGATAGGACAGGCCCATGAAGAGCTGATGGGCCCGATAGGTTCCATCGAACCCACCCACCGATCCGAACGCGCCGCCGAAGCGAAACGTCGAATCCGTGTATTTGTATTCCGCAAACAGCGCCACCTTCGGGGTGACGAACGCACGAACGCCGACCAACACATTTCCTCCGACCGACACTTGCGTGTCGCTTTCCGTGGTTGTGGATCGTCCGAGACGCGCGACCAGTAACGCCGGACCGCCGCCGAGATAGGGCTGCCAGGTCACACCCGGATAGCGCAAGACCACGTGGGCGCCGATGTCGGTCACAGAAAGGTGTATACCAGGCACGTCGTCGAGATTTTTGATGTGCGGGGTACTGTGGGAGACATCCAATTCAATGCCGAAGATTCCATGATTGGGAAAGAATCCCAGCTTGCCGCCAAACGCGGGGCTGGTTTTCAGGTTGAAATTGGGAGCTTCCAACCCGGCAAGCGATCCGCTCCCTCGAACATTTCGGATGGGATCGGAAAAATTCGCCCCCAGTTGAGCGGCTGCGTACCATTCCGCCATGGCCGCGGAGGGAAATATGAGGAACAATGACCAACATAACAATGCAGCGATCAAGCCGCTCCGCACACACGTTATCCACACCATGGTGCTTGCTCCATGGGCGAGGCATACCGTGATCATAACAGGCAATTACCACAGGCGAATGGACAACTTCATCCTTCTGGCCTGAGTGTTGTCGAATGCCATGGCACAGAGGTACGGATAGAGGAAACTCGGCAGGACGCGGGCCACTCTCTTTTCGCAAGGCTTCAGTATACGACACGACCAGCGGGGAAGCCCTCACATTCCTAGGGCTCGTTACGGGCTGAAGAATTGTAGAGCAGATACAGCGCGATTCCGCCAGCCACAGCAATCCCCAAACCCGCCATCGCGCGTGTGCCGAAACTCAGTGAGCCGACGAAATACTCCGCTACCCGAGGCAAGGCCACTGTGGCAAGAAGGACCGATGCCAGGGCAATCAGATGTATTCGGAGATAAATGGGTTCGCCGGGTTTACGCATACTTCAGAATTAAGTCGGCACGACGGGCAGTGTACGAAGTTTGGCGCCATTATTCCAGTCCGGCACGCACGATGGCGCCACGGCCACCTGCGAAGTCAGTCCTGGAAAGTCAGTCTTGAATGAAGCGCTTAGTTTCTTCGAGATGTTTATTCAGATAAGGCATGAACGGCGTGCCGCCTGTGCCGACGGCGGTCGGGTTGCTCGTATGCGACTGGTTTTGGCGGAAGATATACCGCTCAGCGTACCCGATATGAATATCGCGGAACTGAGCCAGCAAGTCCACGCAGGCGCAAAAGGCCCTCCACAATTCGGGATGCGTCGCTTTGCGATCACGGACATACCCGTAGAGCAAGGGGCGCTGCTGCCGGTCCATCCGCGCCTCCAACGCGGCCAGAAATGCCCGATGCCGCGGCGGCATATAGTCACGCATCTCCACGAGATATTGCGTTAGCGGATCATCGGCATGGGGAATGCCAAGGCCGGCATCCAGAGCCGGCACAATCGAACTTTGTGAGCCGGTCTCACCGCGAAACTGGTGCGGGCTCTCGGCGTACTCTGCCACCCCCTCATAAATCACTCCATGCGGCAAAGCAGGACTATTCTTCCAACCGTGAATGTAAGGACGCACCCGACTGTAATAGATGTAGGGATCGCACCGTTCCGGCATGCGGAGCAGGGTCTCCCGCATGGCTTCCTGTGCGGCGGCAAGGGCACGCAGCCCTTGCAGCACGTCTTCCGCCTTATCCGCTTGTGCCGCATTCTGCGCCTGGATCAATCCCGCCAAGCCGGATCCCGCCTTGGCTTCGATGTCGATGTGGATCAGCACAAACCATTCTTCGTCGAGGCCGCCGAGGAAATTCTGCAAGAGCACAATATTGTCGAGTTCGATGGGGTTTTGCGGATCGAGCCGCCGCCAATTGTGCAGCGCATAGGAGGCGTAAGACAGCACCGGTGGACGTCCCAGCTGCTGCGCGACCGTATGCCACGGCAACGCCAGACTCACGGGCAGTCGAGACGCGGGATGATCGGGATCTTCCCAGACATAGGCATGCCCGGCAAACGAGAGAATCCGCATGACGGAACGGAACACATCGAGCCCCCATTCATCCGCCACGGCGCCCATAATTTCCAAACGGTCCTGGATGAAATGGCGAAATTGTCTGGCGGCGAGGTACTTCGGTAACTCCGCTGCGATCTGGTTCAAGATCGGCTCATCGGGGAGTCGATCCAGCGGGTCCGTGACAGGAAGAAAACCGCGCTCCGGAGAAATATCAAACGCTGAAAGTGAGAGGAGCGGTTGGCTTGACGTCGTCATGGTTTCTTCATGGATGACACGAATACTTTACTGTACCATAGGGCGATCGATCTCTACTGTAGACATCCTGAACCCAGCCCTTGATGAGTGGTCACATCTGAGCGGCCGCCTCCACTCTGAACGATGCGAGGTCGGGACCTGCCGTCTGAGAAAGCTGTGCCCTCTCCCATTCAATCGTACGCACATTCGGCGCAGTGCCGACGAGTTTGAAGCGGAATACTCCTGATATGAGAGATAGGGAAGCTCGCGGCAGCAGGTACCGCCGGGATGCGCACAGCGGTCAGGAAACTACCTCGGACGCTACTTCTCTTCGGCTTTGTCCCGCACGTTGAATTGATTCATCGCCGTCGCGACATCGCGATTGAGCAGCAATTCAAGGGCATCGACGGCTCGTTCGAGGCAGGGCTCATAGACCGCCATCTCATCCGGCGAGACGCGCTCCAGGACATAGTCGGCTGAATCCTGCCTCGGCGCAGGGCGACCGACACCAATCCTCAGTCGCACAAACTGAGGCGTTCCCAATGCTGCAATAACGGACTTGATGCCGTTGTGCCCCCCGCTGCCGCCGTCTTGCCTGATCCGCAACCGACCCGGTTCCAGATCCAGATCGTCATGCACCACCACTAGCGCATCGGCCGTCAGACCTAGTTCGCGAAGGAGACCTTTGAGGGGGGGACCACTGAGATTCATCCAGTCGAGCGTACCGGCCAGCTCGACCAATTTGGAACCGGCCCGGCCCGAGCCTCGCTGGGCCGGGCCTTTCCTAGTGAGACGTATCGACCATCGCGCCGCCGCCCGTTCGATCACCCAACAGCCGATATTATGCCGCGTGTCGGCATAGTCGGCCCCGGGATTGCCCAATCCAACGAGCAGGCGCACCGTAACTACTTCTTCTTTTCGGGTTCCTTCTTAGCTGGAGCCGCTCCCGCCTTAGGTGCAGCCGCCCCGGCCTTGGCGTCGCCCGCCTTGCCTGCTTCCGCGCCAGCCGCTCCTTCAGCCGCGGCTTTACCCTTGGCCGCCACTTCAGGCTCTTTAGCTCCTTCGGCTCCGGCGGCGCCGGTCGCGAGCAACGATTCAAGCTTGGCATCGGTCATCGGAGCCGCCACGCTCACAACCATATGGTCGGGATCGTCCAGGAAGCGCAAGCCTTCTGTCTTCGCGATATCCTTCAGATGGATACCTTCGTTAATCTGCAATTGCGAGGCATCGACGGCGATGAAATCCGGCAACGCAGACGGGAGACATTCGACATGCAATTCGCGCAACGCCTGATGCAACACACCGCCCTCTTTCAAACCCAAGGGCTGGCCGCCGGTCAGATGCACCGGAACCTTGACGCGAATCGGTTTATCCATCGCAACCTCAAAAAAGTCCGCGTGCAGGACACTTCCTGCAATCGGATCCACCTGGAAGTCACGGAGCAAGGCCGTGCGTTTTGCTTTGGACTTTGCCCCATTGATGGTGAGGGATATAAGGGCTGTGGACCCGGCTTGGGCACGCAGAATCTTCACTAGTTCATCTGGTTTCACGGAAAGCAGGAGGCATTCCCCCTGTCCATACAACACGGCCGGAACCCGGCCTGCCCGACGAAGTTGACGCGCGGGGCCCTTGCCGCCGCCTTCTCTGCTCTCAACGGTTAACTCAAATTTCATGATGCTCCTCCTCGGCCTGTCGCTTGACGCGGACAGCCTACACGAATAACGAACTTACTGATTCATCTTCATGGATGCGCCTGATGGCTTCTCCGAAGAGCGACGCCACAGACAACAATTTCAACTTCGGACATTTCAACTCCTTGCCACGTAAGGGTATCGAATCGGTCACAAGCACTTCGGTCAGACCGGACTGCTGGAGTCGCTCCAGCGCAGGTCCCGACAACACTCCGTGCGAACAACCGGCCCACACTTCCCGCGCCCCTTTTTCCAGGCAGGCCTGGGCGCCCTGCACAATCGTGCCCGCGGTATCGATCATATCGTCCAGAAGCAAAGCGCTCTTTCCCTGCACGTCACCGATAATATTCATCACCTGCGCCTGATTCGGCCCCTCGCGGCGCTTGTCGATG
>JACCDZ011588781.1_pt1 | contig 29858 bp, 27 predicted proteins | sample 7449551 | NCBI WGS metagenome assembly JACCDZ01 (sample SAMN15323452, study PRJNA562643) | freshwater metagenome | isolation source: river surface water | place: USA:Blue River Watershed | collected 2017-08-18 | reverse complement strand
CCTTCCTGTTCATTGTCAGAATCCGGCTCAGAATCCGAATTCCTAAATATAAACGTCTCCGTATCTCTATTAATCGCCGCCACCTGCTCCTCCGTGAATATTGCCGGCCTTTGTGTTTGTGTTTGCGGTCGGAGATTGCCAAATAAATCAGGCCTTGCCAACAAGTCAGGCCTCGCCAACAAGTCGGCCAACGAGCCCGTACCAAATAATCCTTGTGTTGCTTGCCCACCAAGCGGCCAGTCCCGTCGCACCCCGTCGGGTTGTCGCGTCCGATTGGCGATAAGAGTTACCAGCGTATTTACAGTGGCAGTGTATTGCGCCATGTTGTCATTGTATTGTCGCAAAATATCAACTAAATCATTGCCTAAATCGCGCCTATTTGTGTTAAACAAATCAAATATAAATTGCGCAGCAGATGCATTGTTTGATTCCATTTATATTTAGCCTATTTCGTATATCAGTTGTGTTTTTATATTATTTCATAATTATTGTTATTCATCATCGGAATCATCAACATATGTAAATTCTCTTGTATGTAGATATAATACATTTTCAATTAATTCCATCATCTTTGAATGATTGTAAAAATCATAATCATAATTAATTCCTAATACGTCTCTCAATTTGCAATTATTAAGATTTATAACTTCGCCCAAACGAGTGTAACATTCTATTTCGTGTAATATGTAAAAATATGGAACTATTGAACATGGAGAAATATTTAAAAATTTAGCCAGTTGTATGCTTATTTGTTTCAAGTTTTTCCAGACAACACCGCGATTATCAAGTATTGGTTTATTGTATTCATTAAATTTCACAAAATCAATGTGTTCTTTATCTATGATTGCCTTCGGCATTATATTGGCTTAGCGCGTAATCTTTATTAGTTTTACATTCAAAAAAGTAATAGTGGTTTATGCCATATAATAAATACAATAACATACATAAAAATGCCTAAACCTGTCGGTCTCGCCAATTTAGGCAACACGTGTTACTTAAATTCCACTTTGCAAGTTCTAGCACAAATACCCGAACTGCGCAACTTAAAACACAATGTCGCCAACACCGTTCCATCCACTTGTCTTATCGACGAATGGCTGGAATTGTCACATATCATAGATAGTACCGGTACCTCAGGGACATTTGTTTCCCCAACTCGATTCGTCCAAGCTGTGCGCGGCGTAGCCGCGCATGAAGGCAAACTGCAATTCACCGGGTTCGCCCAAAATGATGCCACCGAATTCCTGTATTTTTTGCTAAATGGTTGGCATGACGCCGCGAAACGGCCCGTCAAAATGCACATAAGTGGGACGGGGGACACGGAAAAAGATAAATTGGCGAAACTATGTTACGATACGCTAAAACAGACGTATGAAAAAGAGTATTCGGAAATGATGCAACTTTTCTTTGGTATCACCACAAACAAAATCATTCCAATGAATTCGGGAGAGAATACAGCTCAATACTCAGCCGAATTATTTTCCATTTTACATGTTCCTATTTCAAACGCCCGACCAACCGAGGAGGGATGGTCCGTGATGTCGTGCATACGTGAATACGCTAAAGGTACCCAAGTGGATTACAATGGTGGTCAAGCCATCAAAGAAACCTCGTTCTGGACATTGCCTAAATATATGTTCATTGCACTAGGACGTTTTTCGGGAGATGGTCGTCGCAAAAACGACAGAGAAGTGTCTGTTCCGGCAAGGCTCGACCTGTCGGAGTTCATATCGTCATACAATCCGCTAAAATACAGCAACTATGAATTGATGGGTGTGGTGTTGCACATGGGGTCGTTGCATGGTGGGCATTATGTTAGTGTGGTGCGAACGTGGGACAACCAATGGTATAGTTGCAACGATACGTGTGTCTTCCTGGAAGAGGAATTCGTAGAAAAAAAACTGAGTCATCCCAATATGACACGCGGGGCATACATTTTGTTGTATAAAAATATGGCGTAATAATAAACGGTTGTATTGTATGCATTCACAAACACAAAAATCACATACACATAAACCCAAATTATTCTATTGATGAATGAAATTATACAAACCTGTCATGATTATATCAGGGAATTTGTTAGATAACTTTAGGTACGCGAATCGTGCGGCGATACCACGGCGGCATTTGGCGTTTCGTCCATTTAGCAATGCGTTTCTTCTCGGGGGATTGATAATATTCGCGATAGGCTTTGATGGCATCGCCTTCGCATTTGTATTCATCGGGCATCGCCTGCGCAAATGGCGTCAGACCCGTTTCGGGAAATGTGGCAAGTGGCGGCGGATGGTCGCGCAACCATTGACACACAACATAGGATTTATGTTGTGTTTCGGCGGGGTGGTCATACCTGTATTTCCATTCGGCGTGCATGGCATCGACCATGTCGAGTGCCCAGCAGTAGTTGGCGTAAGAGGTGCGCATCCATATGGTGACGGGGTGATTTTTATGGGCGAGTTTATATACTATATCATGGCCTTGTAAATCAACACCCTCTGGGTCTAGCACCCGTTTGGTGGTGCAGAGCATTTGCGCGGTTTCGAGTATCATTTTGCTGATGTGTTTGTCGAACATCCATTGAGCACATTCGGCGAAGCAGAGGGATAACACAAATAAATTCATTATTTTTTCAGTTTTTTTAACAAGCAGTCTTTTTTTTACATGTATAACTTTTTTAATTGTTTTGGTTTTCGAATTCCCCACAAAAATATTTCAATTTTTAACGTCTATATTTGATATATAAGTCTAATCTGATTGCATATATATGAATAATACAAATACAAATACAAATAACAACAACACACAATCACAAGATGAACAAGTGAGTCCTGGATTTGATTATTTAGCAACAAAAGGGGAACCAGAGAATTCCGTTTTATACAAACGACCTTCCAACCGGGGTTCGCACGAACCAATCGGAATAGATTTTTTGTCGGATAATGAGTTGTCTCGAGATATAGATATGTGTGTTAGCACACCGGACCTTCCGGCGATTAAAATTTACGTGGGCATATTCGACATAGATGGCTCTTGCAAAATTAATGGTGAAACAATGCCATTTTTGAAATATGTGATTGAACCCGGTTCCACGATTACATTTCCTTCCATTGAACTTGCATGTTCCGAAGTGGAATCGAATGATGAATATTTTAAGACAGAAACGACTCTTTTCTTGATGCAAATATTAGGCATAAAAGGGCAGCCATCTGACCCCACTTTTTATGACCAGGTTTTTCGGGGGATGGTATTTAATGCGACACATAAATGTTGTTTAGCAATGTTCGATTATCGTAAATGTTTGACTCTTTTGGGAGATAATTCAAGTGAGGAAGGTATGGTCTTATTGACTTGGGCAATAGTGGATGAATTGGTATTTGAACGCCGTGTTTGGAATATACCGGTGGATGTGGCAGTATCGGATACGATGCGTCAGAACCCTGTTTTATGGAAATTAAGTGTTGCATTCCCGTTTGCGGAATATATGGTAAAAGAAACGGAATCTGGTGTATTTACAACAGACCTGAGTCCGAATAATAATGCACCTACATTATTTCAACACGGAGATACCATTGATTCTTATAAATATGGCGAAGAGTATGGTGATGTGTTTATTTTTACGCAGAAACCGTTGTTAGACGATGGCACTGGTTCGGATAGAAAATATGCTCGTTATGCCGTATTTACAGACGGCGCAAAATATATTTTAGAGGACCAACATCACCACGAATATTTGGAATATGTATCGAAAAAAAATGTTGGGAGCCATACATCCGACTATAATGCGGATGCAGGCGATGTCGAAGTGGCAGCACCGGATGTGATTTATTTTGTGGAGGACAGAATTACAAGGTCACCAACACAAATGTGGGGGGTGAGAGAATCTGACAGATTTGTTCGTATATAATATAATGACTCACGCAAAAACAAAAAGGCATAAAAAAATAAGAGGTGGTATGGATTCAAGGCCGAGCGCGAATTCATCCACACTTAAGAGAAGAAAGCCCAGAAAAATGCATTTCTTCATGCATTCAGTGAAGGATATAAATGGTGTGTATAGTATTTTACAAAACGGCGAAATAAATACGGAATGCGACACAGATTATCAAATTGCATCCAACATGAACAAACAGTGGTATTGCAATCCAAAAGTATATTGCCATTACATATTTCATGGTATGAAAACGGGATATTATGATTGGAATTGGAGTCTGTATTCTGGCACGAATGAACCCATTTTAATAATAGACGTGAATGTGTGGAAACAAACCACAATGTATGCTTTGAGTGAGTTATCTCATGGCGATATGTCGAAACTCATGTTTGATACCACAAACAATAAACGCCCAGATTGGAAAACATTAAGAGAACATATAAATAAAAAAATCACAGGTGCAAGAAACAAAGACGTTGAATATTTAAATTCGCATGAAATTCTCTTTGATACCGTTCCCGCAAGTTATATTCGCGCTATAATAATGCCGGCTGATATGGAAAAAGAGTCAAATAAATTGAAATCATGGCTTAAAGTCGCTGGTTTCGAAAAAATAAAAGTAGTGGATTGCGAAATAGTAGATCAACAATATCCGGACTGTTTTAAATACATCTAAATAAATCAAGATAAAATTGACTGGAATGAACTGTCAATGAATCCAAATATTTTTACATATGATTATGAAAAAATGAAAATGCAGAATTATTAAATATATATTAATATAAATTACATACCATAATTCAAAATCTTGTATTGATTTTTTATTAATTCGCAAACTGGATACACATGCGTAACTTTTGTATTAACAATCATATGACTTCTGCAATGAGGACAATGTGGATTTATTTTTAGCCATTGTAATCCATAATCATAATCTATACATATTTTGCAAACGTTACATTCAATGCAATTATAAAAAGTATTTAATGTGATTGGACAAATGTGATTTTTAATTGGATTAATTATTATATTCCACGTGTCTAATTCGGATAAAATATGCGAGTGATAATCAATTAATGAAGATAATCGTATTAAATAATCTGAATCCATAATATGAATTATTTTTTTATTTAATCTGTTCTTTACTATTTTAATGTGATTAGTGCAAAATAAACACAATGTTTTTAATTGATTTATTTTGGTGTATCTTTTATTTTTGTAATTATTCAAACAATAAAAAGAAATTAAATTGCGATTCAGAGTAATATCCAGGATTTTTGTTACATCGAGATTGGATTCAATAGTTTTCTTTATTGAATCCACAATTCTTTTAATTAATTTAGATAATTTCTTTTTTTCGCGTACTTTGACGTGATATTTTTTTTCATCAAAAATTTTTGTATATTTAATTGTATTTACATTCTGTGTATTAGTAGTATTAGTATAGTTATCGTAATAAATAATTTTTTTTGTTTCAGTTTTCTTCGTGAGTTTTTTTGCAGATTTTATTTTTTTATAAAAAAAACGAATCTTTTTCTTTTCTTCCAACACATCCGGCGAATCATATATTTCACGAACACCACACATCAACCATCCACCAAACATATTTTATTTAAAAATAAATAAAATAATATATTTATATTTATATTATTTTTTATTTTTGCAATTTTGCGAAATTATTCAAAATAGTATCCATCAATTCATTCAATGTTAGATCACCAATATCAATGTATATCTCACGCCCACTACATACATCGTTTATAATGTCCCAAGTAGAGACATATACACCGCCATTAAAATATATTTCATCTGGATTCTTTGCATCTTGATCCTTCGCTTTTGTGAAATGAATCCAGATTTTTCCGTCTTCATTCAAATCATATTTTACACATAAAATAAAAGATTCAGCAAATTCCGAATCTTCATATTCGTGATTTATCTCATAATTCTTACTCCAAAAATATTCACACAAATGAAAAATAATCGGTATTTCATAAAACCCCGACGAAAGGAGGGGTGACCCTTGGTAAAAATCCATATACGTGTTTCATTAAATTCCACTACATATCCTTATATTATATTATATCAAAATATATTTACATATCACAATATATAAATCTATACTTTACTTTACCTCTATCACATCCATTTGGTCTTCGCGCTTCAAGCCAGAATATGTGTTCGTCTTACTATCAAACTCTTCCATTCTCTTTCTCGCATCATTGAACTTATACAACCATCTGGCCTTGGCTTCGTCCGGTAAATTCACGCGAAAATGCGCCTCATACTGCTCCGGAGTATCATAGAATAAAATGGCGGGTGTCTGTCCCGTCTCCCCTGAAGCCAAAATCACACTGAAAAACAAATCCTCGTCTGCCGAACCCACCTTGTATTTCAAATACGATGAACCATTTACTGCATTACGAATTATTCTGCCGGGACTGCCATTCGTGGAATACGCGACAACGCGAAAACTCTTTCCACCACGTCTCTTATAAATTACATGCTTACCGCTGTCCGTTTGAGCGGCGCGTTCTCTTTTAGTCAGTTTTACTTCGCTTGCATTATCTCCATCATCGCTATAAAAATCCGTCTGATAGAATTCGTCAATTTCAGTGCTGGGGTCAGAATAAGTGGTGTGATTATCGCTGTGTTCAGACATTGCTTTTTCGGGGGTTAAAAAAAACTAGTAACAAGTGTTGTTAGTGTTGTGTGTTATATGCTCTATAGAGAGGTGTGTCTTTATATTTATTTTATATATAATATAATAGTAAATGAATACAAACACACTTATAGTGGATGTGGTTGCAACTGTGTTGATTGTGGCATACGCGATTTATTTCTATTGGCAAATGGAAGAAAACGACAAGTCACAGCCGCTCACATTTACGTATAATCAAATCATGAAAGAATTGCGCGACCCATGGAGTATCATCTACATGTTTATCTATTTGGCCGTCATATACGGCACGATTCATGTGGCCGGAATCCAGAGAATCAATGGCAAATATCCGACGTCTGTGCGGTTCTTAGAATACAAATCGTGGGGATTTTTAGGATTGATTGTTGTATATCACCTGTATGTCATCGTGCTTTCTTTCTATTAGAAACGATGACAAATTTGAAATGCATTTTGCATTATGTAACATATGTATAATACGCAATATACAATACACAATACAATATACAAAATGACAATAATACAAACAAACGGCGGCAGTAACGGAATCATTTATGATGTTATGAATGAGAAATCAATTCACGACCGAACCATCATGATTGAGTTAATTATAACGAATATTCGGGAGAGAATAAACGAATTTGAAGGTAAGGAATTAGACACGCGAAAGCTGATTAATCAGTTGGTTACTTTGGGTGACGTTAGAGGAATACCGCATCAAACGAAAGACAATATAAATAAGTTAATTCACGAGTTATTTATAGTATTAGAACGCACGAGAACTTAACCTGGTCGTATTCACTCCCATGTAACAAAATTGATTTATTGATTTCTTTTTTTTTCGAATGAAAACAAAAGAAATGAGTAAGTCTAAAGCTCTCAAAAAAAATAAAAACACGCTTAAACCAGTTGATGAGTTGATGAGTGATAAAATATTAGAGAAATATTATCAATTCATCGAGGACAATAATATAACTGAATGTATATTGAATACTTTTAATAGTGTGAAAATTGATAAGTGGAAAAAAGTAATCTATACTGAAGAAGATTATGAAAAATATTATATTAATGAAGAATATCCAACTTATTGTTTATTTTACACTTTCACAAATAATGCAAATGATACATTAAAATTTAAATACGAATTCAGTCCTGGTTCTTGGAATGAGCATTACAGCAATGCAGAAATAAATGGTGAAGAATTATTTTATACAAATACAGACAGTGGTTATAATTGTGGATGGTGTAAATATACTTACAATAAATATAATATACCATATTGGGATGAAAAAGGAAAATATTTTATTGATACGATGAAAAATTTATCTATTCATTTATATGTCAAATATAAATAATTACGCAGCAAAAATGGTCTTAAAGTGTCTTGGCGCACATGTTATATAACAAGCGGTTCTGCAGGTAAGCCATCAAATAAACAATGATACCGGCTAAAGACATTAAGAAATACTGAAAACCCTTTTTCTCGGTCACGCCCACGTAAATGGCGGGAATGAAGATGAGGGCAGCCACGACGATGGCAACGACGGAGAGGATGTAGAAGTAGAGGCAGTATTCGCGACCGATGGGACCAAAAAGACTGTTAGTATTCATATCGTACTATATTCTAAAGGAACTTTTTTAGGGAACAATAAAATGGTTGGCTATAAAACATGGTTTTAGTTCATAGTTCATATTACATAAAACATGCATGCCGGAGGCAAAAGGGAGGTACCGTCTAGGAACCGTAGGTTCCTGACAAAAAGGGATATAAATGCTTATTTATGAATAATAAGTATATAGCTAAATTAAATGAACAACGAAACATTGTGGAAAATCATACACTCATACTTTGAAGAGAATCCGCAAACTTTAGTATCACATCACATCGAATCGTTTGACGATTTTTACCGCAGTGGAATCAATTCCATCTTTCGCGAAAAAAATCCAGTTACGCTAAATTCTTTGTTCGACCCTAAATTGGGCGATTTCAAATACAAATGTCGCATGTATTTCGGAGGAAAAGACGGAAGCAAAATCTATTTTGGCAAACCCACCATTAACGACGCAGATGGTGCTAAATACATGTTTCCCAATGAAGCCCGATTGCGTAACATGACCTACGCCATGACTATTCATTACGATATTGACCTCGAGTTCGAATATTTACTCTTTCCGGGAGAAACGCCTAAAAATGTCGCAGAAGACATGTTAGCCGAAATGATTCTTTCTAAAGATGACCGTGTAGAAATTGACGAAGAAGCCGAACAATCCATGTTCGGAGGACACGAAGACGAAGCACTCGCATTGGGTGGGAGACATATTGATTACGACGACGACCCCAATGAAATGCATGGTGGCGCGCCTAAACAAACGAAAAAAGAAGCCGCGAATGCGCGTCTGGCAGCGAAATACACCACTAATATTGCAGCGGCAATGAAAGAAGCGAACGATAAATCAATGGTTGCGGCAAATCGGCAAATATATAGCACCACAATGAAACAAGTTTATCTCGGCAAATTTCCCATCATGGTGCAATCGAGTTTTTGTATTTTAAACGGATTACCGCGTGAAGCTCGGTTCAATCTGGGAGAGTGTAAAAACGATTTGGGCGGTTATTTTATCATCGACGGGAAAGAGCGCACCATTATCATGCAGGAAAAATTCGGCGATAATATGATTAATGTTGGCCCAGACCACGACGATAAATATCTTTTTTCCGCTGGCATACGTTCGGTTAGTGAAAACGCGTCCAAACCCAATCGCACATTGTATTTGAAACTCGTGGCTCCAAACAATAAATATACAAATGAAAACATTGTCGTGAATATACCAAATGTGCGCGCTCCAGTGCCATTATTTATTCTATTTCGTGCATTGGGAATCACGAGTGACCGCGATATCATCGATTTTATTCTCTTGGACCGGGAGAAATACTCGTTTTTGGCCGAAAAATTATTGCCAAGTATTCACGATGCTGGTCGTATATTCACACAAGATGCGGCCCTCACATATATCGCACATTTGACAAAATATCACACCATGGAGTCGGCACATTTAATTTTATGCGATTATTTATTGCCTCACATTGGTGAAACGAATTATGTAGAAAAGGCGTATTTCTTGGGATATTTGGCATTCCGATTATTGTGTGTTAGCAGCGGCATTGAAAATCCAACCGACCGCGATTCGTATAAATTCAAGCGCATAGAAGTCAGTGGCGCGCTATTATATGATTTATTTAAAGAGTATTACACCAAACAACTGACTGCCATTCACTTAATGTATGAAAAATCTCTCTATTACAACAAACAGATGTATGAAGAAGACCTCCACAAACTCATTTTCGAAAAACGCAACGAGGCACTCGACTCAAGAGAACAGCGCATTGTTGAAGCCGGATTCAGAAAAGCATACAAAGGCAATTGGGGCGCAGCGGAACACACTAAACGCGTGGGTATCGTGCAAGTGTTAGACCGTTTATCGTGTCATTCCGCTGTAAGTCATTTGCGTAAAATGAATCTGCCGCTGGATTCTTCCACGAAAATAGTAGGTCCGCGTGTCTTGCATAGTTCTCACTGGGGATTTATTGACCCAATAGATACTCCGGATGGCGGAAATATCGGCTTACATAAAACGCTGGGCATCATGACGCGTATAAGTCGCGGGGCGTCTCGCGAGCCCGTAATTGAATGGATGCGCGAAAATGTGGAAATGAAACGTTTGGACGAACTCTCACCGATTGTCATTTCTGGTATGGTAAAGGTGATAGTTAATGGGTATTGGGCGGGTGTGGTAGCAGACCCGATTGGAACAGTGCGCAAAATGAAATTTTATCGTCGAAATGGGTTGATTCCTCTATATACTAGTATCACGTTTAACATAAAATCAAAAACAATTTACGTTTTTACAGATGCTGGTCGCGTGTATCGTCCCATATTTTATCGCGACCCGGAAACCGACCGGTTTTCATTCGAATTGAAAATAGATGAACTCAATTCGGGAGATTTTACCTGGACGGAATTAGTGTCCGGGTTCAACCGCCGTAAAATGGATGTTGAGTTTAATCCTTATTATCCGGTCTTATATAATTTACAAGATTTATATGCAGGTGTTCCCACCAATGAAACCAACCCATTAAAACTGGAAGCCTTCATAAAAAACAAAGCCGTGTTGGAATACGTTGATCCAAATGAGAGCGAAGATTTGATGATTGCACTGGATGCAGAAACCATTATTGAAAATAAAAACACAAAATACACACACATGGAATTACACCAATCCACTATATTTGGAACCATGCTCAACCACGTTATTTTCCCTGAAAATAACCCACCCACCCGCAATTCATTCTCATGCAGTCAATCCAAACAATCCGTCTCACTCTACCACACCAATTATCAACAACGTATGGATAAAATGGGCGTTGTATTAAACATGGGCGAAATACCCCTCGTGAAATCGCGTTATTTGGAATACATTAGTCACGAAGAACAACCCTACGGTGTTAATGCGATGGTGGCTATTATGTGTTATACCGGCTACAATGTGGAAGACGCGGTTCTAATTAACGAGGGTGCTATTCAACGCGGGTTATTCCGCACAACCTATTATACAACATACGAAGCACACGAAGAATCGTCTAAGAATGCTCACGTGTTCTCCGACATTCGACTGGCCAATATTGAAGACACATTAGGTGTTTCCCACTTGGCTCCGGGGTTTGATTACAGTAAATTAGACAGCGACGGTATCATTAAAGAAGGAACTCACGTTAATGACCAAACCGTGTTAATCGGAATGGTCAGCACCAACTCGGAGCATCCAGAATTAGCTATAGATACCAGCAAAAAACCCAAAAAAGGCCAACTCGGTATCGTCGATAAAGCGTTTATTACCGAGGGTGAAGAGGGCGAACGCATTGCGAAAGTCCGCGTCAGAGAAGAACGCCAACCCATTTTTGGCGATAAAATGGCGTCACGCGCTGGACAAAAGGGCACAGTTGGTTTGGTCGTTCCAGAAAAAGACATGCCATATACTGCGAGTGGAATTCGTCCCGATATTATTGTGAATCCCCATGCTATACCCACCCGCATGACCATTGGTCATTTGGTTGAATGTATTATTGGAAAAGCGTGTGCAATGCAGGGCGGCTTTGGTGATTGCACGGCGTTTAATAATAAGGGGTCGAAGGTTGGCGTGTTTGGTTCCATGTTGTCAAAACACGGGTTTCATTCATCTGGTAATGAAATCATGTATAATGGCATGACAGGGGAACAAATCGAAATGGAAGTGTTTTTTGGCCCCACATATTACATGCGTTTGAAACACATGGTGAAAGACAAAATTAATTACCGCACAACGGGTCCGCGCACAGCCTTGACGCGTCAGCCGGTGGCTGGTCGAGCCAACAATGGTGGGTTGCGCATCGGCGAAATGGAACGCGACGTGTTGATTTCACACGGAATCACGAATTTCTTGACGGAAAGTATGATGGTGCGTGGCGACAATGTGCGATTAGCTATATGTAATACCACGGGAGCGGTAGCTATATGTAATCCAGCTGCGAATTTGTGGTTGAGTCCTTTGGCGGATGGGCCGTTGAAATTCAAATCGTCTGTTGTTTCGGGAGATAGTGGAGTTACGTTAGAAACGGTGAGTAAATATGGTCGTTCATTCAGTATTGTGGAAGTTCCATATTCGTTTAAATTACTCATGCAGGAATTGCAGGCGGTTAATATACAAATGCGTATTATTACAGAGGATAATATAAGTCAAATCGATAGTATTTCCAATTCGGACAATGTGAAACGATTAGCGAATGTAGATTCACTGAATGAAGTCTTGAAATTGGGTGTTGAAGAAATTGGGAAATACAAAGAACGCGTATATGAAAATGTTGTTCGCATGAAACCGAAAGAAAACCTCTCTCCCGAAACTAATGAGAAATATAATAAATTCGTATCAGTTCGCCGCAACAATGAAGAAGAAAGCCCGTTATATAATCCAGGTCCCGATTGGCAAATGCCTGTTTCAACATCCAGTGTTTATTCGAATTATTCACCGCATAATAAGCAACTTGGTTCTCCGCCAGGCACTCCACCAATTGGTTCTCCGCCAGGCACTCAACAACAAGGTCTTACACCCGAATCTCCGTCTTGGACTCCACCCGGTGCTAAACAAGGACCAACTCCATCTTGGTCTCCACCTGGTGCTCATCAAGGCAATGATACAGATGTTCAACCAACACAACAATATGGCGGAGCGAATATAGAGGAGGGTACAAAAGTATTATATCGCGGTTCATCGGCAATGGGACTCCAACCGGATTCGTTGTGGGAAGTGCGCCGAATAGGAAATGGTTTTATCACGATTGGAAATGATGCATATGAAGGCACAAATAGTGTGCAAGTGGTATCTCCCGAAGAAATATTTTTGCCCACACCTGAATTCTACGAACATTTGGAGAAAGAACGTTTATCGCAAATGCAAATGCAAATGGCAAATACCAACAATGCGAATTTGTTAGGACATCCGAATTCACAGGGAGGAATAAATATTAATCCGGTTATTAAAATAGTGAATGGACCTGATAATTCTGTGAATAGCGGAACGGAAGAAGGCAAATCCGGTCAGAATGTGACTCATGGCGATGCATCAAAAAGACAAACGCCCGACCATCCGGGTCTTCGAGAAAGAGCGGAGGATAAATCAACATCGGATTTAGCAGGAATAGATTTTTCAAAAGGGTTAGTTATTAAAAAAATGGGTGATGAATCAAAATGAATGAGTGAAAAAAATTGAAGTAAAAGTGTGTAATGAATTAAACATATAAAGTATAATTCATTTAACTATCCACATGTCAAACAATACTATATTGAAATTATTCAAGTCCCGAACCAATATTTTAGAACAACTCCAATATTTGGGATACAACGTCGATGACTACACCAACTTTTCGCAAACAGATATTGATAATATGTATCGCACGAATCAACTCGATATGTTGCTCACTAACAGTGTGAATGGTCGCAAAATATACGTGCGATATGCTCTTGTGAATTCAATCAATAAAATGCTGGCCAACATTATTCATCAAATATTCAATTTAGAACGCATCTTATCCGCCGAAGATACACTCATCATTATTCAAGATGAAGAGCCCAATGAAACATTACTCGACACATTATCCAAAACATATAATCGCAATGGCGTATTTGTTGTCGTGCATAACATTCAGCGATTGCAATTCAATATTTTGAAACACATCAAGGTTCCCAAATACGAAGTATTGAGCGAAACCGAAAAAGAAGACGTGAAACGTGCATATTTGATTAGCAACGACAGCCAATTTCCCGAAATTTCGCGGTTTGACCCAGTGGCTTTAGCCATTTGTTTGCGTCCTGGTGAAGTGGCGAGAATAACCGCTTCCAGTCCAACCGCCGGAGAAACCATTAAATATCGCATTTGCATCTAATGCAGGAACCACTGCGCTCTGAGCCTTTGGCAAGTGAATACAGCCTTTGGCAAGTGAATACAGCCTTTGGCAAGTGAATACAGCCTTTGGCAAGTAAATACAGCCTTTGGCAAGTAAATAACGATGGAAGAGTCTATGAACAGTAAGTAAGTATGAATAATTATATTAATGCTTAAATATAATTACACTGATTAAATGGCCACCACCACTATACCCACCTCTTTTTTACACAAAGATACCAACGTTTGTCCATCTGGATATCAAGACAGTAGTGAATGTGGTAAAAACAAATCTTTAGCGACAACATACCTCGGTTTAATGGATACTCTCTCCTCGCAAAAGAATAAAACCGCCGATATGCAAACCTTGTATGGTCGCGAATTGTCATTCACCATAAACATGATTGTCGGATGTGTAGCGCTTGGTCTATACATAAAATGGAATAATTAATCTTTGCTGTTGCAAGACACATAAATACACGTATAAAGTAAGAAGAACTATTCAGTATGGCTGTGGCAATTAAAAATTTACCCGGACTTCAAATAACAACCCTTGAAAATACCAATGCCAATATGCAACGTTTAGGCGTATTAAACGACAGCTATCGCAAGCGGTATGCTACTTACACCAAAATCGCCGCCATGGTCGTGATTTTTCTCGTTGGTTTCATCCTCATTCAAATGGCCGAGCCCATGTTGCCCGGTGTCGTTACGAACATATTGATGATTGTATTGATTTTAGTTGTGGGTTCTTACATTGCGAAATACTTTAGCGAATTGGGTTCGCGGTCAAGACTCAACTACGATGAATTAGATTTACCGACCAATAATCCGGGAGAGAAGGACAAATTAGGCAATTTGACTCCTAGTTCGGCGGCTGATTTATTAGGCGAGCAAAAGTCATGTGCAGATGATAGTTGCTGCGCAGAAGGAACAAAATATAATCGCACTTTGGGAAAATGCATCAAATATTGCTATGGTGTTAGTGCTAGCACCCCATTTTACAAAATATCTGATGGATCATGTGCGGGTAGTCCAACCCCTTCCCCTGCTTCTGATTACATTGATACCACACCTGAAACTTTTACCAATTTAGGCAATTTCAACACAAGTGGCGAGCAATATGTGGATAAATCGCGCATGTCTCTCCCGATTTCGGCGGTTACACAAATCGATACGGGATTGATTCCTTCCAACGTCGGCATAGATAAATATACCGCTTTGTGAGTGTCAGTATAATATAAGTAAAAATGCCAGATGATGCAGTAACAAGACAGAATACGGATTTAGGAAATAAAATCGCGGACTTGCAATCGCAAATACGGGTGGAAGAGACGCAATACAGACAAACGGCGCAAATGAAAAATACGCTGCATATTGTGAATAATATTTTGCTATTATTTTACGCGTTCGTTTTCGTCTTAATACATGTGATGTATGCTGTCCAATATTGGAATGGTGTGCCGCGCAATGAATGGGTGGATTCCATCATGCTCGTTGTATTATTTTTGTATCCCTATTTGATTTATTCCATTGAGTCGTATATATATGATTTAATCGCATCTCTCACAAAAACGTTCTTGGGAACGAGCTACATACCATCGTTGGATTTCGTGATGGGGAACCTCACGAAATTCGACATGCCTCCGCCGCAGGATGATTTCACACAAACAACACCATAATATTATATATAATCTGACGATTCTATACATTCTCGACGTGTGAAATGAGAACGGCGAAATCCTTTGGGACAATAATATTTCCGACTTTGTCTGTTGCGTGTTCCGCCACGTTGAACTTCATTTAATGGCAATTTAATAACCCAACCATTGTGATTAAAATTGTTTCCCAAAATCTTCGATACATATTGAATTAACCACACACGAGCATGTGAGCATCTGTCTTCAGGTGGTATTTTATTACACAACTCTTTGAATGTTAGGTTTTCATTGTCACGATAAATTCGCACAATTTGTTCAAATGTTTCTCCCGGTTTTAATTGTAATTCTTCTATGGTAGGTTTATGTGATAATAGTTTATCAACTTCTTCGCGATATTTTGCATGAGCTACGGTATCACTTAGTTTAGCGTCAAAATATTTCTCATACCAGGTCACACCATTAAAGGCAATAGAAAATCTGCACAAATCTATTGGTTTAACCAAAGACCTTCCCCTCAAAAAACGAGATTTGTTTTCTTTTTCTGTTATTGTTGCACAATCAATGCGAGACATATCTTCAAAATAAACATCTTTCAGGTCGGGGAATTTATTGTGTAAATATTCAAATAATGTGTGTAGCATAATTCTTGTACCGCCGCCTTTATCTAAATTTGCGTGCATTTCGCATTTTGAACTATATTCGACTTGAATTAAATGAGCTGATACAGGAACGTTATTCTTATAATTAATGTTTAAATCTATACAGTCTTCCACACCACTAATATAAAATGCGTGAGACATTATGATATTTTCATAGGTATTAATTCTATTTTTTAAAGTAAAAACATATTTGCCTTTTTTTATTTGGACGGATTCTTCATGAGTATTCATTTTATATATAATTGAAATATATTTATTTATTTAGTATTCATGCAATAATAAATAAAACACACACACACACACAAAATGCGTCTAACATTAATCAATAAATCGGGAGATATTGTGCGCGTGGAAAGATGGATAATGTCGTCTGACATTGCAACAATAAACAGTTTAATATTACAGCCCAACGCGGAGTTTGTATTATCAGGACTAAGTGAAGAAACAGGTAAGCAGGTGTCTATATATGACAAAGAGTATCGTTACATTGGATGTTTATATAATGAACCGGTGTCGCATAGAAAACAATATTATTTCATTGAACGAGACGATTACAAAATGGAAATTTCGGGAGAGACCGCTATTTTGTCTCAAATTCCAGACCAACCGGCAATGACTATCCCGCCCAGGTAAGTATGTCAAATCCGGTCGCAAAGAGCCGGTGGTATTTGACAAAAAGTGTTTGTTACTGAATGACACTTAATACTAAGTCTATGTATGTGTTTAAAGATAAATCAGATTCCGGTTTTAATGTGATGGCATTCAATTTATTTTTTATATTTTTATTTTGAATGTAATGAATGCACACACACAATGCAAAATTTAATTCAAATATAATTTCGGCATCAGTGACGGGCGAATTAAACTTTCCAAAGGTCACCCCTCCTGACGTCGGGGATTTACCAAAGGTTGCCTCTCCGCTTCGCTTCGAGGACTTTCCAGATCCCAAATGATGCTGAACAAAATGCTATGTGTCGAGATTTTATAGTGGAAAAATTGAATTGTATGGTTGATGTTGTTCATAATTAAAATATTTTAACGCTTATTAAAAAATGGATAAAGGATATATTTATACAAGAGTTAATTTATGGTATAATGACTTAAAAGTGTTTAAAGTTGGTATAACTCAAAATTTGAAGAAAAGGGAAGATACATACAAAACTGGAGAACCAATTAAGGGGAAGTTTGTATTTGCGGCGGAGATACCCTTGGATATTATGCGGGATATAGATGAAGATATGAAAAAGCATTTATTGCCATATCATATTTATAATGAAGGTAGTGGAACGGAATTTTATAAACAAGATGTAGTTGATAAGATAGTTCCATATTTATTGTCGATGGGAATAGAACACCGAATATTAACCGACTCAGAAATCCAGAATCTATTATACGGTAATGAATCCGAACTGAAAAACAAAACTATGACATTAAAACCATTAGACTACCAAACTTCAGTTTTGATAAAAATATATTCGCATTTTCAGATGCACAACCGTGGTAAAATATTATGGGCTTGTGGATTAGGCAAAGCATTGCTAGCTATATTTGCAATAAAACGCTTAAACATAAAAACATGTATTATTGGTGTTCCAACTGAATATTTGCAACTGCAAATGAAATCTGAAATACTGAATGTTTATCCTAATAGAAAAAACATTATGTTTATGGGAGGAAAGTATGGGCAGAGTATAGAAAATGCAATTGAATTTATTGATGACACTTCTAATTCAGAATGCAAATTTATTATTACAACATACAGTTCATGTTATAAGCTGTTGAACATACCATGTGTTGATATGAAAATTGGGGATGAAGCGCACCGGTTAGTCGGTGAGCCAAAAACTGAAGATGAGCGTGGATTTCGTCAGTTTCATAGAATACAATCAAAAAAAACTCTATTTATGACAGCAACAGAAAAAATCGGTGAAGAAGGATATTCCATGGACGATGTTCAAGTATTTGGAGGATGTATCGATATAAAACCAGTTAAATGGGCAATAGAAAATGGCAAGATAACGGATTATAGTATTTGTTTGATAAAAAACACGGAAGATGATGTTGAAACGATGATGTCTTCTGTTGGATTAAATGAACAAGAATATAATGAACACCGAGAATTATTCTTGTCATGCTTCATGTCATTAAAATGTTTTCATAAATATGATGATTTAACACATATATTATTATATACTAATAAACAAAGTGATGCAGAAATAGCCCAACAATTTATTGCGCATATATTGCAATCGAATATAATTCCCATTTCACCGGATGAACTGTATAATCGCGCTCTACATAGTGATAATTGCACTGCTGAAACATTGAAAGAAGAATTAATCACATTTGCACAGAAAAAATACGGTATAATATCTTGTGTTCATATGTTTGGTGAAGGTGTCAGCATACCCGAGCTAAACGGTGTATGTATTGCAGCAAACATGCAAAGTGAAGTTCGGATTACACAATATTTATTGAGACCCAATCGACTTAATAAACGCAACCCAGATAAACGAGCGTATATTATTATACCGTATATCGATACAGACGATTGGATTAAACCAACACCATCATACTATAAAGTGCGCGATATTTTGTATAAATTGCGCAATGAAGACGACATCATTGAACAAAAAATAAAACTACTTGAAACCACAGTTGATAAACGGGAGATTAAACAAAATGCCTCCGCTAATATTACTTTGAATGTTGCATCGGACATTGTGTTTGAATCATTAAAAATACGTTTGCGCAGAAGTAATGCATTAAAATCCAATTTTACGGAAGAGGAAGAAGAGTATGAGTATGTGAAAACGATAAATATACAATTACATATTGCATCTAAACATGAGTATGCTGAACGTGCAACTGAACATTTTAATTATGTGCCCGATGCTGAATTATATTTTAAAAAAAAAGGAGTGTGGAAAAACTGGTATGATTTCCTTGGAGTGAATACTGAATCTTTCATTCAAACATTGGTTGAGTGGAAAAACTTTTGTAATTCTAAAAATATTAAAACTGTTGAAGAGTATGAAGATTTATGCAATACATGCAGTGTATTACCTAAAATGCCAGGTGAGTTTTATATTGGTTTTACGAATATACAGACAGAACTTAGTGGAATAAAAAGACGTCTGTAATTGTGTTATTGATCAATATATTTTTTACACCTTTTCGCATGTAAAATGCGCAAAGGGGCGCTCCTTCTCTCACTCATTTACGCACACAAAGTGGGTGTTTTGAATGAGAAAAGGTGTAATTTTATAGAACATCTGAGACAATTCTCAAAAAATAAACGAAGAAAATAATCGCCGATTATTTCAATTGAATATGACATGTTATACTTACGTTTATATTGTTGTGAATTAAGCCATAAATGCTTCTTTACTTAATTCTGTGATGTATGTTTTGTATAATTCATCTGCAAGTTTAGCTTCTGATTGTAAAGTTTCTATTTGTTGAAATGAAGCGTCTAAGTCTTGTATGAGTTGTTTATTTTCGGGAATTTTAATTTTAATATTATTCAAATCATTTTTGGTAATGTGTTTTATGGTAGTTCCATGCATCCGTTCAGTAAATATGTGTTTATTATAATTGAAATAATTAAACAAATATTTTATAATATTTCCATATTTTAAATGTGTAATATCATTGAGTTGCAAGATATACATATGTTGAGAGGATGTAAATTGTTTTCCATAGTGGATATTTATATTGCCCTTGAACCCAATAATAATACTTTCAGATTCAATCTCGTATTCATCGCAAAACAGTTTTTCTTCATTTGAAGAATTGTAAAATTTATATTTTCCCATAGTTTTACCATAACTTGTATTATGCTTACTACTTGGAAGCATATGTGTTAATTCAGATATTGGGATTTCATCACATTCTTCCGTCTCACTAATCTCTTTAATTCTGTTCTGGACAAAAGTTTCCAACTCTTTTACTTTGGCTCGTTTTTCAATTGATTCGTTGTATGGAGCCGAAATCTTATCAACCCATTCCTGGATTTTTTCGGGAGATTTGGGGATTGGAATTTGAATATTTTCCAATATTGTTTTATTTAAATTGCCATGTGTGCCAATCGTTCCTCTGCCGTGCTTTTCAAAATCAAACCCATTTAATACATAATAAAGATAAGCTTGCGGTATCTTTTGGGATTTCGTATTTAAATATGCAATAGCTTCATTGCAATACATTTCTTTTCCCGTTATTCCCAATTTACCTATGGATAACTTAAACGACAATAAAATGCTGTTGGTAGGAATTAACCTATTTTTCATACTATCTGCTCCAGCTTGTGTTAAGCATTTTTTAGTGTTGTATATAATTGTATTATCTAAGTCTGCTATAGAAACCCATGGAATAGTTCCATTCTCCCAATAATTATGATTTTTCGTGCTTGGTGTAGAACCCATATTTATGTCGGTTATTACACCCAACTTAACTAGTTCATATCCTTCTCCAACTTGAATAACTTCTTTATTGTAGTCTTTCCCATTCAACGAACATATATCATTCGCCAATAATTCGGATAAACTCGCGCGCGAAACCTCCACGTCATGAACCCCATAAATGTCGCCTTTGTTTTCAGCCAAATATATTTTTCCATCAATATCTGCGAATTTATCATTTTCATATCGATCAACAACTAATTCACTAAACACAACCGTGCTTGTTTTCGTGTCTGAATTATCGAATATCACAATGGACGTTTTGGTCGATGTGTTCTCGAATTGATCTTGCGGAACACTAATAACTTCTCTGACATTAAAATTCTCTATTAAACACTTACGCAAATCCTTGTATGTCTTATTGAAGAACACACCCTCTTTCAATACACCAATTGCAGTTCCGCCCTTTTCCAACATATCCATCATAAGCATCAACGAACACGCTTCCTTGTCTGTTCCCTTTAATTTGTGGTCTCTCGCAAACCGGTTAATTCGGGTGCTACACGATGAAAGACACACAGTCATATTTTCTCGTTCCTTCTTCTCCTGTTTTTCTTCAGCTTCAATATCCTTTAACTGTTTTTGTCTGTGTATGCGCATTCCTTCGTCCGTGATATTAGGCATTTCAGCCTTTATATATTCTTTGACTTTGTCCCGTTTTAACTGGCGATCGGTGGATTTATTTTTATCGCCTCCATATGGTGGATTGGTCAATATATATTTGTATTTATTTCCACCGAATTCATCTCTGAACGAATTCGCATACTTTAATTTCTCATGCAAAGGAAGTTCTCCAGTCATACAGAATATCTCTAGTCCAGCGGATTTAATTACATCTTCATTCATGTCGAAGTGTGAAATTTTTGAAATCTCAGTCTCCCATCTCACATTGCGTTCCCCATGTTTTACAAGTCGGTCAATATATCCGGTTGTAAAACCGCCAGAACCACCAAACATATCTACCATTGAGCCAATTCTACCTTCTGGGTCAATTTCTGGGTTCAATTTATCGAGAATATAATCCACAATATGTCTATCTGTGAAATATGCTCCCAATTCACTTATAGCACTTTCGTCTCTCCCGATAAAGTATTCATAAATCTTTCCCGATAATAAAACATTGCAGGTTTTCTCGATCTCAGTGATCTTATTGATTTCTTTTATAAGATAGCACAAAACAGACCCTTTCAAGTTGCGGGGTATCTCATTAAACATTATATATTTAATATTACTCCCGTGTATTGAATCTAGAACTGTGCCAAACAATACTTCCGCAAGTCGTTCATCAGCATTGCGTTCAGCCAACCCCAATAGATATGAAAATTCACACTCAGGACGCTTCAACTGAACCTTGTCAATCAATCCCTTTTCTTCTATTTTTTTCAAACCATACAATACATTGAATACTTTTAATGCATTCATTCCATATCCTGCTCCGTGGTTGCGAAGATAATTATGGATTTCGTGAATTTTATCACGAAGAGCCTCTTTGTTAGTTATGTTTTCACTGTTAGCAATCATTTGTTCTTGAGTTATTGTTCTTGAGTTATTGTCTTCTTTTTTAATATACGTTAATTCTGAATTTACTTCAGAACCTGACATTTCGATTGGTTTCATTTTTATGGGTTTTTGTTTTTGCAGCAATACAGTCTCTGTTTCATTTACTATATCAACAATATTTAATGTCTTATATTTTTGTAATAATTCTTTATCAGACATAGTCTTTAATTTCAGTTCAAATAATTCCCGCTTATCAGCATGTTTCTGAGTTTCCAAGTGCATTTTGTGATGAGATATTTGGTCAGGCATTGTTTTGCAAATGCCACATGAATATGTTCTATTTAACATTTTATATGTTAAATAAAGATTTTCTTTTATATTTTCCTAAATTAACATATTAAATGTTAATTTTCAATAAATTCGTTTTCCGAATAATATAAAGCCTTTGTGATCTCGGCCGTGAAGCGGCCTGCGCTCATGTGCGAACGGGTGCTTACGCACCCGTCGCTTGTATTCAGCCACCTAAATGGATATCAAAATATGTTCAATGAGTTTTTTGTCCAACTCATTGTTCCCCGTGATGGCCGACACACAAATATTATTCACAAACGCATACCGAAATTCTAACAAATCGCCCAACTTTTTGGGTTGGCCTTGTTGCATCCTGAAATCATATATCCAATTGTTTAGATTGTGATACGCCGGGCACAGAATAAACTCGCGCGCTGCAGCAATGATGTTGTCATGAAACATATTAAAATTGTCTTTCGTCACGCGGTTCAGTTTATTGAGTAGTTTGGTCCGCGTTTTCACGATGAGCGCCGTGTTCTCCGAATCGAGCGATTTCGTGGTGGGCTGGAGCGCGGGCTCATACCCCAGTTCTTGTTGCCGTATCCGCATGGCTTCCATGATATCGGCAATCATGTTGGTGGCGTTGCCCTCGAAATACTCGATGCCGTAATCGCGCCGTTGTTTGTATTTGCCGGCGAACATTTGAATAAGGACGCGTTCAAACTCGTCGCATTCGCGCACGTAAAGGGAGAGCAGGGGAATGGAACCCTTGTCGTAGCCGTCGATGCGTTTGGCGAAATCAACGGTTTTGCCCAATTTGAAAACGGACTCTCCCGAATTCACGCAAGCGCGAACGTGAATTAAATAAATATATGGCATGGTTGATTGTTGTATAAAAAAATAAATAATGGATAGATGTATTATAATAAATTGTATTTATATTAATAAATAAAAATATATTGTTTATTTTCTGCGTGTGAGTTTCCCGCCCTTTTGTTTGGTTTGAGCGCGTTTGGTGAATACAGGCTTCATTTTATTTCCAACAAGATGCAACATATGGTCAAACATTTTGTCAGGCATGACGTCATTGGAGGTATGTGTTTTAATGTCATTATCGATTTCTTTGATGGTGGATAACACGAGACCAGCGGGTACGCCCAGATGTTTGAGTTGGTTGGGGATTCCGTCTGTCAAAGACCCGCCGCCCATTTGCATTTGGAAGGTCGATGTCATGATAGTGGCCATATTTTCCAAGTTGAGAGCGGCAGCTAAACCGTCGCTGCCCCCGAATTGATACTTTTGGACGATGGACATTTGCACTTAAAAATAAATGTTTAATATATGAAAAGATTATAAAGTACATAAAAATAACGATATAATTTTTTTAACAAAATGATATCGTCACGTCTGCGAGAGATTGCAAAAATCACAGAATATGAGTTGGTGCATGATGTTGATTTGAAAGTCTTGCGGAAAACAAGAGTTTTGACGAAAGAAGACCAAGATTTTTTGCGAAAATATGACTTTTATTTCACATTGGATGAATATAAAAATTTATACGCAGAATCAGATGAATACGACGAAGATGATGATATGAAATATTATATACCAGTAGAATATGACGTTGAATATTTATTGAATAATGCGCGTGATTTTTTCTTTAATTATTGGAATAAACCAAACATAAAAAACAACACGTTTAAGGAATACTCTCAAATGAATGAGAATGAAAAACAAAATTTGTTGAAGAAACTGCAAAAACCCACCATTAAATTTTATGGGTATAATTATAACGAAAGTTTAGTTTTATTTTGTGACTCAGAAGACAAAACACTGTTTGGCACAATATACAACAAAAGTATAAAAACTTTCCCGGTGATTGAACTTTTAATTCGATCATTATATGATTTATTTTCAACAAATGAATATCAAGGTTGTAATTGTGAAAAATGCGTGCAAAATACAATGGGTTCTTTGGGTATAAAACACAAGGTAGAATTCACGTTGAGAAGGTTTATTGATGAAACAAAATATATTTTATGGGAATCCATTTAGGGTTAAAATATTAGGTCGCCTATCTCGTTCGATCATTACATAAGATGATTTATTAATTTATCACCGTATTTCAAATGTGCTGGAACGCGACTATTTCTCTAAACACATTCATATTCAGTGTAGCCACTCTCGGATTCATCGCCTACAACAACGCCCACACCAAATACAAGATCCCCGAATTCATGGTCTCTGCCTCCAAGGGCGGCAGCCCCTGGTTATACGCGTTCATTCTGTCGGTCAGCGGCATGCAACTCGTCGAATATTTCCTGTGGTCTTCTTCCGCGTCGTCGAACAACATGAGTATCGCCGGTTCTCTTCTCTTGATTTCACAACCGCTGTTCCTTACACTTGCCGTAAGTAACCAAACCGGATTATGGTTACCCGCGGCATATGCCGCGTTTGCGGCCGTGTTCATTTTGGCCAAATATCCCGGCAATTTGCACCGGTTCTCGACCGTGAAAACGGCGGACGGATTGGAGTGGCGCTGGTTCGACGATTACAAGTATCAGTGGATTTACTATTTAGCCTATTGGGGCACGGCAGTTGCGTGTGCGTTTTATATGCCGGCGTATTTGAGCGTGGCTATATTTGGTGTGGCGGCGGTAACGTTGGCGCGGTGGTGGAATGGCAAGACGTTGGTCTGGGCGTCAAAATATTGTTGGGGGTTGAATGTGTTGGCGTTCTATTATTTATATCGCATCATGATTGGCATGCCGTTCAAAGAGATGATTGGTACCTGTAAAAATTAATATAAATGTGTAAATATAAACATACGATGGAACCTGAAGTAGAAATTATTAAATATGGTAAATATACTTTCAAAGTATCCAACAAAATACATACGCGATATGGATCGACTGATATTAATATGATATTTTATCAGATAGGTGGTAAAGAAAATTGTATAAGTCTTTTTGTTTATTATGATAATGGAGTGGCATCTAATGCAAAATTACCAATGGTCGAATACAGCAATGAGTGTGCTGAAGGCGAAATAAAATTAGACAGAAGAGGAGGAACACAAAACATGTTAAGTGCATTGTTGCTTTATATTCACAAGAAACATCCAACACTGAAAGAAGTTATATTTGATGACATGTCAAAAATAGACTGTGCAACGGAATCAGAACGTGAAATATCATCATCGAGAAATATAAACCCTAGGTCTCCAGTAAAACCAATTGATTTATGTAGGTTTTCAATAGCGTTTAACGGTTGCACTTGGTATGAAAAATATTTTGATGCAAAAATCGCGGACCATGATGCGCATAAAAGATACAGAACTGCAGTCGATCAATTATTAACAATGCCCAAACCAACAACCATAGATGAATTTCGTGCGCCAAATGAATTACACGAAAAATTAAATAAACTATTGCAAAATAGCGGTCCAACCATGTCAGATTTCTTTCAGTCTATTCCCTACAAAGATAGATGTGATCATGCTCGCCAATGGTTAATTGAATTTGTCAAATCAAAACTTGGCAAAAATTTTATTCACACCGATTGGTCAATAACTTTGCCATTAAACGCCCATGCAACTTTTGGCGGTGGCAGGAAAAAATCCGCAAGATATTATTGCCCAAAGGGATTCAAACGAATATATCACACAAGAAGACAATGTATTGAATCGGTGGAAAATATATGAATGAGAAAACATGATTCGTTACCATTAAATAAATACTTTATGCGATATAGTATTTATATGCAGCAACAAGAACAGCAAAGACTGCCCTCCCTTAACGTGCCAATGGTCGGGACTCAACCATCGGCATTGGGCGAGCACATACGCGAATTGGCGATATGCAACCAGCAGTTGAAACAGTACAATGAGCGATTGAAACCAATCCGACAGAAGAAGCAGGCGATATGTAAGGTGTTGGGCGAATACATGCAGGCGCATGGTATAAAAACGCGGTCTTTAGAAATAAACGGCGAGCCGATGAAATTGGTGCAGCGGCAAGATTATGCGCCGCTGACGATGGGGTTTGTGCGCAACTGTTTGGAGGATATCATGGAGGACGCGGAACAAATCGACACGGTGATGGATTATTTGAGGGAGCAGCGGGGGGTCAAAATGACGGTAGATTTGAGGGGGGTCAGCGCGAGGGGGAGCAGGAGGATGGATGGGTACGAATCAGAAGGTGGTGGTGATTAGACATCACTGTATTCGTTTGAAAAATAGTTGTTTGAGTTCATGATTCATGGGGTTAGATGCTGAGGTTGGTTCGCATGAAAATTTAAACACAGTATTATTTGCATTTGGGTTTCTGATTTCATTTACAATATAATGTATATTTTTCACAAATGTGTCTTCATTGGACGAAGAAAAAGTTCGCATAGATTGGGGTATGTTTTCTAATGTGTATCCACCGAAAAATGATGCCTCATCAGTTACATTAGACTTGTGACTGACTTTTCCGGTTTCATCTGCTTCAAAATATAAGCGCAAAGGTTGTGTTTGCGGTTGCGGTTGTTGGGGTGGTGGGTAAGTATATTGAGGAGGTTGTGCGTAAGGATATTGAGGAGGTTGTGCGTAAGGATATTGAGGAGGTTGTGGGTAAGTATATTGAGGAGGTGGTGGGTAAGGTTGATTCGGATTAAATGGAGGATAAGGTGTAGGTGGCTGTAAATTACCGGACAGTGGTTGTGGTGGTGTTACACCCATCATTTTTAATATTGTTTGCATTGTACTACGCACTTCATTTCGAAGACTTACCATGAAAGACCCGAGTTGCATTCTCTGTTTTTGGATTTCATTCGCAAGACGCAATCTCTCAGTGTTTAATAAATTCACGTCATTATTGTTATTTGAATAATACGACATGTCAATTTCAGACGTATGTGCCAATCTCGTGTTTCGTATTACATCCATAACTTTTCTCACATCATTCAAAATATTAACATGTGCGGCTCCATGATTTATTGAAATGCGCTGTTGATTGATTGTATTGTATGTATTTAATCCAGTAACATTATTTAATGACTGTGTCGCAACGTTTGTAAATGGGTATAAATCAATCTCCGACGCATTCACCAAATTAATTTGTGAAATCACATCCAACGTGTCTTGAATTTGGTGCATTATTCTAACTTTTGGAACTTGAATTCGTATGTTTCGTGCCAATTCCAATACACGTTTTACATCCGATTTCAGTCCAACCTGCTGTTTATCTAATTCAATGCTGTGTTCATTCTGGATATTTCTTGACACATTCAAAGGAATGACATTATTAATTCCTTCGATTGCATTATACGCCAATTCACTCACATCGATTGCCGTTGTGTTTATGATTTTCATATTCGGAAGGAAACGCATCAACTGAACAACATTCGGCCTCAACGAAATAATATTTCTCTCATCGGATATATTCACGCGTTGATTTTCGATTGGATTTCGCAGCATAAGTGGTGTGACATTATTCAAATTGCGCACGGAAAAATTCAGCAATTCCTCGATTTCAATTGATTTCACTGGATTTAGCGCAATCTGTGTAATTAAATCCAACGTTCGTGTAAAATCACGACGAACGGAAACATTTGGCGGTTTGGCGAGGTTTATCGTTTGTGGAATGGAGCGTTTCAAATCAAACGCGGTTGCATCATTTAACTCGACTTCCGGATGCTTGCTGGGCCAAAATAAATCCAAATTGCTCAATTCTTTCTCTGGTTCAAATACCTTGTTATTCAGTTCTGGCAATGGGATACGACCACTTTGAATTGATAAATCGACGGAATCTGTCGCATTTAGTTTTATGTCTGCATTCTCAATATTGTGCAATTGCACCTGGGCATTTATCGAATCATGTTGATTTAACCGCAATCGAGTAACGATATTTAGCACATTCAATACGTCGGATAGAAGTGAAACACGTGTTGCATCGTCTTCTGCATTGCGCAAAAATGTGGGTTGAGATAATTTATATGTATCTAGTTTCAGGTCCAAATCGCTTTTATTTTTAAATTCAATGTTTGGGGCGACATGTGAATCTGTGTCAATTTTCAATTCATCCGCTTTTTTCACGGAAACATTCGGCAACGAACGAAGAGTCGGCGATAAATCAACGCCGTTTGTCGGAACCAAATTCACACTGATGTCTTGATAGATGCTGGTAATATCAATATCTTCATGTGCATCCAACTTAATTTCATTGATGAACCACATCACTTTTCTCACGGCTGGGATGAGAGAAACGATTCGTGTATCCTTGCTCACATTGACGCGCGGCAAATTGTGGATATTCGGTTTTAAATCGATGGGATTTACATTCGATATGTTTATTGCATTTTGCGTGTTAATTTTACTCGCCACCGGTATTTCCTCCGGGGGATTAATTGCATTCAACGATATGTTCTCAACATTCGGGATGAATTCGTCGGTATGCACGGAATTTAACTGTGATGGAACAACAGATATGAATTGGTCTAAATCGACTGAAAGTTCTGTTTCGCGTTGCAATTTCAGGTCGGCAATCACGCGCATGGTGGAACGCACAGACGGCATTAATGCGACGAAATCAACCATTTTTTCTCGGATTTTCACGCCGGAATGTTTATATACGGGAAATTTTACATCATCCAAACTTTGCACATGTTTTAATTTTATTTGATTGGGTTCTATTAAGTTGTCCATTGCATTGGTCTCGTTCCGCATGTTAATTCCCTCATCTTTGGTTCTCTGGTCAAATTGTAATGCTTCTTTAGAACTCATTCCCACATCATTTGGGTATTCTCGCTTAAAAGTAGAATTATAATCATTAATGAAGGGGAAGACATTTTCGTTCGAACCTTTTTCTGATTCTCCTTCCGAATATTCGGAATTTAAATTAAAGTAGCTATTTAAATCTCCTTTTTTACCTCCGCCAAATATTCGTTTTTTCATGGGTTTGGGGTCTGCTTCAAATAATTTAGGGTCATCCATACCTAAATTGATTGTTTTAGTTAATAAATGCGGACATATAAACTTGCGCAATAAATCTCATAGCATCTGAAAATGGAAATAATTTAGGAACAACAGCAAGTAAAATATGTAGTGAGTATATATTATAATGTCAGTGCAAGAATATACATGGAAAGGCAAAACATTAACCGGAAGTTTTAATGTGGGAGAGCAAGTACATCTTATTACGCAAAATCTTGTAACATTAGATG